>Ga0209227_1000635_pt1 | contig 29643 bp, 27 predicted proteins | sample YNPBryantNP2012_FD_185815 | JGI IMG/M metagenome (GOLD analysis project Ga0209227, IMG submission 185815) | Anoxygenic and chlorotrophic microbial mat microbial communities from Yellowstone National Park, USA - YNP Bryant NP 2012 (SPAdes)... ...
TTGCTGCGGTTTCAACCGCCCGTGCCCGACTTTGCACATGCCCTGCGCTGCGCCTTGACCAAAATTGACACACCCCACTGAGCGTGATATAGTAAGAACGCTTTTCTCCCCCGATGGACCTGCAACGCATCGAATCCCAGCGCGACCTTGTGTATCGTCGCACGCGCACGCGCCGAATCCGCACGCTGGAGCAAGCGGCGCGCTTTATCGACACCGTCGGTTTTTGCCTGCTCTTTGCGTCCAAACAGGGCATCGAATTACCATCGCTCTTTGAGGCAATGAAAGGACGCCGCGACGCGCGCATTGATGATTGGGATGCTGACGCCGATCGGCTGTGGGTGTGGAAGAACGATTTGCCGGCGATCAAGCGCGCGTACTATGGCAAAGCAATCAAAGGCAAACCGATTTTCATCTCCTTGCGCCTGTTGCCTTTCTGGATGGCAGTCGCAATGCCTGCCGATGTGAATCAAGCCTATGCGCGCGGACAGCTGAGCATGACCGCGAAACGCGTGTACGACGCGTTGCGTGAACGGGGACCTACACCCACGATGGCACTACGTATCGCCGCAGGATTGGAGCGTCGAGAGAGTGTGGAGCGTTATCACCGCGCGCTGGATGAATTGCAACATACCTTGCTCATCCTGCCGGTTGGCGCAACGGTCGAGCGCGGGGCATGGCCCTCGCAGATCTTCGAACTGACCACCCGCTGGTTTCCGCGCCAGGCGGCGCGCGCGGCGACACTCGATCTCACTCAGGCGCGACGCGCACTCGTGCGCCGTTACATTGAGACGGTCATCGCCGCGACACCGGCGATGATTGCGCGCCTCTTCGATTGGTCGCCTGAAATCATTGACGCGACCTTGCGTGACTTGATCGAACGACGCCACATCATTCGACAGGGTGAATGGATTTTGCGAAATGGATAAGACAGACGAAAACGTGATGATGATTCCGACGACACTGCGCGTGTTAATGCCTGATGGCCGCGTCGAAGAAATCAAGCTGGAGACCTATCTGGCAGGTGTGGTCGCGGCAGAAATGGGCACGGAGGCACCGCTGGAGGCATTGAAAGCGCAAGCCGTTGCGGCACGCACGTATGCCATTGCCGCACAGCGTCATCCCGAACATAACGCGGATGTGTGCACAACCGAACATTGTCAAAAGTGGAAACGCGTCGATCCGACGACCGCGCCCGAGGTGTTTCGCGCTGTCAGCGAAACGTGGGGCATCGTCGCAATGCACAACGGTCAGTTAATCAACACCTTCTTTTTTGAACACTGTGATGGTCGGACGCGCAGCGCGGAAGAGATGCATCTCCCCGCCCTGCCCTACCTGCGCGGCGTGGATTGCTCGTGCGGATTTCTTTCTCTCAAAGGACATGGGATTGGAATGTGCAAGCGGGGCGCCATCGTGATGGCGCGCCGCAATGCCTCGTTTGAGCAGATTTTGCGGCATTACTATCGCGGCGTGGTCATCGCGCGAATGGAAATGGAAACGGCAACGACTGAGCGCGCGCCAGCGGCTACACCAGCACCAACGGAAACCACCGAAGGTAAAGTGCGCGCGCGTTTGCACAAAACCGCGCCCAGCGATGTTACACCCAAGCCAAGGCGCCGCGTCACGCGTCGCGCTGTGCCGCGTCCCATCGAGTCCACGCGATTACCCACCACGCTCGAAGCACCGCTGCGCCCCACCTCTGGCGCGGTCAAACGTGCTCCCGCCGAACCTCCCGCGCCCCGTCGCGAAGAAACGAGCGCGCCCAACTTGATTGTGCCGGGCGCGCCAGCAACACCCAGGGAAGAACCACGTCCCACACCGCGCGTCGAACTCGATGTGCCGCTTCCGCCAACTCCGCCGGCGACAACGGCACCGACGCCTTCGTGGCAACTCCCCAAGCCCGAACCGATCGAAGCCCCACAACCCGCGCCGACGCCGCCTCCTGCTGATGAAACTCCTTCGATGATTGGGCGGCGAATGCACGTGGATCATTTGCCGGGCGCGCGGATGATTTGTGGCGCTTTGCCGCGCGCCGACATTGTGATCCTGATTGAGAATCCGCACGGCGAGAACACCGTGGTGTACAGCGGCACCGCACCGCAGTATGGTGTGGGAGGATTTGAATTTCCTGTGACTGAAAATGGGAAATACATCGTGACGATTGGTGGACAATCCCTCGCCGTGCAGGTGCAAGACGATACGGTGTTCATTCAGGCGTAAGGACGAAGAGCAAAAGACAAAGGACGGAGAACGATACGCGTGTTCGTTCTCCGTCCTTTGTTGTATTTTAACGCGAGTCAGGCGAGCAGTTGGACAAGCGCCGGCGTCAAATCGGTGAGCGCGGTAAGGTGCGACGCCAGACGCGCGCGTTCCGCGCCGATGAGGATCGTTGGCACGGGATTGCGCGTGTGCCCACGTGTAGTGATGTCCTCAACGTTGCCGTGATCACTCGTCAGTACGATGAGTGACTCGTTCAAATCGGTTGCCTCCAGCACCCCGCCCAGTAATTCATCCACTTCGGCAAGAACGCGCGCCGTGAACGCCGCATCCCCTTTGTGCCCCGCCACATCGGTCAAAAAGTACTCAAAGAGCGTCAGGTCATTTTCGGCGACCAGCCGCGCCAGATTGTGACCCGCCATGCGCGCGGTGATGACGGGCACATCGGCGCCGCGCGCGCGCCAGGGTTGGTTGGTGACGAACGCACTCACCGCGCGTCCCGCGCGCAAGTCGTCAATGTCACGATAGCGCACCCCGGCGGCTTGAACAGCGTACGATGTGGCGCTACGACGCGCCGTGTTGCGCGCCAGACGTTCGAAGAAAATCGGGGGATAGGCGTTGGCGAACGCGACGCGGCGTCCCGCCGCCGTGAGTCGGCGCAACAGATTGTCGCGCGTCAACACATCGCGCAGCGCAGCATTGGGATACGGTCCCAGGTGCGTCCCCAGCGCGCGTGGCGCGTTGATGCCTGTGAGGAGTGTCGTCTGTCCCGTAGCACTCTGCGGCATACCCGCCACGCCGAGCGTCGCATCGGTTGGAACGACCACTGCGCGTGTGGCTTGCGGTATCTGATCGCGCGTGGGCATCGTTCCATCGAATAGCGCGCGCAGGGTCGGCATTGGCGCGGTGAGAAACGGATTCGTGGTTGGGTCGTTCGCGCCCAGCCCCCAGCCATCGAAGAGAATGAGCAGAACGCGCATTGGTCTCAATAGTCGGTAGGGATTTGTCCTTTGAAGGGACCGGGAGCCTGGAGTTTAAGACTGGTCACGGCAGCCGCAAAGCGCGCGGCGTGTTCGGGTGAAGCAGTCAAACGTTTGCACAGGTACGCCGCGATGCAAGTATCGCCGCGCCCCGTCCGCCCTTTGATTTCCTGCACGCGCCACGGATAGGCGTACACATGTCCTGCTGCGTAGACCATCACGCCGCCATTGTGCGTGAGGACGATTTCCTGGGGGCCGTATGCAGCAAAAAAGCGCAATGCCTCTTGCCAATCGCGCGTCCCCGCGAGAAACTCGGCTTCGGTGCTATCCACTTTGAGAACATTAACCAGATGCAACGTCGCCGCCATTTCGCTCCATCTGGCGTAGTGGAGGATGCCATTGTCATTCACGCGAATAAACCCCTGAATGTCGAGCGAGACGCGCGTTTGCTTTGCTGCGAGGGTGGCAATCACGTTCAGCGGCACCTCGCCGCGAATGGATGCGCCGATATGGAAAACACGCGCCTGAATCGGCGCCACTTCTGCCGGGGTGAAGGCACCGGCAAAACCGGTCGCATAAATCACTCGCTCGTCCAGATTCTCTGTGGGATAGACGATGTGGAGACACGTAGACTCGGGTGTTTCTTTCGCAAACATCGTCACGCCCATCGCCTGTAATTCCTCGACTGAACCCCAATCTTCTTTTGCCAGACGCGTCACCACCGCCACGCGCAGACCCATCGGAACTGCTACGTGTGCGCCGTAGTAGTACGCGCCGCCGCGATGAACTGTCTTACCCTGAGGATGCTCTACCGTGTCTCTGGTAAAGTGACCGACGAATGCAATATCGAACATAGATGCTCCTTTTTGAAAACGACCGCCGACAAACTTTATCAATTGCTGATTTACGATTGCCGCTTGCTGATGCGCGTATTTCGCCGTCGTTGTACGGGCGAGAAATCTTTTGCCCCTACGGGACAACCTCTCTCATCCCCTGCCCTCTGCTCTCCCCGCTTTGCGGGGAGAGCAGAGGGAGATGGGAGAAGGGGTGTGGGCAGGCGGCTGCGCCGCCCGCCCACACCCCCATCCTCTCGCTTCCCCCTCCCCACGCCGCAGAGCGGCGTGGGGAGGGGCTGGGGGTGGGGCTATTTCGTGATTGGATAGTACGGCTGAGTTATTATCCTGCGCCCCAAGCGGAAAAAACTTTTTGCATGGTCAGTATTTCCGTCCCTCATGGCGGGCGCGTCGGAGTGTACACCCAAACGATAAAAACGCCAAACCGAAATTGCCAGCCAGAGTGAATTTGTGATACAATGCTGCCACGATGAAAATTCCTGTTGCACGTGGCATTGAACTAGACGAAGCCGAATTGCACGAGACCTTTATTCGCGCGACGGGACCGGGCGGACAGAACGTCAACAAGGTCGCGACGGCAGTGCAATTACGCTTCGATGTGTTGCACTCGCCCTCGCTACCCGAGGCAGTCCGCGCGCGCGTGATGCAACTGGCGCGTCGGCGCATCAACGCGCGCGGCGAACTGATTATCACGGCGCAACGCTTTCGGACGCAGGAACAAAATCGCGCCGATGCACGCGCGCGGCTCATCGCGCTCCTTCAACGTGCCGCATCGCCGCCCCCGCCCCCGCGTCGTCCGACTCAGCCTTCGCGCGCGGCAAAGGAGCGACGGATCGCAGAGAAGAAACGGCGCGGTCAAATCAAAGCGTGGCGCGGCAAGGTCGCGCGCGAGGAGTAGGTCGCAAGGCTTGTCTCCCCATCGCGTTTGGTGTAAAATACCTACAGCAAAATCTCTGATGAAAGAGAGGACAATGACAATCGTAGCGCAGGTACTGCAAGAAAAAGGACATACCGTCTGGTCAGTATCGCCCGATGCCACTGTCTATCAAGCCCTTGAACTGATGGCGGAGAAGGGGATTGGCGCGGTGTTAGTGCTGGACGGTGAAAAGATCGCTGGCATCTTCTCCGAACGCGATTATGCGCGCAAAGTGGAGTTGAAAGGCAAAACTGCGCGTGCGACGCGCGTCAGTGAGATGATGACGCCAGCCGTTTACTTTGTCCAGCCCAGCCAGACGATTGAAGAATGCATGGCGCTGATGACGGCGAAACGCATCCGTCACTTGCCGGTACTGGAGCAAGGCAAACTCGTCGGCATCATTTCGATTGGCGACGTGGTCAAAGCCATCATCGCCGACAAAGAATTTATGATTCAAACACTCGAAAAATACATTACAGGCTCACGTTAGCAAGGAGAGACAAGTATCGCCACACCAATCACTGAACTTCCTGAAGACCAACACTGGTGGTTTGCCACGCGCACGTGGTCGCTCTTGAATTTGCTCGACGCCCATATGTCGCGCCGCGATGGTAACGTGCTGGATATTGGCTGTGGCGCCGGCAATATGATTCACCACCTCGCGCGCTATGGACGTGTGCAGGGAATCGAGGTGGACGCGCGTCCGGTCGCGATGGCGCGCGCGCGCGGCTATGATGTGCGCCAGGGCGATGCCACGCGCGGCATCCCTTTTCCCGATGCCGCGTTCGATCTCGTCACCGCGCTCGATGTCATCGAGCATGTGGAGGACGATGAGGCGATTTTGCGTGAGGCGTATCGCGTGGCGCGCCCGCGCGGTATCCTCGCCATCACTACGCCGGCGTTCCAGTCGTTGTGGAGTTACAACGACGAAATCAACGGTCACAAGCGACGCTACGCGCCGCACGAGTTACGCGCGCGCGTCGAACGCGCGGGGTTTCGCGTGCGCCGTTTGACGTTTGGCTTTTTTCTGGTCTTTCCCATCTCGGCTCCGCTGATTCTGCTCCGCAATCGGTTGGGTACGAAAAAACAGTTGCGCTCACATCACCTCTCGCAGGACGAGTATCAGGTGGAAATGGAGCCGGTGTCGCCGCCGGTCAACGCGCTGCTGCGCGCGGTGGGTCGCCTCGAAGCCGCGCTCGTCGCGCGCGTGGATTTGCCGGTCGGCACCTCATTGATGTGCATCGCAGAAAAGGTGTGACCAAATGCCGGAAATCAGCCGATTTCTTGGAATCGTCATCATAATGTACTACAAAGAACATTACCCTCCGCATTTCCACGCCAAGTACGGCGGACAGACCGGCGTATTTTCCATCGCTGACCTGCAACTCACTGAAGGGCATCTACCCAAGCGTGTCATTGCACTGGTTCTGGAATGGGCGTTCGAACATCGCCAAGAATTGATGGAAAACTGGGAACTGGCGCGCGCGGGCAAACCCCTGCGCGATATTGCTCCTCTGGTGTAGGAGGTATCAGATGCATTTTGTCAAAGACGTGGCTTATCTTTCTGATTACAAACTACTTTTAACATTCGAAGATGGCACGACGCGCCTTGTTGATCTAGCCAACGAACTTGAGGGGGAGATTTTTGAACCGCTGAAGGACATCCGCTATTTCAAGACCGTGCGCGTGGATCCCGAGTTGGACACCATCGTTTGGGATAACGGTGCGGATATGTCACCTGACTTTTTGTACGAAATCAGCATCCCTGTGACTCAAGCGGCCATTGCCGCTTAACAACCCAGACACTTGCAATTCCTATGGCACTCATTCCTCCTTTCTTTTCCGATTGCGTTGTTGCGATTGGCACGGACGATGACGCCGGCGAACGTCACTGGATTGCTTCGGGATTCCTGTACGGCGTCCCGATGGCGACGCGTGCGCGCGAGTATCAGGTGTATCTCGTCACCAATCGCCACGTCCTGGCAAATCTGGACGATGCCTACCTGCGCTGCAATCCCCAGGCGGATAAACCGGCGCGCGAATTCCACCTGACCCTTTTCGATGAGGACAAGCCGCTCTGGTTCGTCCATCCCGACGCGGAGGTGGACATTGCTGCAATGCCGATTAATTTCGATTTGCTGGTGGAAAGTGGAATGCAGGTGGCGTACTTTCAAGCCGATCAACACAGCGCGACGGTGGACGACTTGAACGCGCTCGGTGTGACCGAAGGCGATTTTGCGTACGTGCTCGGTTTTCCGATGGGGCTAGTGGGACAGCATCGGAACACGGTCATCGTACGCGGCGGTACGCTGGCGCGCATTCGCGATCTCCTCGCGCGTACGAGCAAAGTCTTTCTGGTGGACGCGTTCGTTTTTCCCGGCAACAGTGGCGGTCCCGTCATCCTCAAGCCCGAAGCCATCGCCATCGAAGGAACGAAACCGCAACTGGTGCCGTACCTCATCGGCATCGTGCAGGCGTACGTTCCGTATGACGATGTGGCGTTCAGCGCGCAGACCGGACGCCCGCGCGTGATCTTTGAAGAGAACACGGGTCTCGCTGCCGCACACCCGATAGATTTCATCATCGAGACCATCACCGCGCAACGCGCGCCGCTTCTCGAACCACGCACCTCGTCGCGCGTGTCAAAACGCGTATGGAATGTGGAGGATTGAAGATACGGGGGAGGACAGAATGGCTCAACCCGAAGAAGAAAAAACCTGGGAAGATTATCTCGCCGCTGCGGTCAAAGCGTTTCGCAAAGAAATGAAACAAGTGTGCGGCGAAATCTTGCCCGCTGAATTTCACACGCATCGCCGCGCCGCGCAACGCGAAATGCTCCTGGCGCTGCGCGCGCTGATTGACGCGAAAATCGAACGCCTCGAAAAAGCCGAGCACGCCACGCCAAAAGCCACGCGCATACCAGTAGAATGACCAACGACGATTTCATCGCGGCAGCACGCGCGTTCGAGGTTGTTCTTACCCCCGCGCAATGCGATGCGTTCGAGGCATACTATCGCGAACTCGTGGCGTGGAACGCGCGCGTCAATCTGACCGCCATCACCGCGCGCGACGAGGTATGGCTCAAACACTTTCTCGATTCGCTTTCCGTCGCGCTGTGGGTGCGCGCGGCGCGACGCGTTCTAGACGTGGGGAGCGGCGCAGGTTTTCCCGGCGTGCCACTCAAAATCGCGCTGCCGCATTTGAACGTGACATTGCTCGAAGCAACGGGCAAAAAAGTCGCTTTCCTGCAACACCTCGTCGCGCAACTGGCTTTGCGCGACATTTCGATTCTGCACGCGCGCGCGGAAGACGCAGCACACGACACCGCCCAGCGCGCGCAGTACGATGTGGTTGTTGCGCGTGCGGTTGCACCGCTGGCAACGTTGCTGGAGTATGCGCTGCCGTTCGTGCGCGTCGGTGGTCTGTTCATCGCGCAAAAAGGTGTGGCGGTGGATGAGGAGATACGCGCGGCGACGTATGCCTGCGAGGTGCTGGGAGGGCGCTGGCGCGACATCGTGTCGGTGCAATTGCCGGGTCTGGAGCAACGCCATCTCGTTGTGGTTGAACAAGTCGCCGCCACGCCGGCGCGATTTCCGCGCCGCGCCGGTGTCCCTGAGCGGAAACCATTGATGAGGTAAAAAGTGATCGAAATCCACGAACTACGCGTTTTTCTCGCAGCAGCCGAAGAAGAGAATTTTTCGGCGGCGGCGAAGTTACATCTGAGTCAACCCGCCATCAGTTTTCAAATTCAGAATCTGGAACAACGCCTCAACGTGCAACTGTTTCAGCGGAACGGCAAACGCATCACGTTGACCGAAGCAGGGCACAATCTGTTGCCCCTGGCGCGCGAGATGATCAACCTGTCCACGCGCATCGAAGAAACGATGTGCGCGGGGCAAGGTATCGTCAAAGGGCACGTGATTATCGGTTGCAGTACCAGTCCGGGCAAATACGTTTTACCCCACCTCATCGGCGCATTTCGCCAGAAATATCCGGATACGCACTTTAGCGTTCAAGTGCTGACGCGTCAACAAGTGGAAGAACAATTGCTCACCAAACAGTTACACATCGGCGTACTGGGTTTGCCTGCCCGAAGCAAAGATCTGGAGTGCTTTCCATTCTTCACCGATGATCTGGTCTTGATTGTTCCGGCGCAGCATCCCTGGGCAGCGCGCGGTAGCATTCACCCAAAGGAATTGTATCAAGCCGAGTGGGTTGTGCGTGAGGGGAGTGCCGCCACGCGCCAGACAGTCGTCACGCTTTTGAATAGCGCTGGTATACGCGTCGACGATTTGCGCGTCACGATGGAGCTGGGCAGCGTGGAAGCGATCGAAGCCGCCGTTGAAGCCGGGCATGGCGTATCGTTCGTTTCGCGCGTGGCAGTTCAGCACGGATTGGCTCTGAAAAAAATCAAGGTGGTTCGCGTCAAGGGATTGCACTTGCAACGGCAAATTTATCTGGCGCGCAACAAACTGCGACCGTGCACCTGCGCGCAACTTAAATTTCGTGAATTCGTCGAATCCTCGGAAGGACAACAACTGATTGCTCAACTCACACGCCCATAAAACTCCTTCCTCAGGGCATGTGTAAAGTCACCTGACAAGCCGTCGGGCGACTTAAGTCGCAGCAACAAGTACGGGCGAATAATGATTCGCCCCAACCGCCTGCCTCCGCAGGCTGAATTCCAGCCGCCGCAGAGCGGCTTCGGGTAGTTGTTGCAGCGGTTTCAACCGCCCGTGCCCAACTTTGCACACGCCCTGCTCCTTCCTCTTTCGTCATTTGTCATTTGCCCAACCTGTGGTATAATTTGCTCCGAAATTTTCTTACCACCAAGGAGTCACTGTGGATTTCTTTCCCTCCGCGATCGCTTTCAGTATTCCACTCCCCGATGGGAGTTCGTATCCGATCTACTGGTACGGCATTTTGATTGTTGCGGCGGCGTTGGTCGGCGCGTATGTGGCATCGCTGGAAGCCAAACGTCGTGGCATTGATCCCGATCACGTGTGGAATGGCTTGTTATTGGCACTGATCTTTGGTGTCATCGGCGCGCGGCTGTACCATGTGATTTCCTCCCCGCGCGGAAGCACGATCGGCTTGGATTACTATTTGCAAAATCCTGCCGAGATTCTGAATTTTCGACAGGGCGGCTTGGGGATTTACGGCGCGGTGGCGGGAGGCATGCTGGGAGTCTGGCTGTATACGCGCCTCATTCGCCTGGAGTCTGACCACTGGTTGCCGCGTCTCCTGACACGCGTGTTTCGTTTTGAGTGGCAAACGGTCAAACTCAGTTTCGCGCGTTTGCTCGATGTTGCCGCGCCAGCGTTAGCGCTCGGGCAAGCGATTGGACGCTGGGGCAATTTTTTTAATCAAGAGTTGTACGGCTACACGACCGATTTGCCCTGGGGGATTCGGATTGACGCGGCGCATCGTTTGCCGATGTTTGCCGATCTCACCCAGTATCCCGTCGAGACGACGCGTTTCCACCCCACCTTTCTCTACGAATCGTTGTGGAATCTTGGCACGGCGATTGTGCTCCTCGTGATTGCGCGACGCTGGCAAAAAGCCAAGCCTGGTGATTTGATGTTGCTCTGGGGAGTGTTCTACGGCTTTGGTCGTTTCCTCATCGAGTTTCAACGTCCCGATGCGTGGATGATTAGCGGCATTGCGACCGCGCAGTTGATTGGCATCGCGCTGGTCGTGCTGTGTGGTGTCGCGCTGATGTATCGGCACACCGGACCGAGTAAAGCACAACTTGCGGCGGAGCGCGCGCGCCAACGCCGCCAAAAGTCGAAATAGAAAAAAAGACCTGTCAGAGATCGAACTCTGACAGGCCTTTTTTGTGCGCGTGACGAGCAACTATTTGGTGCAGTCCGCCGCGGCGGAGGGTAGCGCGCCCAGATCCTTGAGCGAGAGCTGGAGCAGCGCACACGATCGCTTAAAGTTGTGCATCGCTTGCGCCGCGCCTTCGTTGCCCGGCGTCGGCTTGCCATCCGGCCCAACGCCCCACATCACGCCGTAGACGGTGCGGAAGTTGTAGAACGCGTTGTCAATCTTGTCATCCACATTGCCTTGCGCGTCGCGCGGCAGCGTGGCGTACGGATAACCCGTCTCGACTTTCTTCACGCCCTTGGCTTCCAGCGCTTTCCACAACACGTTCAACAACCCCTTGATCTCTTCCTTGACCCCTTCGACTTTGCCGTTCCCGTCATAGTCCGCTTTGGCTTTGAGGTTAAAGTCTTTGATGTCGCCGTGGCAGGACTTGCACGGGGCGGTGTATTCGAACTTGCCATCCAGGCTCTTGACGTTGAAAGAGTGACCACCCACTTCCAGCCGATACTTGTAGTTTGGATCCGTGGTATCGCTGAGGAGTTTGGGCCACACGTGACAAACGACGCAGGGGCCGGGTTTTTGTCCACCGAACAACAGCGTCTTGCCCGTCTTGTCGTCCGGATCGGGCACAGGATTCGCACCCACCAGCATTCCATGCGGCGAGTTGGGTACCGTCGCGCCATACGTTACGCCGCCGGTGTCGCTCAAGAACTCGGCGTTGCTGGCATAGTGCGGGAACGTGGATTTGACCGCATCGGCGGGCTTGGTGCGCGCATTGTGACATTCGAAGCAGGTTGCGGAGAGTCCCACGTCTTTCGCTTCGAACGGCAGTTCGACCGGCTTGCCGACAATCCGCAGTTGGGCAAAGTTCTTGTCATCGTGCGGATCGTGACACACGGCACAACCGATGTGCGACTCTTCGTTATCCCACGCTGCCACGTTCGTCGGGTTCTTCAAGAACGAGATGTAGCCTGCACCCGAGTGACAGCGCGCGCATACTTGACGCGCGGGTCCCGTGATCTCTTCAAAGGACGAGCCGGTATAGTGCTTGGAGTTCTTGAGTTCCCCTCCCCGGATGTGCGTGCCGCCGGTGTTGTGGCAGGCATCGCAGACGCCATCGCTGAGACTTGTCGCCATCACCTTTTCGCCTTTGAGGTGCTGGCTGGCGGGACCGTGACATTGCTCGCACTGGATGTTTGCCATTGCCTTGACTTCAGCAGGAGCCGTCTCCCAGTTGCTGGGTCCCTTCTTGGCGTACGCGTCATCAATCTGTTTCCAGGTGGGGAACTTCCAGCCGGTCTTGGCGACCGCATCGTTAAAGCCGCCGTTGTTCTTGGGCGGATAGTACCATCCTGTGGTATGGCAGATGATACACCGCTCGGCGTAGTGCGTACCGATTCCCTGAGGTCCATCAATCAGGTTATCAATTTCCTGGCGGAAAATGTTGGCATGCCCCGTCCTAGACCATTCTTCCACCTTGTTTCTGTGGCACGGCACACAGTTCTTGGCATTGTCCCCCACGAAGGTGCCGGCGTAGATTTTGACCGATGCCATTGGACTGGAGCCCGCCGCATTCGCCAGGACGACATCCACCTTGTATGTGCCTACCACGTCCGGCGTAAACTCGGTTTTGGGCGCGTTGGGGTCTTTGAGTTTGGCTTGCGAGCCTGGTGGAGTGGTCAACGTCCACGTTGTCCGAGTAACGGGGACGGTGGGATCCACGCCCTTGGCTGCCAGACGCACCGGCATATTGATTGGCACGTTGTTTAAACCGGTCAACGCCATCGCAGCAACACCTGTCGCCGGTCCAACTGCTGTATCGGTGATGTATTTGATCGTGACGGTGATGAAATCACCCGCGTCGCGATAGTTCATCGGCACATTCACGATCTCCAACTTGGCAGTTGGCGGCAGGGGGCGTGGTGTCGGGGTAGGTTGTGGTGCTGCCGTAGGCGGAGGCACCGTTTCCTTAACGACCACCGTTTCTTTGACCACAACCGTCTCCTTGACCGTTTTGACTTCGGGAGTCGGTTGGGCGCAGGACACGATAACTATCGCTGTCAACAGCAGCACGCCTGCTAAAATGACGAGGGTCTTTCGGTTCATTTTCTTCTCCTCATCGAAGATTTTCTCGTACTCTTTTCAAGCAGATGCATCCTTGCTGTTTGGACATCCCCCCTTTCTTTCCTTCGGCGTACCGTTTTTAAGGTTGTCCCCTCGTCAGCACAACCTTGCTGGTGATACGCCCTAGTTGTGTACGAGCGCGCGTGTGATGTGGGCGACAAAGAAAAAATCTCGACCCAGCCCATTACGCCGTGTCGAGACGCGCTGACCATTAGAATGGCACCATCACCGTGCTAATGGATTATCTTGATATATTGTATTCTGAATACAAAAAGTTGTCAAATAAGCCAGAGGTTGGAGCATACGACGCGCTCCAACCTCTGGCTTTTCCATTCCGAGAATCTACAACGCTGGTGCTTAGTAACCATGCAAAAGTTTTTGCCGCTTGGTGCGAAAGATTTTTTGCCCCAACGGGGGAGGGGGCAACAAAGGGGTGGAGTGGTGGCGGGCGGCGCAGCCGCCCGCCACCACTCTGAGATAGTTGCTCAGTGCAAAATTTGCGACAGGAACAATTTTGTTCGCTCGTGTTGCGGATTGTTAAAGATTTGCTCCGGCGTTCCCTCCTCGATGATTTGCCCGGCATCCATAAACACCATTCGATCCGCGACGCTGCGCGCAAAACCCATCTCGTGCGTCACGCAAATCATCGTCATTCCCGATTTGGCTAACTCAGTCATCACATCCAGCACCTCTTTGATCATCTCGGGATCGAGCGCGCTGGTCGGTTCGTCGAACAGCATAATCTTGGGCTGCATCGCCAGCGCGCGCGCGATCGCGACGCGCTGCTGTTGCCCACCCGAAAGTTGCGCCGGATATTTGTGCGCTTGTTCGGGAATCCCCACACGCCGCAACAAGTCCATCGCAATCTGCTCGGCTTGTTCACGGGGCCAGCGCCGCACCCACATCGGCGCGAGCGTGATGTTTTGCATCACCGTCAGATGTGGAAAGAGATTGAACGATTGAAAGACCATACCGATTTCGCGACGGATTGCGTGAATATTGCGAATGTCATTCGTCATCTCGATACCGTCCACGATAATCGTGCCGCGCTGATGTTCCTCCAGCCGATTGATGGTGCGGATGAACGTGGACTTGCCCGAACCCGAAGGTCCAAAAATGACCACCACCTCGCCGGTTTTCACCGTCAAGTTGATGCCCTTCAACACATGCAAACGATCAAACCATTTGTGCACATCGCGCGCGATAATCATATCGCGCACGCCACTCACCATTCCCACATCCATCATCGCTCTCCTTCTAGCGTTTTCCAACCCCCAGGGCTTCTTCCACGCGATAACTGGCAAACGACATCGCGTAGCTGAACACAAAGAAAATCGCCGCGATGAACAGATACACTTCGGTTTGCAAGCCCATAAATTCTGCTTGCGCTAGCACACTCCGTCCCACGCCCAGCAACTCGAGCAGCGCGACAATCGTCGCCAGCGTGGTATCCTTGAACAGACTGATGAACAACCCCACGATAGCGGGAATCACCATCCGCAAGGCTTGCGGTAGCACAATCAGAATGGTCGTCAGCGCTTCGTTCAACCCCAGAGCGTGCGCCGCTTCGATTTGCCCCAGCGGAATCGCTTGCAAGCCGCCGCGCACATTCTCCGCCATATACGCGGCAGTGAAGAGTGTCATCCCGGCAATCGCGCGCGTGACGTTATCAATCCGCAATTGTCCCGGCAAAAACAGCGGCAACATAATCTGGGTCATATACAGAATCGTCACCAGCGGCACACCGCGAACCAATTCGATGTAGAGGATGCAAAAGATTTTAATCGCCGGCAACTTGCTGCGACGCCCCAGCGCCAGCAACACTCCCAGTGGAAACGAAACAACGATGCTCACGGTCGCGAGCATAAACGTCAACAGCAAACCGCCCCACAGCGTTGTGCTCACTTCGGGCAACCACGTGTCTCTGCCAAAGCCTTGTAGCAGTGCCACAGTGACGAAGAACGAAACAAACCACGCTGCCACAATCCGACCGCGCCACGCCGCACGTTCTCGTCCAATCCACCAACCACCGCCGAGCAACGCGAGATTGATCAAGAGCCACACAATGCCAGGGAGCGCGCTCATAAATTGCCCTGTGCTCCATCGCCGCGTAAATTCCACGAACGGTTGCGTCTGCTCAGCGATCACGTCGAGTACGATGAGCGTGGCGTACGCCGCCGCCAGCCAGCGAGCAAAAGTGCGCATCGTCCCGCCAAAGACACCCGCCGAAAGTCCCATCAGGGTCGAGACGATACAGAGCACCAACCACACGCGCCACACCTGATCGGGTGGGTAGGGACCCACCATAAACAAGCGCAGGTTCGCTGTAATCACCTGCCAGCGCGCCGAGGTGAATGCCCATACAATCATCTGGCTGAGCACCGTGTAGATGAACCAGAGCGCGATAAAGGTCAGCACTGTGTTGTACCACGTGCTGAACAAGTTTTTCTTCAACCAACCGAACACCCCCAGGGACAGGCGGGGCGGTTCCAGCGTGTCTGCACTCGTCATCGTTACTTCTCCAGAACCTGAACGCGCGTGTTGTAGATGTTCATCAACAGCGAAGTGGTCAAACTCATCGTCAGGTACGTCGCCATAATCAGCATAATCACCGGCACGGGTTGCCCGGTTTGATTCGCAATCGTCGCGCCGACGTTGAACAAATCGGGATAACCAATCGCGATGGCAAGACTCGAGTTCTTGGCGAGATTGAGATACTGACTGGTGAGCGGTGGCACGATGACGCGCAACGCCTGCGGAAAGATGATCAAGTACAACACCTGCGCTTCGGTCAAGCCGATGGCGCGCGCGGCTTCGATTTGTCCACGACGCACAGATTGCAATCCCCCGCGCACCACTTCGGCGATGAACGCGGCAGTGTAGATGACCAGACCACTCAAGAGCGCGCTAAACTCCGGCGAAAGCGCAATGCCGCCGGTGAAATTAAAACGACCGCGCTCGGGAATTTCCAGAGTGAGTGGTGCTGTCTCCACCAGGAACCATCCCAGCAGAGGCAGGATGACGAACCACGCCAGCGGTACCGTGAGAGGATAGAACGTGTAGCGGTAACGGGGATGACGTGAGAGAAAGAGCCACAGGAAGAACGCGCCCACAATTGCAAAGAGCACAAAGCTTAACCACGTGTCGTACGTGGGCGAAGGCACAGGACGTGGTAAAAATACACCGCGTTGATTCGCAAAGACAATGCCGCCAAAGTCAAGTGTATCGCGCACCGGCGGAAGTTTGACAAACACACCGAAATAGATAAAGACGAGTTGCACCAGCAGCGGCGTATTGCGGATGATTTCGATGTACACCGCGGCGATCCGATTGACGAGCCAGTTGGACGACAGGCGCGCAATACCGGTGAACACGCCGAGAATCGTAGCGAAGAAGATACCGATGACGCTGACGAGCAACGTGTTCAGCACGCCGACAAGAAACGCGCGCGCGTACAAATCGGAAGGCTTGTAGGGAATCAGACTCTCGCCGATTTCAAACCCGGATTCCCGTTCCAGAAAATCAAACCCCGCGACCAGGCCACGTTCGCGCATCGCGTTCGAGAGGTTGGAATAAAGAAAGCCCGCCGCCAGTGCCAGTAGAAGAACAAAGACAATCTGGCTGAGAACGGTCAGGACGCGGACATCGCGCCAGAACGGTATGGCGCGCGACGAGGATGAAGCCGTCAAGACAACCCCCGATGTCAGACTTCCAAAGTCCCGGAGGACTTTGGAAGTCTGAACAAGAATGCTCTAGCGATACGGTGGCGCGTAGAGCAAGCCGCCTTTGGTCCAGATTTGATTCAAGCCGCGCGGAATGTTGAGCGGTGTGTTGGGACCCAGATTGCGATCATAAATCTCGCCATAGTTGCCTACGGCTTTGATCACTTTGACCGTCCAATCCGCTGCCAGGCCCAGATTCTTTGCCAGCCCTTCGTCGGTCAAAAAGCGTTTGATGTCCGGGTTGGTGCTCTTGGTCATTTCGTCCACATTCTTGGAGGTCACTCCAAATTCCTCAGCCTGGATGGTGGCAAAGACGGTCCACTTGACCACGTTGAACCATTGATCGTCGCCCAGAGGCACGACCGGTCCCAACGGTTCTTTCGACATTGTGACTTCGAGGATTTCGTGATCAGCGGGGTTCTTCATCACCGTGCGGCGCGCGGCGAGTTGCGACTTGTCGCTGGTGACAGCATCGCAGCGACCTTGCTCGTACGCCGCGTAGGTCGGGTCAATGTCTGCGAACACGACGGGTTTGAAATCCACACCCGCGGCGCGCATCTGATCGGTCAGGTTCAACTCCGTCGTCGTACCGGACTGGACACAGATCGTCGCGCCTTTCAAATCCTTGAGGGTCTTGGCGCCAAGTTTCTTGGGAACCATAATGCCTTGACCATCATAGAACGTGGTCGGTGCAAAGAGTCCCCACGTGGTGTCGCGGCTGACCGTCCAGGTGGTATTGCGGATGAGGACATCAATTTCACCTGTTTGGAGCGCGGGACCGCGTTGCCCGGTATTCAACGGACGAAACTCAACGGCTTTGGGATCGCCGAACACAGCCGCTGCCACGGCGCGGCAATAGTCAGCGTCAAAGCCAGAGAACTGGCCCGTGGCTTTGTCGAGCGCGCTGAAGCCGGGCAGTGCATCGTTCACGCCGCAGATCAATTTGCCGCGACCTTTGACCAGCGCCAGGCGTCCTCCGGCGGCTGGTGCCGCTGCCTTGGTTGGCGCGACGGTCGCTGCGGGGGCTTTAGTCGCTTCGGGGGCTTTGGTGGGGGGAGCCGCAGTGGGTGCAGGAGTGGGCGCGGGTGCGCACGCCACAATCAGCGCGACGAGCAACAGCCCTGTCATCACAAAGGCTAACTTTTTCATTCTGTCTCCTCCTTCGAAAAAAGTTGGCGCGTAGCGCAGGACTCAATCCTGTGCCACATTTTCATTCGTCGTGGTGGGCGGCGACGCCCAGGGAACGACTCAAAACTTTGGGGCAAAGATGAGCAGGACGGGCTATGCCATCACCTCCTTCTCAACGAGGTCATTGAGCATCAGTGGGGTGCGCCACTGATACCACAACTTGGCGTTCGCAGCAGGGGAGCAAAAATTCGCACATAGTATATTCAGGTATCCGACAAGTGTCAAACACGGCAACTACTCCAGCCCACCTGTCATTGCGAGCCGCGCAGCGGCGAAGCAATCTCCAATGCGCTCATCGGAGATTGCTTCGCGAACTGCGCTCGCAATGACCGCCTGAGGAGTTACCAAACACGCGAGTCGAGGATGACGTTAGCGCGTCCCTGCGTATCCCAGGACGAACCATCGCTGCGTACACACACATCTCAACGAATCAACGAATGAACAAACTTGCGAATGACAGGCAAATCGCGGTATAATCTGTACAACTCACTGCTCTGGACAGGGGGAATCGTTCCACAGGGATAGAGCATTGCGGTAAAACACACCTGTCGGAACGATGGCGCGTGACGCAACCGCTACGGGAGAGAGACATGCTCGCTAGAGTCACCAGTTGCGCCGTGATTGGTCTGGATGGCGCGCTCGTGGATGTCGAGGTGGACGTATCGAGCGGTCAGGTCGGCTTTACGATTGTCGGCTTGCCCGATGCCGCGGTGCAAGAATCGCGCGAACGCGTGCGCGCAGCGATTCGCAATTCCGGGTTCACCTATCCGCTCAAACGCATCACGGTCAACCTCGCGCCGGCGGACTTGCGCAAGGAAGGACCGGCGTACGATTTGCCGATTGCCGTCGGCTTGTTGATGGCATCGGAACAACTGCGCGCCGACCTGTCGCGCACACTGATTATCGGCGAGTTGTCGCTGGACGGAACGGTGCGCCACACGAACGGCGTCCTGCCGATGGCTGCCGTCGCGCGCGCCAACGGCTTTACCACGTTGTTCGTGCCCGCGCGCGATGCTGCCGAAGCCGCGCTGATTCCCGGCGTCACCGTCTATCCCATCGAAACGCTGTTCGCGCTGGTGATGCATCTGCAAGGCTTGCAACCGATTCCTCCCTATCAGGGCACACTCGATTTCACTCCCGAAACTTCCACGGCGGCAACAGATTTTTCCGAGATTCGTGGTCAGGAGCACGTCAAACGCGCGCTCGAAGTGGCAGCCGCAGGGCAGCACAATATTTTGATGATCGGACCGCCGGGGGCGGGCAAAACGCTGCTGGCGCGCTCAGTGCCTTCGATTCTTCCTCGCCTCACGCTTGACGAAGCCCTGGAGATTACGCGCATCTATTCGGTGAACGATTTGCTCCCTGGCGATTCGCCGCTGATTCGACAGCGCCCATTTCGCGCGCCGCATCACACGATTTCGCACGCGGGACTGGTCGGCGGCGGACGCTGGCCCCATCCCGGCGAAATCTCCCTCGCGCATCGCGGCGTCCTGTTCCTGGACGAACTACCCGAATTCGATGCGCGCAGTCTGGAAGTGTTGCGTCAGCCCCTGGAAGACCGCTGCGTCTCGATTGCACGCGTGAGCGGCTCGCTCACCTTCCCGGCGAATTTTATGCTGATTGCCGCGATGAACCCCTGCCCCTGCGGCTACTATGGCGATCCAGTGCGCGAGTGTACGTGCTCGCTGGCAAATGTGTTGCGCTATCAAAAGCGCATCAGCGGTCCCTTGCTCGACCGCATTGACATTCACGTTCACGTGCCGCGCGTCGAATACGAAAAACTGGCAGGCGATCGGCTGGGAGAAAAATCGGAGGCGATTCGCGCCCGCGTGGAACGCGCGCGCGAACGGCAGCGCCGACGTTTTGCCGGCACCGCGCTTCAGGTCAATGCGGATATGGGACCGGCGGAGGTGCGGCAGTACTGTCCGCTGGACGAATCGGGCAAGCAACTCTTGCGCAGCGCGATGCAACAATTGCAACTCAGCGCGCGAGCGTACCATCGCATCCTCAAGCTCGCGCGCACCATTGCTGATCTGGCAGAGAGCGAGCGCATCGAAACACCGCATCTGGCAGAGGCGATTCAATATCGTCCCCGTCCGCTGGTCTAGGCAACTCGAGTACGCTGGGTACAGCGCAGTGCCCATCGGTTAACGCCGATGGGCTTTTGATTTGCAAGATGATGAATGACACACAAACTGTGACGCTGCAAGAACTGGTGCGTCTGGCATTGCCACCCGAGACGCGCACGTGGTGTGAACCCGAGGCGCTGGAGCGTCCCGTCACCTGGGTCCTCTCTCTCACCGCGTCCGAAAGTGCGCGCCTCGAACGCGGGGACCTGGTTTTCTTGCTACCACCCTACCCTGCCGATCTGACAACCCACTTGGCGCGCTGGGCGCAAATCGGCGTGACAGGCATCGCTTTGCTGGGCGAACCCGACCCGACACTCATCACCGCCGCCCAACAAGTCGCGTTGCCTCTCATCGCGCTCCCCGCCGATGCGTCTGTGCGCGCGCTTGAACGTGTCGCGCTGGCTTTGGTGCTGAATCGCGATGCGGCGCTGGAACAGCGCGCGACGCAACTGTATCAACAACTGATGCTGCTCTCAACGGAGAATGCCGGTTTGTCCGCGATGGCAGCACTCATCGGTCGTGCCACCGGCAAGACCGTGTTGATTCAGGACAAGCGATTGAACATCCTCGCCGCGTGGTTTGTGACAGCGGAAAGTAGCCAGCGCGCCCAAGTGGAAAAGTGGGTGATGTCTCCCGCGAACCTTCCTGATGAATTTCGCGATCGCAAACGCGCGGCTCAACATGCCGCAACGCTGGAGCAGGCGTTACCCCTGGAGAATCGCGCGCGCGTGATTGTGCCTATCGTGGCAAAAGGGATGGCGCGCGGTTTTCTCTCCCTCCTCGCGGAACGCGGCACATTTCAAACCTTTGATCGTCTGGTCGCGGTCAAAGGCGCCAGCGCGTGCGCGGTCGAGATGGCAAAAGCCAAAGCGGTCAGCGAAGCCGAAAAGCGCGTGCGCGGCGGTTTTGTCGAAGCCCTCCTCGCCGGCAATCTTTCGGCAGAAGAAGCCGAAAGCTGGGCAAAGCGCGATCGCTACAACCCCGTCGGGAAACACACCGTGATTGTGGTGGATTGGGCGAAGAAAGAGCACCCCAGTTATCGTCGGTTAGAGACCGTCATTCACGGCATCAAACGTCCCACGATGCTCGTGCACGCGCGCGAAGATGAAGTGATTGTGTTCGTCCGACTGGAAGAATCGGGGATTGAACGCGCGCGCTTGATTGCCGAGACGATTCGCCATCAGACCAACGCCGAGTTTCCCAACGATCCCCTTGCCATCGGTATCGGCCGCGCCACCGATTCGCTGGTGGGTTTGCGCGAGTCGTATCGCGAAGCACGGCAGGCATTATCGCTGGCGCGGCGACTTGCCAGTCCCACGCCGTTGTACTTTGGCGAGTTGAGTGTGTATCGCTTGTTGTTTCTGTTAGAGCATCATCCCGAACTGAATGCGTTTCGACAGGAGATGATTGGCGCGCTCATCGAGTACGATAAGGCGCAACACACCAATTTGCTCGAGACGCTTGCCGCGTATTTTGCGCACAAGGGCAATCTCACCCAGACCGCCGAAGCCCTGTTCATCCATCGCAACACCTTGCTGTATCGTATGGAGCGCATCCGCGCCATCAGCGGGTTGGATTTAGACAACCCGGAAACACGTCTGGGCGTTGAACTGGCTTTGCGCGCCCATCGGTTACTCGCGCGCGACGAAACCTGATACAGGCGAATGACGATTCGCCCCTAACACTGTCCCACTGATTTGTGCACCTTGCACAATTTTCACCGCGCTGGTTTCTGGCAGATTAGCTATAGACACGCGGGACGTTGCACGGTATAATGGTCGTGAAAATCGAACTGCCTTTCAACCCCCGCGACCCTTCAAGGTAGAAATCGCGCGGGGTATTTTTGTGCCTTCCGATTCTCTATGTCCGCGATTCTTGTCTCGCTTATTAGCCTTATCCTTATTGCGCTTGTTCTCATTTTGAGCAACAGGCGTATTGGGGTTTGGGCGACAAGCGAGACATTTTGGACGCGCTAAGACTTGTGTTCAACCATCAGAAAACCGCCCGAACCCCGGGCGGTTTTTGTTTTGCCGTGTTACGAGGAGTCAGGGGCACACGCGCCCACCACGACGGATAAAAATATCCACGAAGAGAAAGATTTTTTCTTCGTGTTCCTTCGTGACCTTAGTGGACAAACGTATTTTCGGAGTGAACCCAATGCCCATTCGTACAGGTGCGCAAATCATCTGGGAATGCTTGGTGCGCGAAGGCGTCCAGGTAGTGTTTGGCTACCCGGGCGGCGCCATTCTGCCTGCCTACGATGCTATGCTCGATTACCCCATTCGCCATGTCCTCACCCGGCACGAACAGGGCGCGACGCATGCCGCCGATGGGTACGCGCGCGCGACCGGTCGAGTCGGTGTAGCGATGGCGACGAGTGGACCCGGCGCAACGAATATGGTGACCGGCATTGCCACTGCGATGCTAGATTCCTCGCCAATCGTCTGCATCACGGGGCAAGTGTCAACCACAGTGCTGGGGAGTGACGCATTTCAGGAAGTGGACACCACGGGAGTCACCTTGCCGATTACCAAGCACAACTATCTGGTGACGCGCGTCGAAGACCTGGCACACACACTCCGCGAGGCATTTTACATCGCGCGCGAAGGGCGTCCCGGTCCGGTGCTGGTGGACATCCCCAAAGACGTACAGAATGCGCGTTGTGAATTTGTCTATCCTGACACTCCCTTCACTGCGCCTGCTCTGCGCCGACGTTCTTCGCCTGTGGTCTCTGATGAACAACTGGAACGCGCCGCCGAGATGATCAATCAAGCCGAACGTCCTGTGATTCTCGCAGGGCATGGTGTCCTCCTCAGTGGCGCGGTGTCGCAACTGCGCGAATTCGCCGAAAAGACCCAGATTCCTGTCGCGTTGACGCTACTCGGTTTAGGCGTGTTTCCGCGCCAGCATCCCCTGTGTCTTGGAATGGTCGGGATGCATGGTGAAGCGTACGCCAATCGCGCGGTGCAAAATGCCGATTTGCTGCTTGCCCTGGGAATGCGCTTTGATGATCGGGTGACGGGTAACCTGAAGACCTATTCGAAAAAATCGAAGAAGATTCATGTGGAGATTGATCGCGCCGAAGCGAACAAAAATGTGGCAGTAGACCTCGTCTTGCTCGACGATGTGGGGCGCGTCCTCAGCCGACTCTTACCGCGCGTCCAGTCCCAGCCGCGCGCCGCGTGGCACGCGCAGATTCAAGAGTGGCGTACCGAAACTCAAGCGCGCGATATTCTGCATCGTCCCAGCGATGATTTAATCCCGGCGCACGTCATCCACGACCTGTGGCAAGCCACCGAAGGTCGTGCACTCGTGGTGAGTGACGTGGGGCAGAATCAAATGTGGGAGGCGCAGTACTATCTTCACGATGAGCCGCGCAGCTTGATTACCTCAGGCGGACTTGGCACGATGGGTTTCGCGCTCCCTGCCGCCATCGGCGCCAAGTTGGGTCGTCCCGAGGCGGAAGTGTGGGTCGTTGCCGGCGATGGCGGTTTTCAGATGACGCAGAGCGAACTGGCAACCATCGTGCAAGAGCGCATCAAAATCAACATCGCCATCATCAACAACGGTTTTCTGGGGATGGTGCGGCAGTGGCAACAGATGTTCTACGGACGGCGTTATGCGGCAACGCCAATTCTGAGTCCCGATTTTGTCAAACTGGCGGAAGCGTACGGTATCCCTGCCTTGCGCGTCACGCGACGTGAGGAGGTGATTCCCGCGATTCAATCTGCGCGCGCCAATGCCGCACCCGTCTTGATTGATTTTCGCGTCAAGCAAGAGGATTGCGTGTATCCGATGGTGCCTGCCGGTGCCGCTCTGGATGAAATGATTCGTCGTCCAATCGAGATGGAGATGGTGGCCCAATGAAACACACGCTGGTCGCTCTAGTCGAAGACAAACCCGGTGTGCTCAACCGTGTAGCCAGTCTCTTTCGTCGTCGCGCTTTTAACATCGAAAGTCTTACCGTCGGACGGACGCATGAACCCAACATTTCGCGGATGACGATTCTGGTGGACACGGAGCAGACCGCGCCGCAGCTGGTGGAAGCCAATCTGTCCAGGTTAATCAATGTGATTGATGTGCGCGATGTGACGCATCTCCCAACGGTCGTGCGTGACCTTGCTCTAATCAAAGTGCGCGCCAACACCAGCGCGCTCACCGAACTCAACCAACTGGCGGAGATTTTCCGCGCCAAGATCGTGGACGTGTCGAGCGATTCGGTCATCATCGAAGTAACGGGAGATGAGGACAAGATCAACGGACTCGTCGAACTCTTGCGCCCGCGCGGCATTATCGAGATGGTGCGCACCGGTCAGGTCGCGATGGTACGCGGTGGCAACGAAGCAGGAACGAATAAACGAATGGGTGGGAACGGACATCAATGAGCCAATGAGCCAATGTGCCAATGAGCCAAATGAGCAAATGAACAAATGACAAATGAGCAAATGACGAATGACGAATCACCCAATCACCTAATCACCCAATCACCTAATCACCTAATCACCTAATCACCCAAGGAGCACTTATGGCAAAAATTGACTTTGGTGGTGTTATCGAAGAAGTGGTAACGCGAGACGAGTTCCCCATCGAACGCGCGCGCGAGGTGTTGAAAGATGAGGTTGTGGCGGTACTGGGGTACGGCGTGCAGGGTCCCGCCCAGGCACTCAATATGCGCGACAACGGCATCCGCGTCATCGTTGGTCAGCGCCCCGGCACGTCCTCCTGGGACAAAGCCCTGCGCGATGGCTGGGTACCCGGCGCCACGCTCTTCTCGCTCGAAGAAGCCGCCGAACGCGGCACCATCCTGCAGTACCTTGTCTCCGATGCGGCACAGATGACGACGTGGCAACGCATCAAACCTCACCTCAAACCCGGCGACGCGCTCTACTTTTCGCACGGTTTTGCGATTGTGTATCAAGACCAGACCGGCGTCGTCCCTCCCGATTTTGTGGATGTGATTCTCGTCGCACCCAAAGGTTCGGGAACGAGTGTGCGCGCGAATTTTCTCGCGGGGAGTGGCATCAACGCCAGTTTTGCCGTCCATCAGGACGCAACTGGACGCGCGCGCGAACGCACGCTGGCACTCGGCATTGCCATCGGCGCGGGCTATCTCTTCCCCACGACGTTCCAGCACGAGGTGTACAGCGATCTCACCGGCGAACGCGGCGTGTTGATGGGCGCGCTCGCCGGCATTATGGAAGCCCAGTACAACCTGCTGCGCCGTCACGGACACTCGCCCAGCGAAGCCTTTAACGAGACGGTCGAAGAACTCACCCAGAGTCTCATTCGCCTGGTGGATCAAAAGGGGATGGACTGGATGTATGCCAACTGTAGCACCACCGCGCAGCGCGGCGCGCTCGATTGGCGCCACGAATTTCGTCGCGCCGTCGAACCCGTCTTTGAACGCCTGTACGCGAGTGTCGCGTCGGGCGAGCAGACGCGCATCGTCCTGCAAGCCAACAGCGCGCCGGATTACAAGACCAAGCTGGAAGCCGAACTGCGCGAAATGCGCGAATCGGAAATGTGGCGCGCCGGCGCCGCGGTGCGCGCCCTGCGACCGGAAAACTGGAAGAAATAGTCGAATAGTCTTGTAGTCGCGTAGTCGAATAGTCTTGTAGTCAAATGGTCTGACAGTTGCTCCGACTACTTGACTATCCTACTACCAAGGCTTGTGCAAAGTCGCACGGGCGGTTGAAACCGCAGCAACACATACCCGAAGCCGCCCTTCGGCGGCTAGAATGCAGCCTGCGGAGGCAGGCTTGGGGTATTTGTTGCTGCGACTTGAGTCGCCCGGTGGCTTGTCAAGCAACTTTACACATGCCCTGACCCGACTACCCGACTACTCGACTACCCGACTCGGAGATGGACTATGGATAACTATGTTCGCATTTTCGATACCACCTTGCGCGATGGTGAACAGGCACCCGGCGCCAGTCTCGATGTCGTCGAAAAACTGGAAATTGCGCGGCAACTGGCGCGCCTGGGTGTGGACATCATCGAAGCCGGCTTTCCGATTGCTTCGCCCGGCGATGCCGAAGCGGTGCGCCGCATTGCAATGGAAGTCGGCAACGCGCGCGATGGCTCGCGCGTTCCCATCATCGCTGCTCTTGCGCGCGCCAATCCCCAGGACATTGACGCGGCATGGGAAGCCGTGCGCCACGCTGCGCATCCGCGCATCCACACCTTCATCGCCACATCGGACATTCACCTCAAGCACAAACTCAAAATGACGCGCGAACAAGTCGTGCAGCGCGTCCGCGAAATGGTCGCCTATGCCAAACGCTATTGCGACGATGTAGAGTTCTCGCCAGAGGACGCCGGGCGTTCTGAGCCAGAATTTTTGTACGAGGTGCTTGGCGTCGCCATTCAAGCCGGCGCCACCACCCTCAACATCCCCGACACCGTCGGTTACACTATGCCCGAAGAGTTCGGCGCGTTGATTGCCAACATCATTCGACACACACCCGGCGCGGATCGCGTCATCATCTCCGCGCATTGTCACAACGATCTGGGCTTGGCAACGGCGAACACGCTTGCGGCGATTCGCGCCGGCGCGCGTCAGGTCGAAGTGACGGTGAACGGCATCGGCGAACGCGCCGGCAACGCGTCGCTCGAAGAAGTCGTGATGGCACTGCGCACGCGTCCCCAGGTGTTCGGTGTGACCACCGGCATTGACACGACCCAGATCGCGCGCACCAGTCGTCTGGTCTCCAACTACACCGGGATTCCGGTGCAACCGAACAAAGCTATCGTCGGCGCGAACGCGTTTGCCCACGAAGCCGGCATCCATCAAGACGGAATGCTCAAGCATCACCTCACGTACGAAATTATGCGCCCCGAAACGGTGGGACTCACCCAATCGAATCTGGTGCTGGGCAAACATTCGGGACGTCACGCGCTTCAAGCGCGCCTCGCTGAACTGGGCTATCGCTTGAGTGAAGCCGATCTGGATCAGGCGTTCCGCCGATTCAAAGAAGTCGCGGACAAGAAAAAAGTGGTCACCGATGCTGACCTCGTCGCGATCATTGCGGACGAATTTTACCAGCCGCCCGAAATTTACGCGCTGGAGGACATTCAGGTCACCTGCGGCAGACCCGGGATGCCCACCGCAACGGTGCGCCTGCGCGGACCCGATGGGCAAAGCGTCGTGATGGCAGCCATTGGCACAGGACCCGTAGATGCCACCTACAAGGCGATTGATGCCATCGTGCGCGCGCCCAACACCTTGCTCGAATACAACGTGCACGCGGTCACCGAAGGGATTGACGCGCTGGGCGAAGTGAGTGTGCGTTTGCAATCGCACGAACCCGAACCGCGCGTCCTGGGTGGTCATGGTGCAGATACCGACATCATCGTGGCGAGTGCCAAAGCCTATCTAGCCGCGTTGAATAAACTCGTGGCAGGCACGCGAGATGCCAGTGCCCTGTACTTGAAACAAGTTTTTGCGAATGGACAAGGAGGATGAAAAAATGTTTCCCGAAACCCCAAAAACCAATCCAATGACCGAATTGCCCCTGAACTGGTCTGAGGACGAATCGCGCGATTACGCCAATCTGTGGGATGGCGAGGCGCTGCGCGCGTCCGCGACGATTGTCGCGCGCGGAGAAACCCCCGCGCCGCTGCCAATGCCACAGATGACGATGATGCGCGAATGACCCCACGAACCCTCTTCGACAAAATCTGGGCGTCGCACGTTGTTCTGCAAGAACCGAATAGCCCTGCGATTCTCTACATTGACCTGCACCTCATTCACGAAGTCACTTCACCGCAGGCATTTCAAGGCTTGCGCGCGCGCGGTTTGCGCGTGCGCCGTCCCGACAAAACGTTCGCGACGCTCGACCACAGCATTCCCACCGATGCGCGCGCCTTTCCCATCGCCGACGAAATCGCGGCGCGACAGGTTGCGCAGCTGGAGGCGAATTGCCGCGAGTTCGGCGTGCGCCTCTTCGGTCTCAACGATGCGCGCCAGGGCATCGTCCACGTCATCGGTCCTGAACTGGGACTCACGCAGCCGGGAATGACAATCGTCTGTGGCGATAGTCACACGGCGACGCATGGCGCGTTCGGCGCGCTCGCCTTCGGCATCGGCACGAGCGAAGTGGAACACGTCCTGGCAACGCAATGCCTGTTGCAACGCAAACCCAAGACAATGCAGGTGCGCGTCGAAGGCACACTGCCGCGCGGCGTGACGAGCAAAGACATCATCCTCGCGCTCATCGCGCGCATCGGCATCGGCGGAGGCACAGGACACGTCATCGAGTACACCGGCTCGACGATTCGCGCGCTCTCGATGGAAGCGCGAATGACACTGTGTAATATGACCATCGAAGCCGGCGCGCGCGCCGGGCTAATCGCACCCGACGATACGACGTTCGAGTATCTTGCCGGGCGCGAGTTCGCGCCACAAGGCGCGGCGTGGGATGCCGCGCTCGCGCGCTGGCGCACCTTGCCCACCGATGACGGCGCTACCTACGATCGCACCGTCGCGCTCGACGCGAGTACGCTCGAGCCGATGGTCACGTTCGGCACGAATCCGAGCATGGCAATTCCCATCACCGGTCGCATACCCGATCCCGCGAGCTCAGCGGACGCCGCCGGTGTGCGCAAGGCACTCGACTACATGGGCTTGACGCCGGGGCAACCGATGCTCGGTCAACCCATCAACGTTGTGTTCATCGGCAGTTGCACGAATGGACGGCTGGAAGATTTGCGTCTTGCCGCGTCGGTGCTGAAAGGTCGCCGCATCGCGCCGAACGTGCGCGCGCTCGTCGTTCCCGGCTCACGCGCAGTCAAACGCCAGGCTGAAGCCGAAGGACTCGACGCGATTTTTCGCGCGGCGGGTTGCGAGTGGCGCGAGCCGGGTTGCTCGATGTGTATCGGGATGAACGGCGATACGATTGCGCCCGGCGAGTATTGCGTCAGCACCAGTAATCGCAACTTTGAGGGACGTCAGGGCAAAGGTGGGCGCACGATTCTCGCCTCGCCGCTCACCGCAGCGGCAAGTGCGATTGCAGGAGCGGTGGCTGACCCGCGCAAATTTATGATTTAGGATTTTTGATTTAAGATTTGTTGCGCCTGACAACTCTAAATCATAAATCGGAAATCGAAAATCAGAAATAAGAATGAATCCATTCAAAACACTCACCTCGCGCGTTGTCGCGTTGCCAAACGAAAACATTGACACCGACCAGATCATTCCCGCGCGCTATCTCAAAGCGATTGACAAAGTGGGGATGGGCAAGCACCTGTTCGCCGACTGGCGATACGACGCGGCAGGCAATCCAAGACCCGATTTTGTCTTGAATCAACCGCGCGCGCGCGGCGCGCAGATTTTGCTCGTGGGCGATAACTTTGCGTGCGGCAGTTCGCGCGAGCACGCGGTCTGGGCGCTCTACGATTTTGGTTTCCGCGTGGTCATCAGCACTTCCATCGCCGACATTTTTCGTAACAACGCGCTCAAGAACGGTCTGCTGCCGATTGTCGTTGACCCAGCAACGCACCGCGAGTTGTTTCGTCTGGTCGAGGAAAACCCAGAGGTCGAATTGACCGTTGACGTTGCTGCGCAAACGCTGACGTTGCCGAACGGACGCGCGGTGCATTTCGATTTGGACGCGTTTTCGAAAACCTGTCTGCTGGAAGGCGTGGACGAGTTGGGGTATCTGCTGGCGCGGCTGGACGCGATTGCTA
>Ga0209227_1000638_pt1 | contig 29586 bp, 34 predicted proteins | sample YNPBryantNP2012_FD_185815 | JGI IMG/M metagenome (GOLD analysis project Ga0209227, IMG submission 185815) | Anoxygenic and chlorotrophic microbial mat microbial communities from Yellowstone National Park, USA - YNP Bryant NP 2012 (SPAdes)... ...
GGGCTCGTAACCAGTGCTTGCCCTGGGCCAAGCGCTGGGACCATTTCCCACAATGCCGAATGTACATCGCCACTTGTCCGCTTCAGCGGGTTAAGGTTGTAGTCGCTCTTCACGCAGTGGATGATACGCGTGTTACAAAGCTCGAAAATCTCATCTGGAATATGAGAGGGCTGCTGCGAAACGAAGCCCAAGGCAAGCCAACGCTTTCGCCCCCGCCGGGCAATCAGCTTCAGCATATCCATCGTCGCCGTCATGCGTTCGCGGTTTTCTTTACTGATGAATGTGTGAGCCTCTTCAATAATGACGAATGTGGGTGGACCCTTCGGGTTCCGAACCTTCTCGCTGAACGTCTGCCGCAGAATCCAGGCAATTGCGATGTTCTTCGCGTTATCGTTATGTAGGCCACTTATATCGATGATGCTCACGCGGCCTGCAACGAGAAGGTCTTCGGGGTCCAGCGGCTCCCCTGCATCAAAGATCTTGGTCCTCTTTAGGGACTCGAGTTTTCGGGTCAAAGCCCAGAGAGTGCCTGACGCCGCCTGATCCGCTTGGTTTGGGATTTCATTCATGACGTCTTGAAGAGTAAAGCCTCCCGCGTCCGCAAGATCCCCCTCGAAGAATGCCTCGGAAAGGCACACCGAATTCCTTCGAGCCTTTTCTTCCGGCTTCACCACCCATGGGATGATAGACTCGGAAATCTCTGAGTCCTTCGGGCTTCCTGCTCGAGGCTTTTAGCTTCTCCTTGAGATGCGTTTCTCATCGCTTCGTCCATCGCCGTGTATTCGCCTTCAATATCAAGAACTACGACGGCGTATCCATTATGCGAGGCCTCTTCGATTAGAACTTAAGCGGTGTTCATTTTTCCGCTCCCAACTGTTCCGAAGATCCCGACGTTTCGCGGAAGAACCTTCTTCGACTTGCTATCGAGCGTAACCAGTACGCCAGGGTAGCCAGAAAGCACACCGAGAATCATGTCGCCCTTGAGTCCGATGAGCTTCTCAATCTCTTCTGTCGAAAGATCCCTAACTACAGATTTAGGGATCGGACGCGTCCCAGTACCGAACATCGCGCCATCGCGAAATAGTCGAGCAACAGAGGGAAACCTCGCATCGCCTGATGGCTTGCATCGGCAAGAACTATGGCTGCCGCTTGATCGAACACCTCCTTACTCTTCCCGCGTAGGTACTCCATGAGATCGACTCGGAGTTCTCTCGCGTCGAGGTATTCTCCTCGATCCAATAATTCACCCGCGTTGAGAAGCTCCACATTCTTAGAGCCTTCAATGACGCCTACGATCCATCCGCCGGTATGAGACATAGAGGACGCGTTGGATCTTATCGCCCTGGTAAGTCGTCGCTGCGACCCCGATCCGTGCACGCCCGCCAGAAAGCGAAGGGGACCGGGAAAGAGTTCCATCGATGCCGCAGACCTGACCTTGAAAGAGTTGTTCCTTGGCCCATGCGATCATTTCTGTCGTGGGACGCTTGATCTTATTGACGATAGACGGATCACTCTCAAGAAGTTCCTCACGAAGGCGCCTGCGGAGATCGACGGCTTCCCGTACATCCTTCGCGATTAAGCCATCCGCACAATGATAAAATTCCTCTACCTCCTGCCACCTTTGTAGATCAACCATCTCCTCGAAGTTCGGAATACCTGCGCCCGTGCCGCTTTCCTCCCCGGATACGAGCCATTCCATGGTGACCCGGAGCGCCTTTGCGATTCGGTAGAGTTCCGGGGCGCTCGGGAAGACGCCCCTCGTCGCGGCCTCGGCGGCCTCCTGGGAAATCCCCGCAAGCTCCGCTAGATCACGCGGATACATCCCGGCTTTCGACAGGGTCGTGATCAGCCGGTCCGCAAAACCCGGGTCCGACGGTTTCGATATGGGCATGACGGATGTCATATTTTCTTGCCTCTAAAATAGACCAGGGGACGAGGCTTAAGGCCCGGTCCCCTGGGAGGTGATAAACCCGCCGTTGAGCGCGTCAACAGCGGGGGAGTAATTCTTAAATTCATGAAACGAAGCCTCTATTCCTGCCGCGACCACCACCAGATGACCTTGCCGCGGACGGCCCGCTCGGCGTCCTCCCCAGTGAGCACCCGCGGGTAGCCCTCGGCTTCAGGATTGTCCGCGATGAGGATGAGGTGCGAATCGCTCCTGATGACCCGCTTGAGCGTGATGCCTCCCTCCGGCAGCCACATGGCGTAAATCTTGCGGTTCTCGACGCTCTCGATCGTGTTCGCTCTTAGGTCCACCGCCACGAGGGCCCTCTTCTGGATCGTGGGCTCCATCGAGTCCCCCATGGCCCACAGGCACACGATCTTCTCGTCCCTGCGCGTCTGCCTCTTTGCGATCCTGGGCAGGGCCACGTCGTAAATCACAGCGTACCCGTCGGTGGCCCCGGAGGCCACATTCCTGCCGGGCCCCATGGCCGCCGGGTCCGAAAGGATCCGAATGGGTACGAACGCGTCCTTGCGCTCCGTCCGCTCGAACTCCTCCCTGATCTCGGGATCCTCGGCCTCGAAATAGATGATGCGGGGCTCGGAAGGCTCTTGCCGTCTGCCCGTAAGCAGGTAGAGGGTTTGCTCGGGGAAAGTGCGGGCAAGCTGAAGCCATGTCTTCCCGGTTAAGGAGGACTTTCCCCTCAAAAAATCATCCCATCTTTGTCTTTTGATTCCCGTCCTTCTGGAAAATTCAGACCAGTTCCCATTGAATTCTGCCTCGACCCACTCGACGAGCCTATTCGTAAGACCCTGTATTTCCGGGCTTTTAGATCTTATTGCAGATTTTGCCAAGATTTTTGTTGACATGAATCTTGAAATTTCAGATAATCCGCTCGAACCTGAAAAAGCCCTCTGGAAAGACGCAGAAAACCAAGTTGCAGCACTGTCATTATTCTATAACCTTTTTTCTCCCGTCCGCGAGGGTAAAATGGACGACACGCTTCCTCCTCTGACCACCTGGCAGTTCTACCACGCCTGTCAGCACGTCCTCGGGATGCCGGCCCTGCAGAAGATTTTCAAGCGCTCCCCCACACAGATCTACCGCTGGGCCCGGGATCCGGCCTACTGCGAGGACATCGAGCGCAACCCGCTGGACCTGCATCTGGTGCTAATGGAGCGCCTTTCGGAAATAGGCCGCGCCGACATCGCCAGGGCCGCCGCCTCCATTCTCGCCCAGGCGGTCGGGTGCGAGCTCGTCGCAGCCCCCTCGAAATGGGGCTGTCGTCATGTTCCCACGGTCGAGGAGCAGCTCCTCGACGTCTACATGGCCCTCACGAAATTCGTTGAAGCGGTCAGGCAGCGCAAGCCTGCCGCACAATTACGATATTTAGCTGGCAAGGTCAAGGAAAAAATCGACGTCGCAATCCCCTCAAATCAGGGCTAGGCAGATGAATCCGCGATATCTTACCCTCAAACAGGCGGCCGTTTACACGGGCCGCTCCCCGTCCTGGCTCTACCGCAACGGGGAGGCCGTATATTCGGCCGTCAAGGTGGGCGGCAAATGGTCTTTCGACCCGTTCATGATCGACCGGGTGCACGGAGGCTGCAATGAGCGTTTACCGGGACGCGAGGCGAAAACGGAACAAATGGGTCTGGGAATTCCGTCTGCGGGGCGTCCGGTACAACAGCCCCAGGGGATACTCAAGCCGAAGACGGGCAGAAGCCGCGGAGCGCGCCTTCAGACAGGCGCTCGAGGCGCCCGCAGAGCCGCCTCCTCCGGCGGAGCCCCCTGTGGAGTCCACGACCCCTACGACCTTCTTGGAACTGGCGACCGCCGCCATGCGCAAGTGGGAGGAGGCGGCCCATGACCCGCAATGGCTCGCCACGAAGCGGTATGTCCTCAGGCGGTACTTCCGGGAATGGATGATGCTTCCTGTCTCCGAGATCACGCCCGAGCTCGTGAAAAGGCGGGTCCTTGAGATCAAGCACGAAACGTCGCCCGAGGCCGCGAACAGGTACCTCAAGATCCTGCGGGCCGTGTTCAACGCGGCCGGCGCGCCCAATCCGACGGCCGGCATACCCTTCTTTCCCAGGATGGAGCAGCCGGCGGGCGAGTACGTTCCCACCGCCGCCGACATTAAGGCTCTGCTTCTCAAGGCCGACCCGGAGCTCAGGGCATACCTCGAGGTTTCGTATCACACCGCCGCCAGGCCTTTCGAGATCGCGCGCCTGGCATGGAAGGACGTGGACTTCGCCCGCGGGACGGTCACGCTCTGGACCCGCAAGAAGTCCAGGGACCGTTCCTGGACCCCTCGGGAGATCCCGATGAACGACACGCTCAGAAGGGCCCTTAGACAGTTGAGGTCGCGGGAGGGCGAGCTTGTTTTTCCGAACCCCAGGACGGGGGCGGCCTACATGAGGCGTCCGAAGGCCCTGAAGACTCTCTGCCGGAAGGCCGGCATTCGGCCGTTCTGCTGGAGGGGCCTGAGAAAGGCGGCCGCGACCGAGATGCTTCGCGCCGGAGTTCCGGTCCCGGTGATCTCCAAGATCCTGGGACACACGAACATCCAGACCACGATGATTTATCTGGGGGTGGACGACGACGCGATGCGCTGGGCGCTCGCGGCGCTCAACGGAATCGTCACGATCCCTTCGGGTCGGGACTGCAAATTTCCGGAGGACGAAAAAATTACCAGTGGATCGCCAGTGGAAGCGGCGAGGGCGGAAGGGGCCCCGGGACGGCCTCTTCCGTATCCCCGCGCCGCCGTTATGGAATCTCTGGTCGGGAAGGAGGGATTTGAACCCTCGACCTCATGCTCCCGAAGCCAGGCCGTAACTTCCCGAACCAAGCGAAACAGCTGATTTTTCTCGCTTTCCAAACGGCATCCATCGGCTGATCCCTGGTAAAAGCCTACGGGTTTTGAGCCCGTATTGGAGGCGATTACCAGTGGATTACCAGTGGAAATCCGTCGCGTCTTTCGCGTTCCTAGTCGCCGTTCTCGCCTGCTCACCGTCGATCGAGCAGTGGGCCCCGAGGGCGTTCGTCGAGGGCGTTCCCGTCGCCTCGGATCTCGAGCCTGACGAGATCGACGCCCTGTCCGCGCTCGGCAAGGCCTGTGCCCGCCTATTCCCTGAGCGGGCGCTTCCTACCGTAATTTTCGTCCGCTCTCCAAACCAGAAAGTGCCGGAAGTGTGCAAGGGCCCAGGCTGCGCCGGCGAATGCGCCGACACCTGGGCCGAGTATCCCGACGTGATGGACCCCGAACCCCGCGTGCCGTCCGAGGGATATTCCGGCCTCGAAACCGGCGGCTACGTCTTCGTCTCCAGGATCGGCCCTAGGAAGGACGCACTCATGAGCCTGCTCGTTCATGAGTTCGCGCATTGGTTCTGCGGCTGCGGGCACGGCCCCGAGCACGACGCAATGGAGAAAACTCTTTGGGAGGCGCTGTGATGGATCCGGTTTCCATCTTTCTGCTTGGTTTCGTCTGCGGGCTGATGCCGTTTTTCATCCTGGTATGGATGATGCGGTGACGCCATAACCCGAACGGAGGAGGACCGCCATGAAGACAGCCGTCTGGGGAAAACTCAAGGGGAAAGGGTGCAGGTACGCGACGTGTCCGTCCTGCGGCCGCGTGGTCGACATTACCAGGGACCACATATGGTTCGGTGACGGAGGCTGGTACTGCGACCCGTGCGGGTCCGCGCGGAGAAACCCGGCAAAAGTCAACCTCAACACGGTCAGGGAGGCACACGCGAAATGAACGAAAAAAACGTTTCAGAAGACGATCTCGTCGGAAAGCTCAGGGACCGGCTCATGGCCGCGTGGATAACCCTGTTTGACCTGGAACCGATGCTTCCGCAGTCCAAGGCGAGCATTCTGTACGCGGCCCGAAAGATCATCGGGGAGCTCCTTCCTGCGAACGATGGAGCAGAGGCCGGGAGATAGAAGCGATGTATTGCTGCGACGTCCTACTGTTCAACACATGCGACGGCGGAGAGTCCTGCGAATGTCGAAGCGTGGACGTGCGCGAGGCCGGCCGGAGAGTCTACACGCTCATCGAGCGGTGCGATCGGCCGTACGTGGAACGCGGAGACAAAATCATGGTGACGGGCTCCAACGAACCTCTTACCGTCTGCCCATACTGCGGGGAGCGGGTGGCCGATGCGTGAATCGAGCGGTGCGATCGGCCGTACGTGGAACGCGGAGACAAAATCACTGCCCAGCGTAACCGAAGTCCTTCGACCATACCAGGATCTCCGGGCGGTCCCGCCAGACGCGCTCGAACACGCGGCCTGGAGAGGGACCGAGGTGCACAGGATCTGCTCCTGCGTCGCCCGCGGAGTGCCTTATCTGGGAGGCGTCCCCGAGGGTTGCGCCGGATATGTCCTTTCGTTCCAGGAGTGGTTCGGGTTTGCCGTCATATCGGTGCACCTGGTCGAGCAGGAGCTGGTCGACATGGAGCTAGGCTACCGGGGACGTCCCGACCTTATCGCCAGGCTCAGGGGAGATTCCGAAGCCGAGCTCACCCTGGTCGACTATAAGACCGCCAGGACGGTCTCCAGGATATGGAGGGGCCAGTTGGCCGCCTACAGGCGGCTTGCCGACAGGGCCGGCTATCCGGTCCTTCGGACTCTGGCCCTCAGACTGGATGAGACCGGAGGGCCCGCAAAGGTAACGGAGTACACGGACCACAAGAGGGACTTCGCCGCCTTCCTGGCGGCCCTGACCGCCTACAAGTATTTCGTTCAAGACACGAAAAAAGGAGGTAAGGAACCATGACACAACACGTCGATTTCATGGCTGGGTTGGAGACGGGGCAGAAGATCGACAGACGATCGAAACTCTTGGATATGGAGGCTGTAAAGGCCAGGTTTGCTCCATACAGCGAGGCGATCGACCTCATGTTCCGGGAGGCCCGCGAGCATGAGGTCCGGGACGAGGAAAGCCTCAAGGCCGCGATCGCGATGGCCGGGCAGGCGCAGGCCCTGGAGAAAAAGATAGACGCGCAGAGGAAAGCGATCGTCGAGGAACCGAACCGGTTCGTGAAATCCGTCAACGGCTTCGCTTCCGATTTCCTGGGCAGGCTCAAGGAAATTGTCCAGGATCTCAAAAAGAAAATCTCCGATTACCAGTACGCCCAGGAGCTCGCCAGACGCGAGGCCGAGCGGAAGGCGCAGGAGGAGGCCAAGCTCCTCCAGGAGAAGCTCAACCGGGATGCGGAAAGCAAGGGGGTCCAGGCCCCTGTGGTGCCCGCTCCGGTGCTTCCGGAGCCTCCCAGAGTGACCCGGACGGAAACCGGAACGAGCGCTCATATCAGAAAGGAATGGACGTTTCGGGTTGTGGAACCCGCACAGGTCCCGAGAGAGTATTGCGTGCCTGACGAGCGGCTGATCCGTCAGGCCGTGAAGATGGGCGTCCGAGAAATCCCTGGAGTAGAAATCTACGAGGAAGCCAGGACCGTGCTGAGAACATGAGGGGAAACAAAAGATGCAGACGAGAACGGAGCTCACGGCACAGAAGGTTAAGACGATCCGCGCCCTGCTTACGGACGAGCGCGTGAAGAAACAACTCCTGATGGCGATCCCGAAGCACCTGTCCGTCGACCGCCTGCTCAGGGTGGCGATCACGTCCATACAACGCAACCCGGCACTCCTTGAATGCACGCCACAAAGCCTTCTGGCTTGCGTGATGACCGCGGCGCAGCTCGGCCTGGAGCCCGACGGAATTACCGGGCAGGCCTACATGGTCCCGTACAGGAACAGCAAGAAGCCCGGAAAACCCATGGAGGCGCAGCTCATTCCCGGCTACCGCGGGCTCCTGGCCCTCACGAGGCGCAGTGGGGAAGTCAGGAGCGTGCAGGCTCACGTCGTCTACTCGAACGACCGGTTCGAGCTGCGCTACGGGCTCGACGAGAAGCTCGAGCACGTGCCGGCCGACGGGGACCGTGGGGAGCCGAGGGGCGCATACGTGATTTTCCGGTACAAGGACGGGTCGCATTCGTTCGACTACATGAGCAGGGAAGACATCGAGAAGGTACGACAGCGCTCGAAATCGCCCGCCGAAGGCCCGTGGGCCACGGACTGGGACGAAATGGCGAAAAAGACCGTGATCCGCCGGCACGCGAAGCTAGCTCCGATGTCCGTCGAATTCGCCAAGGCGGTGGCTCTTGAGGACAGGTTCCATGCCGGAGAGTCACAAATGGACCTGCTTACCGAGGGAGAACAGGTGATCGAGCCGGAACAGCCCCTTCCGGAGCCTTGTTTCGAAGAGCTCGTTGCCGAAGCCGCAAAGGGAGACGGGGCGATCTTACAGCAACTCGAAAAATTCGTCGCAGTCACGGCGGAGGCGAACGGGATCGGTCCGGAGGAACTCAAGGAGACGGCTGCCAGGAATTTCGAAGAGTTTTGGCACGCATTCCACCAATGGATGCAGAAGTAGGCGGCGAAAAATGAAAAAGTGCCCGGCGATACGCTTTTACCCCGGCGACTGGCTGAGGGACCTTAACCTGAGCGCGTGCAGCCTCGCCGCACGCGGACTGTGGATCGGCATGCTGTGCGTCATGCATCAATCACCGAGGTACGGCTACTTCCTTATAGGGGACAGAGCGCCCACCGTGGACGAAGCCGCGCGTATACTCGGCTGTACTGCTGACGAATACTCCAACTGTCTTGCGGAACTTGAGCGAGCCTCGGTACTTTCCCGAACAGAGGACGGTACGATTTTTTGCCGGAGGATGGTACGTGATGAAGCGAAACGGAAGCAATGGCGTACGCGGCAGGAACGTCACAGAAGCGCTAAGAATGCCACCAGCGTGACGTCACGCACCTTGTCACGCTCTTGTCACGCTGTTGTCACGCCACTTGTCACGCCCTTGTCACGCCCTCCTCTTTCCTCCTCTCCCTCTTCCTCTCCCCCTATAACCCCCTCTTCTTCTCCTTCTTCTCCTTACTCCCCTTCTTCCATCTTCTCTTCTAGAAATAAATTAATAGATAGTACTGGTACGGCGGAGGAAGAAAGGGGGGGTATGGGGGGGAAAGGAACCCAGCACATAACGGCAGACACATGTCACGCTACGGCAGGGGGAGGAATCCCCCTGCAACCCCCTCTTGTCCCGTCCGATCGTCATCGGACGGGACCGTCGCCCGTATCCGCGCCGGGTGAATCTGAGCAACTCATTCTGGTTGAGCCTCCACACGAGCCCCAACCTGTCATCACGATACCCGTCCTGCCAGGCAAATCCGGCCAAGCGGAGTTTGGGGTCTGCCGGGACCAGGTGGATGAATGGACAAGCCTGTTTCCCGCCGTCGACGTCGAGCAAGAGCTGCGCACGATGCGTGCCTGGTGCCTGGCAAATCCTGATCGGCGCAAGACCAGCAGGGGTGTCATGCGGTTCATCACGGGCTGGTTGGCCAGGGAGCAGAATCGGGCCGGCAGGCAGCGCGCGGATCCGTTCAGGAAGACGGGCTTCGGGTTTCTCACGGCGACATTCGGCGGAGAGCCAGAAACGGAGGATTGAGGCATGGAGATGAGCAGGTTTCGCTGGGGAATGAATGAGCTCTACGCTTACTACGGGCGGAAGCCGCTCACGGACGCCCAGGAGCGCGTCTACTGGGAAGCCGTCTGCCGGTACTCCGACCGCGCCTGGACGGAGACCGTGACGAACCTCATGCGATGCACGAAGCCCTTGGCCGGCAATTTCCCGAGCCCGCAGGAACTGCGGACGACATGCCAGAACATGCAGGACTCAAGAGAAGGGCCGACCGGAGAAGAGGTACAGGAACATTACTGTTCCGAGTGCGGCGGACGCGGCTTCCTGGAAAGCTACGCTGCGGATGATCCCATGCAGTACACGTCGGTCGTCAGGTGCGGCCATTGCGAGAACTGGCGCAGGCGTTTCGGCCCAACGCTTCCGATCCGCACGAGGCGGCAATTGGAGGCCCGCGGCAGGATCCTGACCCGGGGCGGCTACCGCAGGGAGGACTGGGAAGAATGGCTCGAGCTCGGGTGGAGAGATCTCACTCCGCCAACGGATGGGACAGGGCCGCTTACGCGGATCTTGGAGACAATTGGAGCCTGAAGGAGTGTCTGCGATGGCAAAAGCTCTCTTTTATCTCTTCTGCATCTGCTTCGGCTCGGTCTGCCTGCTTTTCCTGCTTGACCGTCTCTCCGGATGGCGGTCGGGAGCGCTCGGCGCGACGGACTGCCGGCCGCATCTGTACCTGTCCGGGACCGTCGAGATCCGCGGAAAACCTGGCGTGCTGTATGTGCTGGACTACAGGGACCTCCAGGAGCTTGTTCAGATGCTCCAGGCGGTGGAGGCGGACATGAACGGTAAGGCGAAATGGCTCGGGACGGACTAGAGGGAAAACGGCACATATCTGAGGAGAAGCGCGAGGAGGCCAAGAAACGGATGAGGGATGAGCAGATGGCTAGATCAAAGGACTGTGTGCTGGCGTTAGACTTGGGGACCCGGTGCGGCTGGGCGTATTGGGCTCCGCCGTTTGTGCGGCCCGACAGCGGAGTACAGGTCTTCGACCTGGCGCGCGGGGAGTCGCCAGGGATGCGTTACGTCAGATTTTCTCGGTGGTTACAGGAGCTTTTCGACTGGGACGTCTGGCTCGTCGTCTACGAGAGGCCGCATCTGCGGGGCGGCTACGCGGCTGGGCTCCTCACCGGGCTCGAGTGCCTCGTGCAGACCCATGCGGCGGTGCGGGAGATAGAGTACTATCCGGTCCACTCGGCGACTCTGAAAAAATGGGCCGCTGGGCACGGGCGCGCCGGCAAGGAGCAGATGATAGAGGCGGCGCGCAGGCTCTGGGCGATAGAGCCTGAGGACGACAACGAGGCGGACGCGCTGTGTCTGCTGGGCTACGCCAAGGCGGAGATTGTGCCTCAAGTCCAGCGCGGTGTCGTGGCGGGAGGGGCGGCCAAATGATTGCGCAGTGGAGGCAGTGCATGACGGCTCAACCAAGAGGAGAGAGGAGGAGACAAAATGAGCAAGGAAAATCGCGCAGTTATCGGTGCCTTGGGATGTGTACTGACGACCATTGGTCTGTTTGGGCCAATCATCCACGTGCCGCTTGTCGGCGGCTTATCGCTTGTCTCCGGGCCGGACGGCAAGCTGATGCTGATCCTGACTCTCGCCGGGCTCGTGGCCGTCTGGAGGCGGCGATACGCGGTGCTGTGGGCCACGGGGGGCCTTACGGCTCTGATGGCGTCGGCTGCCTGGCGCACGATGATGCGGGCGCTACCAGAGGCCAGGCAAACGGCACAGGACGCAGCGGCAGAGGGCGGAGAGCTTGCCAAGGCGCTGGTGGATATGTGGGCGGCCGGGCTCTCTATCGGATGGGCCTGGGCACCGCTGGCGGTCGGATGCGTATGCGTGCTCCTGGCTGCGCTAGGGCCAAGGGGGAAGTGTTAGGAAACCGCTACGTTGGCAACAGGTCGTCAAGACCCACTCCGGGATGCTTCCCCAGTCCCGGACTCTGGAAGGCTTGGATCATGCAGGCGAAAGGTAAAGCGTCGCAGGGTTATACCCAACGGGATGGCAGGAAAGGAGGAAGCGCGGGGAGCCGCTTGACGGCGGTGCGCTATCCCTCCCCGCCCTGAAGGGCGGGGTCTCCCGCGCACTTTTTGATGACGACGAAGGAATATCGAAGGAACAAAGCGGAAAAAGGCTACGAAAAGATCACGTTGAAACGTCTCACGGAAGATGTCCTGCATAAACTCCGCGCCGGACGCGGACCAAAAGCACGCATCGGGCGTGAGCTTTCCGTCGCGGTTCGAATCATGGCCGAAGAATACCGCAAAGATCCTTACGGGTTCACGGCATGGCTCGGCAAAAGGCTGGGAAACGAAGCTCGAACGGCCGAGGAAGAAAGCGAAGCCGTAAAGGCGATCTGTGACGTTCTCGATTCGCTCGGCGTCTGGCATTGGCATGTCCGACACGGATCAGAGAGGCCCGCCGGCGTGCCCGACGTCGTAGGAATCTATCAGGGCAGATTAGTTGCGATCAAAGTCAAACGGCCGGAACAAAACGTAACGGCGACTTGGAAGACGATTCTTGCCAATATCCGCGATCGAGGAGGCATAGCGTTCGTGGCGGAAGACCCGAACGACGTGCTGGAAAACCTGAACATAGGGCTCTGAGAGGGGAGGCGGCGATATGAAAACCGTCAGAACTGCGACGGAATGCGCGGAGATGCCCCTGTCCTGGAAGACTACCAGGCGGCTCATGACCGCGCTCAGACGCAAGGTCGCAGCAGGCCTGATCTCGCGCGTGACGCTGGCGGAATTAGGTGGATGCACGCTTTACGAAATCAGTGCCTGGCTCCGCGGCCGGCAGGCATTAAGGCGGGAGGTGGCACTACGGCTCGTGGAACATTTCAAGGCATTGCTGCCCGCAGAAAAGCCTCGGAGTGCAGACAGACCTGCGCAGCGGTACCCCGACATGTCGTTCCGTGAATGCGGTTCGGACAATCCGCCGGCGCGGCCCTTGATTCGGTTTTCCACGGGAGGGGCCCTCTGCACGGATGATTGCCCGGACGATTGCAGGTGGCGGATTCCGACGCACAACGGGGACAGGTGCCCGTTTTATGTCATAATCCCGTGGCGGCGCTGGGGATGCTGGTTCTATCTGACCGTCGAGAAATAGACGATGGATCGGAACCGGCCGCGGGTCCTTTCCAGGGGGGCGTCGGCCGAGGGTATCGCAGCCGCCGCGGCCCGCCTCCGCGTAGAGGGGTAGCAAATATTGGAGCGCACGTGCTACGGCGTGGCTGATCTGAAGCGGGTCTCCAGGGCCGTCCTGGCCGGCCAGGTCTTCGGGGTCAATCCTGCAACGGTGTCCCGATGGGTCTCCGAAGGCATGCCGAGGAACGAGGACGGGACGTTCAATGTGCTTGAGTGCGTCGAATGGGCCCTCGAGCAGGCCCGCACGGAGGCCGCGGGTACTGCCCATCAGGAGACCGAGGAATCGAAAAAATGGCTTGCCCAGTACCGCAAGGAACGCGCCCTGCTTGCCAGGATCGACCGGGAGACCAAGGAAGGCACGCTGCTCCCGCGCGACAAAGTTACCGCCGCCTGGCGCAACAGGTATAGCCATTTCAGGCGCCATTTGCTCCTGTGGTCGAAGCGTCTGCCGGGACGACTGATGGGACTAGACGAACGTGAGGCCGGCAGGGTGCTGGACGACGAAGTACGGTTTCTGCTCGGACTGCTAGCGCGCCCGGGCAAATTCACGCCGGCGCCGGAGTCCGACAAGGAGGACACCAGGGAAAAATGCGGGCTGGCCGATTCGACTTTCTCGAAGCCTTCTTCCCGGAGGAGCTCTCGGAGATAGAGCCTCCGGACAGGCTGATGGTCACAGAGTGGGCGGACAGGTACAGGATCCTGGAACCGTCCACGAGCGCGGAACCGGGCCCCTGGAGGACCGACCGGATCCCGTACGCGCGGGCATGGATGGACGCCTTCAACGATCCGGACGTCGAATGCGTCGTGATTCAGAGCGCCACGCAGGTCGGCAAGACGGAAACCCTGCTGAACATTCTTGGGTATATCATCGATCAGCAGCCAGGCCCCACCATGGTGGTTTATCCTACGGTTGAGGTGGCGGAGGACGTGTCCAGGACCAGAATACAGCCGATGATCGAGGCCCATCCGAGGCTTGCGGAAAAACGCGTCGGCGACCGGCACCGGTTCACGACCTTGCGCATGCAGTTCGCCGGGATGGATCTGTACCTGTCCGGGGCCAATAGTGCGGCAAGCCTGGCCTCCAAGCCGTGCGAATACGTGCTGCTCGACGAGGTGAACAAATACCCGACCGTCCTGCAGAACGAGGCGGACCCGGTCTCCCTGGCGGTCGAGCGAACGAAGACGTTTCTGTACAGCCGGAAGATAATGATCGCCTCTACGCCTACGACGGAACAAGGGCGCATTACCCGGGAATTGGAGGACTGCGACGCCGTGTACGAGTACCAGGTGCCGTGCCCCCATTGCGGGGTATATCAGCCCCTGGTGTTCGCGCAGGTCAAGTGGCCGCAATGTTCGAAGGACGATCCGGACAGGCTCGGCAGGATAGAGGAGCTGGCGCATTACGAGTGCGCCAAGTGCGGCGGGACCATCCTGGATCATCACAAGCCCGGCATGCTCAGGGCCGGCCGGTGGCAGGCCGCAGCGGAGCCGGGCAGACGGCGCAAAATCGGGTTCAGGCTGTCGAGCCTTTACTCGCCCTGGGTCAAGTTCGGAAAACTTGCCGTGCAGTTCTTGCGGTCAAAGGACGATCCTGCCGAGCTGCAGAACGTCGTGAACGGCTGGTTCGGCGAGCCCTGGATCCAGCGTTACGTCAAGGTCGACGACGACCAGGTCCTTCAAGCCAGATGCGATCTTCCTCCGCAGACCGTTCCCAGGGAAGCCGTGGCGCTTACCTGCGGGATAGACAGGCAGCAGACCGGCTTTTATTTTGTCGTGCGCGCCTGGGCCAGGGATATGACATCATGGCTCGTGCATTACGGGTTCCTGCCCTCATGGGAGGACGTCGAGCAGCTGCTGTTCGATACGGCCTATCCGGTCGTCGGGATGGAAGGAATGGAGATGCCGATCTGGAGGGCGGCCATCGATACGGCGGGCACCCTGCTGGATGACGCCTCGGGGATCAGCGCTACGGAGGACACGTATCTGTGGCTGCGCAAGAACGGCCGGGGCCGGGGCTGCCAGGTATGGGGGACGAAGGGATCGAGTTACCCGCTGCAGGGCAAATTGCGGATGAGCAAGCCCCTGGACAGACTGCCCTCCGGAAAACCGATCCCAGGAGGGCTTACGATCGTCCTGCTCGACACCGACAAGCTCAAGGACGCCTTCTGGTGGCGTCTCGAACGGGCCAGAAAGCGCGAGGGGGCCGGAGCCGCTTATCTGCACTCCGGGACCGGCAGGGATTATTCGCAGCAGATTCTGGCGGAGGAAAAGCGCCTGGACCGTAAAGGCCGCGAGGAATGGGTGCGGATCCGCAAGGACAACCATTACCTCGACGCGGAACTGATCGCCGCGGCCTGTGCGGACCCGGAATGGCTGGGAGGTGTCAGATTACTCGTGGCTCCCGCAAGGGTCGGCGGCGCGAGGACAGGCAGACGTAGGATCGTTCCGGAAGGACCGACGAGACCCGGCCTTGGGGCCCGCGTATACGAAAGACCGTCATGGCTGAACAGATGAGCGGCAAGGGTCGTCTGCTGCAGACCGCCAAGTCCATCCAGGAATACCTCGGCATAAACGAGGTCGTGTTCCGGACGTTTCTCAAACTTGGCATGCCGGCCCGGATCATCAACGGTCGCTGGTACGCCTGGACAGAAAACCTGGACGATTTCTGCAGGGCCCTGACCAGACATCCCACCCGGGAAATTCCCGAAAATTGCGAATAACCCCGAAACCTGTCAAGCCCCTTTTTTGCCCGTTTTCTACCCCGAATACGCCCCGAATATACCCCGACTAAGGCCCGAATCCCATTTTTGCGGTTTTTCGGGGGATAAACTCGACGTGCGGACGGAAAGGCATGTCCGGCAGTCGGACGGAGGGTCTCCGCATGGCGCTAAAGACCACCCGAGAGCTTCTGGAAGAGATCGAGGCGGCCATTTCGAAAACCCTGCAGGCCCAGGAATGGGGGAGCGGGCAGAGTCGCGTAAGAAGACCGGACCTGGAGACGCTGCTTAAGCGGCGCGGCGAGCTGCTCGAGGCGCTCGCGCAGGAAGGTCATCCGAGTCCTGCGATCAACGTCGGAATCCCGCGGAGGACTTACTGATGGGTCCGCAGCGACAGGAAATGTTCGCCCGGGCCGTCGAGACCATGGCGGCCCTGATGACCCGACGGAGCCGCACGAAACCTGTGCTGTACGCCTCGAACGGACTGCCCATACGGCCGACGGTGCCCTACCAGTACCAGAAGCGGGCCGCCAAGCGCGAAGGATCCATGAAGCAGTGGATCCCCGTCAGGCACTTCAACGCGCAGTCCGAAGCCCTGGAGCGGGAACGGATCGCCGAACGCGCAACCGACCTCGTCTATTCCGATCCGCACGCCGCGGGCATCGTGGAGACATTCGCATCCACGGTCGTGGGCTCCGGGCTCGTCCCGCATCCGATCGTGGACGCGGACGCCATCGGGCTGGACAAGGACAAAGCGCGCGTCATCCAGAACCAGGAGCGGGCCGTCTGGCACGAATGGTGTCCCACGGCGGACGCCGGCGGACGGCTTTCGTTCTACGGACAGCAGTTCCTGCTCGAGCGCAACCTGGTCCAGTACGGTGAATACTTCGTGCTGCTTCACATGCTGGACGACCCGGGCCGTCCGTACTCGCTTGCCTGCCAGGTCGTGCATCCTCTGCGGGTGAAGACCCCTTCCGACCTTGCGGGCAATCCCAACATCCGGGATGGGATCGAACTCGGCCGGTACGGGGAGCCGGTCGCGTACTGGATCAAAAGAGCCGAAGCGCCTTTCGCCGCGGACCTGTCGTCGAACTTCGTTCGCGTGCCGGCCCGGACCGGGCACAGGTGGAACGTCCTTCACACGATGATCATACAGGATGCCGAGCAGGTCCGCGGGATTTCGCAGTTTTCCGCCGGGATGAAGTACCTGAGGGACCTCAACGATTTTCTGGACGCGGAACTTGTGGCGAACGTCGTGACGGCCGCGTTTGCGCTGTTCATCCAGGTCGAAAGCGGCGATCCGTACGGGACCGCCGCGGCCCTGGCGGGACTCGAGGAGTCCGGCACCGCCCCGGACGGATCGCCCAGGACCGACAGGTATCAGGAGATCATCCCGGGGTCGATCATGTACGGCAATCCGGGGGAGGAGCCCAAGCCGATTGCCGCAAGCAGGCCCGGCCAGACGTTCGAACCGTTCGTCAAGGTGATCAAGAAGGCCATCGCGGCCAGCCTGAATCTTCCGTACGTCGTCGCCTTCAGCGACGTTGCCGAGACCAATTACGCCGGGTTCAGGGCGGCAATGCTGGACGCCTGGCGCGTGTTTATGTGCCGGCGCGCCTGGCTCGGAGCCACGTGCCAGAAGATTTTCACGATGCTACAGGAGGAGGCCTGGCTGCGTGGCCGGCTTGACGTGGACGACTTTTACGGCCGCATGAGCGCCCTCACCAGGTGCGACTGGAGGGGAGGGCCGAAGGGAGACATCGAACCCATCAAGGAAATTCAGGCCGATATACTGGCCATCCAAAACAATCTCAAGACACGGAGCGAGGCGGTCGCCGAACGGGGAGGGGATTTCAGGTCGGTCATCGAGCGGCTCGAGGAGGAGCAGGAACTGCTGCGCGAACGCGGACTGCCCCTGGGAGCCGCACGGCAGGACGTCGGAACCGGAAAGGAGGACACGGACAATGCCGACGCCGAAGAAGGGTGAAAGCAAGCAGGAGTATCTGAAGCGCTGTACGACCCAGCTCGTCGAATCCGAGGGCCGGGACCCGGACCAGGCCTACGCCATCTGCAACAGCATGTGGATCGAAGCCAAAAACCGCAGGCAGGCGATGGCGCTTTCGGCTCCGGTCGAGTTCTCGGCCGCCGAGGCTGAGAAGGGCAGAGAACAGACGGAGCGCACGTTCCACATCACCGCATACACGGGCCGGCCCCTGGAGTTTTCCTGGGGCAAGCTCGCGATCGACGTTTCCGGCATCCGGGCCAAACCGAAGATGCCCGTCCTGCGCGAACATCAACGGGACAGGATCGTCGGCAGGACAAAGACCGTGATCAAGGACGGATCCAACCTGCTCATGTCCGGGACGTTCTCCCAATCCACGCGGGACGCCGCCGAAGTGCTTGCGCTGGCCGACGAAGGTTATCCATGGGAGGCGTCGATCGGAGTATGGCCGATTAAGGTGCAGGTGCTCGATTCGGAAAAGGAAGTCGCCAAGGTCAACGGGTACGAGCTCAGGGGGCCTGCCGAGATCTGGCGGGAATCGGACGTCCGGGAGGTAAGTTTCGTCACGTTAGGTCGTGATCCGGATTCCGCTGCGATCTCGCTTGCCCTGGGTGAGGACGTGCAGGTCGAAATCTACAGGGAACAGGAAACCATGCAGAAGGAGAAAATCGTCATGACCAGGGAAGAATTCGAGGAGAAACATCCGGAACTTTACAGGGAGGTGTTTTCCGCCGGTGCCGCTTCCGTGGACCGGACGGCCGTACAGGCGGAGGCGGCCGCAGCCGAACGGACGCGTATCCTGGCGTTGGCGGACGCGCAGCTCGGCGAGGAATCTGGCAGGGCCCTGCGCGCGCTCGTCGAAAGTGGGATCACCGTCGAGCAGTTCCTTGCGGTGCGCGACGCGCTTTCGGCCCGGCCTTTTCAATCCCAAGGCGATGCGAACCTGAGGGCGCAGATGCTGGAGCTCTTGAAGGCAACGGGCGCACCGAACCCGGGAGCCGGGGCAAAACCCGTTCCTGCGTCCGCGTCGACCTGGGAGGCGGAGCTCGAACGGCTGCAGAAAACGGAACGGCTTACGCTCGCACAGGCCGTGCGCAAATTGGCCAGGGAGCGGCCCGAGTTGCACGAGGCGTATCTGGCCTCCCTGAAATCCGTCAACATTCAGTAACCAAATGGAGGAAAAAAACGATGGGATGGACCGAAACCGGAAAGAAGACGTTCATTGCGGGTGCGGCCCTGGAGGCCAAAAGACGCGTGAAGATCTCGAGCGGCACCACGTCCGATCCGCCTGAGGTCGTATATGCGGGCGCAGGAGAAGCTTGCATCGGAGTGACCGAGTACGCAGCGGCGCAGGGCGAACCCGTACAGGTCAGGCTGAAGAACTCACCCGGCACGTGCGAATGCGAAGCGGACGTGGGGACCTCGATAGCCAGAGGGACCGCGCTCTACGGGGCCGCAAACGGCAAATTGTCAGACACGGTGTCCGGGACGGCGCAGGCGATCGCCCTGGAGGCCGCAACGGTCGACGACGCGGTGATCGAAGTTCTTTTCACGTAAGCGAATAGGAGGAAATCGAAATGCCCAGACCGACTTCCGGAACGACCATTCAGAGGTCCGACCTCGGCGCGATCGCGTATGAATACATGCTGAGCGCGTCCCAGCGGGGTTTCGTCGGACTCGAATTGCTGCCCATATTCGAGGTCGAGCGTCAGACCGCCGATTATCCGAAGATCCCGATCGAGGCCCTGCTGAAGCTTCCGGCCTCTCTCAAGCGGGCCCCAAGGAGCGCGTACAACAGGGACGACTATCAGTTCGAAATGGGGACCTACGCATGCAAGGAGTACGGCAGGGAGGAGCCCGTCGACGACGTCGAGGCCGCACTCTACCGCAGGTTCTTCGATGCGGAGGAGGTGGCGGTGATGCGCGCCGTGGACGTGCTACTGCGCAGCCAGGAGAAGCGGATCGCCGACCTGCTGTTCTCCGTGACCAACATTCCGAATCATCACGACGTGACGACCGAGTGGAGCAACGCGGCGCAGTGCACGCCCCTGGCGGACGTGAAGGCGGCGAAAACGGCCATGCGGGCCGCCACCGGGCTCGAGCCGAACGTGATCGCGATGTCGAAGAAGGTGTTTGACAACGTCATGGTCTCGAGCGAGATCCAAAGCCGGTTGCAGTACACGAACCCCATCATGCTCGGCAATGACGAAGCCAACAAGGCCTTGCTGGCGCAGTACTTCGGGGTAAGCCGTGTACTTGTCGGGAACGCGATCTACGACGCGGCCAAGAAGAACAAGACCGCCTCAATTACCGACATTTGGGACGACGAATACGTCCTGTTGGCGAGAGTGTCGTCGGGCGGAAACGACCTCCGCGACCCGTGTCTCGGCCGGACGTTCCTCTGGATCGAGGATTCCCCGTCGAACATCGTGACGGAACAATATCGGGAGGAGCAGACCAGATCGAACGTCTACCGGGTGCGGCACCACGTGGACGAGGCGATCGTCTTCGCCGGCGCGGGGTACCTGTTGGGCAACATCACGGCATAATACGACTTGCGGGTCCGTTATGGGTTTCAAGGCAGACTTGGCGGCGGACGTTGCGCGGATTCTTTCGGAGGACGAGCTTGCGGTCAGCGTCGAATACCGGGGCGCGCAGACGAGCGCCCTGGTGGAATTCGATGAGGAATGGGCCGACGGAGCGACAAGCGTCCGAAACATGCTCGTCCTTACGGTGAGCGCCGGGGACGTGCCGGCTCCGAGGAACCGTGACGACGTGGTCGTGCTCATGCCGGACGGGACCGAACGGACCTGGTACGTCGACAGGATCGCCGGAGGGGACGGGTTCGTGTGGCGTCTGATCTGCTATGAGCAGAAGCGGCCGAAGCTGTGATCGACCTCAAGTTCAAAACGGACGGGCTGAAGCTTGCGGAGCGGTACTTTTCCAGCCTTGCCGAAAGGGCTGAGACCGCCGTTCCCAGAGCGTTACGCAAGGTCGGCTACAAGTATTCGAGGATCCTCAAGCGGGAGATTGCTACGGGGACTCCAGGCGGAGAGCGGCTCCGGCCGCTGACCATAGTGCGGCAGCGGTATCTCAGGGAGGAGACAGGCAAAAGCAGGCGGACGCCTTTCTCCATGCTTGCGCGTTTCCAGAATTACGATGTCGAGGGCAACAGGCTGACCATCGGAACCCTGGACCGGGGCACATTTGCGGCCCCCTCCTCCTGGCTGGCTTTCGCAAGAGCGTCCGCGGAAGGCAGAACGTTCAGGGTTACGCCGGGCATACGCGAGCATTTCGGCAGATATGGCAGGCCGAGAAGACCAGGAGAGAAGGCCTATACGCTGCGCAAGGAGACGACCATGCTCACTCTTCCGGCCAGACCCGCGATTGCGCCTTTTGCGCGCAAGTACGGAAACGGAATGTCGCGCGACTTCGAGACGGCTTGTTGGGCATACATGGACGGCAAGAAAGGCTCGGAAGTAAGGATCTGATCGGGCAATGAATGAGTTTGCGCTCGCCCGCCGGCTTGCGGAGGTCCTGGAGACCGATCCGGAGCTGTCCGCATGGATCGGAAGCAAATATCCCGGCAGGCCCTTTTCTACGTACTTGGGCATGGACAACCGGGTGCCTCCGGGAGAATCGGCGTGTCCGTTTGCGATCCTGTTTCCGGACGGGAAGACGGCCGGAGACGGCGTTGCCGAAAAGGAACACGTGATCCTGATGAGGCTCGCGGTAGCCAACGGTGCGGTTACGAAATCCGGCTCCCGGACCTCGTATGCCGGGATCGAGGACATTACCTCCTTTGCGGACCTGGCGGTCGCCGCGATCGCGCGCAACGTTTTCTCCCTGGGGCTCGACTGGTTCAGGTTCGAGCGCGAGTTCGATCACGTCAATTATTTTCCGATGTTCGTTGCAGATTTCAGATTCGTGTTCGTGCAACACGTATCCGTCACGGATAACCAGTACGATTAGGCAAGGAGGGCGAGAAAAATGCCGAGCAAGGGTCAAGGCGCAACCGTAAGGATCGGATCGAACGCGGTGGGCGAAATTCAGGACTATGAGATCGCGCTGTCCGCAGAGGCGATCGAGGATACCTGCGTCACGGACACCTGGAGGACCTACAAGCAGGGAATCCGCAGTTTTTCCGGGTCGCTTCGCGCATGGTTCGACGAGGAGGACACCTCCCAGGACACGCTTCGGGATGCGATCCTTTCGGGCAGCTCCACCGGCGAGGTCAGCAACCTGCGCTGCGAGGACGAATACGGAACGACCTCGAGAGGATATATCAGCGGCACCGTGGTGCTCACGGAAATCCGGGTCCGCAATCCGGGCATTTCCGGAATCATCGAGATGAGCTGCAACTTCCAGGGTACCGGGATGCCGACCAGAACCGACTCCGTGTAACAGGGAGGACCCATGAAGCTTCTCAGGGCGCGCATCGAGCCGCGCTGGTTCGATTATGCGGACGGTGTCGCTTTCGCCGTCCGTCCGTTCCCGACGTCGAAGTCCGCGTTTTCATGGTCCGGAATGCTCGACGTCGCCGAGACGGCCAAGAGAAAGTTCGTCTGGTGTCTTGTCGACTGGCGCGGGATCGAGGATGCGGACGGAAAGCCGCTCAAGTGCACGGACGAACTGAAGGCGGACATTTTCGATTATCCGGCCCTTTACGGGTTTCCGGTCGAAGCAATCGCCTTCATACAGGACCGTATCGAGGATCTCAGGCGCGGGATCGAGGACCAGGAAAAAAACTTGTCAGGCTCGCAGAGTGGTTCCGCGCAGGGACCGCCTGCGAGGACTGCAGGGCTTTCTGGAGTCGCAGGGGCCGAGAGCCTAAGTGCTCCGGATGCGACCGAAGCCGGCTGAACGCCCTGTTTGCGGAAGAACCGTGGCAGGAATTCTGCGAACTCCTCGCTTACGTGCTTCCGGGGGCCTTCGGCCCTGACATGAGTTTGCAGTATGGAAACGTTATGACGGTACTGGACCTTTACGGCTTTTGCGGAGAGGAAAAGCTCACGGCCCTCTGGATGCTGAACGTCTGGCTTTCGGCGTACCGGGGCCTGGAGCTAAAAGAAACGAGGCGATAGACGCGTGGCAGACAAATCCATCCGCCTGCAACTTGTCGCGACCGCCACGGGTCTGAAGGTCCTTGACGAGGCGGGCAAACAGGTTTCAAAGATATCTCTTGCCTCCAAGACTGCGTCCCAAAGCATTGCCGCTTTTTCAACCAGTCTTGCCGGCCTTACTTCGGTCCTCGGTACGCTCGCCGGCGGTGCGGTCTCGTTTTATACCCTCCAGAAGGCCGTGACCGGATTCATTGCGGACGCGGACAAAGTCAGGGACCTGTCCAGACGGATCGGGGAGACGACCGAATTCTTGTCAGAGATGGGTCATGTCGCAGAGCTGGCCGGAACCGGAAATGAAGCGTTCATAAGCTCCATCGAAAAGCTCAAGCGTGGCCTGGGGGACGCCGCCCGCGGGACGGGCGAGGCAAAAAAAGCGCTCGAGGAACTCGGGCTCTACCAGGACGTCGTCAACGGAAAATACAGGACCGCCGAGGAAATCCTACCGGTCATTTCGGACCGACTGCTCTCCGTCGGAGACTCCGCGAAGCAGGCCTCGCTTGCGGCCGACCTTTTCGGGCGCGGATTCGGACCGATGATGAACATGCTGAAGCTCGGCTCGCAGGAGATGGAAAATCAGCGCGAGCAGGCCAGACGCCTCGGTGCGACGATAACTTTGGAAATGGCCGACAAGGCCGACGTGGCTGCGGACGCGATGGAAAACCTCAAGGCCGCAATCAGGGGCTTTAGGAACGTCATGGTGGCGGAGCTCGTGCCGTATCTTACGGCCGGCATGAACAGCATAATCGAAAAATTCGTTGAGCTTAGAGAAACGGGAAAGCTCGACGAATGGGCCGACAGGATTGGGACAGCCTTTACCTATGCGGCAAAAACGGCCGGGTTTTTCGCGGAGACCCTGGAAAAGGTCGCCACCTTCCATGATCAGTTCTGGAGCATGATGCCCGAGGCCCTGGGCGGAGGTAAAAGCCGCATAAGCATGCTCGAGGACGAGCTCGGCAAATACGAGGACCTGGTAAGTGAGCAGGAAAGGCTCGTCCAGCGCAGAAAATACCTGGAGGGGCTCAGAGCGGAAAACCTCCAGGGGCCGGCCTGGCAGCGCGAATACGAGGAGAACGCGAGAGCGATCGAAGCCAACCGGCGCCGGATGGAAATCGTCAAGGCGGGTATAGAACAGCTGGAAAAGGGTCTTCCGAAATTTGAAATGCCCAAGGCGCCGGAAAAACCCGTCATAAGCGGTGATCTTTGGATACCTGGTCCGATGGCTTCCCCGGTGGAGGAAAAGGCGGCGCAGGCCAAAGAAACAGTTTCCGCGCTGAGACCGATCGAGGAGGAATGGCTGGAACTGAAGCAGGAATATGCTGCGGAAGCGTATAAGACCGAACAGGACCTGCAGCTCAAAATTATCGGTCTTTCCCAGGGGGAATACACCCAAAAACAGGCCGCGCTTCAGCAGTGGTTCGAGGAAACGAAAGGTCTTTACGATGCGATCGGGGCCGACACGTCAACGCTTTACGAGTACATGGGGCTTATGAGCCGGCAGTATGCGGAGGAGGAGCGTGAGCGGCAGCTCCAGAGCAAAATGAACACCGAGGAATGGCTTGCCTGGCATCTCGAGAAAATGCAGGAGCATGGGTCGACCCTGCGGGAAATCTCCCGCGAAACGTGGGAGTGGCAGAAAAAATTCACGGATGACGCGTTTCTCGGAATGTCCATAGGCGCCCAGGAGTTCGCGGATGATCTCGGTACGCAGACCGAAAGATGGGCCGAAATCACGAGAAGCGCCGCACAGTCCATGACGAACGGGATATCGAGCTTTTTCGACAGCCTGATCACGGACATCGACAACGCCGGCGAGGCCTTCACGAGCATGGTGACCGGCATGCTGCAGGACATGGCACGGCTCGTCATGCAGAAGGCAGTGATCGAGCCGCTGGTAGGCTCCCTGCTCGGATCCATATTCGGAGGCGCGTTAGCACATCAGGGCGGATACGTCGGGCATGACGGTGTCGTTCCAACCTATCACGCCGGGGGCGCGGTGAGACGGACAGGTCTCGCTCTACTGGAGCAGGGGGAGATCGTCCTGCCCCGTAGGTTCCATTCCGGGGGCAGCCTGGACTTTCTGCAGGATCGGCCCGGTTCGCTCGCCTCCCTGCCCAAGGGTCCAGGGGCTGCGTTTTCCATCGCGGGCAGCGCCGCATCCGTCAGTGGCGTTTCCGGGTCGCTCGACTGGTGGGACCTTCCGGCCGTACCCGAAAACGTAAAGGCCCTGTTCGAACTCTTCGGGTACTCGGTTTCGAACAGGCAGATGGGCATTCCCTACTACTGGTACGAAGGAACCGGAGGAGGAGCGCGCGCGGAGGCCGAGTTCGCAAAGACACTTTTCGGTCCCGAAGCGGACGCTTCCTTGATCAAGTCCCTGGAACAGGTCTTTTCAGGTGGGTTCGCGGCCCAGTACGAAGCCATCAAAGCGGCGATCGCGCGGGGCGAAATGAGCGCCACAAAAGGGGCGATACCTGTGACTGCGGCGGGACTCGCTCAGGCCGGATCCGGTCTCAGCCTGCTTTACGCCTTCAAGGAATTCGCCCCGGGCAGCCCGCACTTGAAGCGTGAACCGTGGGCAGTGGAAATAACCGACGAGGATCTGGAGCAGGCCGCGAAGGATTACGCCAAATGGATCGAAGCCTACATGCTGGCCTCCCTGGGGTTCGGCGAGGTGCAACACGCCGGAGGCGAAATCGAACGCATGCATCGCGGAGCATCGCCGGTCCTGAAATCTCTTGCCTCCGACGAGGTGCCTGCGATCCTGCAGACGGGCGAGGTCGTCCTCTCGAGGCGCATGGTCAGGGACAACAAGGCAATCGTGGAAGCCATTCTCAAGGGGGCCAAGTATTTTCACGCGGGCGGGTCCGTGGGCGGTTCGGAAGGCGGGCGCGTTTCGGTCAGTCCGAAATTCAACGTCTCGATCAACGTGCAACAAAATGCCAGGTTCCCGGTGTCCGTGCGGGCGGGACCTACGATCGTGGACGAAAGCGGCATGATCGTGAACCTGCTGATCGAGGAGCTCACGAACAACCCTAATGTCCGCGCCGCACTCGGAGGAATGTTCGGATGAGCGGGTCATGGCCGGCGTCGCTTCCCATCCCGCAGCACGTATTCAGGGAGGATTTTCGGTTCGAAACCGTAAGGACCCCCTTCGAGGCCGGCTACGTGCAGACCTTCGCGCGATGGACGATCGGGAAAAAGACGTTCAGCCTGCAGTGGAACGTGATGTTTGACGATGATTTCCGGACGCTGCGCACTTTCATGACGGCACAGCGAGCCGGAGCCGGCAGTTTCAACTGGACGCATCCGGTCGACGGGACCGTACATACCGTAAGGTTTGCAGACGATTCTCTTTCCTGGGAATTGGTCGGCCCGGGCAAGCGGCGCGTGGCCGTCACGCTGGAAGAGGTCTGATCGATGGGCAGGACACTTACGGCAACCCAGATCGCAGCCAAGAACTCCCTAGCGGATGCCGGGTCTTGGATCATTCTGTGCGAAATATCAGTGACCAGAATCAAGAAACTCAACTTTGACGGACAGACCTCCAATTTCATCCTGGGGGACATAGTACGCGGCGGGACGTCACGGGCCTTCGGCAGGGTCATCGGCATGTCCGACTTGGGCAGCTACGGCGCGCTGACCCTGTGGGACGTGCGCGGCGCGTTCGTCGATGACGAGACCTTGACCGGAGACGGCGGGGGCACGGCCTACGTGAACGGGACCCTGTCAAACGACGACCGCACGCTCAGGTACGCGTGCTCAAAAGAGGACATCGTCTGGAACGGCCAGACCTGGACGCGGACGGCCATGCAGATCGACACGGTCTCCAAAACCCTCACGGGCAAGCATGCTGAGGCGGCGCTGCTCGTTTTCAACGACGAGACGTTGTGCGCATATGTCGAGAACTGCCTCGGTCTGGAGGGAGAACGGATTACGCTCAGGCTCGTTTACTCCGGCAACCTGGCCGAAAGCGCCGCCTGTGCGGACACCTTTACGATCGTCGGGACCACGCTGCCCTCGCGGGAATGGGTGCAGTTCCTGCTGGGCATGGACAGGCCCCTGGCGACGGCTTTTCCGGCGATGCGCTACGACTACGGAAACTGCCGTCACAAGTTCAAGGACCCGTCGAGCTGCCAGTATGCGGGCGCGACGACGACCTGTGACAGAAAACTTTCCACCTGCGCTGGCCTTTCCAACGAGGCGCACTACGGGAGTTTTCCGGGAATTCCGGGAGGGATTTTCGAGTAATGATCAACCCCGCGACGATAGGTCTCGGATTTCTGTCCGGTATGATGAGCGGATTCGCCTCGGGCGGGACGGGAGTATACCGGATTTTCAGTCTACCGCCGCGGACATTTGCGTCATCGCTGCCTCCGATGGAGGATCGGATTCCGCAGATTTCCGGCACCAGCCGCAGATTGCAGTCGAGCCTCGCGTATGGTTTTTCGGGCCCGCGCAATTCGACTTCGGACGGCCTGGCGATTCCCGTACTCGGAGGCCGGTTCCGCACGGGCGCGCAGGTCATTAACTACTACATCGAGGCCGCGGACAAGCGTGAAATCCTCTACCTGCTTCTGGCGATAGCCGAGGGCCCGCTGGAAGCCGTCGTTTATGGGAACACGGTTTCCAACATCTGGGTATCGAAAAACCGCAAACTTTCTGAAATCAAGGGCGCTGAGTTTCAGACGCGAGCCGGCACGCACGATCAGACCGCGATCGATTGGTTCGGGGAGCTGCATCAGGTCCGGACCGTAGAGATAGATCTTACGCAGCCGACGAAACTCCTGCTGCATTTCGAGGAAAGTCCTTTCAGGGATTCGAGCATTTTCTCAAGGACCATCACCGCCAACGGAGTCACACGATCGAGCGCGCAAAGGAAGTTCGGAACATACTCCGGCCTTTTCGCCTCCTCGGATGTCTCCGATTCGTATTACCTGGACCTTACGGACGGCAGTGCGGACGAAAACGGCGCCTTCGATCTCGGGTCGGACGATTTTACGTTTGAAGTCTGGCTCAGGCCCGGCACGCTCACGGCCTTTAAAAAGTACGGTATCTGGAAATGGCAGAACGAGACGGACCGTTCCGGATATGGGCTGGAGTATTACCACATCAACGAAAGTCTTTCCCAGTTTTTGTTCCGATCGGAAGGTACTTCCGGAGGCGTCAAATACTTCGTTTTCGCCTACGGACACATGACCTCCGACAACTGGTATCACATCGCCCTCGTGCGATCGGGAAACAGATTTTACTTCTTTTTCAACGGAACGGACGAGGCCTTACCCTCCGTGGACGACCACTGGGAAGACCCTCTGGACAGACCGAGCAATCCGGGCGTCGTCCCGACTCTCGGCAAGGCCGTCAAGTTCGAGGGCGGGACATACGATTGGCGCGGGTACATGGACGAAATGAGATTTGTCAGGGGCCAGGCGATCTACACGTCCGATTTCACACCGCCCGACGCACCGTTCGAAGGATACGAGACGGACCTTATCTCCACGCGCGGGACCGCAGTCGACAAGCTCTCTCTGATCTTTGCCTTTCCGTACGGTCTTTACGCGGAGCAGGCCGACCAGTCGACCGGAGAAATTACCGTGGTCGGCAAGGACGTCGAAATCGATGTTTTGGTTTCAAGAGACGACTGGAGCGGGACCTATTACCAGTGGCTCGGGGACGTCCGCAGGATTTCGGCTTTCCGCAAGGGTATGTACCGCGCGCAAATAACGCTGGAGTTCAACCTGATGACCTACACGACCGTGTCTGGCACGTTCCAGGCCGGCGAACAGATCACGGGCTCGACGAGCGGGGCGAAAGCGACCATCGCCGTCCGCCGTAGCTCGACCGCAATGTACGTCGTGAACGTGAACGGCACGTTCCAGGCCGGCGAACAGATCACGGGCTCGACGAGCGGGGCCACGGGCACGGTGTCTACGGTGCCGGCGCCGGACGCCAAAAGATGGCATGTGAAAGTCTATCGCAGAACGGACGACGATTACCGCTCGTCGAGCGTGAGCGCGTGCTCGCTCTATTTGGTGGACGAGATTTACAGAAAATCTTTGGCATATCCGAACGTCGCCCTGCTCGGGCTCAAGGTGCCTTATACGGACAAGGCCGCGGACCTCGAGGACGTGAGCGTGATCGCCGACCAGGGCGACGTCACGATCCCGCAATGGGCGATCGCCGGCGGAGGCACGCAAACCAGACCGTCGTCCAATCCTGCCTACATGCTGGTCCGGGTCCTGTGCAACTGTCTCGGCGTGGACATAGAACGGATCGACCGGGACAGCATCCTGGCATGGGCCGACTACTGCTCCGCCGCGGTCGGGTCCGTGGCGCGGGCCTCCTGGAACGGCATATTCGACACGCTCGGGACCGGGGACGACGCCGTCAACGCGATCCTCAAGGTCGGCCGCGCCTCGCTCGTAAAAAGCGACAAATACAGGGTCAAGGTGGAAACGGTCGTCCAGGAAAGCCAGTTCACGGGCCTGTTCACGGCCGGAAACATCGTCTCGGGTTCATACGATTTCCAGTGGATACGTAAGAGCGACCATCCGCACGCGGTGACCGTGGAGTATTACGACGCCGCGGCCGAATACGAACGCAGGAGCGTCAGTTACCGCGGGCCCGAGTATGACCTCACGGACGAGCCGCTCAGAATCGAAAGGGATTTTCTCATCGGATGCACATCTCAGGATCAGGCCAGACGGTACGCGATCCTGCGCTGGCAGCTCGCAAACATGCCGAACTGCACATGCCAGTTCGAAACTTCGGTCCAGGGCATAAACTGCGAGCCCGGGGACGTGATTTGGGTACAGCCCATGCACAGCCGGAGGACGTTCGGAGGTCTGGTCGTTTCCGGAACAACTACCTCGGTCACGCTAGACCAGCCCGTAAGGCTCGACTCGTCTGTCATCGGTGGCCTTGCGACTATTTGGGTGCGGCACGCGAACGGATCGATAGAACGCCGGACGATTTCAGGGCCGTTCGACACGGAAACGTCGACCCTTTCTGTCTCCTCCGCCTGGAGCAGCACGCCCGCCAGGCACGACCTTTACGGGATCGGCAGGTTCCACTCGAACGTCAATGCGATCGACGTCTGGCGCTGGCGGG
>Ga0209227_1000639_pt1 | contig 29585 bp, 26 predicted proteins | sample YNPBryantNP2012_FD_185815 | JGI IMG/M metagenome (GOLD analysis project Ga0209227, IMG submission 185815) | Anoxygenic and chlorotrophic microbial mat microbial communities from Yellowstone National Park, USA - YNP Bryant NP 2012 (SPAdes)... ...
ATTCAAGTCGCGTATTTCAAATGGACGCATGGCAAGCGCGTGTTCAAGATGGCGCCATTGCATTTGCATTTCGAGTTACTCGGCTGGTCAGAGACGCAGGTGGTGCAGCGATTCTGGCTGGTGGCGCTCCTGGCGGGAATGCTGGGCATTGCGCTGGCGTTGTTGTAGTAGTGCGTAATGTGTAGTGCGTGATGTGTAATGTGTGATGTGAATATGTTGGGCATTGAAAGTCAGCGTTATCTCCAATCACCGATGTCAGTAATGGCGTCAGGTTTGTCTGTTCTTCTCATCGGTGTAAACATTTATGGAATCATAACTAACCCAGAACCGTATCCTTTAGCCCTGGTTATTGTTCTGCTAGAGAGTTTTGCTGTCGTTGGAATACTCTTACGGAGATCCAGAGCACTTGTTTACGTGATTCTGGCCATAGCCTTAACCATACATTTGTTCACTTTTACTCAGATTGTTGCTAATGGAACACACGATGCAGGTTCTACCCGTGATGATGCTGTAGAGGTTACTGCGCGTGCTTTGCTGAGAGGTGAGAATGCCTGGAATGTCAATCCAGGTGTTCCTGCAACAACAGGTCCAACAAGCATACTGCTTGCCCTCCCTTTTGTGCTTTTGTTTGGACAAATTAACTGGTTATCGTTTGGATTTTGGATAGTGTTCTTTCTCGTATTACTGTGGTGTGATATTAAAAGCAGAAATGATACGTGGGGAGTCTTTGTCTTGTTCACTTTACTGGGTTTGTTTGGTTTAGAACACACTCTGTACTGGAGTCTGGAGGAACTTTATTATCCTATTCTCTTTTTTGCTCTAGCATATGTTTTGGCGCTTCAAAGGCAAGAGTGGGGTATTGGTGCCTTGATGGCCGCAGCCGTTTTATCCAGAACGAATTATGCGTTTCTCTTGATTGGATTCGGTTTATGGTATGTATCTAGATATTCGCTGGATGCGCGTAGCATCGTAAGAATTGGGCTGAGTTTCTTCATTACCAGTGTCGTCATCCTGGCTCCTTTCGTATTGGTGGGTAGAGAGGACTTGGTTAGCAATAATCCCTGGAAACATGCCCTGGGCTTTAGTATGGCAAACTGGCCTGACACGAACGTTGCGTTTCGTGCTCTGAATCAGATGGGTACGCAATTGGGAGCTGACCTGCTGCGTTGGTTGAAACTTGGTGTGACATTGCTACTGATTTTCGCTGTGGCATGGAGATTGAACCTGGCGAAGCTTAGTCATCCTTTTTGGCATGTTGCTGCAGCAGGATTTATTGCACACACAGTTTTTTGGTTACCCGCCTATCCATGGTCAAGAGACTATTCTTTGATATTTGTCTTGCCGGCAATGTTGGGAATTGCCTTGACACGCACACGGGTAAAGCTCACTGCCTAGCGATGGGCAGATGAGGAATGTTACCCTGGATGCATAATGGACCTGGCTAACAAACGCGTCCTTGTCTTTGGACTTGGCTTGCACGGTGGCGGTGTGGGTGTGGCGCGATGGTTGGTCAAGCAAGGCGCGCGCGTCACCGTGACGGATTTGAAACGCGCGGAGGAATTGCAAACATCGCTCGACGCGCTGCGCGGCTTGCCGATTGAGTACGTGCTGGGAGAGCATCGCGAGCAGGATTTTTTGAACGCCGATTTGATTGTGCGTAATCCCGCTGTGCCGCGCGAATCGAAATGGTTGACGCTGGCGCGTGAACACAACATCCCCGTCGAAATGGAAATGTCGCTCTTTGTCGAGCGTTTGCCGCGCGGCGCCGCACAGGTCATCGGCATCACAGGCACCAAAGGCAAAACAACGACGACGCTGATGACCGGCGCCATCTTGCAGCGTGCCAATCCTAGAACTGTCATCGCCGGGAATCTGCGCGTGAGCGCGCTCGAACTGCTCGACCAGATAGATGCCGATACGCCGGTGGTGCTGGAACTCTCGTCGTGGCAGTTAGAAGCGTTTGCGCCGCACGAAATCAGTCCGCATCTCGCGGCGATTACGAACATTTTTCCCGATCACCTGAATCGCTATCGCGATCTGGACGATTACGCTCAAGCCAAGTGCGTTATCTTTCGCTATCAACAGCCGCGTGATTACATCGTCTTGAATCTGGACAATCGCATTCTCACGCGTTTGCCACGCGCGTTTGGACGGATCGTGTGGACTAGCGTCACGCGTCCACTCCGAGAAGGCGCGTATCGTGAGGGCGATTGGCTGGTCTGGCGGTGGGAAGGCGTCACGCAGAAAATTATGCGCGTGAGCGATCTGCGCGTGGCAGGACAGCACAATCTGGCGAATGCGCTCACGGCGATTGCGCTCGCTTCGCTATGGGGCGCGACGTCGGAACAAATCGCCGATGCACTGGTCGCGTTTCGCGGCGTGGAGCATCGTCAGGAGTTGGTGCGCGAACTGGACGGCGTACGTTACATCAACGATACGACGGCAACCGCGCCTGCCGCGAGCATCGCCGCGCTGGAGACGTTTGCGCCGACCGCGCGCGGCATCGTGCTGATTGCTGGCGGCGCGGACAAGTCGCTCGATTTTTCCGAGTGGGCGCGTTACGTCACGCAACACGTGCGCGCCGTGATTCTGCTCGAAGGCTCGGCGACGGACAAACTGGTGCGCGCGCTCGAAAATGCCGGTGGAAGTGCGTTGATCGTTGGGCGGTTTGACGATTTTGAACGCGCCATCCAAACCGCGCGCGCGATTGCCCGCCGCGGCGAAATTGTCTTGCTCTCGCCAGCGTGCGCAAGTTTCGGGATGTTTGCGAACGAGTTTGAACGCGGCGAGTTGTTCAAGGAAATTGTGAATCGAATGACAAACGACAAATGAACAAATGACAAATGATTTTCGATTTGCGATTTGAATCGGCAATTGGCAATCGGCAATGAGTAATCAAAAATCTGCAATCTACAATCTGCAATCGGCAATTGAAAATCGGCAATCGGCAATCGGCAATCCGCCGCGCCTGGATTACGTTCTACTGGGCGTTGTCCTGCTGTTACTGCTGCTCGGCTTGATTATGATTTTTAGCATCACGTTTCCATTGCGGTTGCAAATCGGCAAGGAGGACCCACTGCGCGATTTTCTCAATCAAGCCCAGTACGCGGCCGCTGGTTTGATCGCCTTGTTTGTGTGCGCGCGAGTGGATTATCGCGTGTGGAAACGTCTGGCGATACCGTTGATGGTGGTGACGGTGGGGCTACTTGTCGTTGTGTTGTTCGCGCCGCCGGTGAACAATAGCCATCGCTGGTTGTGGGGCGGTTCGGTGCAGCCCGCCGAGTTCGCCAAATTTGCGCTGGTCGTGTATATGGCAACGTGGTTGTCGTCGAAAGGTGAGAAATTACGTCAGATTACGTATGGACTGTTGCCATTTGCCATCATCGTGGGAAGCGTGTGCGGCTTGATTCTACTGGAACCGAATTTGAGTACCACCGGCATCATCGCTCTGTGCGCGTTAACGATGTTTTTCATCGCGGGTGCAGATGTGGTGCAGTTGCTGCTGTTAGGCATCGTCGGTGGTGGAGTGGCAGCGATTGTGGTGGTGCAAACGCCGTATCAACTGCAACGCTTTTTGATTTTTCAGAATCCCTCGGCGCCATCGGAAGGTGGGGCATATCAAGTGATGCAGGGATTGAACGCGCTCGGCTCGGGAGGATTGCTGGGGCGCGGCCTAGGCACGGGATATGCCAAGTTTGGTTTTGTGCCCACACCGCAGAACGACTATATCTTTGCCTTGCTGGGTGAAGAGTTAGGTCTGGTGGGCACGTGGTTCGTCCTGGGTTTATTCCTGTTGTTGGTGTATCGCGGTTTTTGCATCGCCGCCCAGACGCGCGATTTGTTCGGGCAGATTCTTGCCACTGGGTTGACGTTCGGATTAGTCTTTCAGGCATTTGTTAACATCGGCGTTGTGACTGCGATGCTCCCACCAACCGGTGTGCCCTTGCCGTTCATTTCGGCGGGCGGCTCATCGCTGATTGTGGCACTGATGTCAGTGGGCGTCTTGCTCAGCATCTCGCGCGCGCAGACGCTCGAAGGAAGGTATGCGACTTTTGATTTCGGGTGGCGGTACCGGGGGCCACGTGTACCCCGCCTTGACCGTCGTCCGCGCGCTACGCGCACGCGGCAATGAGGCGTTCGTGTACGTTGGACGCGCGAACAGTGTGGAGGAACAGTTAGCGCGACGCGCGCAGATTCCTTTTCGCGCGATCACTACAGGTCAGGTGCGCGGTCAAGCCCCGTGGACGATGGCGCGCAGTCTGTGGCGAATGACGCGCAGCATCGGCACGGTGCGCGCGCTGATTCGCGAGTTTCAACCCGATGTGATTTTCGTCACCGGCGGGTACGTGAGCGCGCCGGTGGTCTGGGCGGGCGCGGCAGAGAAAATTCCCCGCGTGATTTACCTGCCCGATATGGTGCCAGGATGGGCGGTGCGCGTCACATCCCGCTGGGCGACAAGTGTTGCGGTTTCGTTTCCTGAAGCGGCGCGACATTTCGCACCAGATCGAGTCGTGGTCACCGGCTATCCCGTGCGCGCGGAATTTTTTACGACCGATACTGCGCGCGCGCGGGCGCGGTTTCAACTCGACCCGACGGCGCGCACGGTGGCGATTATGGGCGGAAGCACCGGCGCGCACAACATCAATCGCGCGGTGGTGATGAACTATGTCGCGCTCGCGGAACTGGCGCAGGTGATTCATCTCACCGGAAAAAATGATGTAGAGTGGGTGCGGCGCGAGGTGGAACAGTTGTCACAAGACCTGGAAGCGCGCGTGCGCGTGTTCGATTACCTGGATGACGATTTGCCTGCGGCGCTGGCGGCAGCCGATGTGGTGGTGGCGCGCGCGGGCGCGGCGACGCTCGGCGAGTTTCCCGCGCTGGGACTGCCAGCGATTCTGGTGCCCGGTCCCTTTGCCGGCAAACACCAGACGCAGAACGCGCGTTTTCTGGTCGAGCGCGGCGCGGCGGTGATGCTGGACGATGCGACTCTAAAGCAGACTTTGATTCCGACTCTGCAAGAACTTTTGGCGACACCTGAAAAATTGAACGCAATGCGCGCGGCGATGCGCGCGCTGGCAAATCCGCAGGCGACGCAAAACATCGTTGACCTGCTCACGCAACACGCGGCGCGCGAGGCAAAGCCGTGATACCGCATCGCATTCACATCGTTGGCATCGGGGGCATTGGTCTCTCGGCGATTGCGCGCGTGTTGCTTGCGCGGGGTGTGCACGTTTCGGGTTCTGATCTCACCGCGTCGCCTATCACCGATGAACTGGCGCGGCTCGGCACACAGATTTTCATCGGGCATCGCGCGGAGAATGTGGGCGATGCGGAGATGGTGCTGGTTACCTCCGCCGCGCCCGAAGACAATCCGGAAATCATCGAAGCCCGACGTCGCCACGTGCGCATCGTCAAACGCGCCGAGTTCTTTCGCGATCTGACGTACGGCAAGCAGACGATTGCGATTGCCGGCACGCACGGTAAAACGACAACGACCGCGATGATTGCAACGATTTTGACCCGCGCGGGCAAAGACCCGGAGGCGATTGTGGGAGGCTGGGTGCCCGAGTTCGGAGGCAATGCGCGCGCAGGGCAGGGCAACTATTTCGTGGTCGAGGCGGATGAGTACGACCGCGCGTTTCTGGGATTGTCTCCTGACGTCGCAGTGGTCACGAGTATCGAGATGGATCATCCCGATGTCTTTCGCGATGTGGACGAGGTGGCGCGCGCGTTTCACGAATTTATGCAGCAGGTGTCGCCGAATGGCGTGGTGGTTGGTTGTGGCGATGCGGCGCGCGTCGTCGCGGAGCTGGAACGATTGAATCGGCGTGTGGTGCGCTATGGCTTGAGCGCGACAAACGATTGGCGCGCGCATGCCATCCAGCCCAACGCGCAAGGTGGAAGCGATTTTGTGGTGTCGCATCGTGGCACGACGCTTGGGGATTGGCGATTGGCGATTCCGGGGCAGCACAATGTTTTGAATGCGCTTGCCGCGATCGCAGCGGCGAGTGAGGTGGGAGTTGACCTGGACATCGCGCGGACGACGCTGGCGCATTTTCGCGGTGTGGCGCGGCGCTTTGAAATCAAAGGGGAATTTCGCGGCGTGACGATGGTGGACGACTATGCGCATCATCCGACGGAGATCCGCGTCACACTCGCGACGGCGCGCGCGCGTTTTCCGCAACGTACGCTGTGGGCAGTGTTTCAACCGCACACTTTTTCGCGCACCGCCGCGCTGCTGGACGAATTTGCCAATGCCTTTGGCGATGCGGATCACGTGATTATCACCGAGGTCTATGCCGCGCGTGAACACGAATCGTACGGCGTGAGTGGTGCTCAGATCGTTGCGCGAATGAAGCATCGTGACGCGCGCTTTATTGCCACGCTCGAAGAGACCCGTCGGTTTCTGGCTGAACGCGTCCAGGCGGGTGAGGTGCTCATCACGCTGGGCGCGGGGGATGTGAATCGCGTGGGAGAAATGATCGCGCGTGAGCGAGGAGCATAAGTTATGTCGGAGATTTTTGGGGTACGGAGTTTGATTTACTGGTGGGGGATGTTGACCGCCACCGTGTTTGTCAAAGATTGGTTGTTCCAACTGGCGATTTTCTTCAAAACGTCCGATACGTTTTCCCCCACTCGCGTTCCGTTTAATCTGCTACCCAGCATAGACGATGCCATCAAGGGTGTAGCGAATTACATCAAGGATACGGTCAGATTCAAGGCGGATGCGCCCTTGATTGAAATTGGAACGACGCGTGTGCCGAATTATGTTCTGGCGATTCTGGCGGCACTGGTGTGCATTATCTTTGCCGCGCTCCTGGTGCGGCGCGCGCTGCGCTCGACGTTGTGGTTTGATGATTTTGTGGCGGTGTTTGTGATGTACGCTGTCTTGCGTATTATCGGTCATATTACTTCCCTGACACAGACACTACCGCTTGCCAATTGGTTTCGCGTTCTGGCGGATAGTTCTCTCGCAGCGTATCTCGTGTTGCTGGTCTTGTTACTCTTTCTCACTTTTTTTGGCGAGGGGTTTGAAAGCAAACGTGCCTTCTGGCGCGCGGTGGTGGCGATTTTCATCCTGTCCCTGTTTATGTATCCTCAACAGGTCTCGGCGTATTTTGGCGATGTGTTGAACGCGCTCGCCCAATTCGGCGCGGGCTTGGTGGATTCAAAGAATATCGCGTTTGCAATTACCTGGGGAGTGATTGGAATGGCGCTGGCGTTGTATCGTCTGGCAACTCCCGAAGAAGGTGTGGCACCCAGCGCGCCGCGTCCCAGTGGCGGTGGACAGCCAGCGGCAGGGGGAGGCGGTGGCTTGAAATGGTTGCGTAGATTCTCGCGCAAGTGAGTGGGCTATTGGATGCAACAAACCACTGGGCGGGTCCGTTCCGTTCGCGCGTGTGTCTAAACGAGCCTCTCGCCAGGCATACCACGTTTCGGATTGGTGGTCCTGCCGATTTTTTCGTTCAAGTTCAAACGCCAGATGAGCTCATCGAGTTGGTGCAGCGCGCGCGTCACGCGCAGATTCCGTTTTTCATTCTGGGTAACGGTTCGAACATTCTGGTCAGCGATCGCGGTTTTCGCGGCCTGGTGATTAAGAATCATTGCACGCAGTTTTCACTCGAAGAAATGGACGCGACGCGCGCGCGTCTGCACGCGCAAAGTGGCGTGATGTTGCCGAGTCTGGCGAATCGTCTGGCGCGACAGGGCTGGACAGGCTTGGAGTGGGCGATTGGCGTACCTGGCACTGTCGGCGGCGCGATTGTGGGTAACGCCGGCGCGCACGGCGCGTGCATCGCGGATACGTTGATTCAGGTGACGATTCTCGATGCGCAGGGCGTTGTGCGCGGGTTACCTAAGGCAGACGCGGCGTTTGCCTATCGTACCAGTCGCTTCAAACGTGCCAGAGGTGAAATCATTTTGCATGCCGATTTTGAGTTACGTCGCGACGATCCGCACGCGTGCATCGCGCGAATGCAACAATACACTGAACATCGTCGGCGCACGCAACCGATCGAGCCAAGTGTCGGTTCGATGTTCAAGAATCCACCGGGCGATTCGGCAGGACGATTGATTGATGCTGCCGGGCTGAAGGGAACACGCGTCGGTAGTGTCGAAGTGTCACCGGTGCATGCGAACTTCTTTGTGAATCGTGGTGGCGCTACGGCAGGCGAGGTGTTGCAGCTGATTGACCTTGTTCGCGCGCGCGTGCGCGAGCGTTTCGGGGTAGAGTTGGAGTTGGAAATCGAAGTGATTGGCGATGCAATCTAAAATCGAAAATCGGCAATCAAAAATGCGCGTGGGCATCATCTTTGGTGGCAAATCGGGAGAGCATGAAGTTTCGCTTGCCTCCGCCCAATCGGTTGCGCGCGCGATAGACAGGAACAAGTACGACGTGGTGATGATTGGCATCACCAAAGCGGGGCAATGGATTGCTGGTGATTCAGCGCTGGCGTATCTGGCAACTCTCAGCCCTACCTCTCTCCTCGCACCCGAAGACGCGCGCAGGGATGCTGTGTCAAACGCGCCAGTGGTTTCTGCAGAACGCGTGCCGGACATCTCGCCGCTGGCAATGATTGATGTTGCGTTTCCGCTGGTGCACGGTCCGTTTGGTGAGGATGGCACTTTGCAGGGTTTGCTGGAAATGGCGGATATTCCGTACGTGGGTGCAGGAGTAGCCGCGAGCGCGGTGGGAATGGACAAGGCATTGATGAAAGCGATTTTCCACGCGCACAACTTGCCCGTCGTCAACTGGCTGGTGATTTTGCGGCGCGAGTGGGAAACGCAATCGGAGGATACGCTGTATCGCATCGAGAGCGCGCTGGGGTATCCGTGTTTCGTCAAGCCCGCGAATCTGGGATCGAGTGTGGGCGTCAGTCGCGCGCGCGATCGCGCGGAACTGGTGCGCGCGCTCGATCTGGCAGCGCAGTACGACCGCAAACTGATTGTGGAGCGCGCTGTGTCCAACGTCCGCGAGATCGAGTGTAGCGTGCTGGGCAATGATGACCCCATCGCCTCCATTCCCGGCGAAGTGATTCCGCAGCGCGCGTTTTACGATTACATCGCCAAGTATGCCAGCGATTCGGGCACCGAGTTGGTCGTCCCTGCCGATGTATCGCCGGAGATCGCGCGTAACGTTCAAGCAATGGCGGTTCGCGCGTTCACCGCGATTGATGCGTGTGGCATGGCGCGCGTGGATTTCTTTCTGGAACGTGGCACGAACAAATTGTGGGTGAACGAAATCAACACGATTCCCGGTTTTACGTCGGTCTCGATGTATCCCCGAATGTGGCAAGCCAGTGGATTGAGTTACGCGGATTTGATTGATCGGTTGATTCAACTCGCGCTGGAGCGGTATGCCGACAAGCGCAAGTCGAAAATCGTATACGAGCCGTCAGGATGATGCACCTGTCACCGACTCGTTCTTCGCGTACGCGTCGCGTGCGACTTCGCCGAGTACAGACGACTGCCGCGCGCGTGGAGGGTGTTTCCTGGACGTTCGGTCGTCTGCAAACACCGTCGCGTCCCAGAGTGATTGCGCTGGGGATGTTGGTCGTGCTGGCTATCGTCCTGTGCATCTTTTTCGCTAGCGATTACTTTTACGTTTTCCAGTTCAACATCGTCGGCACGCGCTATGTGACGCCAGCCGAAATCGAACAGGCGAGTGGGATTCGGGGCTATAACGTTTTCTTCATTGATGCGCGCACTGTCGAGCGCGCGTTGATGCGGTTGCCCGAAGTGAAATCGGCGCGGGTGATGGTACGCCTGCCGAATGACGTGACGATGGAAATTGAAGAACGTCAACCCATCGTTGTCTGGCAACGCGGTGACGCGTCTTACTGGGTGGATGCCGAGGGCGTGCTCTTGCGTGCGCGTGCACTGCTACCCGATTTGCCGATCGTGCGTGATTTCGATGCAGGAACGTTGACGCCGGGACAGCGCGCCCCGGCAAATGCCTTTGCTGCGTTTTGGGCACTCCGCGCGGCAATGCCCGACAGTCCGCGCGCGCTCGAATGGTCGTCTGCACGCGGCATTGCGTTCACGGATGAGCATGGCTGGAAAATTTATCTGGGCACGGCGGAAAATATGCCGGGCAAAATCGTCCTCCTGCGTGCACTCGTCGCGCAACTCGTCGCGCAGAACGCGAAAATCCGTTTCATTGATCTGGGCAAAGGCGATCCGTATTACCAATGAGCCAATTGAACGAATGACAAATGAGCAAATGACAAATGACAAATGAACAAATAGTTTGGCACATTTGATTTGGCTCATTGGCACATTGGGCAATTGGCACATTGGGCGAAGCCTTTGGCTCATTGGCACATTGGGTAATTGGCTCATTATTCTATGTCACCGATTGCGGTACTGGACATCGGAACAACGAAAACGTGCGCCCTGATTGGAGAACTCACCGATACAGGGACGCTGCGCATTCTGGGCAATGGAATCGCGCCATCGCGCGGATTGCGCAAAGGCGTCGTGGTGGATGTGAAAGAAACGGCGCTCGCGATTGCCAGCGCGGTGGAGCAAGCTGAGCGTGTCTCGGGCTTGACGATGGAGGCGGCGTATGTAGGCATCGCCGGCGCGCACATCCAGGCGACCAATTCGCGCGGTGTGGCGGCGATTCACGCGCGGCACGGCGTCACGCCCGAAGATATTGACCGCGCGCTGGAATCGGCGGAGGCGATTGCGGTGCCGGTCAATCGCGAGATTCTTCACGTTATCCCGCGCGGTTTCACACTCGACGGTCAAGATGGCGTCAAAGATCCTGTGGGAATGATTGGCTTTCGGCTGGAAGTGGAAGCCCATGTGGTAACGGGCGCGAGCGCGTCCATTCAAAATGTGACCCGCGCGGTAGAAGCTGCAGGGGTGCGCGTCATTGACCTGGTACTTGAGCCGCTCGCCGCGAGCGAAGCCGTCCTGACCCCGGCGGAAAAAGAAATGGGCGTGGTGCTCGTGGACATTGGAGGCGGCACAACCGACATCGCGATCTTTGTGGAAGGCAGCATCTGGCACACGGTCATTCTGCCGACGGGCGGGATACACATCACCAACGATCTCGCGGTGGGTTTGCGCGCGCCGTTTGATGCGGCGGAGGAGATAAAACTCAAGTACGGTCATGCCAATCCCGATGAAATGTTCGATAGCGATTTGATTGACATCACCGCGTTTGGCGAGGAGGGACGGCGCATCGTCACGCGGCGTCAGATTGCCGAAATCATTCACGCGCGGGTGGAAGAGATTTGCCAGTTGATTCTCGCCGAGATTCAGCGTCTGGGGTATGACCGTTTGTTGCCGGCAGGAGTGGTGTTGTGTGGCGGCACGGCGGAATTGGAGGGAATCAAGTCGGTGGCGCGACAGGTTCTGGATCTGCCGGTGCGTATCGGCAAGCCGCGCGATCTGGAAGGTTTTGCCGATCGCGTTTCCTCTGCCGCGTTTGCCACGAGCATCGGTTTATTGCTGTGGGGCTGGCAACAACAGCAACAGGTGCAAGTCAACGCCAGACCCTTGCGCCGCCGCTCGCGCCGATTCCATCCGCTCGGTGGGGTGTTGAGCTGGGTGCGTGGGGCGCTATTGCCTAGTTAAACAGGGCGCGTGCAAAGTTGGGCACGGGCGGTTGAAACCGCTGCAACAACTACCCGAAGCCGCCCCGCGGGCGGCTAGAATTCAGCCTGCGGAGGCAGGCGGTTGGGGCGAATTATTATTCGCCCGTACTTGTTGCTGCGACTTGAGTCGCCCGACGGCTTGTCAGGTGACTTTGCACATGCCCTGCTGGTTAAAAAGTAGGGGTTGACAGAAGAGTAAAACTTGAGATAAAATGCGATATGCCCCCAAGACGTTGTGGTATATCGCTCCTAAAACAACCAGATGTAGCAATCACAGAACGCTGAGAAAATCGTTGTGGTAGACGTAAAAAAACAAACACACTTGGAGCGCGGAGTCATCGCGCCGGGGAGGAAACTATGCTTCAAACCAGGGAGACAGAAGCAGGGCACGAAAACTTTGCTGAAATCAAAGTGGTCGGCGTTGGGGGAGGTGGAACGAACGCCGTCAATCGGATGATTGACGAGGGTTTGCGTGGCGTCAATTTTATCGCCATCAACACCGATGGTCAGGCGTTGCTGCATTCGCGCGCGCCGCACAAAATTCGCATTGGCGATAAATTGACGCGCGGCTTGGGGGCGGGCGGCGATCCAACCATCGGTGAAAAAGCCGCCGAAGAATCAGCGGAAGAGTTGTATGACGCGCTGGTCGGTTCCGATATGGTCTTCATCACTGCTGGAATGGGCGGCGGCACCGGCACCGGCGCGGCACCCATCGTCGCGCGCATCGCCAAAGAAGCCGGGGCGCTCACGATTGGTGTCGTCACCAAACCGTTCACCTTTGAAGGTGTCCGGCGGCGTCAGGTCGCCGAAGAGGGACTGGCGAAACTTAAAGAGCGCGTGGACACCCTCATCATTATTCCGAATGATCGCTTGCTGGAGTTGAGTGACAAAAAAGTGACGCTCCAGAACGCGTTCCGCACCGCCGACGAAGTGTTGCGCCAGGGGATTCAAGGCATCAGCGAGTTGATCACAGTGCCTGGCTTGATCAATCTCGACTTTGCGGATGTCAAAACGATTATGAGTGTGGGGGGCGCGGCATTGATGGGAATCGGGCGTGCCACCGGCGAGAATCGCGCCATCGCGGCGACCGAAGCCGCCATCAAGAATTCCTTGCTCGATATTTCGATTGATGGCGCCAAAGGGGTCATCCTTAATGTGACCGGCGGACCCGACTTGACGCTCAATGAGGTGTATCAAATCGCCGATATGGTGCATCGCGTTTCGGACCCTGAAGTGAATCTCATCTTTGGCGCGGTCATCAATCCGGAAATGGGCGACACTCTGCAGGTCACCGTCTTTGCGACCGGTTTCAACACTGCTGCCAAGCGTCAGAGTGGCGCGGGTCAAGCCGTGGGCAATGTGGTCACGGCTCCCACGCGCAAGACGATTGATTTTCCGGTGCGCAAATTCGATCAAGACGATTTGGACATTCCAGCGTTTTTGCGCAAGCGCGGATGATGTGTGAACGCGACGCGTGACGCGTGAGACGCGATGCGTGATGTGTTCAACAGCGCATCGCGTACTCGACAGAAAATCGGTACGTTAAAGTTTGGTAATTGTGCGCGATTTTTAAGGTATTCCTCTTGCGTTCCGAGTAGAATTGTGTTACACTAGCGACGCACAAGTTGTTGTAGTGCTTGCATCGGTTTGCCACAAGCTACAGGGTTTGGGAAGTTGTGATTCGATAATGCCCCAAACCCTGTTTTGCGCCTCAGTCGCGGAGGAATACCTATGCAATGCCCCTATTGCGGAAGTAACGAGAACAAGGTCGTTGACACGCGCGAAGCCCCGGAGGCGATTCGCCGACGCCGTCAATGTGCCGGGTGTGGACGTCGTTACACCACCTACGAACATGTCGCGCGAATCGGTTTGATGGTGATTAAACAGGACGGTCGCCGCGAGCCGTTCGATCGTCAAAAATTGTTGGGCGGGCTTCTCAAAGCCTGCGCCAAACGTCCCATCCCGATGCAAGCCATCGAGTCCATCGTGGATGAAATCGAGATGGAATTGCATTCCCTCGCTCAGTCCGAAGTGGATTCGCAACAGATTGGGCAGATGGTGATGGCACGCTTGCGTAAACTCGATGATGTGGCGTACGTCCGTTTTGCCTCGGTGTATCGTCGTTTTGCTGACCTGGATGCTCTTGCGTTAGAAATTCAACGTCTCAAAGAACGCAAGCAGCGCGAGGCGGAAGAACGGTTGCAAGTCAAGATGGCACTTTAAGGTCAGGTATGCCTCCATCTTTCCTCATTTTCATTTCACCCTAGTTTTACTGCAACCTCTGAGGTAGGCACACTACGGTCTTCCCCAGTGGTGTGCCTCTTTTTTCGTACGATCAGGAAAGGAGTGAGTTATGGATCAGCGCGTCAAGACCCCTGAACGCGCCGTGATCGCGCACGATGAAAAGCGAGTTCGTCCCGCCCTGCAACTTGCACCGAACGCGCGCATCGTTCTGGAAAAACGCTATTTGCGGCGCGGTGTGGACGGCAAGCCCATTGAGACACCCGAAGAGATGTTCGACCGCGTCGCGCGCGTGGTTGCAGAACCCGATGCGCGCTATGGCGGCGATCCTCAAGTGACGCGCGACAAGTTCTATGATTTGTTAACCACTTTGCGTTTCTTCCCCAACTCGCCCACTTTTACCGGCGCGGGAACACCGCTGGGACAGCTGGCGGCGTGCTTTGTGTTACCCATCGCCGATGATATGGGGCGCGATCCGCGTGGCATCTTTTCCACGCTGCGCGCCGCCGCACTGATTCAGCAGACCGGCGGGGGCAATGGCTTTTCGTTTTCGCGTTTGCGCCCGCGCGGCGATCGTGTGAGTACGAGCGCTGGTGTCGCCACCGGTCCCGTCGGCTTTTTGCGCGTGTACGATACCGCGTTCGGTGAGGTGGCGCAGGGCGGAACCCGCCGTGGCGCCAATATGGCGGTGCTCCGCGTGGATCATCCTGACATTTTCGATTTCATTCGCTGCAAAACCACTGAAGGCACCATCAGCAATTTCAACATCTCGGTCGGCATTACCGACGCGTTTATGCGCGCCGTCGAGGCAGATGGCGATTTCGATCTGGTCAATCCGCGCGATGGAAGCGTATGGCGCACCGTGCGTGCGCGCGAGCTGTTCAACGAGATTGTCAAGTACGCGCATCACAACGGCGAGCCTGGTGTCTTGTTCCTCGATACGGCGAATCGTGCCAACCCCGTGCCTCATTTGTACGAACTGGAGGCGACGAATCCATGTGTTACAGGAGAGACCCTCGTGGCGACCCCGCGCGGTTGGCGACGCGCAGATGAAATTCAGGTAGGTGACGAAATCTGTACCGTGCTGGGCGTGGGACGCGTTCAATCGGTTGAGGTCAATCACAATGTGCCTGTGTTCGATGTGTATCTTTCGGATGGGGCGGTGGTGCGCGCGACGGCAGCGCATCAATTCCACGCGCGCGATTCGCGTACCAAGTTCTTTGAACCGCGTCGGGTGGATCAACTGAAACCGGGCGACTGGGTGCGAGTCTATCGTTCTGTTGTGCCGAACAATCCCGTGCCTCCTTCCGGCGCCGATTTGACAGACCGCGAGTACGGTTTTCTGGTGGGGGTCCTGGTTGGCGATGGTTGTTATACGCCGCACGCACTTGCGAAGAATGTGGTGCGTATTTCGACCCATGCGGATGAAGAGGAGTGGAATCAAACGCTACAGCGCGCCTTTGCCAGAGTCGGGGCGCAGTACGTCTATACCTACACCAATCAGGGAAGCCGCTCGATGATGATGGACCCCAAACCCGGTCGTGTCATTGCCGACTGGGTCAAATCCTTGCCCCTGGAACCGGCACGCAGTCCCGCCAAGCGTTTGCCCGACGTGTACATCAATAGCAATCGAGAATTTTTGATCGGATTGCTGGATGGGTTGTTCTCTACGGACGGCAGTGTGGACTTGCAAAGCAATCATCCCCTGTTACGCTTCCACACTTCCAGTCTGGAACTCGCGCGTCAGGTGCGGCGAATCCTTTTGATGTTTGGTGTGTACGCGCGTATTTCAACGACGGTACGCAGGCGCCATGACATTCTGGGACGATGGATTCGTAATGATCGTTCCAAGTACGATGTGACGATTTCCGGAGAGAGCTTAGGACGATTCTTTGAGCAAATTCGTTTGTCGCATCCCGGTAAACAGATGCGGCTTGAAGAAGCGGCACTGCGCGCTAATTTCACCGGTGGCAACTGGGCTGCTCAGGTCGTCAAGATCGAACCGGCGGGTACGGCAACGGTCTATGACCTCTATGAGCCGCGCAGCGATACGTGGATTACGGAGGGTTTTGTCTCGCGAGGATGCGGTGAACAGTGGCTTGGGCCTTACGAAAACTGTTGTCTTGGCTCTATTAATCTCGCGCAACATATCACACCCGATGATAAAATGGACTGGGCAAAATTGCGCGACACGGTAGAACTGTCGGTGCACTTTCTCGATAACGTTGTGGACGCGAACAAGTACGTGCCCGCCATTCCCGAACTCGCCGAAGCCGCGCATCGCGCGCGTCGCATCGGTCTGGGCATTATGGGCTTGGGCGATGCAATGTATCGGATGGGTATTCGCTACGGTTCGCGTGCCGGCGAAGATTTTGCCGGTCAGGTGATGGAGTTTATCCGCTATCACGCGATGAAAAAGAGCATCGAACTGGCAAGGACGCGCGGCGCCTTTCCCGCCATCAAGGGGTCCATTTACGATCCAGAAAATTTAAAGTGGACACCACCCAAGCCCATCGAACCGTTCACGCACGATTGGGGACGCCCGCCACTCGATTGGGGTGAGATTGTCATCGCGATCAGAAAGTACGGTATCCGCAATGCCGCGCAAACAACCGTTGCACCCACCGGCACCATCGCCACCGTTGCCGGCGTCGAATCGTACGGCTGCGAACCGGTCTTTGCGCTGGCTTATACGCGTCATGTCAACGACAATGGCAAGGATTTGGAACTCGAATACGTCAGTCCGCTTTTCGAGCGCGCGTTGATGCGCGCCGGCGTGGATGAAGCAACGCGTCAAAAGATTTTCGCGCGCGTGCGCGTCACCGGCACCTGTCAGGACATTGACTTGGTGCCAGAGGAGATTCGTCACACATTCGTCGTGGCGAGTGACATTACGCCTGAAGAACACGTGCGGATGCAAGCCGCGCTCCAGGCGTTTGTAGACAACGCCATTTCCAAAACGATTAACTTTCCCGAAACGGCAACTGTCGAGGATGTGGCACGCGCGTACTTTCTGGCATGGAAACTCGGTTGCAAGGGCATTACGGTGTATCGCGCGGGCTCGCGCGAGCAAGTGGTGCTGGAGACCAAAGCCACCGCTGCGAAAAAAGTCGCGGCGAGCGACAGCGCGCTGGTGAAAAAGCCGCGCCCGCGCGCTGTGCACGGCTCGACGTATGAAATCGCGACACCACTCGGCAAGGCGTATATCACCGTCAATCGCAATGGCGAAGGAGAGCCGTTCGAGGTGTTTTGCAACGTCGGCAAAGCCGGGTCGGATACGGCGGCGGTAAGTGAAGCCATCGGACGTTTGATTTCGCTGGTGTTGCGTCTTCCTTCGCCGATGTCACCGGCAGAACGTTTGCAAGAAATCGTGGATCAGTTGAGCGGCATTGGTGGAGGACGTTCTCTGGGCTTTGGCGCACGTCGCGTCCGTTCGCTCCCTGATGGCATCGCGCAGGCTCTGGCAGAAGACCTGGGGCAGATGCGCAGTGAAACGAGTGAAGCCAAACAAATTCCCCTGTTCAAGGTTGGCGATTTGTGTCCCGAATGCGGTCAGGCATCATTTGTCAACGAAGAAGGTTGTCGCAAGTGTTACGCGTGTGGGTATAGCGAGTGTTGACGACACGCGACTGGATGGCGGGGTGTACGGGTGCAGCGGCGCTGCGCCTCCACACCCCGCCATTTTTGTTTGTTCAGTTGTGACTACTCACCCTGTCATTGCGAGGAGGCGTTTTGTGCCGACGAAGCAATCTCCACACTGCCAATTCGGGGATTGCTTCGCAAAAAACGCTCGCAATGACACCGTGGCTGAGTAGATACGTTCAGTTTCAATCGGCGGTCGAATCGTGTTATAATAGCCGCGTGAATTCACTTGCGAGTGCATCCTCGCCGCGCCTCGCGCGCGCCGCGACGGTGGTGATGCTCTTTTTCATCGCCAGTCGCGCGCTAGGTGTGTTGCGCGATGTGGTCATCAGTCATCAATTCGGTACGGCGCGAGTGCTGGATGCTTACTTTGCCGCGTTCACAGTTCCCGATTTCGTGTTCAATGTGCTGGCGGGTGGCGCGCTGGGCTCTGCATTCATTCCGACGTTTTCTGCCGCCCTCGCCAGAGATCAAGCGCGACGCGCCTGGCAACTGGCAGAGGTGATTATCGTTCTCGTTTGCCTGGTGCTTACGCTTCTTTGCGCGCTGCTGGCGATTTTTGCGCGCGAGGTGGCTGTCTTGACCGTCGCGCGCGGGTTTGCACCCGCTGAACAAGCGCTCACCGCAGACTTGATGCGCTGGATGCTCATCACGCCGATTGTCTTTGGTGTGAGTGGGATTGTGATGGGCATTTTGCAATCGCATCAGCATTTCGTTTTGCCGGCGCTTGCGCCGGTCGTTTACAATGCCGCCATCATCGCGAGCGCGCTTGTCCTTGCCCCGATAATCGGCGTGTACGGCTTGGTCGTGGGTGTGGTCGCGGGCGCGGTGTTGCATCTGGTCGTACAAGTACCACTGGCGGCTCATTTCAGATTTCAGATCTCAGATTGTAGGTTGCAGATTTTCAATCTGCGAGCTACAATCTACAATCTGCAATTGCCTGAGGTGCGCGAGGTCATTCGTCTGATGTTGCCGCGCACGCTGGGAATTGCCGCTGTGCAAATCAATTTTGTGGTTAACACGATGCTGGCGTCCGCGTTGCCGGCAGGTGCGATTGCCGCACTGGCGTACGCCTGGCGGGTGATGTTGTTGCCGGTGGGTGTAGTGGGACAATCGCTGGCAACGGCAGTCTTTCCGACCTTTGCCACGCAAGCCGCGCGCGCGGAACGCGAGGCATTGCGCGCGACGTTCTCCAGCGCGTTTCGTACGACGTTGTATTTGACGATTCCTGCGACGGCGGGATTGATTGTGTTGGGCGCGCCGCTCGTCGCGTTCTTATTCCAGCGTGGACAATTCGATGCACGCTCGACCGCAGAAACGGCGTTCGCGTTGCGATTTTTCGCGCTCGCGCTCTTTGCCCATTCGGGGCTGGAGATCGTTTCGCGCGCGTTCTACGCCTTGCACGATACGTTGACCCCGGTCGTTGTAGGCATCGCCGCGATGACGCTCAACGTGGTGTTGAGTCTTGTGTTGATTGCACCGCTCGCGCACGGTGGCTTGGCGCTTGCCAATTCCATCGCCACGATGTTAGAATTGGCGACGCTGCTGGTGATTTTGCAATGTCGCATCGGTGACATTGACGCGTGGCGTATCGCGCGTTCGACGATGCGTATCATCGCGGCGACGGCGGGGATGACCATTGTGTTGATACCGCTGGCAAATTTCTTTGCGTCGTCGCCAGTCTTTGTTGCCGTCGTGGGTACTGCTGTGGGCGCGATGGTGTATTTCATCGGTACGTTGATACTGCGTTCAGACGAAATTGCTCTGGTGTATCAACGTCTCCGCCGGTAATCGAAAATCAAGCGCAGGTGTTTACGATGTTGGAGAAACTGGAAGCAATTGAAAAACGTTACGTGGAATTGCACAACTTGATGGCTGATCCTGCTGTGGCGAGTGATCCGAATCGGGTGCGCGTCCTCTCGCGCGAAATGAGCGAGCTGGAGGAACTGGTCACCAGGTTTCGGGAGTACAAAGCAACGCGCGACGCGCTGGACAAGACGCGCGCGCTGGCGCGCGACGAATCGGACGAAGAATTGCGCGCGCTGGCTCGCGAGGAAATCGAACGCCTGGAGGCGGAAGAGCGTCGTTTGCAGCAAGAACTGCGGGTGTTGCTCTTGCCCAAAGATCCGCGCGATGACAAGGATGTGTTCGTCGAAATTCGCGCGGGGACGGGAGGCGAGGAAGCCGCGCTCTTTGCCGCAGACTTGTATCGAATGTACACGCGCTATGCCGAAGACAAAGGCTGGCAGGTGGAACTGGTGGACGAAAATCGGACGGGACTCAAGGGATTCAAAGAAGTTGTGTTTGAGGTCAAAGGCAAAGGCGCGTACTCGCGGCTCAAGTACGAAAGTGGGGTGCATCGCGTTCAACGCATTCCGGTCACCGAAGCGAGCGGGCGCATTCATACCTCCACCGCCACTGTCGCCGTGCTGGCAGAAGTGGATGAAATCGCGGTGGACATCAAGCCCGAGGATTTAAAGATTGATATTTTTCACGCTTCGGGACACGGTGGACAGAATGTGCAAAAGGTGGCGACTGCCGTGCGCATCACGCACTTGCCAACCGGCTTGGTGGTCACCTGTCAAGACCAGCGTTCCCAGTTGCAGAACAAGATGCGCGCGATGAATGTGCTACGCGCGCGGTTGTACGAAATGGAACTGGAAAAACAACAACGCGAGGTGACCGAGGCGCGCCGTTCGCAAGTCGGTTCAGGTGAACGCGCCGAGAAAATTCGCACCTACAATTTTCCGCAAGACCGCGTCACGGATCATCGCATCGGTTTGACGCTGCACAATTTGCCGCGCATTCTCGACGGCGATCTCGACCCGATTATTGATGCGTTGATTCTGGCTGACCAGACGGAAAAATTAAAGGCGGCGGGGGTGAAGAATGGAACGGAGTTATGATTGGCTGGATCAAGCCAGGGGAGACCTTGAACACGCGCGCAGCGATCTGGAACGCGAGTTCTTTGATTGGGCCTGTTTTTCGGCGCAGCAAGCTGCTGAGAAAGCAGTCAAAGCCGTATGTCAAAAGATGCACATCGAAGCATGGGGACACTCGGTGATAGATTTGTTGGACGCGTTACCTGAATCCATCGCTATTCCTGTCGAATTGAAGGAGGCAGCGTTGGAGTTGGACAAGGCGTACATTCCCACGCGCTATCCCAATGCCCATCCCTCGGGTGCACCCCGCCGCCGCTATACGCGTACTGAAGCCGCAAGGTTGATTGGACATGCTCAAACGATCGTCCAGTTCTGTGAAAGTTTACTTGCCCGCCTTTAACCGCGAAGAGTTGATTGCTCAACTGCAACGCAAAATACCTGACCTGTGTCAGGTCTTGCCTGTCACGCGCGTCGTCCTCTTTGGTTCGTATGCGCGCGATCAATACACCGCCGCGAGTGACATTGATCTCCTGGTGGTTTATGCGGGTGAGAGTAACCCCCAGGCTTACGCGCTTGTGCGACGCACGCTGGGCATTCGACGTCTGGAACCTCATGTGTACACGGAGAGCGAATATCTGCAAGTGAAGGATGTCGTTGAGCGGATGATTCAATCAGGTATCGCTCTCTATCCACCCATCCGTTGAAGCGCTGGGTTGTTGTTCTGCCGTTTTTGATTTTCATCCTCTTGACCGGGTGTGAGCTTGCGCGCTCGGTCACCTTCCTCGCGACTGCCACTCCCACGCCGCGCTTTACCGAAGACGATGTGCGCGTCGCTGCCGTGATTGCGACGTACGAAGCGCAGGTGTTTCCCGAACCACTCAAATCGCAAGCGTATCGCGCGATCATCTGGACGCTCCGCAATCGTGTGGACATTGGCTTTGGGGGTACGGTCGCTTATGGCGATGAGCGCATCACCAGTCGTTATACTTCGTATGCCGAACGCAAGGACGCACCACCCGACCCGCGCGCAGTCGAGATTGCGCGCCAGGTCTTGAGCGCGGCAACGCGTGAGGACGATCCAACGCGCGGCGCGCGCCACTTTGTTGACCATTCGTACTGGACGGGGACGTACGAACAAACGGGGAACACGGTCAAGGTGCGCGGCAAGTTCAGCGATGCCGATGTGCAGCGGTTGGTGGAGCAAGGCGCGTTTAATCTCGTAATCGAGTGGAGATCGCCGGCGGAGCATCCGCGTGGCGCGCTGGTCTATGGCTTGTACTTTTTCGATTATTGGCCCCCCGCCACACCCATCGTCACGCCCACGTTCACACCGACGCGCACGCGTACGCCCACGTTGACGCAGACTCCCACGCGCATCAGCACAGCGACGCCGCGCCCCGTGACGCCTCACTTCACTGCTACCCTCACGGTGACAGCAACATTCTCGTCAACGCTTCCTGTAACAGCAACAGTGCGCCCAACCACTGTGCCGCCCTGATTCGTCCCAAAAAAAATCTGGGGAGGCATTTCGCCCGCGAGATGCCTCCCCAGATTTTTTCATCCTTTGATTGCGCGATACCCCAGCGTCCAGTAGGTGGACTCGAAGGTCTGGTACAGACCGCTGATGAAAATCAGAATCAACAGCATTGGAATTCCCACAAGGATACCCGCGAGGATGGCGGGAGTAACCGACTGGGCTACGGCATACACGGCAAATCCCACACCCGCTGGAATCGCGATGAGAATCAGAATGATGGGAATCATCACCAGCCCAAACCCAAGACCGATGCCGATCGCAAGGATGTACAGCACCGCGACCTTGCTTAAATTCGCGCGAACCATCTGGTAGCCTGTGCGAATCGAATCCATCACACCGATTTTTTGGATCACACACGCGCGCGTGATGAACTGGTAAAAGGGATGAATGATAAACCCGACCAGCATCAGCACGAGCGCCGCGCAACAGATCAACCCCAGCGAGCCAACACCACCTGCCATCACCAGCGCGAGTATCTCTCTCGGCGTGGTGCGATCCATTTGACTGAGGAGTGGTAGTAATGTCAGCAGCAAGGGTAACGTTGCCAGTACTATCAGTACGAGTGAGAAAATCGCCAGCGGAATGTTAATCACGAGAGCGATGCCCAGCAAGCGCCAGAAATGTTCCGCACCGATGCTAAAACCGCGCCGAATCGTTGGCGTCTTTTGTTCGGCTTCCAACTCCTGAACCAGGCCAATCAACGCCGCGCGACTGATAAATCGCAGGACGATCGAGAGCACGATCCAGACCAGCGCGAAACAAGTCAGTACCACAGCAAGGAGAAGGATGAGTTGTACGATTTCCGATGACGAAAAGGGCAGGGTAGGCATTCTGTCAGGGATGTCTCCCCCACTTGGCATATTGAAGTTCGCGTTGCCACCACCTCCGCCCCCACCAAACAGGGCAAGCAAAATACCGAACAGCCAGAGTGCACGATGCTTGCGGGTAATCTCGAACGCGCGCGTCACAATTTTGCCATAGTCCATTTCCCCCTCCGTAATTTTGGATTTTTGATTGCCGATTTTTCGATCTGTTTATCCAATCGAAAATCGCAAATCTAAAATCGAAAATTCAAGCGTTCGTCCTTCGTCATTTCCCCCACCGCGCTTTTTCTCTCGCCGACACGCGCGCAGTCAAATCCAGGGTCAACGGTGAAACCGAAACGACGTGGTCAATCATCACCGCGCGTACGTCCGAGTCTGGTTCAGGTGTTTCGGGGTCCAGGCACAATTCGTACGTGTCCAGCGTTTTGCCCTGTGGTGTCTGGGTGATAACCGAACGATAATAGTTGTAGCGCGAAACGCGCGTCCAGCGCCACGGCGTCGTTTCGCGCGCGTTCTCGGGCACGTTCACGTTGACGACATCCGCCCCGCGCGGCATACCACGCTCGAGGATGCGTTGCGCGAATTTTCGGGCAAAGTGCGCGGCGACCGTGAAATCCACCTCGTTGCTGTGCGAATAGTGATATTTGACGTGCACCACACGTGAGACCGCGAGCGACGCCAAGCCCATACTCGCAGCTTCGAGCGCGGCGCCCACCGTACCCGAAATCGTGATGCCGCTTCCGACGTTCTCGCCATAGTTGATGCCCGCCACGACCAGTGCAGGACGACGCTCGGCACACACCAGCACGGCATAGCGCACCGTAAGGGCTGGCGACGCCGCCACCGCGAACGCGCGCGCGCGTTTGCCGTCCACACGAAAATTCACCGGCTCGGCGATGCCACCTCCCACAAACGCGCGTCCCATCGAGGTCTGCTGATTGCGCGGCGCGACGATGAGCAATTCGCCCAGACCGCCCAGCGCTTGCGCTAGCGCATGCAACCCCGGCGAGCGAATGCCATCATCATTCACCAGAACAATCAACGGCACATTACTCATCGTGCTTGGTTAATCACACGTTGCATAAACTCAACAGTCAACTCTGCCGCACGCTCCCACTCACGATCGAGAATGACGCAGTGCGTCGAATGTTCAAGCCAGCGCAGTTCTTTGTCGCGTGAGCCAATTTCATCGAGCAGCGCTTGTCCACTGTGCGGATCAATCGCCTCATCGAGCCGACCTTGCACGACGAGAATCGGTTGCTGAATGCGCGGCAAGCGACGTCGCACTTCACGCTGCAACGCGTTCAACTGCACTGCCGCGCGCAGTGGATTGACGGTGTAGCCCTTCCACCGCGCATCGGCATCTGAAGGAGCGCGCACGGGCTTGTTCACATAGGCGATGAATGGCGCGAGCAAACGTGCTTGCCACATTCGCGCGGTGAGGAGCGCGGGCGCGTAGCAAACGATGCCGGGAATTTCGGGATGTTCACTGGCGAGGAAGAGCGCGAGGAGCGCGCCCATGGATTCGCCGCAGACAAAGACGCGTTCGCACGGTGCGGCGAGTTGCACGTATGCACTCTCCACTGCGCGCGCCCAATCGCGCCACGTGCAGCGATTCATTTCGTCCGGCGTTGTGCCGTGACCGGGGAGGAGCGGCGCGGAGACCGTATAGCCGCGCGCGTGCAAGTACTCGCCCAGCAAATGCACTTCGGCAGTCGTCGCGGTAAAGCCGTGAATCAGCAGCGCGCCGGTTTTTCCGGCTTGCCAGAAAAACGCGTCGCCATCGAGGTGGGGGTTGCGGATAAAATTTTGTTGCATGGATTCTTGTGGGGGAGACCGTCGACCGGTGACCGACGACCGGTGAAAACATACGCGGTCAAATGTTCTTGTTGACAATCAGTCGAAGGGAGTACGGTTTTCTAGCTCATACGTTTCCTGCGTTTCGCGCGCATACGAAGAGCGAAGAGATGCACGCAGGGCTTGGAGTTTTCCAAACAGTTTTCGACTGAAAAGATATGCCTGACGTAACGGCGTCAAATCATCCAGATACTTGCGGCGGTGAATATGATGCAAGCAGGCAACTGTTTCGATGAGAGAACGAATCGCCAGTCCAAGAATACGCGCCTGTTCAGCATCACTCTGGCTTGTTGAACCCTCTGCAATGTTGAGCGAAATGCTCGTGACCGCGCGCGTGATCTGACTCTTGAGGTTGAACTCTTCCGAGCGAGGCAATTTTTCTGCCAGCGCGTAAATCATATCGGCATAGTCCATTGCCAACTGCCAGACTTCAAGACGCTCGAACTTGTATGGCATTACGTTCTCCTCACTTCAACGGTCACCGGTCATCGGTCGTCGGTCAACACGGGAACGGTTACATTCCCCACCGGCATTATACCCACGCGCGCATCGCGTGGCAAATCGCGCAGGGCAAGCGCGAGCGCCGCCTCCAGCGATTCGACGCGCGGCAAAAGCAGTTTGCGCGCGAGGTCGGGCGGCAACTCGGTGACCATCAGCAAACGCACCTGCGTCGCGTCGCGCGCGATCTGAAACGCCTTGTGCTTGCCTAACTGAAACGGCGCGCGCTTGAAATGCTCCAGCACCTGCTCGTGCGACGAAAACTGTGCGACGTACTCTTCGTACACCTTGCTCCCCGCGCCCTCTGGACACGCGGCAACCCAGATGAGCGTGCCGCCGCGTTTCATCACCGGCATCGCATGCCCCACCGCTTTTTGCGCCTGATAAACATTGATGTCCTTGGGATGTCCACCCGCCGAAACGATCATCACATCGAACGGCGCGGCAACGTTCACGCGATACACAGCGAGCGCGAGCGGCGTCCCCGCGCGCATCACCGCAACCGGCTCGCCCGCGAACACGCCAACGATGCGCTTGTGCTCGTCAATCACTGAATTGAGCGCGCAATGGATACCGATGATTTTGCCGATCTCTTCACAATCCTGCCGCGCGGGATTGTCGTCGTAGCGCCCCTGATACGCGTTCGGTTCCATCATCAAGGCGTGATTGTGCGCGATGGTCTCGCGCGCGGTCACTCCCACCGCCGCGCTCTTCACGCCACCCGAAAAGCCCATGAACTGGTGCGGCTCGATGTCGCCAATCGCGATCCGCAAATCGGCGCGCGCATACTCGCGATGACACAGCACGCGTGTCCCGCGTTTTGTTGTGCCGAGAAAGACGTGGAGCGACGCATCGTCGCAATCGTGACTGATGACGCGATAGCGCGCCAGAATCTCGGAGGGAACGACCGCGCCGAATTCTTCACGCGGCATCGGTGCGTGCGTCCCAACACCGATGATCAACGTGATGGCAGAATCGGGAATACCGATGTGCGCGAGTTTCTGCAACAGCGGTGGTAGCAAAATGCCTAGTGGCACCGGGCGCGTCTTGTCGTTGATGGCAATCGCTACTGATTTCGCGCGCACAAAATCCTCAAAGCGAAAATCACCTAACGGATGTTCAAGCGCGTCGTGCACCGCGCGCGTCGCGTCGGCAAGCGGTGGAATCGGGGCAGGGGCAAGTTGTTCAACGTGAAGCGAATCGGGGAGAGAGAAAGCGAGGTGGGATTTGCTGTATGGAACTTGGAATCGAGGCATGGTTTCAAAAAGCGTATTGCGTGTTGCGTATCTCGTAACGGAATACGCAACACGCAATACGAATCACTCAACCTATCTCAGGCAGAGCGATACAGTTTCGTCAACACAAACTCATCGTGCCGCAACGTTTCGGCAGCCGTCATTCGTCCGTTGATCGTCCGTTCGAGCATTTGCAACGCGAGATCGGCGGCTTGATCAAGATTGATTTCGATGCGCAGCAAGCCGGTGAGATCAACGTCAATGTGTTCACTCATCGTCGCGACGGTCAACGGATTTGCCGACAACTTGATCACCGGCAAAATCGGATTACCAATGACGTTGCCTTGCCCGGTCGGAAAGTAATGCACGATGGAGCCTGCGGCGGCGCACAGCGTCACCATTTCCGCCGCCGCGCTCGACGAGTCCATAAACGACAAGCCCGGCTTGCGCGGCTCTTCCGCCGGTTTCAAAAAGTCAACGATCTTGCAGCGACCGGCTTTTTGGATGTTGCCCAGCGCTTTTTCTTCGATGGTCGTCAATCCACCGCGAATGTTCCCCTCGGTCGGTTGTGAGCCGAGCAGGGAAACGCCCTGACTTTCGATGAGGCGTTGATAATCGTCGAACGCGGCTTTGAACTGCGCGGCGATTTCCGGTGTGACACATTTTTCCATGATGATGTCTTCGCCGCCGGTCACTTCGGTTGTCTCGCCAAAAATCAACTTGGCGCCTGCATCCGCCAATCGTTCGAACACGCGCCCAACCGTCGGATTCGCGGCAAGACCCGAAGTCGTATCCGATTCACCACACTTGGTGGACATGACCAGGTCCTTGACCGTGAACGGTTCGCGCTGGAGTTCGGTGGCATAGTGGACGAATTCCTTTGCCTTGCGCGCTGCCGCTTCAATCGTTTTGAGATCGCCCGCGCGTTCGATGCTGAACCCCGCAACCGGTTTGCCGGTCTTGGCAATCTCTTTGACGATGCGATCGGTCCAGTTCGGCTCAATGCCGATGACAACCGCTGCCGCGCAGTTCGGATTGCGCCCCTGTCCCGCGAGCGTGCGGAACGTCAACTCCAAATCTTCGCCGAATTGCAAGCGACCGTACGGATGCGGCAATGCCATCGTCCCCTTGATCAATCGCGCGACGCCTTCCGCCGCCGCGTTCGAAATGTCGTCTACCGGGATGATGAGGACGTGATTGCGCGCGCCAAAGCGTCCGTCAGGACGACGATAGCCGAGCAGTTTGAGATCTTGTGGCTTGATCATGCTTTCCACCTTTTCGTTTTGAGATTGTGCGTGTGTACGTGCGAGCCGCGCGGCGCGGCTTGCGTGGCAACACCAATGACCCGATTGTACTTGATCACATCTTTGCCAGCGGGAATGTCCCGCATAGCCACCTTGTGACCCAGCGGCACATCGTTCACCAATTTCACTGTGCCGACGGGTTGTCCTTCGAGCGTCACCGCGCTGACCTCTTCACCTGCTTTCAGATCGCGAACAGCGACGCCCACATCGTCGTTCGGTTCGTGCATCAGAATACCGTGTTTCATTCAACCTCCTGTTGAATTAAAGGATGAAGGATGAAGGCAGAATTTCATCCTTCATCCTTCTGCCTTCATACTTTATACGTCACTTTCCTCCAGCGCTACATTTTCCGCCGGAGTTTTCACCTGCAACCAGATTCCACGCGCGATGAAAAAGAGCGCGACGAACATAAACACCACCGAGATCGGGCGCGTGAAGAAGATGAGCGCTGACCCCTGCGAAATCACCAGCGACTGCATCAACGATGTTTCCAGCATCCTGGCAAGCACCGCCGCCAGCACCATCGGCGCGACCGGGAAACCGAACTTGCGCATCAGGTAGCCAATCACGCCAAAGAGTAGCACGATCCAAATATCGAGCATCTGGAAACGCAGCGAATACGCGCCGATGAACGTGAACGCGACGATGAGCGGACCGAGAATCGGAAAGGGGATGAGCGCCATCCGCGCCCACACTCCAACGAGCGGCAGATTCAAAACGAGCAACATCACATTGCCGATGTACATACTCGCGATGATCGTCCACAACAGTTGCGGTTGCTCCGTCATCAAGCGCGGACCCGGTTGCAAGCCGTACATCATAAAACCGCCCAGCAACACCGCCAGCGCAGGTCCCGATGGAATGCCGAACGAGAAGAGCGGCACGAACCCGCCACTCGCCGTCGCGTTGTTCGCGCCTTCGACGGCAGCGATTGCATCCATCGCGCCCTTGCCGAAACGTTCCGGATGTTTCGACACACGGCGTTCCAGATCGTACGCCATAAACGATGTGACCGCAGGGCTACAACCGGGAATCAAGCCCATAAAAAAGCCGAGAAGACCGGAACGCAACATCGCGCCCCACGTTTCCTTGATGTCTTGCCACGATGGAAGCCACTCGATTTTATGAGTTGTCAAGATTCCATGCACCGACGCTTCGACATTCAGCAACACTTCGCTGATGGCAAACAAGCCCATAATGATTGGCACGAACTCGATGCCCGCCATCAACAACGGCTGCCCAAACGTCAGCCGCGCGACGCCGGTCAGCGGATCGAGTCCGACCATCGCGGTCAACAAACCGAACGCCGCGGCGAGAATCCCTTTGACGAGCGCGCGTCCGGACAAACTGATGATGAGCGAAAGCCCCAGGAACGCCAGCGCAAAATATTCCGGCGGACCGAACGCGAGCGCCACCTGGGACAAGAGCGGCGCGAAAAACGTCAGTCCCACCACGCCGATTGTTCCAGCAACGAACGACGTAATCGCCGAGATGCCCAGCGCGGGTCCCCCGCGCCCTTGTTGATTGAGTTGATAGCCGTCAATCGCCGTCGGCACAGACGACGCTTCGCCGGGAATATTGACGAGGATTGCCGTCGTCGAGCCGCCGTACATCGCGCCGTAGTAAATCGCTGCCATCATAATGATTGCCGGCGCGGGCGGCAGCATCGTCGTCAGCGGCAACAACATCGCAATCGCCGCCGTGGGTCCCAAGCCCGGCAACACGCCGACCAGTGTGCCGGCAATGCAACCGATCAGCGCAAAGAGCAAGTTGACCGGAGTGAGCGCGCTGGCAAAGCCCTGCGCTAGCATAGTCCAAGCATCCATTGCCTTGTCCTCCGATCAAAAGGTGAACACGCCCGCGGGAAATTCCATCTGCAACAAGCGAATGAACAGCAGATAGATGAACGCAACGGTGCCAAATCCCCACGCCAGCGCAACCCAGAATTTGAATTTGCCA
>Ga0209227_1000641_pt1 | contig 29560 bp, 26 predicted proteins | sample YNPBryantNP2012_FD_185815 | JGI IMG/M metagenome (GOLD analysis project Ga0209227, IMG submission 185815) | Anoxygenic and chlorotrophic microbial mat microbial communities from Yellowstone National Park, USA - YNP Bryant NP 2012 (SPAdes)... ...
GCTGAAGCCCTCGGCTATGGAATGCGAAGCCCGCCTGCGCGGGCTATAGCGGAATAATTACTCAAAGACCATTATATGCAGACCAGCGGAGTACTCGAATGACATCTTCTCCTGATCGCCCGCGACGACCGCTTGATGATATTCGCGTGCTGGAACTGGGGGCATTCCTTGCAGGACCGTTCTGCGGGCAGTTACTGGCTGATTTTGGCGCAGACGTCATCAAAGTCGAACCGCCGGGCAAAGGCGACCCGATGCGCGAATGGGGGCGTCAGCGCTACAACGGACGTTCACTCTGGTGGCCAATTCTGGCGCGCAACAAGCGTTCGGTCACCATTGATCTGAGGACTGCGGCAGGACAGGAACTGGTGCGGCGCCTCGTTCCTCTGTGCGACATCGTTGTCGAAAACTTTCGCCCTGGAACGCTGGAGGAATGGGGGCTTGGCTGGGAAACGCTGAACGAGCTGAACCCACGCCTCATCATGGTGCGGGTCAGCGGATTTGGTCAGACGGGACCGTACCGTGACAAGGCAGGGTTTGGCAGCATCGGCGAAGCAATGGGTGGAATCCGCGCCGTCACCGGTTTTCCTGATCGTCCTCCTGCGCGAATCGGAATCAGTATTGGCGACTCGCTTGCTGCGGTCTTTGCCACAGTTGGTGCATTAACCGCTCTCCACGAGCGTCAACGCTCCGGGCGCGGGCAGGTCGTCGATATCGGGATCTACGAAGGAGTGCTCGCCGTTATGGAAAGTATGCTCCCGGAATATCAATTGACCGGTCATATCCGCGAGCGCACTGGCACGATTTTGCCAAATGTCGCCCCTTCGAACATCTATCCGACGAAAGAGGGTCTCTGGTTTGCGATTGGCGCAAACGCAGATGCGGTTTTTCGGCGTCTGGCTGATGCGATGGGGCAGCCTGAACTGGCGACCGATCCGCGGTATGCCACCCACAGCGCACGTGGCGATCATCAGGCGGAACTCGATGAGGTGATCGCTGCGTGGACGATCCAGCATACCACCGACGAGTTACAGCAGTTGATGGATGCGCACGGCGTGCCTGCCAGTCGTATCTACACCGCACGCGAGATGCTCTCCGATCCGCACTTTGTTGCGCGTCAGGCGATCATCAGCATTCAGGCGCCAGGCATTGGCGACATGGTGATGCAGAATGTGATTCCTCGCTTGAGCGAAACTCCCGGCGGCGTGGATTGGACCGGTCCCGAACTCGGCGAGCATACCGGGGCTGTGCTGGGCGAGTTGCTTGGCCTGTCATCTGTTGAACTTGCGGCGTTGCGCGATCAGGGGGTCATTTGAAACGTGGACGACCTTCAGCGAGACATAACCATCATCGACGTCGCTCCGCGCGATGGACTGCAAAACGAGCCGGAAATACTCCCGGTTGTCACAAAAGTCGCGTTGATCCGGCGTCTGGTGGAAGCGGGTATGCCGTGGGTGGAGATTGGCGCTTTCGTTAATCCGCGTCAGGTTCCACAGCAGGCTGGTACGACCGAGGTAGCGACGGCGCTGGCAGACTGTAATACTGCCAGATTTACCTGCCTGATCCCAAATATGCGCGGGTACGAACTGGCTGTTGCAGCCGGTATGCGTCATGTTCGTCTGGTGCTGGCAGCCAGCGAGTCGCTGAATCAGGCGAATTTCAAACGCAGCGTGAGCGACTCACTGGCAGATTTTGCGCATATTGCCGGGCAATCTGCCCGTGATGGCGTGGCGTTTGGCGTTGCCATCGGCGCTGCATTTGGCTGTCCATTCGAGGGTGCAGTTGCGCCGGTGCGTGTCCTGGCTCTCGTGCGCCGTGCAGTCGATCTGGGGGCGACCGAGATCATCCTGGCGGATACCACCGGCATGGGAGCGCCGACACAGGTTGCCAGGTTGTGCCGTGAAGCCCTGACCCTGCTCGATCAACGCGCAGCACTGACTGTTCATTTTCACAACACGCGCAACACCGGCTACGCCAATGCATTTGCTGCCTGGCAGGTCGGCGTGCGACGCTTCGACGCCAGTCTGGGGGGGATCGGCGGATGTCCATTTGCGCCGCGAGCGGTGGGAAATATTGCGACTGAAGATCTGGTGCATATGTTCCACGGCATGGGGGTACGCACCGGGATCGATCTCGGTAAATTGCTGGATGCAGCGAACTGGCTGTCTGCGCACCTGGGACGACCGCTCCCGGCGCTGGTAGGGAAAGCGGGTCCGGTCTACCATACATGCTGAGCAGGGTAGCAGTGGTATCCAGTTCACCACTCGAGCAGTTGCTGTCACGCTGCGAAGCAGAAACAGGTCTTCCCGCACCGCGCAAGCCAGTTCCGCTGCGGTGGGCGGTTGCGAAAGCGCGGCGCAGGGCGCAGTCATCCGGTGAAAGTAACGGGGCAGCGGCGCGGGTCGGGGATGGCGCAACAGGTTCGGAAGGGGCAGGTCTGCCAGTGAAGAGCGCAATTCCGCCGGACGTTGGAGCGACATCGTAGTATCGGGGGTATGGACGTCGATGACCGATCTCGCATCTGATTACAAACGCCACGGACTTGCTGCGCGGGTCGGCTTTGGTTCGCGCCCCGCGCTTCTTGTGGTGGATTTCATCAAAGCATATACGACTCCCGGCTCGCCGCTGTATGCTGCGCCCGGCGTTCCCAATGCAGTACGCGCCAGCGCGCGACTCCTCCAGGCTGCACGGGAGCGAGGCATTCCTGTGATCTACACAACAGTCAGTTATGCGCCTGACGGACGAGACGGCGGTTGGTTTGTCCGGAAAGTACCAGCGCTGCTCCAGCTTACCGCCGACTCGCCGCTCGCTCAGATTGTTGATGAACTTGCACCGCGCGAAGGGGAGCTGGTAATTACCAAGAAGTATGCCAGCGCGTTCTTCGGAACGCCGATCACTGCCACACTCACGGCGCTTGGGGTGGATACCATTATTCTTATCGGATGCTCGACAAGCGGGTGTGTCCGCGCCAGCGCCGTTGATGGTATGCAGTACGGTTTCAGAGTCATCGTCCCGCGCGAATGTGTCGGAGATCGCGCTCCCGCTCCCCACGAAGCCAACCTGTTTGATATTGACGCGAAGTATGGCGATGTGATGTCGCTGGAAGAGGTTTTGGAGTATGTGCAGGGCGTCGAATAGAACCCCCCTGTTTCACGTGAAACACCCCTGCCTCCGTCAATATTGAGGCAAAACCAACACTCCGAGATCTTGCGTTCCATCTCTCGTTTCGGGCATCGGGACGCCAAAAGTCCCCCTTCTCCGCACAAGGAGAAGGGGGACAGGGGGTGAGGTGTGCGCATTGAGTCAACCGGAAACAGGGAAAGAGGACGCACACCATCAGATATCGAGGTTCCGCACCTCCAGCGCGTGCGTCTGAATGAAGCGCTTGCGTGGCGGCACCAGATCGCCCATCAGCATGGTAAACGTCTCATCCGCCTGTTGTGCATCCTCGAGCGTCACCTGGAGCAGCAGGCGGTTGAGCGGATTCATCGTCGTCTCCCACAACTGCGCTGCGTTCATCTCGCCAAGCCCCTTGTAGCGCGTGATCGTCGCTTTATTCCGCTCGGAAGGCGAAAGTGTCGCCAGGTACTGATCGCGCTCCGCATCGGTAAAGACATACTTTTCCGTCTTGCCGTGAACAATGCGGTACAGCGGCGGTTGCGCCAGATAGAGGTGCCCGTTGGTGATAATCTGGCGCATATAGCGGAAAAAGAAGGTAAGCAACAGCGTGCGAATATGGCTTCCATCGACATCAGCGTCGCACATCAGAATGATCCGGTGATAGCGGAGTTTCGCCGGATCGAACTGATCGCCGACACCGGCGCCGATGGCGGTGATCAGCGCCTTTACCTCGTTGTTGGAAAGCATTTTGTCGAGCCGACTCTTCTCGACATTGAGGATTTTACCGCGCAGCGGCAGAATTGCCTGGTAGCGCCGGTCGCGCCCCTGCTTCGCGCTCCCGCCGGCGCTATCGCCCTCAACAATGAAGAGTTCGGTGCGCGCCGGATTGGTATCCGAGCAGTCTGCCAGTTTACCCGGCAGCGAAAAACCTTCCATCGCACTCTTGCGCGCCGTTTCACGCACCTTCTGAACGGCAATGCGCGTGCGTGCTGCGGCAATACACTTCTCAATGATCCGCCGCGCTTCCTGTGGGTTCTCCTCAAGCCAGGCGCTGAAAGCGTCGCCAAACCCGGTATTGACTGCGCCGGAAGCCGAAGGACTGACCAGTTTTTCCTTGGTTTGCGAACTGAACTGCGGATCGCGCAGTTTGACGCTGATCACCGCCGTCAATCCTTCACGTACATCATCGCCGGTCAGATTGCCCTCATTCTCCTTAAGCAGCCCTTTACTGCGCGCATAGGCGTTGATCACCCGCGTCAGCGCGCTGCGAAAACCGGCGACGTGCGCACCGCCATCAGTGTTGTTGATGCCATTGGCGAATGCATACACCGAGTCGGTATCAAAACTTTCGGTGTACTGCAACGCCACTTCTACCATCACATCATCGACGATCCGCTCGACATAGAACGGTTGTTTATGCAGGACATTCCTGTCCTTGTTCAGGTGGCGCACATATGAGCGAATGCCGCCCTCGAAGTAGAAATTGACTTCGTTGCCGTCGCGTTCGTCAACAAACTTGAAGCGCAACCCTTTGTTGAGATACGCCATTTCGCGGAAGCGCTGCGCCAGCGTTTTGAAGTTGTAATCAAGCGTTTGAATAATGGTCGTATCCGGCAGAAAGCGCGTGATCGTTCCACGTCGCGTGGTTGGACCGACCTTCTGCACCTCGCACTGCGGCACGCCGCAGCGATACTCCTGGAAGTAGTGCATCCCGTCGCGTGCATTATGCACATCAACACGCATGTATGCTGAGAGTGCGTTGACCGCCGATACGCCAACGCCGTGCAACCCGGATGAGACTTTATAACTCTTGTTATCGAACTTCCCGCCAGCGTGCAGCACGGTCATCACCACCTGAAGGGTGCTGACGCCCAGTTTGGGATGCGGACCGGTGGGAATGCCATACCCGTCGTCGGCGACTGTCACCGAACCGTCGCGGTGAATGGTGACTTCGACGGTCGTCGCACGCCCGGCCATCACCTCATCGACCGAATTATCGACGACTTCGCGCACCATGGTGTGCAGACCGTTGATATCGGTCGGACCGATATACATGCCGGGTCGGCGGCGTACCGCCTCCATGCCTTCGAGGACCTGGATCTGATTTTCGTCGTAGCCGGTTGCTTCGACCGGTCGCAGTGGTTCTGTCGTCATAGTTGGCTCGAATCGTTCTTCGTTATGTTGACACGATTGGCGTCGTTCCGACGGATGCTGTGCAGATCAATGCACTGCTATGCCCATGGTCGGACCAGGTGCTGCTCACTCAGACGACGCAGGCGCTCACGGTAGAACGCCATACGCGCCGCAGTCAGACCGGCGCCAATGTACGCGCTGCCAAGCGCCGCCGCGATGCCACCCGCTGTCGAAGTGCCGAACATTTCCCAGATCACCTCGGTTCCGCGGGTGATGAGCAGGGACAGGAGCAACAGACCGACGACGCCCCACAGGTTGCGGCGTACCACCTCGAAACTCGTCCGAATAGCGCGCAGCGGTCCCACCCGGCTCATGACAATCGCTTCATTGGCAAAACCGACATAAATCTGCACCCAGATGATCACCACCAGGATCAGGCTGAACGCCAGGATGCCCAGCGCCTCGTTCACCGCCATCAGCAGGGCCGCCACGAAGGTGAACGGTATGCCGATCAGCACGAACGCTGCGGCGAGGATTGCCATCACCCCAAGGACTGCCGCACCGATGCGCACCAGCACGCGCCCGAAATCGCGGTGCAACACCGGCTCACCACGCACTGCTGCACCAACCAGCGTGAGAAACAGAATACCGATCGGAAAGACGATCAGGTTGATCAGGACGAACGTGAGCAGCGCCTCCGGAACACTGGCGATGGTCACCACCGCGTCCACACTGCCGGTCGCCAGCGCACCAGGCGCAAACCGCGGAATAACAAACCGCGGCATCACATTCATCAACGCCAGCGTCTGTCGCAGGTCTGTCTGACCGAGTTCCGCCAGCAGCGCACTCATCTGAACCTGTGTGTCGCTGTTTGTATCCGTCGATGCGCCTGCCAGCCTGGTCAGAAAACTATCGAAGCGATTGAAAAGCGGCGCAAATGAGACCGGTGCAGTGATGAGAAGCGCCAGATTGAACACGAACACCAGCAGCAGCGCAGCCGGCCTCCGGTGAATGGCGCGATACCCTTCGCTCAGCGTGTCGATGATCGAGGCGGATTGCCGCATACTGACGCTCTAAATATGTCACAGACAACCTCCCTATTATACCATATATCGCCAGGGATTGGAGGGGTGTGAACGGGTGTTCGTTTTGGCAACATGACATTTCCATCTCCTACCCCTTCTCGCTTTCCGGTCCTTCATCGCCAACGGTGCTATAATAAAAAGGTTACAACGCATCAGAAAGCCAGGAAATGACGCTCTCCACTGTGTCGGATCAGTGCATGTTCACGCCCGAAGCGCTTGCCGCGCTGACGGTTCCCGGTGTCGCGGCACGCTGGAATGCCATTCAGGAACGGTTGCATCCGGTGCTGGCAACCTGCGCCGCACGTCTCGGCGCAGAGGCTTCCGTGCGTTTTCCGCGCATCTGGAACCTCTACGAGATCAGTTACCGCAGTCAACGCTCCATCAACCGCGGTCGCGGAGTGCGTGATCCAATCGACGAGTATTACATGGTTGTTGATCGACCGCCGCGCGGTGCAGGGGTCTACGTGGCGGTCAGCGGCGCCGAGCGTCTGATCCTTGTTGCATTGCACGTCGCGCGGCGCCGCAAAGAAGACCTGGCGCGCCTGTGGGAGGAATCACGCGCTTTCTGGTCGCCGCTGGTTGAACGTCTCACCATCGTGCGATTTGCCGAACGCGAACGTCCATCCGATGCGGAGACGCACTGGCTCGACCGTTATCTGGCGAACCGTGCGGCATCGTCGCTGCTGGCAGGATTCGCCTATCGCTGGGACGATCCGCAGGTGCTGCAACCAGAGTTTATCGATCGGTTGATCGACGATGCACTGACCCTGCTGCCGCTCAATGAGGCGCTCATGGAGCGAGCCGAAGCGCGCGATCCGACCGGCGCCGCCTGGTTGCGCGAACAGCGCGCTGTCTACATGGCAACGGAAGAGCCTCCTGTTGAGGTGATTATCGAGCGCATCCGCGCCCGTGGTTTTACCCTGTCGGAGCGTATCATTCGCGCCTACCACGTCGCGCTGCGCACCCGTCCGCTCGTCATCCTGCCCGGCATTTCCGGCACCGGCAAAACCCGTCTGACTCGTCTGTACGCCGATGCAGTGGTCGGTGAACGCTTCGCGCCTGGTCAGGAAAACGAGCGCTATCTGCTTGTCGCCGTGCAACCCGACTGGCATAGCGCCCGCGATCTGCTCGGCTATTACAATGCGATCACCGGAAAATACCATCCAACGCCGTTTCTTCGGTTTTTGCTGCGCGCATCCGCCGACCCTTCCGCGCGCTACTTTGTCTGTCTCGATGAAATGAACCTGGCGCGACCGGAATACTACCTGGCGCCGATCCTGTCGGCGATGGAAACCGATGACCGCCTGATCGACCTCGGCGCGCCCGGCGCCGTGGTTGAGACAGTTACCGGCGAGGTGCTGTCCAATCCTTTTCGCCTGCCGGCGAATGTGGCAATCACCGGCACGGTCAATGTCGATGAAAGCGCGCATGCGCTCTCCGATAAACTGCTCGACCGCGCGAATGTGATTGAATTGACCGATGTCGATCTGGAAGGATTCCGTACAGCGTACCCTGGCGCTATCGACGATACGATCTGGAACGTTATTGTCGCAGTGCACGGCATCGTTGCGCGCGCCGGACAACCTTTCGGGTATCGTGTGCTGAACGAGATAATACGCTACATCGAACAGTCGCAGGGGGTGATGACACCCCAGCAGGCGCTCGATCTTCAGATCAAACAGAAGATTCTGCCAAAACTACGCGGTGATGATGCGCCACGTTTGCGGCGCGCATTGACCGACCTGCTGGAACTGCTGATCGGCGCACCGCAGAGCGCCTGGAAGCGCGCCGCGCACATCGCCGCTGAAGCAATCGCGGAAGCGCCATTCCCCGAATCGGCGGAGAAAGTGCGGCGTATGATCGAGCGCCTCGATGCCGATGGGTTCACCGATTTCTATGGATGACTTTAAAGACGCACCGCTGAGACGCCGGGCGCGCAGAGGGTTTATAGCAGTTCTCAGATACGTAGACCCTTGTCCAGGTCTGCCGTGTCGCACGAAACGCCCGTTTCCGGCAAAGCGTAGACCGAAATTTATTTCGGTCACCGTGTCGGGAGCGCGATTCCGGGGAGTGTTCAACCTTGTCCAACAGGTTCAACCTCTATGGGAACGGCTATAAAAAACGAACCATGATGGATGCACGGCGAAGCATACATGCGCGTGACGCGATACGGAAGCCGCCGCTGCGAACGCCACGTCGCTGCGGTGACCTGCCCTTTTTGCAGTGGACTCATGCACATACGCTCATGTGCTGGACGCACTCTCGATGGCAGCCACCCATTGTTCGTCCAGTATCGAAATGTCGGGTTGATCCGGCGCGTAGCGCACCTGCACCGTCGTGCGCGTCTGGAGACAATCGTAGATCTCCTTGTCGATCTGCTGCGCCTGCCGGTAGCGCATGGTCTTTCCCTGTCGGTGGGTTGCCGTCAGTTCCCAGGCGACGACAAATGGTTCGCCCTCGAAGCCTTCATCCTGCCAGACACCCAGGACTGGCGCTTCAGTAACTGCTGTGGCGTTGCGCAGCGATTGTGCGAACCGATACATTTGCATCCCCTGGATGATGTTGATGATTCCCGGAACGAGAAACAGTGACGGCGGAAGAAGTGACAGAAAGACCACTCCTGGGTGTGCCGTCCAGTTCTGTTGTACCGTCCATGCCATGATAGCGCCTGCGATGCATGTGATGACGATACCGACGATTGTTGTGGTATTAAGCAAACGCGGCACACAGATTCGCTTCAAGGATTGTCCGGTAAGCCGTCGTTGCTCTTCCCTGGTCAGCGGCGTGCGTTTCGGGTATGATAGGGTGTCGGATGCGGAAGACGGCGGCGCAAGCGGGCTCTTGCAAAACGCACAGACCGTGTCGGTCGCCCCGGCCGGTGCGCCGCACTGCGGACAATGGCGCGCCTGATCTTGCGGCGTCTCTCCTTCCTGTGTGACGGTCTGCGCGTGCATGGGAGTGAACGACGGCAATGGGCGGGCCGCCTGATCCAACGCGCCGGCGTCATAAGACGTATGCGACGGCTGCGGGTCAGACAACTTCTGGAGTGCGCGACGCGCGATCTGGCTGTTCGGGTTGATCGTCAGCGCACGTTCCAGGCACTCGCGCCGCCGTTCAGGAGTCTCGGCGACGGATGCCATCCCCAACCAGGCGGTTTCGTTGCGTGGATCGATGCGCAGCGCCTGGGCGAGGAGCGTTCGTCCCCGCGCTTTGTCGCCGGAGCGAATGGCGGTGACGGCGTCGGTAAGAATGCGATGGACGTCGGGCGAAACGGTGTGCGACACGGGCGCCTCCGAGGCTGGATGATATGTTTGACTTCGCTGCAACAACGCACCGCTGAGACGCCGGGCGCGCAGAGGGTCAAAAAGATGGATGCACGGCAAAGCATACGTGCGCGTGACGCGATACGGAAGCCGCCGCTGCGAATGCTGCGCTGCGGTGAAATATCCTTGTTGCAGTGGACTGACGTTTTGCCTCAATTCATCCAAATGATACCCGGGATCGTAGACGAAGAACTGATCGCTTTGATTGCAAAAATGCAACAGAGTTGCTACTGAGGGAGAAAGGGAATGTCGCTGACTGCACTCTCGCCGCTCGACGGGCGCTATCGGGCGGATGTCGCCGAACTCGAAGCGTACTTCAGCGAGGCGGCGTTGTTCCGCTACCGGGTGCGCGTCGAGGTCGAATATCTGATCTTTCTGACGCGCGCGCGGAACGTCGATTTTGTGCCGAAACTCGATCCGCGCGCGGCTGCGGCGCTGCGCAACCTGTACCGCTCGTTCTCCGCCGCCGACGCGGAAGCGATTGCTGTATGGGATCGCCGGGTCAACCACGATGTCAAGGCAGTCGAATACTGGTTGCGTGAACGTCTCGATGCACTCGGTCTTGGCGCCTGGAAGGAAGCGGTGCATTTCGCCCTGACATCGGAGGATGTCAACAATCTCGCATATGCGCTGATGACCCGCGAAGCGCGTGACCTGACGCTCATGCCTGCGGTCGGCGAGATCATCGTCGCGCTGCGCGACCTGGCGTTGACCGAAGCCGAAACGCCCATGCTGGCGCGCACGCACGGACAACCTGCCACGCCGACGACATTCGGCAAGGAGATGGCGGTCTTTGCTGCACGTCTGCAACGCGCCCACGAACAGGCGTCCGGCATCCGACTCACCGGCAAATTGAACGGCGCAACCGGAACCTTCGCCGCCCATGTCGCAGCGCTGCCCCAGGTGGACTGGATCGCATTCAGTCGCGGGTTCATCCGTTTTCTCGACCTGGAGCCGGTGCTGTTGACGACGCAGATCGAACCGCACGATACGCTTGCCGAACTGTGCGACGCGCTGCGCCGGCTCAATACGGTGGTGATCGACCTGTGTCAGGATATGTGGCGCTACATCAGCGATGGCTACCTGGTGCAGATCGCGCGCTCCGGCGAGGTCGGGTCGTCCACCATGCCGCACAAGGTCAACCCTATCGACTTTGAGAATGCCGAAGGCAACCTGGGGTTGGCAAATGCGCTACTGGAGCATTTCAGTCGCAAACTGCCGGTCTCGCGCTTGCAGCGCGACCTGACCGACAGCACTGTGCTGCGCAATCTCGGTGTCGCGTTTGGCTACTGTCTGCTCGGTTATCGGCGCGTCAGCCGGGGGTTGGGAAGGATCGCGGTTGATCGGGCGCGGTTACTGGATGATCTGCGCGCCCATCCAGAGGTGTTGGCGGAGGCGGTGCAAACCATCCTGCGTCGCGCCGGGTATCCTGAGCCATACGAGGCGCTCAAGCGCCTGACGCGCGGTCGCGCACTGACCCGCGAGGCGTTGCTTGCATTTATCGATGAACTTGACGTGTCTTCCGACATTAAGGCGGAACTGCGCGCGTTGACTCCCGAAACCTATACCGGGCTTGCCGACCGCCTGGCGCGGATGGTGTAGATTTCGCCAGGTGCGCCGATGCGCGCGAATGAATGCTACAACGGTCGGGCAGTCTTGAGACGCAGAATGACGATCGTCTTGACAATCGCCAGTCCGATGAGAAAACCGCGCATAAAAAGGCTATCGACCAGAAAGATCGCCGCAGCGAGCAGCACGATCCAGGCAAGCCCCAGGACAGTCGCCTTTGCACGCATGGTCATTGAACGGTCCTGCTGAAAGCGCTGAAGATGTGGTCTGATTAAGGGATGACCGGTCATCCAGCGATGCAGACGTGGCGAAGAGCGGAAGAACAGGGCAGCAGCCAGAAGAAAAAAGGGTGTTGAAGGGAGAACCGGCAGGAACGCACCCAAAAATCCGAGCATGAGAAAAAACGTTCCACCCACCAGTAAGAGTGTACGCAAAAGAGGGTTTGAGGGCGCAGTGGATGCGGTTGATGTCTTGTCTGTATTGCTCATACACCGACCCTTTCCTGGTGCAGGTCTTCCCACACATCGCGCTGTTGTGCAAAGAGGTGCGCATATGCTCCATTGCGCATGAGCAGATCGTCGTGGGCGCCACGCTCGACTAATCGACCGTTGTCCAGCACCAGAATCTCGTCAGCCATGCGCACTGCCGACAAACGGTGCGCAATAATGATCGTTGTGCGTTCCTCTGCGGTTTCCCGCAGAGCGTCCTGGATAGCGTGCTCCGTTTCCGGGTCCAGATTGGCAGTTGCTTCATCGAGCACGAGAATCGGCGCATGCTTCAGCAACGCGCGCGCGAGCGCCAGTCGTTGCCGCTGTCCGCCGGAGAATCGATTGCCCAGTTCACCGACCGGCGTATCGTAACCGTGCGGCAGGGTCATGACAAAGTCGTGCAAACGGGCGGTTCTCGCGGCTGCGATGATCTCCTGCTCTGGAGCCGACGGATTGCCCAGTCGAATGTTCTCACGGATGGACGTATTGAACACATGCGCGTTTTGCGAAACGACCGCAATATGGTCGCGTAATGCCGTCAGCGACAACTCGCGAATATCGATGCCGTTCAGCGTTATACGTCCGGCAGTCGGGTCCCAGAAGCGGAGCAGAAGTGCGAGCAGTGTTGATTTTCCTGCGCCGCTTCTGCCCACAATAGCGATGGAACGACCGAAAGGTATCTCGAAGGTCACATCGTCCAGTGCAGGTTGAACGCTTCCTTTTCCAGGCTCCTGCGGATAGCAAAACGAGACATGCTCGAAGCGCAGGTGCAGCGGTTGATTGACCGGAAACGGTCGTGGATGGGCTGGCTCCCTGACGACCGGGGGTTGATCCATCAGTGTGAACAGACGCTCTGCGCTCGCCATCGCGCCGTTAAAATCGTTGATGACGCCGCTGACGCCCAGCAACGGTTGAAACGCCATCCATCCCAGCGCCACAACGACCGGAACATCGCTGACGTCCAGCGCGTCAGATCGGACAAGCCAGGCGCTGATGGCAAGGAGCGTCAACACACCGCCTGCTATGAACGCTTCGATCACCCCATTTTGAACCGCGCTGGCGCGAACCAGTTCATTCTGCGCATTGCGCAGCCGCTCACCGGCAGCGCGCAGGAGCGCGCGGCGGCGTTCGCCGTAGTTGAACGCCAGAACCTCGCGTATGCCTTGAAAGCTGTCGGTCAGCAAAGCGCTGAGCTCTCCTGCAATGATGCGTGTTTTTGCAGCAGGAGAGCGACTTGCGCGGTAGGCGATCCATGGCGCAACAACGCCGATCAGCAGCAGGAACGGCAGCAACCCCAGGACAAGGGTGATATGGTACAGTCCAAGGACCAGAAGCAACGCCAGTGGTGTGATGATGGCGGCGAAGAAGGGCGCAATCGTATGCGCATAGAAAGGTTCAATACGATCAATATCCGCTATCACGCGCGAGACGGCATCGCCGCTGCGCAGGCGTTGCAGTCCGGCCGGCGCCTGTGGTTCCAGGGCGCTATAGAATTGATAGCGCAGTTGGGCGAGCAGGTGAAATGCAACATAGTGCCCGGTGTACTGTTCGATATACCGGACGGCGCCTTTGAACAGCGCCAGCATCACCAGCGTGACCACAACCGTTTCCAGCGCGAGCGGTTCAGCGAGAGCGGCACGCGCTACCGCATAGACGCCGATTGCCAGCAGCGCTGCTCCGGCAAGAAGGTTCAAAATGCGCGCTATAATCGAGATCGCCATCACCCAATACAGAGGGTGCAGGATATCAAGCAGACGTCTGAGAATCCCGGATCGGCTCATCGCATAACTCCTGAAGCAAGATGAACCATACGTGCGAATACGCCGTTCTGTCGCAGCAGCCCGGCAGGCGAACCTGACTCGACAATTCGTCCGTGCTCCATCATCACGATGTGATCGGCGCGACTGGCCGTGCTCAAACGGTGAGCGATAATGATCACCGTCTTATTTTTGAGGAGATGGTCGATAGAATCCTGAATAACCGCTTCAGTCTGACTATCAAGTTGTGACGTTGGCTCGTCGAGCAGCACGATCGGCGCGTCCTTCAGGAATGCACGCGCCAGCGCCAGACGCTGCGCCTGTCCGCCGCTCAGGGTGCTGCCGCGTTCGCCGATAATGGTGCTCAAACCGGCGGGGAGTTGCGCGACAACGTCATCAAAGTGTGCGGCACGCATGGCGCGTTCCAATTCTTCAGCGGTTGCGTCGGGCTTTGCCACCCGCAGATTTTCCTCGACAGTTCCGTAGAAGATGTAGGGGTCTTGCGATACCAGTGAAATCGATGCACGCAGCTGGTCAGATGAATACTCCGAGATAGGAATGCCATTAATGAGAATAGTCCCCTTTTGTGCTGCGATAAAGCGGAGCAGCAAATGGAAGACCGTGCTCTTCCCGGCGCCGCTCGCCCCCACCAGCGCAACCCGTTCACCCGCCCGGATGGTCAGCGAGAAATTGTCCAGTGCAGGAGCGTCTCTTCCCGCATGCTGGAATGTCACACCCTCCAATCGAATATCAGGCGCAGTGGTGATGGTGATCGTATGCGCCGATGGAGACGTCTCTGCGACTCCTGGCGGCGTATCAAGAAAGGCGGAAATCTTTTTCGCCACTGCGCGACCGATGGCGCCAGCGAAGAAAAACTGCCCGATAAGATTGAGTGGGCGGGCAAGTTCGAAGCTGAGCAGGACAAAGGTGACGGCTGTTCCCAGCGTAATGCTATCTGTTGACAGCCGCCAGAGCGATGTGAGCGTCAACGCTGTCGTTGTCGCCAGTGCGAATCCGCCGTCCACGACAAACAGCATGATCTGATTAACCGCCAGCAGGCGCATCGTTTCCCGGCGCAGCGTCTCATTTTCCTGACGAAACTGCTCGCCGCGAGCTTTTCCCTGATTGAACATCTTGAGGGTCGTCAATCCTTGCAGGCTGTCGAGGAACTGGGCACTCAAATGGTTCGCAGTCGCAAAAAAGCGATCGCTGACTGCTTTGAACCGTTGGGAAGTCGCTCCCAGCAGGAGCGGCGGCAGCGGCAATGCCAGCAGCAGAATCAGCGCTGTCACGATATCCTGCGTGGCAAGGTAGGCGATGACCAGCACAGGGCTGATCATGCCCACAAAGAACTGCGCCAGGTAGATGCTATAGTACTGCTCCAGCCAGTCCGTGCCATCGACGGAGGTATTGACCAATTCGCCCGTGCGCTCACGATCCAGCCCGACCGGTCCGATTTGCAGGGCATGGGCATAGATCGTATCGCGAACTGCGATTTTCGTATCGGCTGCCGCCTGTGCTGCGGCAAAGCGCTCAAGCCATCCGGAGAAGCCCTTGCCTGCGATCAGGGTCAAGGCGCCGATCAGCGTGCCGATGGAGAAAATGGACGCACCGACCCTTAGCCCCTCTATTGCCCAACCCACCATCGCAAACAGGGCAATGTTCAAGACCACCGTCGCCGATCCCGCGATGGCGGAGATTGCAACCCATCTTCCTGTCTGACGGGAGAACAGACGTTTATCAATGCCCATCATACGACTTGGTATCAATACACGACCGGACTGTCAGCAGTATGGTAACAGTAATGATAGAAGATGTCAATGAACGTTGAACGTTGAACATTCAACGTTGCAACCTTCAACCTTCCAACGTTCAACCTTCAACCTTCAACGTCTCACCGCCCGTTCACCAAATCGTATGCAAACCGATCAGGTTCCGGTACTGTCCAGTGCTTGACCTTCGCCGATCTTCCATAGTATGCTGTCGCAGAGGAGATGAGTCGTTGTTCATTTTTTGCTATCCATGACAGGTGCACAACCCGACCTTGCCGAACGTACTGAGCAACATGTCCTGCTGTTTCGTCTCGCAGACGAGATCTACGCGCTGCCGTCAATCCATGTTCGTGAAGTCGGGCGGTATCGATCATATACTCCTGTTCCCGGTGCGCCGCCGGCGATCCCAGGTATCGTCAGTCATCGTGGCGTCATCCTGCCGGTTGTCGATCTGCGCCTGGTTCTGGGAATGCCGCCTATCGAAGCGACCCGCTCGACCCGTCTGATTTCTGTCGTGCACGACGATATCGGTATGGCGTTGCTGGTCGATGCCGTGATCGATCTGGAATCACTGCCGGCAGACGCCTTTGGTCAACCGCCGGTCGGGCTTGATCCGGCGCGTGCCCGGTTCCTCCGTGCTGTTGCGTACCATAACGATCAGACGGTAGCGCTGCTCGACATTGGTGAAATCGTGGCGGCGCTGCGGGAGGGTTGAGGGGAGAATGTGGGTTGAATGTTCCACGCCTCGTGGTGGCGCGGGAGTGACATTTCAGGGCAACTTTCGGGAGCGACTCGACCAATCTCGCCAGGGTCGCAGCTCCTGGTTCTCGGTTCTCGGTTCTCGGTTCTCAGTTCTCGGTTCCTGGTTCTCAGTTCTCAGTTCTCAGTTCTCAGTTCTCAGTTCTCAGTTCTCAGTTCTCAGTTCTCAGTTCTCAGTTCTCAGTTCTCAGTTCTCAGTTCTTGGTTCTTAGTTCGTGGTTCTCAGTTCCTGGTTCTCAGTTCCTGGTTCTTGGTTCTTGGTTCTTAGTTCCTGGTTCTCGAAATGTTACTCATCATCCGAACAGCGCAGCATCGCTATATTGTGCGGCGGGAAGATGTGGCGACACTCCGTGCTATCGCGCGAGGCGGTGACAATAGCGGGGAAGAAGCGGACCCTCCCGTGATCGCTGCGGAACTGGGACCGCTGATCGATCCAGACGATGTCAGCACAGTACAACGGCGGCACGCATTGATCATTCCTCTGCGGCGACGCAACATTGCGTTGCTGGTCGATGCCGTGGATACGATTGTCGAGCATGCAGACGTTCAACCGCTGCCGCAGTTGTTGCGCGAGCGGTTGCACGAACCCTGGGCGACTGGCGTTCTGCTGATCGATGACCAGCCTGTGGTGCAACTCGATGTGCGGGCGATTGCACGCAGCGTTTTGTTACAGCGAACACGCGCTTCGGAACAGAAGTGAGCAGCGTTATGGAACAGGCATCGAATCATAAAATCTTTGCAAGCGTTATCACCAATCCGCAGAGTCACGACGAGGAACGAGCCAGAGTACTGACCCATCTGACGATGGTGTTTGGCGGAGTTGCCGGTGTCGGCAACACCCTGTTCATCGTTCTCGCCCTGGTCGGCATTATGCCGCCGCAGGCTGTCGGTGCAGCAGCCGGGGTCATTGCAATGGTTGCCGTGATCGTGGGCGGCACGCTTGGCGCGTTGCGTCTCAGCACGGCGACGGTCGCGTCAAATATTTTCTTGTACGGTTCACTCATCTATGTTATTGGCATGATCTATCTGGGTGGCGGTGTCACAGGTCCTGCCGGGATAGCGTTTCTGTTTCCGGTGGTTGTTGCCGGTCTGTTTGGACGCGCTGCGGAAAGTCCTCGCCTGTTCGGTGTCGCATTGCTTGCGTACCTGCTCCTCGCGGTTGCCGAAACCGTCGGCGTGGTGCAACCACAGAACGATGTTCCCGGATTGCCGCGTACTGTGGCATTCGTCATCTTCTTCGCCAGCGTCGGTGGATTGCTCACCTATGTTGCATCGCTCTGGTCGACCAGCACCACGCGTTTTCTGGAGCAGACCCGTGCGCAATCGGAAGAGTTGTATGAAACCAACCAGCGTCTGATCGAAAAGAACATTCAGCAGGTCGAACTGGGAAGCGAACTCTCGGCAGCCGCTACTGAACTGCTGCGCGCCTCGCACGAACAGGCGAGCGGGGCTTCCGAGCAGGCAAGCGCCGTATCGCAGGTGAGCACGACTATTGAAGAACTGGGATCTACAGCGCGCCAGATTGCGATTGCCGCCGAGCAGGTGGCGGAAGCGGCGCGGCAGACGCTCGAAAACCTGAGTGAGGGGCAGGAAGCCGTTGACAAAAGCATTCAGGCGATGGATCGCATCCGCAGCCGCATGCAGGATGTGTCGGCGCGGGTGCTGAATCTCGGTGAGCGGTCGCAGCAGATCGGCGAAATCATCGACCTGATCAACGATCTTTCGGACGAGACCCATCTGCTTGCGCTCAACGCCGCCATCGAGGCCGCTGGTGCAGGTGAGCATGGTCGCCGGTTCGCCGTGGTCGCCGCTGAAGTCAAAAGTCTGGCGAACCGCGCGCTGGTTGCCGCCAAAGAGGTCAAGGGCGTGATCGCCGAAATCCAGCAGGCCACCAATGCTGCCGTGCTGGCCGCGGAGGAAGGCGGCAAAGAAGTGGCTGCTGGCGTCGAACTGGCGCACAGCGCCGGTCAGGTGATGGACGTGATTGTGATGGCAGCGGAGCGCACCGCCCAGAGCAGCGCCGAGATCAATCTGGCGACTGCGCAACAGCAGAGCGCCAGCGAGCAGGTGGTGGAAACGATGCGCGAGATTGCCGACGTGGCGCGTCGCACTGCTGCCGGCGCACGTCAGGTGCAGGACGCCGCCCAACGTCTGACGGCGATCGCCAATCGGTTGCACGGACTTTCACAGGACGGCGCCGGTCGGGCGGCCTGAATCGGGATGCGAATGTCTGGTTGGGACATCGGATGAACTCCAACGGTATGCTTCACATCTATGGATCTGGCGTCGTTCTACAGTCAATTTCGTGATGAAACTGCGGAAAACATCCGCATTGTCACCGAAGGTCTCATGGCGCTCGAGGGCAACGGGCTGGAGGGAGAGGCGCGCCGTGAGCAGATCGACGCCATTTTTCGCGCCATGCACACGATCAAAGGCTCGGCGCGGATGCTGGGGTTGGAAGCAGTTGGCAAAGTGGCGCACACCTGTGAACATATCCTGGCGGCAGTCCGTGATGGACGGCGCTCACTTGATCGTTTTCTGACCGATGAACTGTTGAAGGGGAGCGATGCAATCCTGGAACTGGTCGCAGCTGCGATTGACGGCAGTCCTTCATCGATCGACGTCGATGCGCTGACGAGTCGGCTTGGGCGAGGCTTGCCGCAACCATCGCCTGCTGCCGAAAGTCCGGTTGCACCCCTCGTTGAACCACACCCGCCGGTTGACGAGGGTCCCTCGCCATCTCTGCCGCGCGGCGGGCGCGAACGGGCGCGTCAGACGGTGCGCGTGCGGGTGGATCGGCTGGATCGGTTACTGAACCTGGCGGGTGAACTATCGATCGGCAGGCAGATCGAAGAGGCGCATCTTCAGGCGCTGGAAGAAGTGAAAGCGCTTGTTGAGCGGCAGCAACGCGCACTGTTGACCCTTGAATCGGAGTTGCGACGGATGCGGCTATCGTCAGCCCAGCGAGAACTTTTTGACCGCGAAATGAATGTCGCACTCAATGCAGGCGAACGTGTCGGCGCGCTGGTCCGGATGCAACTGGAACGCATTGGACAGCACCACACCCATAAAGCGCAATTGATCGACGATCTCGAACAGGAGGTCATGGCGATCCGTCTGACGCCGGTTTCCACCCTCTACGCCAACCTTCCGCGCGCCGTGCGTGAACTGGCGCGCGATCTTGGCAAGGAAGCGACGTTATTGCTGGCGGGTGAAACGACTGAACTGGATCGCAAGGTAATCGAAGCGCTCGCCGATCCGATGGTGCATCTCATCCGCAACGCCATCGACCATGGCATCGAGCCGGTTGATGAACGCGAGCGGTTGGGGAAGCCGCGCCAGGGAGTGATCGAAATCACGGCGCAGGCGCATGGCGGCAGAGTGCTGATTACAGTGCGCGACGACGGGCGCGGCATGGATCCGCAACAGTTGCGCGAGACGGCGGTGCGCAAGGGTTTGATCAGCAGCGAAGCCGCAACCGCGCTCTCGGATCAGGAGGCGCTGGAGTTGATCTTCATGCCGGGGTTTTCGACGGCAAAACTGATCACCGATGTTTCCGGACGGGGCGTTGGGATGGACGTGGTACGCACCAACCTTGCCGACATCGGCGGCGAAGTGCAGGTCGAGTCGCAACCCGGCATCGGCACGAAGGTGACCCTTTCCCTGCCGCTGACCCTGATCACCACGCGGGTGCTGCTGATCGAAGCTGGCGGTCAACTGTTCGGTTTCCCGGCGTCTGGATGTCAGGGGACGGTATGGGTGCGGCGCAATCAGATCCGCACCGTTGAAGGGCGGGCAGTCTTCCAGCATCATCATGCGCTCACGCCGCTGCTCCGGCTGGACGAGTTGCTGGGAATTGCGAACGGTCACCCGTTTGCCGCTGCGACGCGCGCTCCAGCGCTGCTGGTCGGCGGCGCACGGCGCCCCATGGCGCTGCTGGTTGATCGTATGGTTGATGAACGCGAGGCAGTTATCAAACCGCTGGGACCGCTGCTGGAGAAGCAGCGCCGCTATAGCGGCGCACTGCAGCTCGGCGATGGGAGGCTGGCGTTGCTGCTCAACCCGTCGATGCTCATCCAGCTTGGGCGGGGGACGGCGCTCATCGCGCCGACACAGGATCAAAGTGCGCGGCGCCGCGCCCGGTTGCTGGTCGTCGATGACTCGTTCGCCACCCGCGAATTGATCCGCAGCATTCTGAGCGCCGCCGGATACGATGTGGCGACCGCCGTTGATGGACTCGATGCGCTTGACAGGTTGCGCGCCGAAACCTACGATCTCGTCGTCAGCGATGTCGAAATGCCACGTGTGGACGGCTTCACCCTGACCAGTCGCATCCGCAACGAACTGGGCAAGACCGACCTGCCGGTCATTATCGTGACCAGTCTCGCGTCGGAGGCGCATCGTCGGCGTGGGCTGGAAGTCGGTGCGCAGGCGTATATTGTCAAAAGTCAATTCAACCAGAACAATCTGCTGGAGACGATCCAGCAGTTGATCGGCATGTGATCATTCCTGTCTTCTATCGTTGCTCGGGCCCGACAAGCCGGTTGCGACGCGAAAGGACACGAGGTTTACTATGGCGGAAAAGATCCTGGTCGTCGATGATAGCAAACTGGTCACCGATATTGTCAAGATGCGGCTTGGCATGTACGGCTACGAGGTGCGACTGGCGCATAGCGGCGAAGAAGCGCTCAAAGCGATTGAGGAAGAAGTGCCGGATCTGCTGGTGCTCGACGTCCATATGCCGGGGATCGACGGGTACGAAGTCTGTCGCCGGTTGCGCGATAATCCGGCATTCGATGATCTGCGCATCATTATGCTGACCTCGAGTGACGACAAGCACGCAGCATTCGAGGCAGGCGTCGATGACTACCTGAACAAAGATGTTGATCTCCTCAATCTTCCCAATCGGGTCAAGATGATCCTGGAGATGGACTAGCGCGTGCGGTATCGGGTCGGCATCGTTCGGATGCCGTGCAGCGCATACATCAGTGACATATCCTGGGTTTCAGTGATGCACCGCCGGAACATTCGGCGGCTTTCTGGCATGCACGCAGATTCTGTTATCGCGTGTCGTTTTCGTTGAGACGAAATGAGTTGACGCATGACCAGACCCATCCGTGTCGTCGTTGTTGACGACTCTGCCATGATGCGGCGTTTCATTACCGACATGCTGCAACGTGATCCTGCCATCCAGGTTGTTGGCGTGGCGTCAAACGGACGTGAGGCGATTGAGGTGGTGCAGCAGTTGCGCCCCGATGTGGTAACAATGGATGTGCGCATGCCAGTGATGGATGGGGTGGCCACGACCGAACACCTGATGGCGTATTGTCCCACGCCGATTCTGGTGCTGACGGCGTCGCTTGCAAGTTATGATGTGGACATTACATTCAAGATGCTCGGCGCCGGCGCGCTCGAAGTGGTCGAGAAACCGCGCGGCAGCGACCCGCAGGCGCTCGAACACGCGGCGCGCGATCTGGTGCGGCGCGTCAAAATCCTGTCGCGCGTCAAGGTCGTGACCCATCTGCGCGGTCGCCGCCGCGCTCTCAACGATGGATCACCGTCGCCGCCAGCGTCGCTCGACCATCAGGCGTTACCACCGGCAGCACCACCACATCCTGCGATCACGCCAGCACCCATTCCAGCATCGGTCAATGCGTCTGACGTTTCGCTCTGTCCGGTCGTCGTCATCGGCGCCAGCACCGGTGGTCCACGGATCATCCATCAGATCATTGCCGGATTGCCGCGATCATTTCCGGCGGCTGTACTGATTGTGCAGCATATTGCAGAAGGGTTCAGCGAGGGAATGGCTGAATGGCTGGCGAGCGCCGGTACGCTGCCGGTGCGCATTGCGCAGGAGGGAGCGCCGGTGCGACCGGGGGAAGCGCTGATCGCGCCTGACCGGCGCAACCTGCTGGTAACGCCCCGGGGAACGATCCACCTGAGCGATGCGCTGTTGCTTATGCAACGCCCGTCGATTGATATTACCATGCAGGCGGTTGCTGATGTCTACGGAGCGCGCGCGATCGGTGTGCTGCTGACCGGCATGGGACGCGATGGGGCGTATGGAATGCTGTCGCTCTACCGTCGTAACGCCTACACGATTGCGCAGGATGAGGCGAGTTGCGCGATCTTTGGCATGCCGCGCGCCGCCATCCAGCTCGGTGCTGTGCAGGAGGTGTTGCCGCCGACCGCGATTGCGCCACGATTGGTTGAACTGGTGGCGAGTATGGGTTTCAAGGTGAACGGTTGAATGCTCAATCACAGCAACAGGGCGACGGAGCATTCCGATCAATCTCTGCGAGCGTCTGCTGTGCGTGACCTATGGCAGAATCGGTGCAGGAACGAAAGGTCTGGATAGCGTGTTTCACGTGAAACACAGGAACATTGCACAGGCTTTGGGACGTTCAGTTCACGATGATCAGGCGGTTTGTATGAGCGCAGCGCACGATCTCTTTCTTCCTCCGCCGGTGCGTCTGTCACAGGAGGCGTTTGATCGTTTGCGCAACCTGCTGGCGGATTACAGCGGCGTCTACCTCGACACAGCGCAGCAACGGGTGCTGGAGTCCGGTCTGGCGCAACGCCTGGCAGCGCTGGAAGAAACGCTCGAAGCGTATGAGCGTCGCATCACGGCGCCTGCGGGTCGAGACGAGTTGCAACGTCTGACGGAGCTGGTCGTCAACCACGAAACCTGCTTCTTTCGCAATGCTCCGCATATGAAGGCGTTGCGCGATACACTGCTGTTCGAGATGCACCGTCGCAAGCCCGCCGGTGAGCCGATCCGCATCTGGAGCGCCGGATGCGCAACCGGCGAGGAGGCGTATTCACTGGCAATCACCGCGCTGGAAACATTTGGGTCGACGATGATTCGACCGGTGGAGATCTGGGCGACAGATCTCAGCGATCTGGCGCTCGAAAAAGCGCGCGCCGGATTCTATCGCGGTCGTTCGCTCAACAACGTCGCACCGTCGCTGCTCAGTCGCTATTTTGTGAAACGCGGCGATGGCTTTCTCGTCGCGGACGCCGTGCGGGCGCTGGTGCGCTTTGACCGGTTGAACCTCCTCGAACCATTTCCGCCGATCGCATATCGGGTCGATGCCATTTTCTGTCAGAATGTGACGATCTACTTTCAACCGGAAACGCGGCGGTCACTGATTGAGCGCTTCTATCGCTGTCTGCCATCCCACGGTTTGCTGTTTCTCGGTTTTTCAGAGACGCTCTGGAATGTCTTCGACGGATTTCGCTCACGTGAAGTGTCGGGCGCGTATGTCTATCAAAAGGTCGAACCTCCACCCTCTCCCCCGCCACGCCGCCTTGCATCGCGCCGACCGCCAGCAACGGCGGAGGCGCCACGCCGCCTGGCGCCGGTCGCTGCCACGCCGCGCACCGCTTCACGTGGACGACAGTCTCCGATTGCGCCGATCACGCCCAAACCAACCCCATCCGACGCCGATGCCGATCATCTTGATCGGGCGCAGGCGTTGCTCAACGCTGGCAGGATCGATGAGGCAATGGAGGTCTTGCGCACTATTCACCCAAACTCATCGCTGGCGCCACGTGCGCTGACGCTGGTGGCGCGGGTGCACGCCGACCGCGGCGAACTCGATCTGGCGATTGCTGAGGCGCGCCGCGCCCTCGAAATCGATGCGTTGCGCGACGATGCCTACCTTTTGCTTGGAACCATGTATGTGCGGCAGGGTCAGTGGCACGACGCGATTCAGGCGCTCGAACGGGCGCGCTACCTGAATCCCGACGCTGCGCTGGTCTCCTACCATCTGGCGATGGCATACCGTCAGGCGGGAAAGAAGGAACAGGCTGCCCGTGAATTTCGCAGCGCATTGCGCAAACTGGCGGCATACCGCCCCGAGGATCTCCTCGAAGGCGTTGAAGTCGGTTGGTTGCGCGCCACGTGCGAGCAGCACCTGGCATCGCCTGAGATATAGCACGCTATGCGAAGTCAACGCAAACGACCTTTTCACCACTTCACGCTGCTCAGCCATGCAGCGACCGGTCGACTGCGCCGCAGAGAGCGACCTGCGCAGCCGCGGCTCACCCCCGAGGAAGCGCGTCGTCAGGCGGAAATCGAGCACGAACTGCTCCTGGCGCGTGATATTCAACAAGGGTTGCTGCTCGAAGCGGTGCCACGCCTGCCAGGATGGGAAATTCACGCTATTTCGCTGCCAGCGCGCGATCTGGGCGGCGACCTGTACGATTTCCTGCCGCTCGGTGAGGGACGCCACGGGATCATGATCGGCGATGTTTCAGGAAAAGGGTTGCCAGCAGCCCTCCGTATGGCCGTTGCGCGCACCGTGTTTCGCTATGCCGCCCGACGCGGCGCAACGCCCGGTCCGACGCTTGCGGACGTTAATCGCGGGATCATCGCCGACATTCCACAGGGCATGATCACCATGCTGTATGCCGTGCTCGATCTGCGCCACGGTGTTGTGCAGGTGGCGAATGCCGGGCATCATTATCCGCTGCTGCTCAACGGGCGCGTCTGCGAACTGGAACTCTCAGGGTTGCCGCTTGGCGTCGATGGCGATGTCGATTACGAAGAGATATGCGCCGATATCGAGCCGGGCGCCACGGTGATGATGTACACCGATGGCGTGGTCGAGGCGACGAATAGCACCGGCGAATACTTCGGGTATGAGCGTTTGGAGCGACTGCTGACCGAAGGCGCAACGCTGAAACCGCGCGCGCTGGTTGCACGATTGTTGCACGAACTGCGCGCCTGGAGCAGTGCCGGTCAGGATGACGATATTACCGTTGTGGCGGTGCGACGACGGTTCGAACGACTCGCCGATGAGTTGTACAGCATTCTGCGCGATGTCCTGGGTGATGACCGCGCCGGGCAGGCATGGGAGACGTTGCCGCGTCCAGAGGACTACGAAGGCGCCGATGCCTGGACAGAAGCCTTGCCGGAGATTATCAAAGCAGTGCAGAGTCGTTTCGGGCGTGGTCTGGCGCGCGAGTTGAACGCACAGATCCGTCTGGCGCTGGAAGAATACCGATCATGACTTCGCTGCAAAAACGCACCGCCGAGACGCCGGGCGCGCAGAGAATTTCAAACATATGCGCGGCGAAGCGTGATGCGTTGGTGCGACTCGCTCTGGCATCGTCCTCTGCGAACGCTGCGCTGCTGCGGTGACATGCCCTTTTTGCAGTGGACTCGATCATGAAAAAATATGGACTAATGCGCTACTAAACTGCAATCGAGTCGTCTTTCAATAACGAAAGGGTTCGTAGTAGAATAGAAGAAGCGTCGATCTGGAGCGACGTGGACACGCCGACTGGTGAAGGGCACAGGTAGACGATGAGTTCGACAGAACCGCTCAATTTCATGCCGCTCGATCTGGACACGTTCAGCGGGAGCGAGCGATTCATGGCTGGAACGCGCCTGGGCGCGGCGTTCGGTCAGGGCATCCGCGCCTACCTGCGCGCTGACTACGCCAATGCGATCGAGCATTTCAAAGCCGCTTTGATTGCTGCGTACATCGAAGGTGAAGAACGCGCCCAGATATATGATCGCGAACGGGCGATCATCTATCTGTACATTGGCAATGCGCTGGCGTATCAGGAAGATTGGGAAGGGGCGCTGCGCGAGTATCTTGAAGCCGTGCAGACCGATCCGCAACTGGCTGAGGCGCACTACAATCTGGGGGTGGCATTTGCGGCGCAGGGGCGGCTCGACCGCGCCATTGCCGCGTTCAAGGAAGCTATTGAACACAATCCGCGCCTGTACGAGGCGCACTTCTCACTGGGACGCTGCTATCAGCGCCTCGATGATGCCGGTCGCGCGTACATTCACTACGATCAGGCGTGTCAGGCGCGCCCGCAGGCCGCAGAGCCGCGCTACTACATGGGATTGATGCACCAGAGCCACGGCGCGCACGAACTGGCGCAGCGTTGCTTTGCCGAGGCGCTGCGCGTCGAGCCGACCTTCGTCTCGCCAGAATTGCAGGACGAGGTGCTGGTCAACCGCTCGGAAGAGGAAGTCGCCCAGTGGTACTACCGCCTCAGCAACGATCTGAAGCAGCAGGGGTACGAGGAAGAGGCGGAACGGATCTACCGCGCCCTGCTCCAGTGGCGTCCCGAAGAACATTATGCCCGTTACCTGCTCGGCAATCTGCTGGCGCGCGCGCGGCGTCTCGATGAAGCGCTCGAAGCGTATGCCCAGATCCCGCCACAGGACAGGTACTATGTTGATGCGCGCATTCGGATCAGCGCGATCCTCAAACTTCAGAACAAGATGCGTGAGGCGTATGATACCCTGTTCGAGTGCGCCAAGCTGCACCCTACCAATGGTCAGTTGTTCCTGAACATGGGCAAACTGCTCTACGATATGAACAAACACGCCGGCGCTGTCAAAGCGTTTGAGCGCGCCGTGCAACTGCTTCCTAACGATCCGCAGGCGCACTACCTGCTGGGTTTCATGTACAACCTCATGGGGCGCGAGGGATGGGCGCTGGCAGCCTGGCGCAAGGCGGTGGAACTGGCGCCGGACGCGCATTCTCTGCGCTACGACCTTGGCTATATGTACGTGCGACGCAACCGCTATGACCTGGCAGCAAAAGAGTTTGCCCGTGTGCTCCAGTTCTGGCCCGATGATGTCGAAACGAACTTTATGCTTGGATTGTGCTACAAAGAACTGATGGAACCGGCGCGCGCCATTCCGCTGTTCGAAAAAGTGCTGCGCCGCAATCCGCGCCACGTGCAGGCGCTCTATTATCTCGGCGCTTCGTATCTTCAGATTGGCAATACATCGCTTGGCAAGGCGTATCTCAGGCGCTACGACTACCTGGCAAGCCAGGAACAGTCGAGTGCGCCCATGTCGCGCCGGGCAATGCGTCAGCGCAGTGTCGGCATGGTAGGATCATCGTAGATTGCGAGGAGTAACGGGTCCATGCAGCAAGTTCTTGTGAATATTCCATCTGTGCCGATTTTCGAGCGCGTCGTCCGCGCCAGCGCCGATGAGGTCGGGCGTGCGCTGGGGTTCAGCGCCGAACGGGTCGAGGATCTGAAACTGGCGGTGAGCGAGGCGGTGAATAATGCGATCGACCATGGTAATAAGCGCCAGCCCGGTAAACTGGTGGAGGTTGTCTTTGCGCTGCATAACGATAAACTTGAGGTACACGTCACCGATGAGGGCGGTGGCATCGATACTATCGATTTCTCACGGAAAGTCGTCGATGAGCAGAATCTCGACGCTGGCATGCATCGCGGCTTTGGTATGTATTTGATCAGCGCACTGGTTGATGATTGCGAGGTCAATTCGTCACAGTCGGGTACAACACTGACACTACGTCTCTATCGGAGGAACCAGGACCATGACGAATGAAACGAACGAAGTGATCCGCCGTGAGGAGTTTGGCGATGTCGCGGTGCTCCACATTATGACCAATAGCGTTGATGCCGTGTCGGCTAGCGCAATTGAGGCAGTCGCAACGGCAACTGCCATGCGCCCGATCACGGTGCTCGATTTTGCCAACGTGGCGTTTATCAACTCGGCAGGCATCTCGGCGCTGCTCAAGTTTGTCGTGTCGGCAAAGAAGTCAGGCTATACCCTGTACGCTATGAATGTAACCCCGCATCACCAGAAGGTCTTCAAGATGGTCGAGATGTCGCGCTACATGCCGCCCATCGAGGAGCGTGATCTGGCAGCGTATCGGTAGTGGGGCGCGAGTGAGGGGTTGTAAGGTTGAAGGTTGAGGGTTGAAGGTTGAACGTCCCCGATGCTTGCGGTCTTTGCCGTGGAGGTAGTTCCTGTCGTTGAACGTCGCTTGCAGAAGGGGTCGTGCCCATTCCGGGGATGTCGCCCGACCTCAAGGGTCTTCGGGAAGAGGTGAGAGATCAGAGGCGTAAGACAGGCGACGTTCCCGGTTCCTGGTTCTCGGTTCCTGGTTCTCGGTTCTCAGTTCCCGATTCTCAGTTCTCAGTTCCCGGTTCCTGGTTCCCGGTTCTCAGTTCCTGGTTCTCAGTTCCCGGTTCTCAGTTCCCGATTCTCAGTTCTCAGTTCCCGGTTCCTGGTTCCCGGTTCTCAGTTCCCGGTTCTCAGTTCTTGGTTCTCGGTTCTTGGTTCCCGGTTCTTGGTTCTCGGTTCTCGGTTCCTGGTTCTCGGTTCTCAGTCCTCAGTTCTTGCGCGGCGCCACAAGAGCCTCACCCCCGTCAAGTATGATGAACACCGTATCGTTAGAAGGGCGGGTTATCATAAAACCACGCTGAAACTGTCGGTGTCCGCCTGTTTCGCCCTGCTCCGGTTCAATCGCCCACCCCAAACGCGAACGCACCTCCGCATTATGTACCCATACATAGCCAAACCCGCGTTCAGGCACATACCGTCCAGGAGGCGGCGTTTCGCTGAATCGTATGGGTGTTCCTTCTGTCCATTCGTCGGCGAACATCTGCCAGGTAAAACGTTGCGGATCGGTCGAACTGGAGGTGAGAACGAAGATTTCGCTGGGAACCGGCACGTCACCCCAGCGTCGCGTCCATAGCATGATGCCGCGCTCGAAACGCTGGACGGCAAGCGGTACAGGGCGCATCCTCAGTTGAACCGGACCGGTCGGACTGACCAGTTCACGCGACGATGCTATCGGACATCCGAGCAATCGCCGGTAGGCGTAAGCGGTCGGTTCATACATCGGCTCAAGGGAAACGCAACCGTCGATGCGCATGACTTCCACCCCTAACCGCCCCAGCAGCACTTCGTAGGGAGTGCCAGCAAGTTCAGGGTGGATTTCCATCCGTCGGCGTTCAAAGTATTGCACCTCGTACACCTTGCCCTCAATCTCTTCGCGTATGCGCTCGGTGATCGGGTAGCCAAATCGCTCCAGACCGCCGCGGGTGCGCCAGTATGTCAGGAATGGCTCGCATACCTGATGACGGGTGATGGCAAAATAGGCGCATCCCGGATCTGCCTGATCGACAGTCGGAAATGTCTGCCAGGGTCGCCCCTGCAATTCCAGGTAGCGCGCGCCAAGACGACCGGCCGTGATCTGTCCATTCGCCTGGATCTCCAGGCGATCACGTTCAAACCATTGCGCCTGCAACATCCGATCCTCAGCCATCTGCATACTCTGACCGCTGATTGGAAAGCCAAAGGTGCTCAGACCACCGTTTCGCTCCCAGTAACGCAGAATCGGTCCGGAGATGCAGTAGCTGGTTTCGTGGAAGCAACGCTCCTGTTTGTTGGCAGATACAGCCTGCGGTAGAAGCAGAGTGCTCAGGCAGAGCATAAGAATTGCCGTAAGCCGTTTCATATTCGTTCTCCGTCGCAGAATGGGGGTGTGGCTTGGAAGGCGAGACTATAACCGATGTTGCGTGCTGAGTTGACGGTCAAAGGGATCATGCCACGCTGTCATTTATTAATTTAACGCCGGGTGGAAGGCATAATGGTGCAGAAAGACTTCCGTTTCCATGCTATACTATTAACAGTACTGACCAGTCAGTCGATTAGAAGCGACCATGACCCATCCCTCTGAAAAACGTTCCGAGCCAGCGAGCACCCGCGAGCGCATTCTGGAAGCTGCGCTCGATGTGTTTGCGTCAAAAGGGTAC
>Ga0209227_1000642_pt1 | contig 29507 bp, 30 predicted proteins | sample YNPBryantNP2012_FD_185815 | JGI IMG/M metagenome (GOLD analysis project Ga0209227, IMG submission 185815) | Anoxygenic and chlorotrophic microbial mat microbial communities from Yellowstone National Park, USA - YNP Bryant NP 2012 (SPAdes)... ...
GTTCCACAAAGTGCACGTCCATTTCCAGCGGCACGTAGATTTCTCGAATGGGAGCCGTGCTGAAGGTGACCAAAACATGCACGAGGTGAAGCGTCGCTCCGTAGCGCCACGCCAGGTCCTTGGCGGCAACAAAGGCTTCATCGGCGTTGTCGCTGAAATCCGTGCAAAAGGCGATGGTCTTGTACAGGTTTTCGCTCATGGTCGCTCTCCTCTGCGGGACGCGAATAAGGGGTGAACGGCTCGAGGCTCAAGCGTCCACAATCCAGACCGTGGTGCCGCGGGCCAGCCCGATCACTGATTTGGACACACTGCCCAAAAAGAACTCCTTGACGCGGCTCAGACCCCGCCGTCCCAAAACCACCGTGGAACAGCGAAGCGCTTTGGCCCTTTCCATGATGATATAGGCGATTTCCTGGCCTTCCACACCGAAATCTTCGTGAATTCTGGATTCGGCCACACCGCCTTCCCGCAAAATGTCCCGAGCGGTCGCGAAGGTGCGCCGCATTTTGTCTTCATCCTCCGGGTTCCAGAAATAGCCGCTCACATGCGGATGGGTTTCATGAATCCCTTCGATGCGGCGAATGACGTCTTTGGAAAGGAGGTTGGGTGAGGCGGGAGGCAGCACGTGAAACAGAATGAAATCCACATGGTCGGCCCCTTTGAGGATCCGGGTGACATACTGGACGGCTTTGAGAGATCCCGGGCGGTCGTCCATGGCGATCAGCACGCGTTCCATGGAAGGCTCCTTTTGAAAGGCTAGAGATCCTTAAAGACCTTGGCGAGGGAATCGCCTGCCACGTGGATTTTCCATTCGTTCAGGTACCCGAAAGGGGTTTCCACCACAGTAAAGCCGGTGCGTTCCAAACGATGGTGCACGGCATCGGTCAAGGCTCGGGCCGTTTCGGGCGAGGCTTTGGTCGGCGCCAGGTGATTGAAGGAATGAAGGACCACGGTGGTCGTTTCGAATTTGCGGGCGAGCCATTTGGCGTTTTTCACCCATTTTTCCACCACCGCGGCCTGTCGGTTTTCGTCATGGGCTTCCGCGTGGAAGAAAATGACCACGCTGTTTCGGTATTCGTGCTCTTCTTCCCGATCAGGCACATCGGGAAGGGTCTTTTGGTAGGTTCGGTACCAAAACGAAGGGGCGTAAAACATGAGGATTTTCATGATGCCGCCGATTCTTTCGCCGTGCTCTTCATCCCGGTGTTTCCTCTCCGGGGAGCTTGTCCGAGAATGTCATCATGAGTTCACGGCGTCTTTCTTATTCACCGCCAAGACGCAAAGGTCGCCGAGCCTTCTTTCCTTTTGTGCCGCGCCGCTGAGAGGCCGGCGCGGCACAAAAGGCACCCTTTGGAATGTTTTCGCCAGCACCTCCATATACACCCATGGGGATGCCGCGCGCAAGGCACCTTGGCTTGACATTGCCGGGGGGCGCCGATAGGATTTGGCGGTCGTCGAGGGCCGGGGGTGGAGCACGGCGGCGCTTTCGCCACACATAACGGGCCATAGGGTGGAAAGGGAAGGGTGTGCGCTGGAGGGTTCTGGCCGTTCGATCGGTCCTCGGGATTTTTTTCGCGATCTTTCTTGGGCGGTTTTTCTTTCCGCAGGCGCCGGCGGGAAAAATCCTCGTCTTGGCGCTTTTGCTCGTCTTTTCCGCGTACATTTTGGAAGCGCTTCGGTCCAAGGGGAAATGACGCTAGGAGCCTGTCCGAAAAGGGAAAGGGGTGTCCCTTGGGGAGTGGCGGAAAGCTTCCCGAAGGGTGCTTTTTGTGCCGCGCCGGCCTCTCAGCGGCGCGGCACAAAAAAGAGAGCTCTGCGTCTCTGTGGTGCATTATCGTGAAAAGCCGTGAAGTCATGAGGCATTTTGGGACGCGCTTCTAGCGGTGCGGCCGCTTTCATGCGGCCGGGGCGGGCCGGCCCGTTTTTCGACGGCCCGCCGGGGTGTGTCAAGGAGGTTTTCATGGATTGGGAAAGGCCCCCACGTCGGGGACAGGGTCCGGGCGTTCCGCCCGACCTGGAGGATGTGATCAACCGATTGCGGCAGCGGTTTCAATTTCCCGCCTTTAAAGGCGGCCCCTTTGGGCTGGTGGCGGCTGTGGTGGTGCTCCTCATTCTTGCCGCCAACGCCTACTACACGGTGGAACCTCAGGAGACGGCCGTGGTGCAGCGCTTCGGCCGTTTTGTGCGCACCGAAGGCCCGGGCTTGCATTTCAAGATCCCCTTTGGTGTGGAAACCGTGACCAAGGTCCTTACCGGCCGGGTCCTGCAGCGCGAATACGGCTACCGGACCGTGACACCCGGTGTGCGCAGCCGTTTTGCCGAAAAGGGCTTTGAAGACGAATCCCGCATGCTCAGCGGCGATCTCAATGTCATCGACCTTCAGTGGACCGTCCAGTACAAGATTCAGGAGCCCAGGGAGTATCTCTTTCGGCTTCACGACGTGGAAAGCACCCTGGACGATATTTCCGAATCGGTCATGCGCCGCATTGTGGGGAATCGCTACGCCGACGAGGTCCTGACCGTCGGGCGCGGGTCGGTGGCGGAAATGGCCCGCAAGGAAATCCAGGAAATCATGGACACCTACCACACGGGCCTGCAGATCGTCACGGTGAAACTCCAAAACGCCAACCCGCCCGATCCCGTCAAGGCCGCCTTCAATGAGGTGAACGAAGCGCGCCAGGAAAAGGAGCGCATGATCAACGAAGCCCAGCAGGTCTACAACGAACGCATCCCCAAGGCTCGAGGCCAGGCCCGGCAGACCATCACCCAGGCGGAAGGCTACGCCACGGAGCGGATCAACCGCGCCGAAGGGGAAGTGGCCCGATTCCGAAACATCATCGACGAGTACGAGAAGGCTCCCGAGGTGACCCGTCGGCGCATGTATCTCGAAGCCATGACCACCTTTCTGGGTAAAGAGGGAAACCTGCTGGTGCTGGATGCTGATTCGACGGGGGTCTTGCCTCTGCTGGACCTGAGCCAGGTGGTGCGTCCATGGGCCGCAACGGGCCCCGCCCCGGAAAAGAAGGAGTAGCCGCCATGCCGCACAATCTTCGCGCAGCCCTCATCCTGCTTATCGTCGTGGGCATTCTGGCGGCCAGCTCCCTTTTCGTCGTCTCCGAAACGGAACAGGTGGTCATCACACAGCTGGGCCGACCCGTGGGCAAGCCCATCACCGACGCCGGGCTGCATTTCAAGATTCCCGTCATTCAGAAGGCCAACTTTTTCGAAAAGCGCGTCCTCAAATGGGACGGTAGTCCCAACCAGATCCCCACCCGGGACAAAAAATACATCTGGGTGGATACCACCGCTCGATGGCGTATCAAGGACCCGCTCCTGTTCCTCCAGCGGGTGGGATCGGTGAGCACGGCCATGAGCCGCCTGGATGGCATCATTGATTCGGTGGTGCGCGACCATGTGTCCAACAACAACCTGGTGGAACTGGTGCGCAGCGAAGGGTGGGAACATGCCCGGGAAATCCTTATGGAAGCCGGTTTGGGGGAATACCAGCTCATGGCGGGTGACGAAGGGGATCCGGAAGCGTCCGCGGCCCTGACCAAAGGACGGGAAAAGATCACGCGGGATATGGTGGCCGATGCGTCGCGGCTGCTTCCCGAATTCGGGATCGAACTTCTCGATATCCGCATCAAGCGCATCAACTACGTGCAGACTGTCCAGCAGCGCGTCTTTGAACGCATGATTTCGGAACGCAAACGTATCGCCGCCCAGTATCGTTCCGAAGGGGAAGGGGAACGGGCCGCCATCCTCGGTCAGATGGAACGGGATCTGGCAAAGATTCAATCGGAAGCGTACCGAACGTCGGAAGAAATCCGCGGCAAGGCCGACGCGCAGGCCACCCGCATCTACGCGGAAGCCTTTGGCCGAGATCCGGAATTTTACCAATTTTATCAAACGCTCGATTTCTATAAGAGGTTTGACAATCCTCGGGGTCTTTTCGTCTTAGGGACAGACGCCGAACTTTTCCGCTACCTCAAGGACCGGGATCCCGAAGGCGTTGAAGGGCCCTGAGCCCGCGGAAAGAAGGCGGAGCGGCGGTGGAAGGGAAACGTCCGATGCATCGGAGTGCGGAATGATTGCCGTGGAAGAGAACCCTCAGAAGGTGCAGCAGGCGGACATCGTGGTCGCCATTCCCACGTTCAACGAGGCGGCCTTTATCGGCCGGGCCGTGGAAATTGTGGGGCGGGGCCTTCGGGAACATTACCCGGACCACTCCTCGGTCATCATCAACTGCGACAATCATTCCGTGGACGGCACGCGGGAAGCTTTCTTTCAGGCACCCGTCGAGGTGCCGCGGCTCTACCTTTCCACGGAACCCAACCGGCGCGGCAAGGGCGCCAATATCCGCATGCTTCTGGAAAAGCTCATGTCCCTCACCCCCCGCGTCGTTCTCATTCTCGAAGCGGACATCACCAACATGGCGCCGGTGTGGGTGCGGTTATTCCTGGAACCCGTGTTTCGCGGGGCGGCCTATGTGACGCCCCTCTACGTGCGGCACAAGTACGAGAGCACGCTGACGTCGGCCGTCGTCTACCCCATGCTGCGATGCCTCTACGGGCGACGGGTGCGCCAGCCCGATGCGGGCGACTGCGCCTTTCGCGGCGACTTGGTCCCCGTGCTTCTGAACGCGCCCGCCTGGTCCGAAGCCGTGGAAGGTCCGGGAATCGATGTGTGGATGGGCACCGTGGCCCTTACCAGCCGGGTTCCCGTCTGGCAAACCCTCATCGGTTCCCCCAAGAGGCACCGGGCCAAGGACCCTTTCGCCCACCTGGCTGCGCGCTTTCGTCATGTTCTGGCGGCCATGTTTGACCAGATGGCGGCCTATGTCGATTTCTGGAAACGAGTCAAGTGGAGCAAACCCACGGCACTGTTCAATCTGGACGGCCAGGAAATGGACAACCCGCCGCTGGTGGAAATCAACGCCGCGCGGCTGCACCAGCGTTTCTTGGAAGGCTTTCAGGAACACGAAGGCCTGTGGCGCCAGGTGTTCGACACGGCGGCCATGAATAAGCTGGATGAAATCCGGCGCATGCCTTACGAGCAGTTCACTTTTCCGAGCCAGACCTGGGCGGCGGTTCTCTTTGATGCGGCCTGCGCCTACCGGCGTTTTCAGAACGAAGAGCGCCTCAGGCTTCTGGATTCCCTGATGCCGCTCTACCTGGGCAAGGTGGTGGCCTTCGTCAAACGCACGGAACGCATGTCGGTGCAGCAGGCGGAAGAATTCGTGGAAGAAACCTGCGCCATTTTCGAAGAGTACAAACCCTATCTGGTGGATCGATGGCCTTCATGAAGGAAGGCGCCCACATTGGACGGCGCCTTGGCGTGTGGCAGGAGGGACCCTATGGCGAAGATCTTGGTCGTGGACGATGAAGAACACATCCGCTTGCTCTATTCGGAAGAACTTCGGGACGCGGGATACGAAGTCATGACGGCGGAGAGCGGCCACAAGCTGTTGGAACGCATCGAAGAAGAAAAGCCGGATTTGGTCATCCTGGACATCAAGATGGTGGACTACGACGGGTTGGACCTTCTGCAGGACATCCGCAGCCGGTTCTACGATCTGCCGGTGATCCTTTCCACCGCCTACGATACGTTCAAGGAAGATTCCAAATCCATCGCCGCGGACTACTACGTGGTGAAAAGCTTTGATTTGACGGAGCTCAAGAAAAAGATCGCCATGGCCTTGGAAACCCACCTGCCGGGCTGAACGCTTCACCCCTCGTCATTGAGGGGCGCGGCCCCAGAGCGCGGCACCGACGGCGGCGAAAAGGGCGTTGGGCGCCCACACTCCAACGGATGCCGGAAGCATTTCGGAGCGGGCGAAAGAGGCGCCCGTTTGAAAAAGCACCAGGTAAAGGAATGTAAGGCCCAAGCCCATGGTGATGCCGAGGGCGATGCCGCCCCGATGGCCCAGGTGAAGGCTCAGGCTCACCCCGATGATCCCCAGAATGGCTGCGGCAAGAGCCGAGGCGACCCGGGTGTGCAGTTCCACTCGGTAAGGCACGGCGTTGTAGCCTTCATCCCCGAGTTTTCGAGCGTACACGTAAAGATCATCCCACCGAAGGTCTTCCGGAAGGGTGGCCGCCACGGCAAGATCCTTTGGTTCCAACCCCAAGGACACGTCCGTCGCATCGAAACTGCGGTGCTGTGCCGTGCCGCCTTTCCATTCCAGGACACTTCCCTTTTCCGCCCGCCATCCCGATTCGGTCCACACCAGGCGCTGGGCGTCCAGGCGGCGGCGCAGTCGAAAGTTTTCATCCAGAGAATACAGAGAAACGCCTTGAAAAACCCGAGTCCTGGCATCGTAGGTTCGGGCTTGCAGGAAAAAGTCGCCGCCCCGATACCAGACGTTTTCCTGGACGAAACCCAGCGGGGTCCCTTTCTTGTCGATGTGATCGCGCCAGAGGGTTTCGGCTTTTCGGGTAAGGGACCGGCCCAGGGTTTCCCCCGCCGCGAAGGTCACGAAGGCGAGCCCTACGGAAGCCACCACCACCGGGCCCGCATAGACCCAGGCTCGAAGCCCTGCAGCCCGCAGCGCGATGATTTCCCGATTGCGCTGAAGCAGCCCGAGGCCGATAAGGGAGGCGAGAAGGACGGCCATGGGAATGCCTTGGATGAGGATGGCGGGCACCTTGCAAGCGAAGTAGAGGGCGGCGTCCGGCACAGCCGCCTTTTTTTCGATGATGTCGTCCAGCCGTTCGAAAAAATCCACCACGAGGTAAATGCCGCCGAAGCCGAACAGGGCGACCCCGAAAACGGCGGCGAAATGACGCAGCACGTAGCGGGTGATGATCTTCATCGCCGATGCGCCTTTACCCAGAGAAAGAGGGCCAGGGATCCGGTGAGCCCATTGGGAAACCAGATGCCGGCGGCGGGCGGCAGAAGCCGCTGTTCACCCAGGGCGTTTCCGGCGGTCAGGAGGATGTAATAGGCGAGAAAGAGGGCGATGCCCAGAGTGATACCGCCCATGCGCCGCCCTTGGGGAAAAAGGACGCCGAAGGGAGCGGCGGCCAGGCCCAGGACAAGGCAGGCGAAAGGCAGGGCCAGGCGTTTGTGCCATTCCAAGGCATAGCGGCGGTCCTGGGTTTGGACCAAGGCGCGGTGCAGTTCGTCCATGGTCATTTCCCCTTTTTTCCACACCGCCTCCGAATCCACTCCGAAAAGGGCGTCCAGGGACAAGACGAGATCGTAGGTCTGAAAGGTGATGGTCTGGCTCGTTTTGAGGTCCGATCCCATGCGGGAAAGCATCCCGTCCTGCACCTGGATGAGAACTTCCTTGCCGTCGGCGCGTTCCGTGAGGGCGGCTCGACGGGCCGTAATGGTCACGCGCGCTCGCGGGTCTCGAGCGTCGTGGATGAGCACCCCGCGAACGGTTTGTTCCTGCGCGTCCACGTGATCGAAGAAAAACACCATGTGCGGCACCGTGTCGATGAAACGCCCTTCGCGAAGGAGCGCCGGAATGACGGCGCGGCCCAGGGACTTGAGGGTCGTCTTCAGCTGCCGGTTTGCGGTTGGCAGGAGCCGTGTGGACGTGTAAAAGGACAAGGCGGTGAAGGCCAGGGCCAGGGTGAGCACCGCCGGAGCCATCTGTCGAAACCCGATGCCGGCGCTGCGCATAGCGGTGAGTTCGTTGTCGGCGTTAAGGCGCACGAAGGCGAGCACTGTTCCGATGAGAGCCGCCATGGGCAAGGCGTACAAGGCGAGTTTGGGCAGGGCCAGAGCCATGACGGTGACGACGACGGCCGGAGAAACCGAGGCGGCGGTGAGATACTGAAGGAACTGCATAAGCCGGCCGGTGACGAGGATCATGAGCAGGCCGAAGAAACATAGAGCCGCCGGCGTCACCTGTTCCATCACGAGATATCGGTAAAGGATCCAGCCCATGGGCTTCTTTGAACCCTCCGCCTGAGGGCGTCTCGGGGGTTTGAGGCAAGGGATTTGTGTCGGGGTTCGCTTGGCCTGCCCCAACACAGGGCTCCTTACCGGAAGCCATCGAGGTGGTCAATGGCCAAAGGGAGTAACAGAACGCGTGCGGATTTCGCCACCGTGCGCCAATGGCTGGAAGATCGGGAATTTCACATCCTTGCCCCGCAGGCGCAAAAAAGCGTTGCCACGCGAGGGCGCCTTCGGGAAAACGATCCTGAGTGTCCGTTGCGCACGGCCTATCAGCGGGATAGGGACCGCATCGTCCATTCCAAGGCCTTTCGGCGGCTCAAACACAAAACCCAGGTGTTCCTCTCTCCCACGGGCGACCACTACCGCACGCGTCTGACCCACACCCTGGAAGTCTCCCAAATCGCCCGCACCATCGGCCGAGCCCTCGCCCTGAACGAAGACCTCATCGAAGCCGTTGCCCTGGGCCATGACCTGGGTCATACCCCGTTCGGCCACGGGGGCGAAAGGGTTTTGAACCAGATCCACCCTGGAGGGTTCCGCCACCATGAGCAGAGCCTGCGCGTGGTGGATTCCCTGGAAAAGGGAGGCCGCGGGCTCAACCTCACTTTCGAAGTTCGCGACGGCATCGTCAAGCATTCCAAGGGTAAGACCCATCCCATTCTGACGGATTCCGGCCGAAGGCCCGTGACCCTGGAAGGGCAGGTGGTTCGCGTGGCCGACATCGTGGCCTACCTCAACCATGACCTGGACGACGCCATGCGGGCTCAGGTCCTTTCGGCGGACGATCTTCCCGCGACCATTCGGGATCGTCTGGGGGAAAGCCATGCCCGCCGGATTCATACCTTGGTGGAAGACGTCATCACGGCCAGCCTGGAAAGCGGCCTCGAAGAGATTCGCATGAGCGAACCGATGCTGCGGCTGGTGGAAGAGCTTCGAGCCTTTCTCTTCGAAAGGGTGTACGAACTGGAGACCATCCGGCGGGAATTTGAACGGGCCCGAAAGATCATCGAAGACCTCTACGCCGTCTTGATCAAGGACAAAGACCTCTTTCGGCGCGAAGTGGGCCCTCGGGACCCGAACCTTTCGCGCGCACAGCAGGTCTGCGACCATATCGCTGGCATGACCGACCGGTACGCGCTGGATCTCTACAAGAAGATTTTTTTTCCGCGCCCTTGGATGCGCCTGTGACGATAAGACCTTGGAATCGCTTGACACTGAATTTTTGGCCGTGCTAGCAGTTTCATGTTTTGGTTGAGCTCCTTTGCGGAAGGGGGCTTGAAGCCGCGTTCAGTGCCGCGTGCCCCACATCGGGGCGTGCTCGGGCATGACAAGGAGAGGTCATGAAGGATCCCAAGAAACCGGATCGAAAAACAGACGATCGTGCGGCCGAGCCTGCTGACATTCGCGACTTGTTCAAAGGCATCGAGGATCTGGACCAATCGGCCGTCGAGGGCGAAGACGAAGAAGTCCTGGAATTGGACGAAGTGGTGGACGACGGCGAGGAAGGGCTCAAGAAGCTTCCCGACCTGGAAGACGATTTGACCGATCTGAGCGATCTGGATGAAGTGGAAACGGCCTTGGAAGAGCCCGAGCTGGAAGAGTCCCTTTTCGACGAGGAAGTGACCGTGGAATTGGCCCCGGCTGGAAAGGGGTCGGAACGGCTGCGGCAACCGCCGAAAGAAACGGCGGAAGACGACGAAACGGTGCCGGAAGGAGAAGTGGGTGAGCCGCTGGAAGACATGCTTGGGCCCGACGTGGAGGATCTTCTGGAACCTGAAGCGGTGTCGGTGCGAACCCAGGAAAGGGAGCGAGTGGGTGATTTCGAGGCGGAGGCAGAAACGGCATTGGACGATTTAGGCGAGCCGAAGCCTTTGGAAACCGAAGTGTGGGACACGGACAAAGACCTGGAAGCTATGCTGAAAACCGCTGAAGCGGCGGTGAAGGCAAAACCCGAACCGGCACTGGAACCGGAAGCGGAACCGGAACTCGAAGGGAAACCGGGATTGCAAGAGCGTGCCTGGCAAGAGCCCGAAGCGGTTTTCACGGAGCCCGTTCCAAAGGAACCCGAACTTGCGCCGCGGGAGCCCGTGCGTATCGATGCCGAGGCCTTGGAACCGATGGCAAAGGCGCCGGGCTATGAGCCTGCCGTGCTGGACAGCGGGGACTTGGCGATAGTGGGAGCGGCCGCGGTCGGCGCTGCAGCCGCCGCCCGTCCCATGACATTAACGGAAAGTGCCGAGGAGGCGACGATGGAAGAGCGGCCTGCCATGTTCCAACCCATTGTGGAAGCTTTAGAAAAGCGTCTCCAGGCCAGGGTTCAGGCCATGGTGCAGAAGGCGGTTGCGGAACAGGTGCCCGGGATTGTGCGGCGGGTGTTGCAGGAAGAAATCGAGCGGCTTTCTAAGAGCTTGGGCTGAATCGGAAAAGGATGCGGGCACGAGGGTGGAGGGATCTCCTTGATGAATTGCGACGCGTTGCCGAAGGCTTATGAATTCCAGGACGTGGAAGGGCGGTGGGTGACCTATTGGGTGGAACACCAATGTTTCCGAGCGAATCCGGGGACGGCCAAGCCACCTTTCAGCATCGTCATTCCGCCGCCCAACGTGACAGGGCAGCTCCACATGGGCCATGCCCTCAACAACACGCTCCAGGACATCCTCTGCCGCTACAAGAGGCTCAAAGGGTTTGAGGTTCTTTGGGTTCCCGGAACGGACCACGCCGGCATCGCCACCCAGAACGTGGTGGAGCGGCACATTGCCAAGGACGGCCTCACCCGGCACGATCTGGGCCGGGAAAAATTCCTGGAAAAGGTCTGGGAATGGAAGGAAACCTACGGGGACTACATCATTCGGCAGCTGAAGCGGCTCGGGGCCAGCTGCGACTGGACCCGGGAACGGTTCACCATGGATGAAGGCCTTTCCCGAGCGGTGCGCCTCGTCTTCGTGCAACTCTACGAAGAAGGGCTCATCTACCGCGGCCAGCGCATGATCAACTGGTGTCCCCGATGTATGACCGCCTTGGCCAACATCGAAGTGGAAGGCGAAGAAATCGGCGGACGCCTTTATCACATCCGTTATCCCTTGGCGGATGGATCCGGGGCCGTGACCGTGGCCACCACGCGCCCCGAAACCATGCTGGGGGATACGGCTGTGGCGGTTCATCCGGACGATCCTCGATACCGCCATGTCATCGGCAAGACCGTCATCCTGCCCCTGGTGAACCGGCCCATTCCGGTGATCGCCGATCCTTACGTGGACCGGGAATTCGGCACGGGCGCCTTGAAGATCACTCCCGGCCATGATTTCAACGACTTTGAAATCGGCCGAAAACACGGCCTGGAGGTGATTCAGGTCATCGGGGAAGACGGTGTTATGACGGCCCAGGCCGGCCCGTATGAGGGGCTGGACCGCTACGAATGCCGCAAGAGGGTCAGGGCCCATCTGGAAAAGGGCGGTTACCTGGCGGCGGTGCAGGACCATGTCCACAGGGTCGGGCACTGTTACCGGTGCAAAAGCGCCGTCGAACCCATGCTGTCGCTCCAATGGTTCGTCAGAACGCGCCCGCTGGCGGATCGGGCCATGGAAGCCGTCCGGGACGGCCGCACGCGCATCATTCCGCAGAAGTGGGAAAAAGACTACTTCCAGTGGCTGGAAAATATCGAAGACTGGTGCATCAGCCGCCAGATCTGGTGGGGACATCGCATTCCGGCCTGGTACTGCGCCGACTGCCACGGTATGACCGTGGCCTTGGACGATCCCTCGGCGTGCGAAAGCTGCGGCGGCACCCATCTGGAGCAGGAAAACGACGTTCTGGACACCTGGTTCAGTTCGGCCCTGTGGCCTTTCACGACCATGGGGTGGCCGGAAAAGACGCCGGAATTGCAAAAATTCTATCCCACGTCCGTTTTGGTGACGGGATTCGACATCCTCTTTTTCTGGGTCGCCCGCATGATGATGATGGGCCTTCACTTCATGAAGGACGTGCCGTTTGGCGACGTATACGTGCATGCCCTGGTGCGGGACGCTCAAGGGCAGAAGATGAGCAAGTCCAAGGGCAACGTTATTGATCCTCTGGTCATGATGGACCGCTACGGAACCGACGCCCTGCGGTTCACGCTCACCGCCTTCGCCGCCCAAGGTCGGGATATCAAGCTTTCCGAAGAACGAATCGAAGGCTACCGCCATTTCGTGAACAAGATCTGGAACGCCTCCCGGCTCGTGCTCATGAATATCCAAGGGGCGGCCCTGCTGGAGCGCATTCCCGATCAGCCGGAGCGCCTGGCTCATCGGTGGATCCTCAGCCGGTTCCAGTCGGTGCTGGACGAGGTGGAATCGGCCCTGGAGAACTACCATTTCAACCAATACGCCCAGAGCCTCTATCAGTTTTTCTGGCATGAATACTGCGACTGGTACCTGGAAGTCATCAAGCCCGACCTCTATGGAGAGGATCCGAACGCCAAGGTGCTGGCCCAAACCATCGCGACGACCCTGCTGAAGAATCTCCTTATTTTGCTCCACCCCGTCATGCCCTTCGTCACCGAAGAGCTTTCCCAAAGATTGCCCGGATCCGCAGAGAGTTTGGTCCGAGCTTCTTTTCCCGACAAAGAGCCGTGGCGGTCGGATCCCGAAGCGGAAAAGGCCATGGGCCTGCTCATGGACGTCATTACCGGCATGCGCAACATCCGCGGGGAAATGAACATTGCCCCAGGCGTTCGCCTCAAAGCCGTGTGCCTCTGTCGTTCCGCCGCCGAAAAGGATCTTCTGGAAGCCAACCGGCAGATGCTCGTGGATCTGGCCCGGCTGGAAACCGTCACCGTGGGGCTGCACGGCGAGATGCCCAAACCCCGGTTTGCGGCCTCCACGGTTTCCGGCGGCGTGGAAGCCTACGTGCTCCTTGAAGGCGTTTTGGACGTGGACAGCGAAGCCAAACGGCTGGATAAGGAAATCGGAAAACTTCAAAAGGAACTGGAAGGGGCTCGAAAGAAACTTTCCAACGAAGACTTCCTGAAACGCGCCCCCACGGACGTGGTGGAAAAGGAACGGGAAAAGGCCGAGCGGCTTGCGGAAAAGCTGGGGAAACTCAGAGCCAACCGAGACCGCGTGGAAGCCCTGGTGCGCGAAGCTGCGCAAAACGCCTGAACGCTTTTCGGCCCGCGGCGCTTCGCTGGAACCCCATGACGCCGATTCGGAATGACAAGGAATGGCATGCGACGCCTGCCCACCGACATCGCCGACGTGATCCTTTTCGAACCAAAGGTTTTCGCCGACGAGCGCGGCTTTTTTTTTGAAAGCTACAACCGCCAGACCTTTCGCGACCTCGGTCTTGCCGTGGATTTCGTCCAGGACAACCATTCCCGGTCCCGGCGAGGGGTATTGCGCGGGCTGCATTACCAGCTGGCCCCTCGGGCTCAGGGAAAGCTAGTCCGGGTGGTTATGGGCGAAATTTTTGATGTGGCCGTGGATCTTCGACGATCGTCACCCACCTTCGGCCGATGGGTGGGCTTTTATCTTTCGGCGGAAAACAAAAAGCAACTGTTCATTCCCGAAGGCTTTGCCCACGGCTTTCTTGCGCTCTCGGCGTGGGCCGAGGTCTGCTACAAAACCACGGACTACTATTCGCCCGAGCACGAACGGTGCCTTTTGTGGAACGATCCCAGTTTGAACATCGCTTGGCCTTTGGCCGATGGGGAATCGCCGATCCTGTCTTCCAAAGACGCTCAAGGAGCCGTGCTGGCCCAGGCGGATCTTTTCCCGTGAACGCGTTCGCCGCAAACACGGCGCGGCCTTTGGTGTTGCGAAAAAGAGCGATGAAAACCGTTGTGGTGACCGGGATCTTGGGCCAACTGGGATGGGAAATGGAACGCTCCGCGCCTTCCTGGGCACGCCTTGTGGGGGCGGACCTTCCCGAAACGGACATCACCCGATCCGACCATGTGGAACGGCTGTTTTTGGAAAACCGGCCGGAGGTGGTTGTCAACGCCGCGGCCTACACGGCCGTGGACCGTGCGGAACAGGAACCCGAGGCGGCCTATCGAATCAATCGGGACGCCGTAAGTCTGCTTGCCCGAACGTGCGCCCAGTTCGGCACCCACCTGGTGCATCTTTCCACCGACTTCGTCTTCGACGGCGCCTTGTCCCGCCCCTACCGGCCGGACGATGCCCCGAATCCCTTGGGCGTGTACGGGGCCAGCAAGAGGGCAGGGGAAGAAGCGGTGCTGCAGATCCTCAAAGAGAAGGGGACCATCGTTCGCACCGCCTGGCTCTATTCCAGCCATGGGGCCAACTTTGTCAAAACCATGCTGCGGCTGTTTCAAGAACGGGATGAAGTGCGGGTGGTTTCCGATCAGGTGGGCACCCCCACCTGGGCGGCCAATCTGGCGGATTTTCTGTGGGGCCTCGTGGAAAGGGAATCCGTGCCGGCGGGAATCTATCATTTTACCGATGCTGGCGTGGCGTCCTGGTACGATTTCGCCGTGGCCGTGGAAGAAGAGACCCGGCACCGTCGCTCCCGGCCCGTGCTTGTTCGGCCCATTCGCACGGAAGACTACCCGACGCCGGCCCGCCGCCCTTCGTACAGCGTTTTGGACAAGCAGGCCGCCTGGGCCCTATGGGGCCGCCGCCCCGACCATTGGCGCGATGCCCTGCGCCGCATGCTTTTGGAGTTGGAAGAAACGGAAAAGCTGTTTCCGAAAACGTGACACCTCGGCGCCTCATTGCCGGAAGAAAAGATCCCGATACCGGGCCGCTCGAGCGTCGAACCGCCGAGGCAGAGCTGTGCCGTCGATGGATCGGACGGGCATAATGCCCACGAGGGAATTGGTCACCCATACGGCGGAAAAGGCAGAAAGCCTTGCTTCGGGAATGTCCGCTCCCTCCACCGTCCAGCCGTCTTCGCGAAAGAATGCCACGACCCGCCGCTCCGCGGTCCCTATCAGGCGCTGCCGGCTTGCGGAAACCGTGCACCGCCCTTCCTGAAGAAACAACAAAGATCCCGTCGCCGTTTCGGCCGCATGGCCGAAGGAATCATAGAGCAGCGCTTCGTCAAAGCCCGCATCCGCGGCATCCTGTCGGGCCCAGAGGTAGAACAGGTAATTCAGCGTCTTCATGGCGGCGAGAGGCGGCGTGGTCCCGGCGCGAAACGTTCGCAGCGTCCACCCCCTCGCGTAAGCTTCCAAAGACGGCGGCGTGTAGGGCTCCGCGAGGACGCACACCGTGAGAACCTTCGGCGCAGGAAGCCCTACTGCGGAAACGTCCCCTCGAGTGACGACGATTTTGACCCGAGCGGCCCCGCTCTGCAGGCCGTTCGCCTGAAGGAGCTGGGAAATCCTTTGGGACCACACGGACGGCGCCTTCAGATTCAGAGCCGAAGCGGCCCCGTCGTCGGGCGGCAAAAGCCGAAGGCGGGTTGCGCCTGCCAAAAGGCGTTCCAAGTGATCCGAAACATAAAGGGCTCTGCCGTCGTTCGCTCGAAGGGTTTCAAATAGACCGTCTCCGAAAAGAAAACCCCGGTCAAACGGCGACACCCGCACCGATTCTTCCGGAACAAGGCTACCGTTCCACCACACGAAGCGGGGCTTCCGTATGGTCGTTTGGCCACACGTCATGGGCATGGGTCCTCATCTTCGGCCATAACGCGAAAGAGCGTCCGACCCTTGTGAAGCGTTTCCTCGTATTCGGCCGCTTCGTTGGAATCGTAGACGACGCCGCCTCCCACCGAAAAGTGCAGCCGCCCGTCCTTCAAGACGGCCGTGCGGATGGCGATGCTCATATCCATGGTGTCGTGCCAGCCAACGTAGCCGATGGATCCGGTGTAGACGTGACGCACGTGCCGTTCCAGCTCATCGATGATTTCCATGGCGCGAATCTTGGGGCAACCGGTAATGGAACCGCCCGGAAAGGTTGCCTTGAAAATATCCCCGGTGGAAACATTCGGGCGCAGCCTTCCGGAAATCACGGACACCAGATGCCAGACGTTTTCGTAGGCTTCGAGCCGTTTATGCTCCTCGACCACAATGGAACGCGCTTCGCACACACGGCCCAGATCGTTACGCAAAAGGTCTACGATCATGGAAAGTTCGGCATCGTCCTTGGGATTGGCCCGTAGGTCCTCCCGAAGCCGAAGGTCCTCTTCACGCGTAGCGCCTCGAGGACGCGTCCCCTTGATGGGCCGTGTCTCGATGCGTTTTCCGCGGCGGCAGAGGAATCGTTCCATGGACGTGGAAAGGATTCGATGATCGTCGAGATGAAGATAGGCGAAAAAGGGGGCAGGGTTTCGTCCAAAGAGTCGCGTCCACAATCGCCACGGATCCCCGCGAAACGGCGTGGAGAACCGCTGGGAAAGATTCACCTGATAAACGTCCCCGTTTCGAATGTAACGACGAATTCGGGATACCGCATCGATGTAAGCCTCGCGCGGAAAGTCACTCACCAGCCGGGCGACACTGGGCGGGGAACAGACCGGACCATGCGGGCTTTCCTTTGAGCCCAAGGCCGGAAGCTTCAAGGGTTCCGTTTCCAGGGCCATGTGCACCGTTCGGGCGGTTCGACGGTCGAAAACCAAAACGTTTGCCGGAAGAAAGAAAAGACAGTCCGGCAGGTGCAGATCGTCTTCCGTGGTTTGGGGAAGCTCTTCCAGCACGTTTTTCAATTCATAGGCGAGATAGCCGATGAGGCCGCCCGAGAACGGTTCCACGGCCATGGGAAAGTTCGGGCGGCTGTCTGCAAGGAGGCGATCCAAGGCGTCCAGGGGATGGGTTTCGAAGGCGAAGGTTCCTCGAGCTGTGGTGAGCGTCACCTTTGTTCCCTTGGCGCGAAAGACGACGAACGGGTCCCAGAAGGCCATGGAATAACGGGCGCAATCCAGGTCTCCTCCGCTGAGAAAGACCGCGCTGTACGGGCGCTCCGCCAGAAAAGCGACCCTTTGCAGAAACGAATCGTCGGTTTCCCGGGAACTCACTTCCCGCACCTGCACGCCCCGAACCGCACCGCGAACAAGATCCCGGATCTCCATCCTGAGGCTCCCATGCTTGCTTTTCCGGGCATTTACCCCCACGCTGGTTCGCCCCCCGGTTTCTATGAAAGTCGATGTGGATAGGGCGGCCGAAGCTGGCTGCCTTCATTCGGTCCATGGGCGGATACGGCCCACCGGGGAAAGCGGTCTTTCCCTGACACCTCGAAAAGAACGGTTGTTTGAAAATCCTTTTGCGACGCAAGAAAACGGGCGGCGATTTCCAAGCCGTACTGGGAAAGGAAGGATTCGGGGTGGAACTGAACGCCCCAGACGGGAAGGCTTCTGTGTTCCAAGGCCATGACCACCCCGTCGTCGGCCCAGGCCGTCTCCCGAAGATCCGGCGAAAGGATTTGGCATTGCAGGGAATGATACCGCGCGACCCAGAAGGGCGAAGGAAGCCCGTGAAAGAGCCCGTCCCCCGTATGATGGACCAAGGAGCGTTTGCCGTGCACCGGCACAGGGGCCCGTTCTGTGCGGCCGCCGTAGACTTCGTTGATCACCTGCATGCCCAAACAGACGCCCAAGATGGGGACCGCACCGGCATAACGACGGATGACGTCCTTACTGATTCCCGAGTGTGCCGGGGATTTGGGCCCCGGACTGATGACGATCCAGTGGGGATCCAAGGCCGATATCGCCGTGGCGGAAATCTTGTCGTGCCGAAACACCAACACGTCCACGTCGAATTCACAAAACAGCTGGTAGAGGTTGAACGTGAAGGAATCGTAGTTGTCGATCAGCACAAGGCGCATCGCCGCTCCTCAAAAAAAGAAAAGCCACCCCGCCCGTGAGGCTGGGTGGCTTTCGCCTGGCATACCTCGACGTTCTTATGCCCTTTTTGAGTTGCCTCGTCAATGGGGACGTCAACGCCGCCAGCGCTTCGCTCTCATGGGAAAGCCCGGATGAGGCCGTCCATGCGATCGCCCGTGCGAAGGAGTTCCACCTTTCGGAAGCCGGCTGTCGTGAGGCCCGCCTGGATTTCTTCAAACGTGTAGGTGTCGCCGCCTTCCGTGTTGACCAGCATGTTGATGGCGAAAAGAGCGCCCGCGGCAGGCCGCGTTCGGTCGGGTTCCATGATGTGGTCCCGGATGAGGAGGCATCCGCCGGGTTCCAGAACATCCCGAATCTTGCGATACAACGCCACGTTTTCTTCCGGGCTGTTCTGGTGAATGATGGCCGAAAGAAGCGCCAGGTCGCATCCGGAAGGCAACGGGTCCGAATAAAAATCGCCCGCAACGAGGCGCACGCGGGAAAGGAGCCCGTGGGCCTCCAGGCGTTCCCGGGCCATGGGAAGCACATCGGAAAGATCGTATAGGACGGCCTCAAGAGACGGCTGCCGTTTCAGAAAGGCGATGGTGTAAGTGCCCGACGCTCCGCCGATATCCAGAAGGCGTTTATAAGGGGAAAGATCCAGGCAAGCGGCGATCTCCTGGGCGAGGTTTCGCCCCACCACGTGCATGGCGCCGATGAAGGCGGCCAGCGCGTCGGCCCCCGAATGGACGATGGATCGGCGTTGGGGATTGCGCCCCAAGCGCACGGTCTCCGTCAGATGATGCCAGTTGTGCCAGATGTGAGCCATGTGCAGCACCATGGGAAGCACCGATTCGGGATGCTTGGCGGAAAACAGAGCGCCTTTTTCTGTGAGCCGATAGATTCCCTCCGCCTTTTCCACATGGCCGAAGGTGACCAAACAATCCAAAAGGCGCGTGAGGGCCCGAAGGTCGCATTGCGTTTTTCCGGCCAAAACCTCGGCCGAAGACGGGCCGTCATGCAAAAGGGTGAACACGTCCAATTGGGCGGCACTTAAAAGGATGCGGCTCTTCATGAACCCGCGCACATCTTCCAGCGGATCGTCGCGATGAGACACCATGGACCCCTCCCGATACGTGGCGTTCAAAAATGCACAAAGTGACCTGTATGCCTTGACCGAACTGACGGCGGCCGTTACATTGCGGCCCATCGGACCCTGGGAATGGGCGGCCGGTGCGCATGAACGTAGCAAGATTTCTTGAGGTCTGTCCACCGTTCAAGACCGCCCGTGGGACGGCAAAGGCATACGAGCAACGCAACACGGTGCGCGAGAACGAAGACGGCGGGAGATGGGGCATGCAGGCGTGGTATGCGTTTTTGACGGGACCGGCTTTGTGGGCGACGTTCATCATCTTCTTGGGAGGCCTTGGCCTTCGGCTGGCCTTTCTCTACGGGCTCAGCCGTGAACGGGACCGGGTCTTTTACAACCACATGGACTGGAAATGGGGCCTCAAGTCCATCCTCCATTGGCTCATTCCTTGGGGCAGCACCTCCATGCGCTTGCAGCCCGTCTTCAGTTTCGTGTTCATTCTGTTTCATGTGGGCTTGTTGGCCGTGCCGCTTTTCCTTTCGGCGCATAACATCTTGTGGGATCGGGCCTTTGGAGTGAGCCTATGGTCCATGAGCGACGCCTGGGCGGATGCTTTAACGATCACCGTTTTGGCGTGCGGGCTGTTTCTTTTCGTGCGCCGCCTGGCGCGCCCTGAAGTGCGTATCCTCACCACGGCATGGGATTACGCGCTCTTGGGACTCACCCTCACCCCCTTCGTGACGGGCTTTCTCGCTTACCATCAGTGGGGCCCCTACGAATGGCTCATGATCCTTCACGTCCTTTCGGCGGAAATCCTTCTCATCCTCATCCCCTTTACCAAGCTGGCCCATATGGTCCTCTTTTTCTTCACTCGAGCCTTCATCGGGTTCGAAATGGGCGGGCGTCGGGGTGCTCGAGCCTGGTAGATGGGTCGTGGCGGCGAATGAAGTGCAACCCTGAATGACGGAGCAGCGACAGTGCATAGGAAGGAAAGCGACACGCGGCCGGTGGATGTCAAAAAGATTCGGGAATTGTTGGATGCCAACAACGGAGCCCGCATTCGCACGTGGCTGAGCCTGTGTTCCCGATGCGGGCTGTGTGCGGAAAGTTGTTTTTTCTATCTCGCCCATGATCGCAACCCCAAGCTCAGCCCCGCCTACAAGTTCAAGGCGACCCTCGGGGAGCTCTATCGGCGCAAAGGGCGAGTGGACCGGGATTTTCTCTACCGATGCGCGGACATCGTCTGGGGCGAATGCACCACGTGTAAGCGCTGTTCCATGTACTGCCCGTTCGGCATCGATGTGGCCACACTCATCGCCACCACTCGAATCATTCTGTATTCCCAAGGCATCACACCCGAGGGTCTGGCGCGGGCCGTGGTCAACTATCGAGAAACGGGCAACCAGATGGGCATGAGTTCCGAAGATTTTGTGGACACGTGTGAGTGGATGGCCGAGGAAAGCCGGGACGAAATCAAAGGGGTGACCATTCCCATCGACAAGGTTGGGGCCAAGTACATGTACACGGTCAATCCGCGGGAGCCCATGTTTTACCCGCAGGATCTGGCCATGGCCGCCAAGATTCTCACCGTGGCCGAAGAGGACTGGACCATGCCGTCCACCGGATGGGACTGCACGAATCTGCCCATGTTCGCCGGCGACCGGGCTCTGGCCGGCCAAGTGGTTCGAAACATGTACGAAAAGGCTGTGGCGCTGGGCGTGCAGGCCATCCTCATCACCGAATGCGGTCATGCCTACCGGTCGGCGCTCTTTGAAGGGCCCTATCTGGCAGGCTACCCCGACGGCAAGCCTCCGGTGCCCATCGTCCACTCGGTGCAGCTGTTTTACGAATACGTTCGGGACGGGCGCATCCGCATCGATCCGGCCAAGAAACTCAAAGAACCGGTCACGTACCAGGATCCGTGCAATGTGTCGCGAAACGGCGGCCTGTGGGAAGAAGGCCGAAAGCTCGTCCAGTTTCTGGCGGAAGATTTTCGGGACATGAACCCCAACCGAGAGCACAACCATTGTTGCGGAGGCGGAGGCGGCTACATCCCCATGGGGCCGGAATACAAAGCGAGGCGCATGGCTTCGGGGCGCGTCAAGGCGGAACAGATCCGCGCCACGGGGGCCAAGATCGTCATTGCGCCGTGCCACAATTGCTTCGACCAGGTGAGCGACCTCAACAAGGAATACCAACTGGGCGTCAAGGTGATGTCGCTCAAGGAAATCCTCTGCGAACTGATGGTGGTTCCCGAAAAGTTTCAACCGGAGCTGGTGGAAGAGGAGGAGACGGACTAGGGGCGTTTTGCCGAAAAGGGTCTTTCTGTTTTCGGGCAAGAGGGCCGGGGGAGGGGCATATGTATCAAAAAATTCTGTTTTGTGCGGACCTTTACGCCAGTTCCGACTACGCCTTTGCGGCGGCCTTGGATCTCGCGGAGCGCTCCGAAGCGGAACTGATCATCTTGCACGTTTTGGAGTCGCGTCATCGGTATTCGGGCCATGTGATCACGGAAGACGGCGAGACGTGGGCCGGCCCGGAAGTCTTTGAAAAGCTCAAAAAGAAGCTGCGGGAATACTATCTCATTCGCATTGAACGGGAAGACCCGCAAAACGTGCGGGTGGAAGTTCGAGCCGGAATTCCGTGGGTGGAAATCTGCCGGTTTGCCAGAAAGGAAAAGGTGGACCTGATCGTCATGGGCCCCTACACCATCCATGACCCCAAGGCTCCTTTGGATTTGGAAAAGCCTCATCTGGGGCACAACGCTCAGGAAGTGTCCTTGCGGGCGCCGTGTCAGGTCTCCATCGTCACGTCTCCCAAGCAGAGGTTGGCGTTGGAAAAGGCCGGAGAATCTCCTCGCGAAAAGAAACGAAAGCGCACACAGGAATAGGACGAACCGTTTGACGGCAGGAGGAAGCATGAAGCGGACATTGTGCGGTGCCATGGCGTGCGCCGTGATGGCTCTATGGGTTTTTTCGGCCTGGTCCCAAGACGACGTGATGCAGCTTAAAAGCGACGGAACAAAGCCCAGGGAACGTCCCGCGGTGACTTTTCCTCATGAAAAACACGCGGGCCTGATGGAATGTTCCCGCTGCCACCACGACTACGACGCCTACGGAGTGAACAGGGGAAGCGAAGGCCGCCGGTGCGCCGAATGTCATGGAGACGGCTCTGCCAATCCCATTCCGCTCCAGCGGGCCTACCACGAGCAATGCCTGTCGTGTCACGAACGTTTGAACGCACGGCAAGGCAGGGCTCTTCCCGTCCTGTGCGGCCAATGCCACGTGCGCTGAAGCCGCGACCTCAAAGCGTTCTTCCCTCCAAGACCGCGGACGCCCGACCCGAAGAGGCGGGCGGGACGTCCGTGCTTTCAGGAAAAGAGCCCGTCACGGAGGAGCCCCCGTGCTGGGGCGGCCGATGGTCCCTGCCTGAAGCCGATTGTCCTTGACATTTCCGCGCACAGAAAGCACTAGGGAGGCGTTTTGACCGAAAGCGCCCAAGGCGCTGTGGGAAGACGTGTGCAACGGGAAGGAGGACAGGGAGGCATGGAACGAACTTTGTCGATCATCAAACCGGACGGCGTGCAAAGAGGTCTTGTGGGACACATCGTCCAGCGTTTCGAGAGCGCCGGCATTCGCATTGTGGGCATGAAGCGGCTGTCCTTGACCAAAAAAGAGGCCGAAGCGTTTTATGCCGTGCATCGGGAACGGCCCTTTTTCGACAGCCTGACGTCTTATATGTCTTCGGGACCGGTGGTGGTCATGGTTTTGGAAGGCCCCGACGTCATCCAGCGCAACCGGGACATCATGGGCGCCACCAATCCGGTGCAGGCAGCACCGGGAACCATTCGCAAAGAATACGGCCTGGACGTGGAAAAGAACACCGTCCACGGGTCCGATGCGCCGGAGACGGCGGCCAAGGAAATTGCCTTCTTTTTCAGCGAATTGGAGCTCATGCGTTAAGGACACCGAGCCGGGAGGGACGGCATGAACGGGCGGATTGTCGTGACGGCGGTCTTGTGCCTTGCGGTGTTTTCCTGTTCGGGGGTTGCCACCAAACCAACCCAGGAGCCGACGGCACAATACGGGGCGAAACCAGTCCAGGAATCCGTGAGGTCGGAGTCGCTCCTTCCCATGGCGCCGTACGTGGCGCCGCCGCAGAAGCTGGACTTGTGCGGGGAACCTGTTCCGCTTCACATTCGGGATGTTCTGGAACGGTTCGATCGGGAATTCACCATTGTGGTCTATTCCCATGCGCAGGTGTATCTCTGGCTGAAGCGGGCCGAAAGGTTCTTCCCGTGGTTCGAAGAAGAATTGCGCCGACGCGGCCTTCCCGACGACCTCAAGTATGTGGCCGTGGCGGAAAGCGACTTACAGCACGGAGCCGTCTCCTCGGCTGGGGCGGCCGGCATGTGGCAGTTCATTCCGTCGACGGGAAGCCGTTACGGGCTGGACCAAAGCCCGCAGGTGGATCAGCGCTATGATTTCGAAATGGCCACCGACAGCGCCCTTCGCTATCTCACGGACCTCTACCGGCGGTTCAACAACTGGACGTTGGCCATCGCGGCGTACAATTGCGGCGAAAGGCGCGTTTCCGATGAAATGGCGTTCCAGCGCGTATCGGACTACTACCAGCTGAAGCTTCCTTTGGAGACGGAACGCTACATCTTCCGCATTCTGGCCATCAAGACGGTCTTGTCTGATCCGCAAAAGTACGGATACACGCTTCCGCCCGGGGCGGGATACCCGCCGGAACGATTCGTTACCGTGACGGTGAATCTTCGCACGACGGTGCCCATTGTCGCGCTGGCCCAAAAAGCGGGCATAACATACCGGGAATTCAAGAGGCTGAACCCCGCTTTCACGACCACCACGCTGCCCCCGGGGACGCATCGCATCCGTTTGCCCGAAGGGTGCGGCACGGCCTTGGAGCAGGGGTTGGAATCCTTTCTAGCCTCTTACCGGGCGCCGGAAGCGCCCTCCGTGTCAGACGCGCCGCGTGTTTCAGAAAAACCGCGCGTGCCGGAAGTCATCATGCATACCGTGCGCCCCAACGAAACGCTCAGTGCCATTGCGGCCCAATACAAGGTCTCCGTTTCGGACATTCAACGTTGGAACGGCCTGAAGAGCACGACGCTCAAGCCCGGCCAGAAATTGCGCATCGAACGGTAGGCGTCCCGGGCCTGGTCCTTGACAGGGCTGAAACAACACCATTACGATGGGCGGGTGCAGCACGTGAGGCACGAGGAGCTTGTCCGAAAACCCTTTTGCCTTTGGGGTGTCTTTATGGGAAGGCGGGTTAAGGCGCGCTGAGAGGGCGCGACTGAAGCCGCTCCCATATGAACCATTCTTGGACGGGCTTCGAGGGATCCGTTGAGGTTCGGGTAATGGGACAGTCGGTGATCGAACATGCCGCGGCGCGTCTTCGGCAAAGTTCCTGGGCCGTGGCCCTTACGGGGGCGGGGATATCCGTGGAAAGCGGAATTCCCGATTTTCGCAGTCCGGGGGGTCTGTGGTCCAAATACGATCCCCTGGAATACGGAGACATCCGTTCCTTTCGCAGGAATCCCGGCAAAGTGTGGCGAATGCTCGTGGACATGGACCAAATGCTGCACAACGCCCGGCCCAACCGTGCCCATTACGCTCTGGCGTCTCTTGAACGGGAAGGGCTCCTCAAAGGCGTCATCACCCAAAACGTGGACAGCCTGCACCAGCGCGCCGGCAGCCGCACGGTGGTGGAATTTCACGGCCATGGGCGAACGGCCCGCTGCGATCATTGCGGTCGGGAGGTCCCGAGAGAAGCGCTGAAACTTCAGGATCTGCCGCCCCGATGCGGCTGCGGTGGGCCCATGCGGCCCAATTTTGTTTTTTTTGGGGAAGGCATTCCGCGCTCGGCTTACCTCCAGGCGGCCCACATGATGGAACGCTGCGATCTTCTTTTGGTCGTGGGCACTTCGGCGACCGTCGCTCCGGCCTCCGAGCTGCCCCTCATGGCCAAGAGCCGCGGGGCCTTCATCATCGAAGTGAACCCGAACGTCACGGAACTGACGGCGGCCCACACCGATCTTCATCTTGCCTTGCCGGCGGGACAGGCTCTGCCGGCCATGGTTTCGGCCTTGGGCCTTGCCATCCATGCCGAAGGAAAGTGAGTGCCATGTTTGCGGTTTTTCTAAGCGTCCTCTCCCTTGTGTTCGTATCCCAAGCCATGGCGGCGCCCAACGGCGGGGCCGCCAACGGTGTGACGGACATGATCTGGAACGCCGGCCCCATGGTGAAGCTGGTGTTGCTGCTTCTTGTGGGCATGTCCTTGGCCTGCTGGGGCGTGGTGCTGGTGAAGTTCAAGCTCTTTCGCCGAGCTGAAAGACAGTCCGAAGACTTCTACGAGATGTATCGGCAAAAGAAGAATTTCGGGCTTTTGTACCGCGAAAGTCAGGTGCTCGCCGAAAGCTATCTGGCTCAGGTGTTCCGTGCCGGATACGCGGAATGGGGGCGGTTGAGCAAGACCTTGGAACCTGTGAGCCTGACGGAGATGCCTTTGAACGGGGCCGATGAGGCCCTAAGCACGGTGGAAAAAGCCATGGAAGGGGCCATATTGCTGGAGACGCGCCGCCTGGAGCGATTCCTTCCTCTTTTGGCCACCACGGGTAACACAGCCCCATTTATCGGGCTGTTCGGCACCGTGTGGGGCATCATGACCTCGTTCCATGACATTGGCTTGAAAGGGGCGGCCAATCTGGCCGTAGTGGCTCCGGGCATTTCCGAGGCCCTGGTGGCCACGGCCATCGGGCTGTTCGCGGCCATTCCCGCGGTCATTTTCTTCAACTATTTCATGAACCGAATCCAGGCCATCCAAGGGCACATGCGCTACTTCGCCGGCGACTTCTATACGGTCCTCAAACGGGAATGGCTCCGCCGTTCCGCCGCGTCCGCGAAAAACGGCACGCCGGAGGCCCCCGCCGTGGTGCGCACGACGGGGTGAGAGGAAAGCCATGAAGACCAATGGGACTTCGCGGCAATTGATGTCGGAAATCAACGTCACGCCGTTTGTGGACGTGATGTTGGTGCTTCTCATCATCTTCATGGTCACGGCGCCCATGATGATGCAGGGTATTGATGTGGACCTGCCCAACGCGGAAGCGCCCGCCATTCCGTCGGAGGAGGAAAGGCTGGTGGTGACCGTGGATGCGCAACGAAAGGTCTACATCAACGAATATCCGGTGGATATGGAGACGCTGGGGCCCAAGCTGAGCGCCATCTACCGTAACAAAGGATCCAAGCAAGGCGTGTTTCTGAGGGCCGATGCGTCCCTGCCCTACGGTTACGTCATGGAAGTCATGGGTGTCATCCGCCAGTCGGGCATCGACCAGATCGGCATGGTGACCGAGTCGGTGCAAAAGCCCGAAAAGCGCCAAAGTGGGTAAACGGCCATGACGGCTGCCGACGCCTTCGATCGGCTGCGCCTTCCGCGCCAGGACGTTCTTTTCGGCATGGCGGTTTCCGTGATCGTCCATGCGGCGATGATCTTTGTCGTCGTTTTTCTGCCCCACGTGCTGCCCAGAAAACCCGTGGAACTGCCGTATTATTCGGTGAAATTGGTCACCGCCGGCGATCTGGGGCTGGATCAGGGATCCGGGGGCAAAGGGCCCAAGGCCCAGGTCAAGGCGCCCCAGGCACCGCCGAGCGCTGCCAAAAGGGATTCGGCCGCATCCGTGCCGGTCGTTCCGGTCAAGCGCCTTGCCGACAATTTCAAGATTGCCGACACCAAAGTGGAGAAACTCGACGCGGACGTAAAGCCGAACCTGAGTCGAATTGAAAGACCGTCTCTCGAAAAAAGCGTGGAGCAGCTGCTTCCGAAAGAAAAAGCCGAACGACCCAAGCCGCCTCCTGGGCCGGCCCAGCCGTCCTCGGCAAGCGGCGGGTCTGCATCGACCGCGGCCCCTTCGGGGGCCACGCCGTCGGCCAAGCCGGCACCGTCTGGGGCTTCGACCTCAGCAGGATCCGGTGTAGGCGGATCGGGCTCTTCCGGCAGCGCGCGCGGCGCTTCGGGACCGCCGGGGCCGAGCGGCACCGGTGGGGAACTGGCGCTGGCGCGGCGCCTCTACTACACCGAGGTGTGGGCGGCCATTAAGCGGCAATGGGTACTGCCCAAGTCGCTCATCAACGTGCAAGGCCTGGAAGCCGTGGTCGTCATCGTGGTGCGACGGGACGGTAAGATCGAAAGCATGCAGTTCGAAAAGCGATCGGGAAACCAACTCTTTGACGATTCGGTACTGCGAGCGATCCAGAAAGCGGATCCACTGCCGAAATTTCCGGACATCTACAGCCCTCCTCGGGACGAGATCGGCGTGCGGTTCCGGCCCGAGGATCTGGCGTGAGGCTCTCTTATGGGAAAAGGAACGGCTGAAACGGTGCGGCGTGCCTGTGCTGGGCGGGGATGGCGAAAGCTTCTCATTCTCTTCTGGGCTGCGGCCGGGTTCATGTCGGCTTCGGGCGCATGGGGTGCGGAACGGGTTTATATCGACATTACGCAACCCGGCTTTGTCAAGCTGCCCATAGCGGTTCCGGACTTCAAGATGCAGGGGGACGATGCCGGCCCGGCCCGGCAGATGGCCGCCGTGATTCGAGACGACCTGGATCTTTCGGGCTATTTCAAGGTGCTGGATCCTGCCGGTTTTCTGGAATCGCCCCAGCAGATGGGGGTTTTGCCCTCGGAAATCCGCTTCGACAGTTGGAAGGCCGTGGGGGCGGAATTCTTGGTACGGGGTCAATATGAGGCCAGAGGAGGCGGGCTGAACGCCGAGTTTCGACTTTTCGATGTCGTCTCTCAAAAAATGGTGGTAGGAAAAGCCTATGAGGCGCGCGTTGCGGACGCTCGAGCCGTGGCCCATCGCATCGCCAATGAAATCATAGCGGCTCTGACCGGGGAGGCGGGCATCTTTGATACGCGCCTTGCGTTCGTCCAGGCCGAAGGAGACGCCAAGGAAATCTATGTCATGGATCTGGACGGCCAAAACCTGACGGCTATCACGCGGGATCGCAGCACCGCCTTGTCTCCGGCCTGGAGTCCCGATGGAACGCAGTTGGCTTATGTCAGCTACGTGGAAGGGCAGCCCAAGATTTTCATCGCCAACGTGTTCTCCGGAGCCCGGCGGGCCGTGGCGGGCTATCCCGGGATCAACATCACGCCGGCGTGGCACCCTGCAGGCGGGCGCCTTGCCGTGACCCTGTCCAAGGACGGCAATCCGGACATCTTCTTGATGGATGCCCAAGGTTCGCTCCTGAAGGCCTTGGTTTCCGGATGGGCCATCGACGTGTCCCCCTCATGGTCTCCGGATGGATCGAAAATCGCCTACGTGTCCAACGAGTCCGGAAACCCACATATCTATGTGCTGGATCTCGCTGGGGGAAACAAGCGGCGCCTGACGTACGAAGGAAAATACAACACGTCCCCCGCCTGGTCCCCCAAAGGCGACTGGATTGCCTTCTCCAGCATGAACGGAGGACGGCATAACATCTTCATCGTGCGCCCGGACGGCTCGGGACTCAGGGCTCTGACCCACGGAGAAGGGGACAACGAAAGCCCCACCTGGTCTCCCGATGGAAGGCTCGTCGCCTTTAGTTCCACGCGCGAAGGGGCGAGCGCCATTTGGGCGGCAGTGGTCAACGGAGAAGGAATTCGGCGGCTGACCCGCCTGGGAGGGGCTCAGAGCCAGCCCAGTTGGTCGCCGCGCGCGAACCGCTAAACGCATCATCACAAAACCAGGGAGGGTGGTATGAACCATCGTGTGACGGCGGCAGTGGTCTGGTGTTGCGTTCTTTTGACCCTCACAGCCATGGCGGGTTGTTCCAAAAAGGCCGTGCCGGGCCAGACGGCTTACCCTTCGGCGGCAACCCCCGCGGGACCCGGGGCCGGCGGCCGGTATACGCCGGGTGGTCCCATTGACGAAGCCACGTGGCAGAAGCTGGGGCTGCGCACGGAAGAGGAACGGCAACGGTTCCTCAAGGAGATGGATGAATTCCAAAACGACGATATTTACTTTGAATTCGACGCTTATGTGCTGATGGATGAAGCCAAGGCGATTCTGGACAGGAAAGTGGATTTCCTGCGCCGATACCCCAAGGTGTCCGTAACCGTTGAAGGGCACTGTGATGAGCGGGGCACCAACGATTACAACCTGGCCTTGGGGGAACGACGCGCCAATGCCGCCTGGCAGTATCTTGTCAATTCAGGGATCGAACCGTCCCGGCTGAACATGATCAGCTACGGCGAGGAACGCCCCATCGCTTTGGGGCATGACGAAGCGTCGTGGGCCAAGAACCGACGGGCTCACTTCGTGGTGCAATTCTAAGGGAAAAGGAGCGGCCCATGGGCGGCGGCATGAAGCGGCCTGGCACCATTTGGATCGTCTTCGGGGTCTTGGTCCTCCTTTCGGGATGCGCCACCACCCAGCAAACCGATGTGCTCCAAAGCAACGTCGCCGGCCTGCAGCGGCAGGTGCAGGATCTGGACAGTCGCATCCAGAAAGTGGAGCAGGCGGTTTTCGGCGCCAAAGGATCCACGGGGGCCGCCGCGGGAGGCTTGGCTGCTCTGAATGCTCGAATGGATCAGATCCAGATGACGCTGGCGCAGCTTAAGGGCCAGGTGGAAGAACTCCGCCATCTTCAGCAACAACCGCCGCCTTCGGCGGCCGAACCGAAACCGGCTTCGGATCAACCCATCATTACGATCCCTGGGGCTCCCCCGCCGC
>Ga0209227_1000645_pt1 | contig 29475 bp, 21 predicted proteins | sample YNPBryantNP2012_FD_185815 | JGI IMG/M metagenome (GOLD analysis project Ga0209227, IMG submission 185815) | Anoxygenic and chlorotrophic microbial mat microbial communities from Yellowstone National Park, USA - YNP Bryant NP 2012 (SPAdes)... ...
TGGTACGTGAACGCGGGCCGGAGGCCCGCGCTACTGGGGTACGTTGGTACGTCAACGCGGGCCGGAGGCCCGCGCTACTGGGTACGTTGGTACGTGAACGCGGGCCAGAGGCCCGCGCTCCTGGGGTGCGTTGCACAACGCGGGCCAGAGGCCCGTGCTACTGGGTACGTTGGTACGTGAACGCGGGCCAGAGGCCCGCGCTCCTGGGGTGCGTTGCACAACGCGGGCCAGAGGCCCGTGCTACTGGGGTATTCCGCGCCGATGATCTGGCGCGGAGAGGGTATCAGGCGCGATCTAGCGGAGTTCAAAGGTCACTTGCACCGACGCACTGTAGGTTTGCTGACCTGGTTGGATAGGCGGGGCTGCGTTCCCTACAGCCGCACGGGCTTCAGCCATCATTGAGATCGGGATAGGGCTGGCGCCCAGATTTTCGGTAATAAACAAGACGCGACCCAACGATGTGCCACTGGCACGGGCCATCTGTTCAGCCCGTGCACGGGCATTCGCAATGGCCGCTTCCCTGGCCTGAGACAGCACACGCTCTGGATCGCTGACTCCGAAGCTGATGCCGTAAATCCGGTTGGCGCCAACCTGTACCACGCTATCGATGAGATTTCCGGCCTGCGCCAGATTGCGGATGGTCACCTGAACCGTGTTATTGACGGTATATCCGGTGATCTCACGCCCTTTTTCATCGTATACCGGATAGATGTTAATACCGGTGGTCTGAATGTCGCGGGCCTCAATGCCTAGCTGTCGAATCTGATCAATAATCGCCTGAGCCTGGCTGCTGTTCTGCGCTAACGCCTGCTGAGTTGTCGGTGCAGTCGTCTCAACCCCTATCAAAACCGAGGCCATATCAGGTTCGACCTTCACTTCACCGGTGCCAATCACTACGATCTGCGGCATATTGGCGACACTGGTTTGCGCGGTGACAGTTTGATCTGGACGCAACAGACTTACTGCGGCCAGGGCCAGCACAGCGACAAGCGCTGTTAGTGCGAGTACGATTGAAAGTAGACGGTTTTCCATTGTGGTAACTCCTTTAGGCAAAGGTCATTTGAACGTCGCATACCAGAGACGTGTTTGCCGCAGGGTTAGTTCCATCTGTCATTTGCAGTTGAAGGTTTTGGAAGGCACGCTCGCATCAGATCGGTACGTGTCGGGAAGCCTCATCTCCCACGATCCGAAACCACGCTGGCACTGGGTTCAGCGCCGGTGCCGCAGAACAGGCCGGGCGCCCCCTCACCTTCCCCCCGAACCCTTCCGCTCCCACACGAGGCGAGAAAAGGGGGGATGATCGGAGCAGGAGCGATCCCACGAACCAGATCACCCCTCGCCCGCAGCGCGGGAGCGGGGATCAGGGGGTGAGGGCCATCCCCCCTCGTCCGCAGCACGGGAGCGGGGTCCAGGGGGTGAGGGCCATCCCCCCTCGCCCGCAGCGCGGGAGCGGGGATCAGGGGGTGAGGGCCATCCCCCCTCGCCCGCAGCGCGGGAGCGGGGATCAGGGGGTGAGGGCAACAACAGAGCAACGGCATAACTGCTCGCCTACAGAGACCAGGAGGAAATACGCTGCTGCCACTTCCGCCAGAAAACGGCTGCCTCGAATGGACCAACAATCAGAAAGGCCAGCCAGATACCCCACAAGGCTGGTACCCACCACAGCACAATGACCAGGGCCAACCCTACACAAATCCAAATTGCTGAGCCGCTAATCACAAGTGGCGAAAGGGTATCACCAAGACCGCGCAACGCTCCACCAAGCGCAAATGTCACAGCCCAGGCCGGTTGAGTCAGGGCAACGACACGCACGGCTGCTGCACCTTCGGCGACCAATTGCGGGTCGTTGTTGAATATGCGCACCAGGCCTTCAGCAAATACGATGAATAGAACACCGAGTCCTCCCATCTAAATGACCGCCCAACGGAGAGCAATCTGCGCGACAGCACGGGCCTCGGCCAGACGCTGTGCACCAACGGCCTGTCCTACCAATGCTGTTGCTGCCAATCCAAAGCCGATACCGGGTAAAAATGAAAGAGAGCACATTGATCGCTACCCGATGCGCTGCCAGCGGTATCGTACCCAGTGTTGCTACTACTGGTGTCAGCGAGGCAATAGCGCCGATAATCAACACCTCTTCCACGGCGGCTGGCATCCCGATCCGCAAAATATCACGCAAGACGCTGAGCTGCGGCCACCATAACCCGCCTCCGCCGGCCCGCACACCATTGCGGCCACGCCAGAGGATACCGGCCAATAGTATTGCCCCTATCAGGCGCGCAACCACCGACCTCCATGCACTGCCAACTGCTCCCAAGGCCGGTAAGCCAGCCCAGCCGAAGATGAGTGCAGCACTGGCAATCACATTGATCACATTGGCAACAGCAGTAATGATCATTGGCGTGCGCGAATCACCAATGCCACGCAACACACCACCGATCAACAGCATCATCGTCAGGGTTGTAATGGTGCTCATTGTGACAGCCAGGTAATCAATGCCGACCTGACTGACATCGGGTGCTAAGCCAAACAGTCCAATAAGTGTAGGCGTGAGCAGTAAACCGATGACCGTGATTGGCAGCCCAATTAAAACGCTCCAGAACAGACCCTGGCGCGCCAGGGCACCAGCTTCAACCAACCGCCCGGCACCATACGCCTGCGCTACCAGCACAGCCACGCCAACCGACAAGGCACTGAGTGCTGCGGTGGTAACATAAATCACCTGCAACGCTGCGCCAACCCCGGCCAGGGCCACGGCACCTAAAGAGGCGACCAGGATCGTGTCAACCACACCGAGCATCGTTTGAAGCAGGTTTTCGCCGATAACAGGCCAGGCCAGCCGCAAAACTCGCTTTTCGAGTTGGGATCGCGATGGTGTTTGCTGAGTTGTTGTCGCTTGATGTTCGATAGAAACAGCTTCTGGTTGCATATCTCTCAGTATACCCGACATCAGCACATGGGTGGATCGCATGGAAGAAGGGTTTCTCGTACAATGAATAAAGATAGCGTGTTGTAAAGGAGGATAGAATGGAGCATGTTGACACTCTCCTCACCGGCGGCACTGTTGTTACGATGGATGCAGAGTGGCACATTTTTGCCAACGGCGCCGTCGCGATCCGTGATGGTGTGATTGTAGCTGTGGGACCGGCAAGCGATCTGAACGAGCGTTACACGGCGACCGAGACGATTGATTGTCGTAATTGTGCGATTATTCCTGGCCTGATCAATGGCCACGCGCATGTTCCGATGAGTCTTTTGCGCGGTCTGGTTGCCGATCAACAACTCGATGTCTGGCTCTTCGGTTATATGTTTCCGGTAGAGAGTCAGTTCGTCGATGCTGAGTTTAGCTTCACCGGTACGCTGCTGAGCTGTGCCGAGATGATCCGTGGCGGAACGACGACGTTCGTCGATATGTACTACTTCGAGGAAGAAGTAGCACGAGCAGCCGATCAGACCGGAATGCGGGCAATCTGCGGCCAAACAGTGATGCGACTACCAACCCCCGACGCCGATTCGTTCGATGCTGGAATCGAGCGTGCCCGACGCTTCATGACCGAGTGGCGCGGCCATCCGCGCATTATCGCTACGGTTGCCCCGCACGCCCCCTATACCTGCACCGACGACATCTACCGGCAGGCGGCTGCTCTCTGTGCCGAGTTTAGCGTTCCGCTGATTACCCATCTGTCTGAAACAGCACGAGAAGTCGAAGAGAGTATTCGTGACCGCGAAGTAACGCCCATCCGTTACGCCAAACGAGTCGGTGCGTTTGATGTTCCGTGTATCGCCGCCCACTGTGTCCACGCAACCGAAGACGATCTGCGACTCTTGCGCGAAGCTCGTGCCGGCGCCGTGCCTTGCCCGACCAGTAATCTCAAACTGGCCAGCGGTGTCGCTCCGTTTCGCCGTATGATCGAGACGGGTGTGCGGGTTGGTCTCGGTACCGATGGACCGGCAAGCAATGACGATCAGGATATGTTTACCGAGATTCAGTTGGCGGCGCTACTCCCCAAGGGTCTCAGTGGCGATCCAACGGCAGTACCGGCCCGTGAGGCGTTTGCTCTCGCCACCTGCTGGGGAGCACGGGCAATTCATCTCGATCACCTGATCGGGTCGTTGGAAGTGGGTAAACGTGCCGATATTGTCGTAGTTGAACTGGATCGCCTACACAGTGCACCACGCTACACCTACGCCCCAGATGCCATCTATTCCCATCTCGTGTACAGCAGTCGGGCCGCCGATGTCCGTGATGTGTTGGTCGATGGCAAATTACTCCTCCGCAATCGCCATCTGCTGACGATTGATGAGAATGAGATTATTGATCGCGCCCAGGCTATCGCGACCCGCATCAACGAGTTTCTCGCCACGCGCGAACGGAACCTGCTTGCCAAGATTCTGGCTCTGGGTGGTGTCCAACAGGCCGAAATCTTTGAGATTCAGGTCAAAGCCCGTCTTGATCCAGGTGATGTTGAACGGGTTCTAGCCCTTCTCAACCATCCGGCTATCACGGTAACCAAGACCAGCGAGCGCACGCAGTACGATACCTACTTTATTTTTGCCAATGGCGAGCGCATTCGGATTCGTGAAGATCATCGTACCGATCCAGGAGCACGACCGCAGCCCAAATATACGCTCACGCTAATGGCCGAAGCACGCCGCTTCGATCATCCCAAAGCAATGATGCTCTCACGCGCACGGTATACTGCACCGGCAGACCACACCGTGCGCTTCTACCGCGAGTATTTTCAACCCGACCGAATTGAAGAGTTGGAAAAGCGACGACGACGCTGGCGTATCCTCTACCGTGATCATGATTTCGCGATCAACCTTGACACCCTGGTTGGTCAGGCCGATAGCGGGCAATTTCTCGAAATCAAGAGTCGGACCTGGAGCCGCCGCGATGCCGAGCAGCGGGCGCAGTTGATCAGCGAATTGCTCGAATTGGCCGGTATCACCGATGACGCACTGATATTGCAAGAGTATGTGGAGCTTGTGTCATGAAACATCCCGGCATCTTCTTGATCGGCCTGACCGGAGGTATTGCCTGCGGTAAGAGTACGGTGCTGGCAATGCTGGCCGCACTGGGTGCACGCACAATTGACGCTGATCGGGTAACGCATCGCCTGCAACAGCCGGGAACAGCGGTCTACCAGGCGATTGTCGAGGCTTTTGGACCACACATCTTGAGCGCACCTGGCGGTGCTATTGATCGTCGCAAGCTCGGTAATATCGTCTTCAACGATCCGGCAGCGCTCAAGCGGCTGGAGGCAATCATCCATCCGGCGGTACGGGCCGAGATCAGGCGGTTTCTGGCTGAAGTAGCGAACGCTGGTGGCTACGCGACTCGTCTGCGCCCGGTTGAGCGACCGGTGGTGGTGATCGATGCGATTAAACTCATCGAATCGGGATGGGCCGACGAGTGCGATCAGGTGTGGGTCGTTACCTGCTCACCCGAACAGCAGATCGAGCGTTTGATGACGACTCGTGGCATGTCGCTGGCTGAGGCCCAGGCACGTATTGCAGCTCAACCCCCGCAAGAGAGTCGGCTCAGTCGGGCCGATGTCATCATCGACAATAGCGGTTCGCAGGCCAACACTCGTGCTCAGGTCGAAGCGGCATGGCAGCAGGCCCTGCTTGCCAGTCACGGGCGATAGATAATGCGTCGGCGCTCCTCGATCACCACACCATCGGCCAGAGTCACGCGCAATCGAATGGTGTAATCGCCTGCCGACCAGGAGCCAGCATTCCACATACCGAGTAATCCCTGTTCAACCGGCTGGCTGCTCTGCCCCAGTACCTGCCAGTCGGTTGGATCGGTGCCGCTGCCCACATCGAGAATAAATGGGCCGCGGGCCGTGCCTTTGATAAAGATCAACGTGTTCGTGATCACACTTTGCTCGGCGAGATCGAGCAACGCTATTGCACGCTCCGGTTCACGCGGCGGCGGGCAATAGCTAGTCGGCGCAACTTTCCCATTGCGACGTGCCCATTCGGCAACTTCGGTTGGATATACTGGGAAAGTAACCAGGCGCACCTCCTCTGGCGGTGTGTACGTGGTCGCCAGACACGAGCCATCACCACCCACCCGCACCGTTTGAAAGCTGAGCGCACTTACCGGACCGCTCCCAACCACAAAGCGTTCGGTAATCACCTGCGGGCACTCAGGGTTAGGTGGGCCACCGGTTTCAACACACACAGGCTGCTCGACAATTCCTGTCGGTGGCACAAATGGCCTGGCTACCCGATTAGCGTGATACCGTAACATCAATTCACGCCAGATCAGACCAGCCCCGTTGGCGCCGGCCACTTCAGCCATTGGCTGATTATCATTATTCCCAACCCAAACCCCAATGATTACGGCATCGGTATAGCCAATCGCCCATGAATCGCGGTAATCGTTACTGGTTCCAGTCTTGACCGCTGCCGGAATACCCGGCAATTCCATCACATTATTGCGGCCAAACACCGGCCAGCGTGCAGCATTGTCGCTGAGAATATCACTGATCAGAAAGGCAATTTGCTCACTCTGTGGGCCGAGCAACGGCTTGCCACGAGTCGGCTGCCACGTTTCAAGAACCTCGCCGCGACTGTTTGTCACTCGCAAGATAGCAACCGGACGCACCTGACGGCCACCGGCCCGCAAACCGGCATAGGCGCCGGTCAATTCGAGCAACCGCACCTCGTTACTACCGAGTGCCATCGCCAATCCGTAGCGAGCGGGATCGGTAAACGACGTTACGCCGAACTGGGTCATCAGATCGACAAATGCCTCAACCCCAACAAATTCCAGCGCCTTTACCGCCGGAATATTGAGCGAATTGGCTAGCGCCAGCCGTAACCGTACCGGACCTCGAAAACGACCATCATAATTGCGCGGCTCATACACAACACCGTTGATTTGCCAGCGCGAAGGAATATCCCACAATATGGTTGCCGGTGTCCAACCACGCTGCAACGCGGCAGCGTAGATAAACGGTTTCAGGGTCGAACCGGGTTGACGCAAAGCAAGAGTGACGTTCACCTGTCCGTCAGGCGCGTTGTAATCAACGCTCCCCACCATCGCCAGAATCTGCCCGTCAGGCGACAGCATCACCACTCCCGCGTTGCTTGCCTTCCGTTCGCGTAAAGTAGCCACCTTCTCGGCAGCCACCTGTTCGGCCTGCATCTGCCACGCCGGGTCAAGCGTGGTAATTACCCGCAACCCGCCACGATTGACCATCTCCTCGCCGAAACGCTGGACAAGCAAATCGTAAACGTAGAAGACAAAATGTGGCGCACTGATCGTTACCGTTGGTGTCACCAGCCAGATCGGTTCGGCGAAGATCGCATCAGCTTCGGCAGCGCTGATGAAACCAGCTTTGACCATCTGGTTCAACACGATACGCTGGCGGGCACGGGCCAGCGGCAAATTTTCAAACGGATTGTAGACAGAAGGAGATTGCGGCAAACCGGCGAGAAGGGTTGCTTCACCGCGACTCAATTCCCAGACATGTTTCCCAAAATAACGGCGTGCTGCTGCCTCGACCCCATACGCCTGCGCACCGTAGTACACCTCGTTGAGGTAGAGCGATAAAATCTGATCTTTACTGTACTCTTGCCCAACGCGAATAGCCAGAATCGCCTCACGAATTTTACGCTCAATTGTTTGTTGTCGGGCTTCTTCAGGAGTCAGCAAAATTGTCCGCACCAACTGCATGGTAATCGTGCTCGCCCCTGAAACCGTCTCACCGGCAGTCAGATTTTGCCAGAAAGCGCGAATGACACTCGGTAAATCAACCCCAGGATTAGTATAGAAATTCGCATCTTCAACGGCTACCGTTGCATCGCGCAATATCTGCGGAATCCGGTCAAGCGCCACCGGAACGCGCACCCCCGGCCCGATAACTTCGTAGAGCAGCGTAATCCCATCACGGGCATAAATGCGCGTGTTCTCGAAGCTGCGGTGCTGATCGATCAGTTCTGGCGGGGGGAGATCACGACCGTAATAGAAGTATAGTCCGATCAGACCAATCAAGCCGCACAATACAAGAACAAGCACGGCAAACAGTAGCCGATTCAACCAGCGCCAAACAAACGCCAGGCCGCGAATAAGCCATGGAGTTGGTGGCGGAGACCGCCGACGAAAGCGGGGTAATGGTGGACGAGGCCGACGTGCCATGGTTGATGCACCTGTGATATGCAGCCAAATCTATCGTGCAGAGCGACCTTCGCGTAAGATCGTTCTGTATATACTATAGCGTGGTTGCAGGAACATGATCGGTTATTTCACCATCAGCGGTTATATAAGCGATTGTAGTCGAGATAGAAACCAACGCCCGCCCCCGCAGCCCCTTTCCTCGCCGACCACGAGAGGGAAGGATGAACTGCTCCCTCTTTCTGCGCCAAGCAGTGCCCTGCAACAGAATGATCCCATCCATACCCTATGCTACAATCATCCATCAATATTGCCTTGACATCTTGAGGAGGTTGCCATGACGCAAGCCCCGGCCCGGATCGGCTTGACCGATACCCGTTACTTTACGCCATTATCACGCCTGGGGGCGGTACAGCCCATCGAACGCGGGATACTTGCTGCCCTTGATCACGAGTGGTTACGGGTAGAATGGATCCGTGAGGATATTGTTCGTTTCAAGATCAGTCGCGGTGGACGTTTTGATGAACATCCCACTTACGCTGTCTGTATTGACCTGACAACCGTACCAGTGCCGTCGTTCACCCTTACCGAGACGGACACTTCGCTGATCTTACGCAGTACCCGTCTGGAGATAATCATCGGCCGTGATCCGTTTACGCTTACCGTCCGTCGTTCTGACAACAGTCTCGTCTTAAACACAGCAACCGGTCATGATGGGCGGCCATGGGCGTATGCAACGCTGAACGATGCGTTCGCGTTTCATCGGGTATGTGCCCGCGATGACGGATTTCTCGGTCTGGGTGAGAAGACCGGTCGCCTTAATCGTAAGGGGCGCGATTTTATTCTGTGGAATAACGATGTGTTAAGCCCACAGGGCGAAGCCGAGTTTGCGGTAGGCCGCGATCCCGCCGATCCACGAACAAAGAATACCAGTACTGAGTTCGATCCCTATTACGTCTCTATCCCATTCTTTTATCATCTCGATCAGGCTGGGAATGCGGCTGGTTTCTTTCTTGATAATGCGTATCGGCAGCATGTCGATTTTTCGCCCGCTGAAACTTACGGGGTCTGTGCGTTGGGTGGTCAGTATACCGAATATGTGTTCGCCGGGCCGCGTATTGCCGATATTCTAGAGGGGTTTACCTGGCTGACCGGTCGTCTGGCGCCACCACCCATCTGGGCCCTCGGCTATCATCAGTGCCGCTGGCACCGTTACCGCCAGGAGGATGTCGTAGCGCTCGCTGTTCATCATCGCGAACGACGTATTCCTTGTGATACGCTGTGGCTCGATATTGAGCACATGGATGGCTATCGCGTTTTTACCTGGAATCACGAGTTGTTCCCCGATCCGGCAGCGCTGGTGCAACAGTTACAACAGTACGGCTTCCGTCTCATCACGATTGTTGATCCCGGTGTCAAGCTTGACCCCGACTTTGCGTTGTTTCGTGAGGGGCAGGCACACAACTTTTTCTGCCGCACGGCAAGCGGTGAGTTGTACATTGGTCAGGTCTGGCCGGGTCGAACGGTATTTCCCGATTTTGTCAAGCCGGCAGTACGGGCCTGGTGGGGGCAACAGAATGCCAACCTTGCCCGTTTGGGTGTGGCCGGTATCTGGAACGATATGAACGAACCCGCCACCGGTGATATTCCGCCCTATGCAATGCGGTTTAACGGTGGGCAAGAACCACACGAGCGTTATCACAATCAATATGCGCTCTTGATGGCGATGGCGACGGTTGAAGGCTTACAGGCTGCGTTCCCTGATCAACGAACGTTCGTGCTCTCACGGGCAGGCTTTGCTGGCATTCAACGCTATACGGCGAATTGGATGGGCGATAATTGCCCGCGTTGGGATCATCTCTGGATGAGTATGCCAATGGCGATGGGAATGGGCTTGTCTGGACAGGCATTTATCGGAGCCGACATCGGTGGCTTTGCCGGTGATACCCAGCCCGAACTCTTTGCCCGTTGGATGCAGTGTGCGGCCTTGACGCCGTTTTGTCGCAATCATAGCGCCTATGGTCATGTTGACCAGTACGTCTGGTCGTTTGGGCCGGCCATCGAGCAGATTGCCCGGGCTGCCCTTGAGTTGCGCTATCGGTTGATACCTTATCTGGTGACGGCGTTTATGCACACGCTGGAAACAGGCGAACCGGTACAGCAGCCACTGGTATTTGCTTATCAGACCGACCGCTTGACTCGCGATATTGATGACCAGTTTCTGCTCGGTCGTGATCTCCTCGTTGCGCCAGTTTATGCCCCCGGCGCCGTTGCCCGGCAACTTTACTTACCGGCCGGAGCGTGGTATGACTGGTACAGCGATGAGCAGTTTACCGGTGAGCAGTTTATCAGCGTAGCAGCTCCTCTCAATCGAATCCCGCTCTTCGTGCGAGCCGGAGCAGTCATTCCACTCTGGCCAGAAGTGCCGCCGTCAACGATGAACTATTATCCGCGCACGCTAGAGTTACATCTGTTTGTGCCAACGCACGATGGTGTTTACACCTCAGACCTGCACGAAGATGATGGTTTGACGTTTGGATTTGCACAGGGAGCCTGTTACCGCACGACGTTCCGGATCGAGCGACGTGGCCAGCAGGTGACTGTAACGGCAACGGTGCGCGGTGATGGATTCAGGGAGTTTGCCCGTGAGACGTTGACGCTAGTGATCCACGGCGCCACCCCAGCAGCGCTTGTCGTTAATGGGATGACCCAGCCATTGGTCGCCAACCAGCTCACGTTTGCTAACCGAGGGCAGGGGTTTACGGTCTCGTTTACGGTGTGACACCCTGGGGATAATATCAGCAACGCCAGATAATGGTTGGACTCATTTCGGCGATCCCTGTCACAACCAGATGACAACGGTCAAGCGCATGTCGGTAATCGTCGTCGTTTCTCGTGGTCAACGCCGTCGTCTGTTTTCTTTTTTGTCGAAATGACCACGTCGTGCGACACCCATCCCTCTAGGAAATCGCAGGGGCGGGTTGCGAACCCGCCCCGCACGATATTTAGCACTCTATCCAACGACGCAGCTCATTATGCCTCGTCGTGCTTCTCGACGATCTGCACCTTGCTACTGGTCGGCGGCGTTGTCGGTTGGCGATTCCAGCTCAACAGTTGACCGAGTAGCGCCCACATTCGTTGTTCGACCTCGGCCTCGCGACCACGCAGCAATAGACTGACGCCACCCAGGATAAGAATACCCGGCCAGAGCAATTTGAACAGCGACAGCAGCGCCAGCCCAACTCCCCACAACAGAGCCTGTACTGCCTCATCGATGCGGCCAAGGTTGCGCTGACGGCGATAGATCACGATGCCACCACCGGCCAGCAGAGCAACCGGTACCAGCCACCACAGCCTGAAAATAGCGACCACACCAATCGTGATCAAGATCAGTCCGATCAAGCGTGTTTGATTGTTCATTGTTTATCTCCTCCGTAATGTGTGACCTCTTCGCTTCTATCGCTATGACGTAGCTTCAACTGCAAAAGTTGCAGCAGTCTGTGGTACCATAGTTGAAAGGTAATCGGATTTGCAAGCACATACAAGAAACATCTTCACACGCTGACGTTAGCTTTCAGGGGATCACAATGACTACACCACGCAGCGCCGAGCGGGTTCGTCAGTTTGGCACCACCATCTTCGCCGAAATGAGTGCTCTTGCCGTACAATGTGGCGCCGTCAACCTGGGCCAGGGTTTTCCCGATTTTGCCGGGCCAGAATGGGTTAAGCAAGCCGCAATTGACGCTATTTGCGCCGATGCCAATCAGTACGCGCCTTACATCGGTGTGCCACGCCTGCGTGAAGCGATTGCCGCAACCTGGCAGGCGCAAGGGTGGCGTACCGTCGATCCGCAGACCGAGGTCACGATAACCAGTGGCGCGACCGAAGCTCTCTTTGGCGCCGTGCAGGCGTTGATCAATCCCGGTGATGAGGTGATTCTATTCGAGCCGTTTTACGATGCGTATCTGCCCGATGTAACAATGGCCGGTGGTATCCCCCGCTTTGTGCGCCTGCATCCTCCTACTGACGGTCAGCAAAACTGGTGGTTTGATCCGGCTGAATTGCAGGCTGCGTTCTCGTCACGTACCCGTCTACTGATGCTCAATACGCCCCACAATCCGACCGGTAAAGTATTTCGACGTCACGAGCTAGAACAGATCGCCGATCTCTGCCAGACTTACGACGTGATCGTGATTGCCGATGAAGTGTACGATCAACTCGTCTTCGCCGGTGCCGAGCACATTCCGATTGCAACACTGCCCGGTATGTGGGAGCGAACGCTCACCATCAACAGTTTGGGCAAGACATTTAGTCTAACCGGGTGGAAGATCGGTTACGCCGTTGGTGCGGCCCCCCTCATCGCCGCGCTACGGGCTGCACATCAGTGGATTACCTTTGCCACTGCAACCCCTTTACAATATGCGGCAGCAGTGGCGCTGGAAGGAGCGTTGCAGAACGGCTACTATGACCGGTTTCGCGCTGAGTATACGGCACGGTATCGCCTGCTCGAAGAGATTCTGATCAGCGCCGGTCTGCCCGTGTTGCCGACCGAAGGCAGCTATTTCCTGATGGCCGACATTTCGCCGACCGGCTTTCGCGACGATGTGACGTTCTGCCGCTACCTGACTACCGAAGTTGGCGTTGCGGCGATCCCACCTTCTGCCTTTTATGCCCGCCAAACCGATCTCCCGCTGCTTGCCCGCTTCTGTTTTGCCAAACGTGAAGAGACGCTGCGTGCTGCACAACAACGCTTGTTGGCCTGGCGACAGCGAAGCTGAAATCAGAAAGCGAGTGTCAACGATGGAACACCGACTGCAAGAACTACGTGCCCGTTTGCAAGAGATTGATGATTTAAACAGTGCTGCTGCTATCCTCAGTTGGGATCAGAGCACCTACATGCCGCCGGGTGGCGCAGCCGCCCACGCCCGTCAACTCGCTACGCTTTCGCGGCTGGCTCACGAAAAGAGCACCGATCCTGAGCTAGGCAAGCTGCTGGCAGAACTGATGCCTTATGCCGAAACACTACCGTATGATCATCCCGATGCGGCACTGATCAGAGTGGCCCATCGCAACTACGAGCGGATGACTCGCATACCGACCGATTTGGTGAGTGAAATTGCTGCCCACACGGCGGGGAGTTATCACGCCTGGACCAAAGCACGGCCGGAGAATGATTTTGCAACGATGCTGCCCTACCTCGAACGCACCCTCGAGCTGAGCCGACGGGTAGCTGATTGCTTCCCTGGCTACGATCATCCGGCCGATCCATTGATCGATTTCAGCGATTACGGGATGCGCGCAGCAGTGATCCGTGAGCTGTTTGCCCGCTTGCGTGCTGAACTGACTCCGCTCATTCGGGCCATTGTGGCCCAACCGCCGATTGACGATTCGTGTCTGCGTCAGTATTACCCACGCAACGACCAACTGGCCTTCGGCGAGCACATTATCCGACGCTTTGGCTATGATTTTGAACGAGGTCGGCAAGACCTGACGCATCACCCCTTTATGACCAAGTTTTCGGTCGGCGATGTACGGATTACGACCCGCATCAACGAACATGATCTAGGTGACGGTCTGTTTAGCACGCTGCACGAATCAGGCCATGCCATGTACGAACAGGGGATCGATCCCGCCTTCGAGGCGACACCACTCTGTTCAGGGGTTTCGGCCGGCGTCCACGAGAGCCAATCGCGGCTCTGGGAAAATCTGATCGGGCGTTCACTGCCATTCTGGGAGTATTTCTATCCTGAACTACAACAGACATTCCCACAACAGTTGGGTCAGGTGCCACTCGACACCTTCTATCGTGCGATTAATCGGGTGCAACCGTCACTGATCCGCACTGACGCCGATGAGGTTACTTACAACCTGCACGTGATGATACGGTTTGATCTGGAACTGGCTTTACTTGAGGGCAACCTGAAGGTGCGCGATCTGCCAGAGGCGTGGAATGCGCGCTACGCCGAAGATTTGGGTGTGACGGTACCGGACTACCGTGACGGCGTGCTGCAAGATGTCCACTGGTTCGGTGGGTTAATTGGCGGCGCATTCCAGGGTTATACGTTGGGCAACATCCTCAGTGCGCAATTCCTGGCTGCTGCCCGGGCAGCACATCCGACGATTGATGAGGAGATCAGGCAGGGCGAATTCGCTACACTGCACGGCTGGCTGCGCGAGAACATTTATCGTTATGGCAGCATCTTCACGCCGAACGAACTGATCGAGCGCGCATCAGGCACTCCTCTGCGGATCGAGCCGTACATGACGTACCTGCGTGAAAAGTACTCGGCGATCTATAACTTATAGTCAGACAATCAGGTCAGTCGGGGGCGACCATCCAGGCCGCCCCTGTGCTGCTGTATCCTATCACCTCAATCCTCGATCTGCGTTCGTCCCGTAGCGTTCAACAGGGATCCCGACTCGGCGGCGAGCTTTCATCGTCAGGTTCAGCTTCATGAAGTGAAGAAAGCTGAACAGCATCCATAATTAATGCCAGTGCTTGCTCGCGTGAGCGAGTGAGCATCTCGAGTTCAGTTAAGAGAAGGGAGAGGCGACGATAATCACGGCGAATGACCTGTTCATCGGCAGAGGAGAGACCAGGACGTACCGTTGTGAGCCATTCGTCAAACGACGAGCGCTGAATAAGGAGTTCAGGCGAACCAAACTGACTGAGTCGAAGCCACAGTGTTGCCGCACTATTAGTTAGTAAACGAAGGCTATCAATAGTCATATTGTCAGTGATACCATAACCTATCCAACCCTTTTCCATGGGTATAAGGTACCCTCTGTATGGTAATTGGTCTTTCATTCTCTATGGATCGGTCGTGAGATTGAGTTTCACCTCTGGTATAATTTAAACGAAAGAATACTGGTAGGACATTATGCGTGAACCAATCTCAATTCAGGCAACTGACACCACAACCACTGTTCCCAAGCCGACCGAACCGCCCCGCTTCCGTCCGCGTGAGCGTTTCTTGCGCGTTTCATCATTTTTTCTCGGCGTCGTCATCCATATTTACATCTGGGATATTTTTCTCGCCCGCTTCGCCATCTTTCGCTGGTATGTCCAGCGCACCATGATCCGACGTTGGGTAAACATCGCCCGTCGGTTTCGTATGATGGCTGTTGAATTGGGCGGGATGCAGATTAAGCTCGGTCAGTTCCTTTCCTCGCGTGCCGACATCATTCCTGAAGTGGTACGCCGTGAATTAACCGGTCTCCAGGATGAAGTTCCTCCAGCACCTGCTGGGCATGTGCTGGAGGTCATTCTTGAAGAACTCGGCGCCCCACCCAGCGAAATCTTTCGCAGCTTCGAGACCGAATGCGTTGCGGCAGCGTCGCTCGGCCAGGTGCACTACGCTGTGTTGCACGATGGCCGTGAAGTCGCGGTTAAAGTGCAACGCCCCTGGATCGACAAAATTATCGAAGTTGATCTCAGTGCGGTGACGTGGGTGGTGCGGCTGATCAAGAATTATCCGCCCATCCGCCGACGCGCTGATTTAGAGGCCCTCTTAGCTGAGTTCGCCCGTGTCCTGGTGCAGGAACTGGATTATGTGCAGGAAGCCCGTTCGGCGGCTACTTTTCGGCAGAACTTCGCGAACCATCCGGGGATCTACATTCCTGAACCGATCTTCGAGTTAACCACTCGCCGCGTGCTGGTCATGGAACGGATCAGTGGTGTGAAGATCACCGATCTGCACACCCTCGATCAGTTGGGGGTCAGTCGCCTCGAACTGGCTGCCCGCCTCAACAACTGCTATCTCAAGCAATTCTTCATTGATGGCTTCTTCCACGCCGATCCGCATCCAGGGAATCTCTTTGTGCGCGTCGAGACGGGTCTGACGCCGGGGAAACCGACACCGCCGCCAGTATCGGCCAGTAATAATGGATATCACCCTATCGAGGCTGGATTGCCAATTGATACTGCACCGCCAGATGTACCATCCGGTACACCCTTCACCTTGATCTTCGTTGATTTTGGCATGGTCGGTCGGTTACCACCACAAACGATGGAGGTAATGCGGCAGGGCGTCCTGGGGTTGGCAACGAATGATGCCGATAGGATTCTGAATGCACTCGAACAGCTCAACATGATTTTGCCCGGCGCCGACCGTCGTGCGATCAAGAGTGCCATCGAGACGATGCTGCGTTATTCGTTCAATCGTACCGTGCGCGAGCTGACGAATCTCGATGTTGAGGCCATTATGGCCGAAACCAAAGACTTGATCTACGACCTGCCATTTCAGATTCCGCAAGACTTGCTCTATCTAGGGCGAGCGTTGAGTATGGTCGCCGGTCTGTCAACCGAAATCTACCCTGACATCAATCTGTTTGAAGAGTTACGTCCCTTCGCACGTGCGATGTTGGCGCAAGAGCAGCGCAATGGCAACTGGCTAGAGAAGTTCCAACAAGAGATCACCGAACTAGGTCAGATTCTCTTGGCTTTACCTCGTCAGATGGATGCCTACTACCGGGCGGCAAATCGGGGTGAACTGCAAACTCGTTCCGATTTGAGTCGCTTGGAACGGAGCATGAAACGAGTCGAGCGGGCTACTGACCGTCTGATGGGTGGAATGCTGGCAACTGGTCTGTTCCTCGGCGGGGTGCAGCTTCGCACTCGCGGGCTGGAACGCGAAGCGAAGCGAGCCTGGTGGGCAGCCGCGGCGGCTATTCTGTGGGCGCTCTGGCCACGGAATGATCGCTGGTAGGCCGCCCGGCCTGCTCAAACACCCTGTCTCACGTAACAGTGTACAGCAAGTCATTGCGCACCCGTGTCCACCAACCTCGTAGGGGTGAACTGTCCCCACACATGGCGATCACAGCACCAGACCGTCCGCACCATCGGGTTCTACCCGGCGGCACCGCACCCTACCTGTCGGGGTTCAATCGTAGCGTAAGGCGTTCTTTTGCCCACAACCGGTTTCATCTGTTAACCCAGGATGAAGAGCCTCTCCTCTGCCAGGCTCTGACGCTCCCCGCTCCTTCTCACTCCGTCTCTTCAGGTCTGGTAAGATGGTATACAGGAGATCAGTACAAGACACCTTTGCCTCCTGCTACCGTTGCGACAACGGTAACACGATGAAGAGATACGGTAACCTTGTATGAACACGCAAGCCCATTTTCCACCCAATTTTCTCTGGGGCGCAGCGACCGCTGCCTATCAGATCGAAGGCGCATGGAACGAAGACGGTAAAGGTGAAAGTATCTGGGATCGCTTCGTGCGACGACCCGGTGCGATTGCCAATGGCGATACCGGCGATGTTGCCTGTGACCATTACCATCGCTACAAAGAGGATATCGATCACATGGCGGCATTAGGACTAAAGGCCTATCGCTTTAGCATCTCGTGGCCGCGCATCTTTCCTACCGGTGCCGGACAACCCAATCAACGCGGCCTCGACTTCTACCGGCGGCTGATTGATGGTCTCCATCAGCGTAACATTCTACCGGTTGCAACCCTCTATCACTGGGACCTGCCACAAGCGCTCGAAGATCGCGGTGGCTGGATGCAGCGCGACACCGCGTTGCGCTTCGCCGAATACGCCGACTACCTGTTTCGCACGATTGGCGGCGACGTTGCATTATGGGCCACCCACAACGAGCCGTTCATTCAGGCATTTTACGGCTACGGCAACGGCGAAAATGCCCCGGGAAAACGTGTCCCCTGGAAGGTACTGGCCGTCGTTCATCATCTGCTGTTATCGCACGGATTGGCTGTAAGCGCCTTTCGTGCTGTCCGTCCTCGACCGGCACGGAGCGATATGCCGTCACCTCAGATCGGCATCGTGTTGATGATATGGCCACAATATCCGGCCAGTGATCGACCTGCCGACCACAAAGCGGCCCAACGGATCGATGGCATCATGAACCGTCTCTTCCTCGAGCCACTGTTTTGTCGCCGCTACCCGGACGACATCATCAAACACTTCGCTCGTCGGTTTGTTTTTGCCCCGATTCGGCCCGGTGATCTTGAGATTATCGGCCAACCAATTGATTTTCTCGGTATCAATACCTACACCCGTCTTTTCAACACGGTGAATTGGCGTGAGCCGTTCGTAATGGCGAAACAGGTACCGGGGCCGTTACCGAAAACAGCAATGGGTTGGGAGATTTACCCTGATTGTATCATCGAGGCATTGCAAAAAGCCCGTCAATATACTTCCTTACCGCTGTACATCACCGAGAACGGTGCTGCATTCGACGACCCGGCGCCGTCGGCAACGGATCAGGTCGTCGAAGACCCGCAACGGGTAGCGTATTTACAGGCGCACATCGAAGCATGTCGGCGTGCGCTGGCCCTTGGCATTGATCTGCGCGGCTACTTCGTCTGGAGTCTGCTCGACAATTTTGAGTGGGCGAAGGGTTATAGTAAACGCTTCGGCATCATCTACACCGACTACGCGACGCAACGGCGAGTGTGGAAGCGCAGTGCATACGTCTACCGCGATATTATTGCGCATAACGGATTGTAGCCAGCGATGATCGCTCGCGCCGGTATGAACACAGCACAGCGCTACCTGTTGACGGTGGCGATGCTCACCGTTGGTTTGACGGTAGGCTGGCTATTTGCCACCATCGCCTACGCCGATCTCGGCTATGCCGGTTACCGTCTGCATGTGCCGTTATTCGGCGATCTGGCGTTGATCGGTCTGCTCAATAGCGTAGCGGTGCTGGCCGGCGGGTTGAGCGGCCCACTGGCATGGCAGGCAGTACGCTCCCTGGGCGCACGAGCGGCGCTGATCCTCGGTTGTCTCTTGCACAGTCTGGCACTGCTGACCTTAAGCCTGGCACCTGCCGCCGACAGGTTATCGCCGCTTACCGCATGGCTCCTGTTGGCCGGTGTGGCACTGAGCGGGCCGGCCAGTGTGCTGTTTAATCTGGCCGGCCCGCCGCTAATGATGCAACTGAGTGGCGCCGCCGGGCCGGATCGCCTCTTTGCCCGCAGTGCGGCACTGACATTGATCACTAACGGCGCCGCGAGTCTGCTCGGTGGTCAACTGACAACAGGATGGCGCTGGCTCTTCAGCGGCAGCACACCGATCCCCCCTTATCAGCTCAATGCGCTCCTAAGTGCGCTCGTCGTGATCCTGGCTGCTCTCCCGCTGGTGGGGTTGCGCGTGCAGCCTTTGCCGACGGCTACTGTCGTTGCCGGGAACAGATCGTTCAACGCCTTCTGGCGCGCAATCCGTCAGGGCCTGGTCTTTGTACCAGGCCCACTGCTGATTTCGCTGGGCGCTGCGCTCTTCATCCCCTATCTCAGTCTCTTCTTCCGCCAACGCTTTGCCGCATCTGATACCATCATCGGCTTGCTCCTGGCCTTGATCAGCCTGACTACCGGCCTGGCTACATTGCTTGGTCCACGGCTGGCCGCCCGATTCGGTAGACTCCCGGCAGTAGTCCTCACGCAGGCGCTGGCGATCCCGTGTCTAGTCGCACTCGCCTTTGCACCGACCTTACCCCTGGCCGCTCTAATAGCTATCGTGCGCGGAATGTTGATGAATATGGCGACACCGTTGTTTGAAGCAGAAGCCCTGGCCCAGGCCCCCCCTGCCCATCACGCGACGGTAACCGGTATGATCCGGGCTGCCGCATCGGTAGGCTACATCGCCGGCCCAACCCTCAGCGCCGAATTACAGGCGACCGCTGGCTTCACGACTATTTTTCTAATTGCCGCACTGTGCTACACCGCAGCAGTATTGGTAAATGCGGCAATCGTCGTGGGGCGCAGGAGTTCCCATCACTCAGGAATCAACCATCAGTCGGCAGAACATCACCGATGATCAATGACGTTGCTCATCAATCGCTGGCAAAGCGGCGCAGGTTGCAGCTTGCTTGCCTGCCAGTTTTGCGTATACTCTGAGGCAAGTGACGGCACTGCTATGAACAACAGCGACACGGCGACTATGCGACGATGGAAGCGCACTGCAGCATTGCCGTTCCAAGAGATATGGCGTCGGCAGAAGCAGAGCCTCATCCACCATCGCAGAAGTTCAAACCAATGATCAGGTAATCTGAGATGACCTGATCATCAAGCTGTGCATAACAACATGACTCAATAACGCAGGTTTGGAAGTGATCAACCATGACACTACCCTTGAATCAAATCATCGAAGGCGACTGCATCGAAACGCTTTCCACGTTCCCAGAGAAGTCTATTGACTTGATCTTTGCCGATCCACCTTATAATTTACAGTTACAAAACGAATTGCATCGCCCAAATATGACAAAAGTGGACGCAGTAGACGACCAGTGGGACAAGTTCGAGTCGCTACAAGCGTATGATGAATTTACCAGACGATGGCTCACTGCTTGCAAACGAGTTCTGAAACCAACCGGCACCATCTGGGTTATTGGTACCTACCACAATATCTTTCGCGTAGGAGCAATTATGCAAGATTTAGGGTTTTGGATTCTCAATGATGTCATTTGGATAAAAACAAATCCAATGCCCAATTTTCGCGGCGTGCGTTTTACCAATGCCCATGAAACCCTGATCTGGGCAAGTACTGGAAAGGGTGCAACATACACCTTCAATCACCAGGCGATGAAGGGCCTGAATGATGACAAACAAATGCGTTCCGACTGGTGGCTTCTATCGCTGGCAACAGGATCAGAACGAGTAAAAGATGATCATGGCGAGAAAGCCCACTCGACACAGAAACCTGAAGTACTACTGTACCGTGTCATCCTATCTTCCAGTAATCCTGGCGATGTCGTCCTCGATCCATTTTTTGGCAGTGGAACAACGGGAGTCGTAGCAAAACGACTGCATCGAAACTGGATCGGTGTAGAAAGAGAAAAGAAATACATCGAAATTGCCAGAAAACGCATAGACGCCGTTCAACCTGAGGTATTCAACCCCGTTGTGTTTGACGTGCGAAGTAAAGCGAAGACTGCACCGAGAGTTGAGTTCTCCACGCTCGTTGAACACGGGTATGTACAGCCTGGTCAAACATTATTTTTCAGGAAAGACACGAACAAAGTTGCCTTTATCAAACCTGATGCAAGACTTCGCACAGGCGATGGCTTCGAGGGTAGTATTCATCAAGCAGGCAGTTATTATATGAATAATGCGCCCTGTAACGGCTGGGAGCATTGGTTTGTCCAGGTGAACGGTCATTTCATTAGCCTTGGCGATCTCCGCGAACAATTTCGCATGGACATGGGTTTATACGACGAGTGATCAGATGCATGCCCCCGCCCCGCATTCAGCGGATCTGTAAAGTTGCGTATGACCTGCCCGCCAAAACGCGGCTGTCAGGCGCTACAGCGTACAGTAGTGCTGCATCGCTCGCTCTGAAATCGGCTTTAACCGCAAGTTCCGCCAGAACCGGTTTCTAACGGTAGTTCAGTATTGCATCGATATGGCTCTCGCATTAACCGAGATTCGCCGCGTCTGCACAGAAAGCGCCCCCATACTCTTGATCCTCGGACGAGAGTCAAAAGTCCACAAGACGGCCTTTTACAACAGCCAGATCGTCGAGCGCCTTGCCAGGGAGGTTATTGGTTTCCGGCTCCATCTGAAACAGGAGCGCGTATTCACCAACAGGTTCGGGCAGAGGATTTACGAAGATATCCTTCATTTGTCGCCACAGCCAGGTTATTCCCGATCTAAGCAGACGATCGTCGAAGGCGCGAGACATCTCGGCAGGGAGGTTCTTTTGGAGGCAGTTGAGCGCACGCCAAGCGATCGAAGGCACTACCTGCGCGGCGCAATTGCTGATGCAGATCGGGTCGAAGCATCACCGATCCTGGCCGTAGATCTGTGTTATCGATTGCGATTATTGGGATTGGGAGCCTGATCGTATTGACATTATTTGCGTCAAACACGACGGCATTCGGAGGTATTGACATACTTATTTTCTGACATACGTTGAACCCCGCGCCAGGCAGCTTCGTTCTGCAGGCCACATACCTGCCGTTCACAAGAACGTTTCCTGTGCTTTCACCTGCAATGGTTCATCACACGGGAAGAGACTCGTGCTATCCGCGCAAGGTGTACGGCTTGCTTCTCCACCGATGTTGTGTGTACGGTCAGTAGGGCTTTTCGGAGTTCTCGGCTTCGGATTGCATTCGATGACCAGACGATTCAGAGATGGGCTACGCTGCTGAGCTACGCTAGCGCGGGCGGATTTGGAACCCGCATCTACCGACGCCTGGCCCCCCTCACCTTCCCCCCGACCCCCTTCCTCTCCCACCAGGGGCGAGGAAGGAGGTTGAGGCTTCATCCTCTAGCTGCTTGAAGTAGCACCCGCGCCCGGCGCTGAAATACGTCAGTACGAGCGGGTTTGGAACCCGCCCCTCCAATGGTTTCCCTGGGTGCACGGGCCTCCGGCCCGCAGTGTGCGGGGCGTGGTGATAGACCATCGGTTAGCGCATCAGCACACCAGCGCGAGCGGGGTGGGAACCCGCATCTACCGACGCCTGGCCCCCCTCACCTTCCCCCCGACCCCCTTCCTCTCCCACCAGGGGCGAGGAAGGAGGTTGAGGCTTCATCCTCTAGCTGCTTGAAGTAGCACCCGCGCCCGGCGCTGAAATACGTCAGTACGAGCGGGTTTGGAACCCGCCCCTCCAATGGTTTCCCTGGGTGCACGGGCCTCCGGCCCGCAGTGTGCGGGGCGTGGTGATAGACCATCGGTTAGCGCATCAGCACACCAGCGCGAGCGGGTTGGAAACCCGCCCCTACTGACGCATGCCCCCTTTCATGTTATCAGGCGGTCAGTAAGCGAGGCGAGTGATGACGTAAGTTGGAAACCCGCCTCTACTGACGCATACCTTTCCCCCGCACCGCCCGTCTCTCCCCGTGTTGCGCCCCATCTCTCCGTGTTGCGTGCTCTCTTCTCCTCATTGCTCCCTCCTCTCCCCTCTTTTCTCCCAACTTGCCCGTACAGCCCGAATAACGGTATACTGACAGCGGAACAGTCGCTTGTGGAATTGGAATCAGCTCTATGCAACCTCATCTGTTTACACCACTAACCATCGGTGATGTCACCTTGCGGAATCGCATCGGTATGTCGCCGATGTGCCAGTACAGCGCCAACGATGGCTTCCCAGGTGATTGGCACGTGATGCACCTGGGTGCGCGCGCTGCCGGTGGCGTCGGTCTGGTCATTCTAGAAGCCACCGCGGTGTCGCCTGAAGGCCGGATTTCGCCCTTCGACCTCGGTATCTGGAGTGATGATCATATTCCGGCGCTTGCTCGCCTGGTACGTCTGATCGAGAGCCTTGGGGCAGTGGCCGGCATTCAGTTAGCCCACGCCGGGCGCAAGGCGAGTATGGGCCGACCGTGGGAAGGGAGTAAGCGTGTGCCACCTGAAGCCGGTGGCTGGTCGGTGGTGGGACCAACCGCCGAGCCGTTTGCCCCCGGCTACCCAACCCCAACGCCGCTCGATGCGCGTGGGATTGCGAAAGTGGTTGATGACTTTGCCGCTGCCACCCGCCGCGCACTGGCCGCCGGTTTTCGTTGGGTCGAACTTCACGCCGCCCATGGCTATCTGTTGCACAATTTCCTCTCACCAATCGGGAATACGCGCAGTGACGCCTATGGTGGCGATCTGCATGGCCGTGCGCGTCTGTTACGCGAAGTAACTGCCGCAGTACGGGCCGTATGGCCGACTCACTTTCCCCTGGCCGTGCGGCTGTCTTGTACCGATTGGACGCCAGCCGGTCTGACGATTGCCGATACAGTGGAAGTAGCCCGCATGCTGCGAGCCGAGGGGGTTGATCTGATCGATTGTAGTTCGGGGGGAATTGCGCCAGGTATTACCATCCCGGTTGGCGAAGGGTATCAGGTACCGTTTGCCGCACAGGTGCGCCGTGAAGCCCACATTGCGACCGCAGCGGTTGGGATGATTACCCGGCCCGAACACGCCGATGCGATTGTGCGTAACGGTGATGCCGATCTGGTCTTGTTGGGGCGCGAGCTGTTGCGCGATCCAAACTGGCCGCTCCGTGCCGCCCGCGCTCTCGGTTATGAACTGGCGCCGCCACCACAGTATCTGCGGGCTTGGTAAGTTTCGAGGAGAGGTCTATGCCCACACCTGGTTCGATTGTACGCTGTCGGGAACGCGATTGGGTGCTCTTGCCGAGTACTGACGACGATCGCCTGTTGCTGCGCCCGTTGACCGGACGAAGTGATGAGGTGGTGGCGATCTCGCGGCAGTTGAGTGAGGTCCTGAGGTACGACCTGCCGACCGAGGCGGTGAGTGATGCGCATTTCCCACTGCCCACCTTAGACGACATCCAGGACGCGCAGGCGACGATGTTGCTCTGGCAAGCGGCCCGCATGGCGCTGCGCGATGGCGCCACGCCGTTGCGTTCGCCGGGGCGGATCTCGATCCGGCCTCGATTGTATCAGTTTGTGCCACTGCTGATGGCGCTACGCCTGCAACCGGTACGACTGCTGATCGCCGATGATGTTGGCGTGGGGAAGACGATTGAAGCCCTGCTGATTGCCCGTGAACTGTGGGATCGGGGTGAGATTCGCCGGCTGGCCGTGCTCTGTCCGCCGTACCTCTGCGAGCAGTGGCAACACGAATTGCAGCAGAAGTTTCAGCTCGATGCAGTTGTGCTACGCCCCGGAACAATTACGCAGCTCGAACGGCAAACACCTCGCGGGTGCGACATCTACCAGCATTTCCCGGTGCAGGTGATTAGCATCGATTGGCTCAAGCTGGATCGGAATCGTTACCGTTTCCTGCAATTTTGTCCTGACCTGGTGATTGTTGATGAAGCCCATAGTGCGGTACCGGCCGCCGAAACGGGACGGCAGTTGCGCTATGAGTTGGTGCGCGAGATTGCTGCTGAACGTAACCGTCATCTGATTCTACTGACGGCAACGCCGCATAGTGGCGCACCGGCGACGTTCCGTTCACTGATTGGATTGCTCGATCCGGAATTTGCCGATTGGGATGTGAGCAATCTGAACGAAAAACAGCGGCTCCGTCTGGCCCGGCATTTTGTTCAGCGTACCCGCGCCGACATCGAACACGGCTGGGCCGATGGCCTGCCCTGTTTTCCTCAACGGGTGTTACGCGATGAGTCGTATCTGCTTACCCCCACCTATCACGAATTCTTCAACGATGTGTATAACTTCTGCACTGAGCTGGTCAGCAGTGGCTCGAGTCTGCGTGAGCCACAGCGGCGGGTGCGTTACTGGGCAGCGCTTTCCCTGTTACGCTGTGTGATGTCTAGTCCGGCAGCGGCAGTTGCTGCTTTGCGCAATCGATCAATTCGCCTGAACGATGATGATGATGCCGCAGTTGACGATACCTTCTGGCAAGGGTTGGTGTTTGAAGCCGACGAGACCGAGACCGATGATGAGCCACCCGCTGCGGTGATCGAACAGGCGGAAACGCACTTTGCTGAGCCTGAACAACGCCGTTTGAGACGGTTTGCCGCACGCGCCGAGCAGATCGCACGCGAGGGGCAAGATGCCAAATTGACCGGCGTGATCGCACTTACCCGTCGTCTGCTCAACGATGGCTATGCGCCGATTATCTGGTGTCGCTATGTGGCGACCGCAGAGTATGTGGCTCAGGCGCTGCGCACCCAGCTCCCCGCTGTGCATATAACGCTGGTGACTGGGCGGATGGGTGAAGAGGAGCGTCGGCGAGTGATTGCCGATGTGCCGAACGATCAGAAGCGCGTCCTGGTTGCCACCGATTGCATCTCCGAGGGGATCAACCTTCACGAACGCTACAATGCCGCCATTCACTATGATCTGCCCTGGAATCCGAATCGTCTCGAACAACGCGAAGGCCGCATTGATCGCTATGGTCAGATCGCGCCCAAAGTGGTGACCATCCGCTACTACGGGCTTAACAACGAAGTTGATGGTGTGGTCATTGATGTCTTGTTGCGCAAAGCCCGCGAAATTCGCCGCGCACTCGGCACCCATGTGCCGGTGCCTTCCGAAAGTGTGGTTGAAGCCCTCACGCAGACGCTCTTCTTACGACGCCGCACCAATGTTCAGCAATTGACGCTGGCGCTCGAAACACCGGCCACGCAAGAGCTGCATCGGCGTTGGGAAGAAGCGATGACGCGAGAACGTATAACCCGGACGCGCTTTGCCCAACATGCGCTCAAGCTGGCCGACGTACAACCCATTCTGGAAACAACCGACCGCGTGCTCGGCGATCCGGCAGAGGTGTGTTCGTTTGTCCTCACGGCTGCTAAACGTCTCGGTATCGCGATCCGTCAACATCCGCGCCAGGCCGATGTGCTGCTCGTCGAAGCCGCATCCACCACCCCAGACGTTATCCGAAGCGTAATCGCAGACCGACCACAGCCCTGGCCGATCAGTTTTGTTTCCCCGACGCCAGCCGGCGCCGAGTACGTGGGGCGCAATCACCGGTTGGTCAGCACGTTGAGCAGCTATCTGTTTGAAGTCGCTCTCGTTCGCACCGGTCGCATCAGCAGTGCACCGGCGCCGGTTGCCCGCCTCGGTGTCATTCGCACCAACACTGTGGCCCGGCTGACGGTCTTGATCTTGTTGCGGGCACGCTATCTGGTCAATCTGCCGGCGCGTCAGCATCCACTCCTCGCCGAAGAGGCACTGATCAGTGGATTTGTGTTTGAGGCTGGCAACGAACGCCGCTGGCTCACTGAGGCTGAAGCTCGTCACCTGCTGACGACAGCCCAACCCGACGCGAATCTATCGGCTGACGAAAAACGCGAGCTGGCCGAGATGGTACTAGCCGAATTCGGTGAGGCGCATCAAGACCATCCACTGTGGGCAACGTTACACCACCAGACTCAACAACGGGCCGATGATCTCAGACGTTCGTACCGCGATCTGCGCCAGGCCATTCAGGAATATGTCCAGGGATTACAGGTCACACCAATTTTTCCACCCGATCTACTGGGGATTCTGATCTTGCAGCCGATGCCACGACGGCCAGGATGATTTCTCAACGCCTATGACACCATCGATCCGCATTGAAGGTGGACTATTTTCCTCCGACTTACTCGAACAACTCGACCGGAACGACTTACCCGGTCAGCGGGCCGCTGATTTCGGTCTCTCTGGATCACTGTCCGATGAGGTTGCTGCTGTGTTTAGCGAAGCCCGTGCGCTCTGGGATATGTTTCAGCAACGGCTCCAACGACTTGGCGATCAGTCGTCACCAGCGCAGATTACTCGCGTGACCCGCAATCAGTGGCATATACCGTTTTTCAGTCTGCTCGGCTATGACCTTCAGCCGAACCCTGAACCCTTTCAGATCGGACAGCTTGTCTTCCCGATTTCGCACCGCGCCGGGTCACTCCCTGATGCTCCCCCGGTACACCTTGTCGCGGTCACTCAACCACTGGGGAGCGTTGATCCGACCACCCGCCCACGCTGGTCACCGCATGTACTCGTGCAACAGTACCTCAACCAGAGCGATGCCCTGTGGGGCATTGTCGCCAATGGTTCACTGGTACGCCTGCTACGCACCTCTTCGCTCATCAGCCGTCAGTCGTACCTCGAAATCGACCTGGCGTCCATCTTCGCCGAGAATCGCTTCGACGATTTCTTTCGCGCCTATCGCCTGCTGCATCGCTCGCGGCTCCCGCAGGGCCATGCCGACGCCGAACGCTGCCTGCTCGAACAGTATTACCGCACCGCACTCGAACAGGGTGGGCGCGTCCGCGAACGCTTGCGCGAAGGCGTTGAGCAGGCGATTAGCACCCTCGCCGATGGCTTCCTCGCCACCGGCTATCAACCGCCAGACGCCTTTCAGTTCTACCGCGATCTGCTGCGCCTGGTCTACCGTATCCTCTTTTTGCTCGTCGCCGAACAGCGAGGACTGTTCGGCGAAACCGACCTCTACCGCGATCATTACAGCATCTCGCGGCTGGTACGGCTGAGCAGCGAACGAAACGCCTACACCGACGATGTTGACCTCTGGCACAGTGTTCGTGCGCTCTGGTACGTGCTGCGCGACGAGAAACTAGCAGAGAAGCTAGGGGTAGCGCCACTCAACGGCGACCTCTTTACCGAACTGCCGCTCGATCATTGTCGGTTGCGCAATCGCGACCTGTTGAGCGCAATCTGGCGGCTGGCCTGGTACCGACCAACCGAACGCGAACAGCCCCGCCGGGTCAACTACGCCGCACTGGATACCGAAGAGCTAGGGTCAGTCTACGAGAGCCTACTCGACTATCACCCGGTCATTACGGGTGGAATATTTACGTTATCGCTTGGCTCGGAACGTAAGACAACCGGCTCGTACTACACACCGCCGCAACTGGTGCAAGAACTGGTCACGAGTACCCTCAAGCCAGTCTTAGCGGAACGGCTCCAAGCTGCGCGTACCCAGGAAGCCAAAATCGCTGCCCTCCTGAACCTCAAGGTGCTCGACCCGGCGTGCGGCTCCGGGCATTTTCTGCTGGCCGCTGCCCGTTACCTTGGCCGCGAACTGGCCCGTCTGCGGTTCCAGGAAGATGAACCATCCCCCGATGCGGTACGCCAAAGCGTGCGCGACGTGATCACCCACTGCATCTACGGCGTTGACAAAAACCCGCTGGCGGTAGAGTTGGCCCGCGTTGCCCTGTGGATCGAGTCGCACGATAGCGAAAAACCGCTCACCTTCCTCGACCACCGCATCAAATGCGGTGACTCGCTGGTCGGCATCCTCAACCTCGATGTGCTCAAAACTGGCATCCCAGACGACACCTTCGCTCCATTGAGCACAGACGATAAAGAGATCGCCAATAGTCTAAAAAAGCGGAATCGCAGCGAGTGCCGCAGTCTCGCGAGTGGGCAAATGCGGCTCCCATTCGCGCCTGCGCAAGTGGTAGCGGCCCTGGGCAGCAAGCACCACGATATCGAAGCGATTGCCGACGACTCCCCTGCGGCTGTGCGCGAGAAAAAGAACCGCTACGAACGCTTGTTGGCTGACCCCAAGCGGCTCCGCCTTATCGAAGCATGCGACCTCTGGACTGCCGCGTTCTTTCAGCGCTTTACGCCCGAACTGCTCAAATCTCATGCCGCGATCACTACAGATGTTGTGACCGATCACCTCGCTGAGCTGGCGCATCCCCAAGCCCTTGCCGCTGCTCAAGCCCTCGCCGTCGAGAACCGGTTTTTCCACTGGCCGCTAGAGTTCCCGGAGGTGTTTCACCCCTCCCCCCATCACAGCGGAGGGGAATCGACTCCCCCCTCTCCCCATCGTAGGGGAGGGGAATCGACTCCCCCCTCTCCTAAAGCCTTGGGAGAGGGGGGCTGGGGGGGTGAGGTCCCTCCCCCCTCTCCTAAAGCCTTGGGAGAGGGGGGCTGGGGGGGTGAGGTCCCTCCCCCCTCTCCTAAAGCCTTGGGAGAGGGGGGCTGGGGGGGTGAGGTCCCTCCCCCCTCTCCTAAA
>Ga0209227_1000647_pt1 | contig 29444 bp, 22 predicted proteins | sample YNPBryantNP2012_FD_185815 | JGI IMG/M metagenome (GOLD analysis project Ga0209227, IMG submission 185815) | Anoxygenic and chlorotrophic microbial mat microbial communities from Yellowstone National Park, USA - YNP Bryant NP 2012 (SPAdes)... ...
CTTCGGGGCTTAAGAACTGGTAAAAATGTGACCGACCCTTCCACCCCCCAGGGCTACGCCCTGGGCTAACATCCTCCGCCCCTTCGGGGCGTGAAGGGTCCGGTCCCGAGGTTGGGCCCTGGGCTGGCATTCTGTGCCCTTCGGAGCTTAAGAATCGGGAAAAATGGGTCTGCCCACCCCAGGGCTACGCCCTGGGCTAACATCCTTTGCCCCTTCGGGGCGTGAGGGGTCCCGTCCCAAGGCTAGGCCTTGGGCTGGCATCCTTTGCCCCTTCGGGGCTTAAGAATTGGGAAAAATGGGACCGACACTCCCCCACCCCAGGGCTACGCCCTGGGCTAACATCCTTTGCCCCTTCGGGGCGTGAAGGGTCCCGTCCCAAGGCTAGGCCTTGGGCTGACATCCTGTGCCCCTTCGGAGCTTAAGAACTGGGAAAAATGGGATCTGCTCATCCCAGGGCTACGCCCTGGGCTGATATCCTCTGCCCTTTCGGGGCGTGAGGGGTCCCATGCCAGGGCTACGCCCTGGGCTGACACCCTTTGGGAGAAGGATAAAAATGTGTTATCGGACAAGCTCCTAGGAGCCGAGACCGAAAACTCGGAATGTGCGATTTCCGGCATTGCAATTTCAAAGGGTTAGGAGGGCACAAGCGGCCAAAATCGGCATTCTCGATCAAGCTCCTAGAGCCGCGGCGTCGGCGCCTTTTCAGTTCGAAATAGGGTCCAGGCCAGCAATACGGCGCCGAGGGTCACGGCCATATCCGCCACATTGAAGGCAGGCCAGTGGTAAGGGCCGATGTAAAAATCCAAAAAATCCACCACGTTTCCAAATCGTAGCCGATCCACCAAATTGCCTGAAGCCCCTCCGGCAATGAGCCCCAAAGCAAGACGCTTGGCCTTTTCTTCCGGCCGACATTCCCGATAGAGAAAGAAAATCACCCCAAGCGCCGCCACGGTGAGGCCGGCCAAGACCGGCACCCGCCATGGACTGTCCGTTCCCGCAAAGAAACTGAACGCGACCCCCGTGTTTCGTACATGGACCAGATTAAAAAAGCCCGGAATGATCTCCTTTTGGGTATAGAGGGGAAGAGCCTTAAGAACCCAAGCTTTGGTGGCCAGATCCAGGGCGAGCACGGCAAGGACGAGCCCAAGAAGCCCCATGAAATCTCTTGAGCGACCGGGGATGGGATTGTCGGCGGCGGGTTTTTCCATGGTCATGACAGGTTCTCGATGGGCACGGCGGTTTTCGGATTGTCGGCGTTGGGCATGGGGTTAGGGGTTGTTGGTGGCGGTTGGTGTTGGGGTTCGCTTCGCTCACCCCAACCGACAACAACAGCGCCAATGATTTTCGGACTATTTGGTTCGGCTCCACGGTGCCGAAGCCACACGGTGGCGCCTGGCCGCATGGGCCCCTATAGGAGGATCAGCCCATGGCGGCCAGCGCGGCGTGGCAGCGATGGCAGACCGTGGGATGATCGGAAAAAGCCCCTACAGTGTCCGAAAGGACCCAGCACCGTTCGCACTTCTGCCCCGAAGAGCGTTCCACAAAGACCTTGAGCCCAGGAACGTCCTGGCCGTCCATGGCCTCGGGCACACTGGCGCCGTCTTCCAGAATCACTTGCGAGACGATAAAAACCGTACGGAAAAGTTCGGCATCTCCGGAAAACTCTTCCCTCCAGCCCTTGGGCAAAGCCAGCCGCACACAGGCATCCAAAGGATGGCCGATGGTTTTGGCCTGACGGGCCGCTTCCAGAGCGCGGCTCACATCGGCACGAATCTTCAAGATTTTTTCCCATCGCGCCGCCAAGGTCTCATCCACAAGGCTTTCTTCCACCTCGGGAAACGCTTCCAGATGCACCGAATCGCTGTGTTCGCCCGGAAGATGAGCCCAGGCCTCTTCCGCCGTAAAGGACAGAATGGGCGCCATGAGCTTCAGAAGGACCGTGAGGATTCGATACAAAACGGTCTGAGCCGACCGGCGTTCTTCGCTGTCCGGCGGGGCCGTGTAGAGCCGATCCTTGAGAATATCCAGGTAAAAGGCGCTGAGATCCACCGTGCAGTAGTTATGGACCGCATGATAGACTCGGTGGAACTCAAAGCGATCGTAGGCGCGCCGCACCCTTTCGATGATCTTCTGCAGGGTGTGCAGGGCGTAACGGTCCAGTTCGGGCATCCGCTCCACGGGAACCGTGTCCCGGGCCGGGTCGAAATCGTGGAGGTTCCCCAGGAGAAACCGCCAGGTGTTTCGAATGCGCCGGTACGCTTCACTGAGCCGCTTCAAAATGTCCTGAGAAATGCGGATATCGTCCCGGTAGTCTTCGGCGGATACCCACAGGCGCAAAATTTCCGCGCCGTACTGCTTGATGATTTCGTCCGGAACGATGACATTCCCCAAAGACTTGGACATTTTGTAGCCTTGGCCGTCCACGACGAACCCGTGGGTGAGCACCGCTTTGTAGGGGGCTCGATCGCGCGTTCCCACCGACGCCAGAAGCGACGAATGAAACCATCCGCGATGCTGGTCGCTCCCCTCCAGGTACAGATCGGCGGGGGACCGAAGAGAGGGCCGCCGTTCCAGGACCGCCGCATGGGAGACGCCCGAATCGAACCATACGTCGAGAATGTCCATTTCCTTTTCGAAATCCCGCGCCCCGCAGCCGCCGCACACGGCCCCGTCGGGCAGCAAGTCCTGCGCATCCCGTTCGAACCAACAATCGGCGCCTTCCTTTTCAAAAAGGGCCGTCACCTTGTCGAACACCTCCGGGGAAGCCAACACTTCCCCGCACTTTCGGCATTTGAAAACCGTAATGGGAACCCCCCAGGAGCGCTGCCGGGAAATGCACCAGTCGGGCCGATTTTCGATCATCTGGTAGATGCGGTCCCGGCCCCAGGACGGCACCCATTGGACCTCATCGATGGCCCGGAGCGCTTTTGCGCGCAGGTCGTTCAATTCCATGGAAATGAACCACTGTTCCGTGGCTCGAAAGATGACGGGCTTCTTACACCGCCAACAATGGGGGTAGCTGTGGGAAATGTTCGTCTCGAGAATGAGCCGTCCCAGCTCCCGAAGCTTTGCATTGACGGCCTTGTTGGCATCGAAGACAAATTGACCGGCGAAGAAAGGCACATCCTCGGTAAAACAGCCGTCATCATCCACCGGAGAATACACATCCAGGCCGTATTCCAGGGCCGTCTCATAGTCTTCGCGGCCGTGACCCGGCGCCGTATGGACGCAGCCCGTCCCGGCATCCAGCGTCACATGGGACCCGAGCACGATGCGGGAGGCTCGGTCAATGAAGGGATGGCGGCATGAAAGCCCTTCTAGGTCGCGGCTGGAAAGGGTGCGCACCTTTTCGTAGGTGTCGATCCCAAAGGCTTTCATGCAGTTTTCCAGCAACCCCTCGGCAAGAATCCAGATCTCCCCGTCCACCTTCACAGCCGCGTAGTCGAAGTCGGGATGGAGCGCCACGGCCAGGTTGGCCGGCAAGGTCCAGGGGGTCGTGGTCCAGATGAGGACGTAGACCGGAACATCCCCAAACTCCCGAAATGCGCCACGGCTTTCGTCGCTTAAGGGAAACTTCACGTAAATGGACGGGGACACATGATCGTGGTATTCCACTTCCGCTTCGGCCAGGGCCGTGCGGCAACTGCAGCACCAGTAGATGGGTTTCTTGCTGCGGATGACGCTTCCGCGTTCGAAAAACCGGCCCAGTTCCCGGGCGATGGTCGCCTCGTAATCGTAGGACATGGTGAGGTAAGGGTTGTCCCATTCGCCGAGGACACCAAGGCGTTTGAATTCCCGCCGCTGAATGTCGATGAATTTTTCGGCGTAGGCGCGACAGTGCCTCCGGATTTCGCCTTGGGTCATGGTCTTCTTTTTGGGCCCCAGCTCCTTGTCCACTTGGTGCTCAATGGGAAGGCCATGGCAGTCCCAGCCGGGAACATAGACGGCGTCGAAACCGCTCATCTGCCGGCTCTTGACAATCATATCTTTCAGGATCTTGTTCAAAGCCGTCCCCAAATGGATGTGCCCGTTGGCGTAAGGGGGGCCGTCATGGAGAATGTAGGGTGTGCGGCCCGAGGCGGCTTCGCGCAGTTTCCTGTAAAGGTCCATGCGGTCCCATTTGGCGAGCAGCTCGGGTTCGCGCTGCGCGAGGTTTGCTTTCATGGGAAAATCAGTCTTTGGAAGATTGAGCGTCGTCTTGTAATCCATCACCCTGGCTTCACCCCCCTTAGCGCGCCACTCTTCACAAAGGAAGAGTCGGTTTTGTGCACACACGCCGTTTTCCGCAATCCCGGCCGGAAGAATCCCAACTTGTAGCACAGCGCCGACCCAAGTCAAGGCTCCATTGCGGCGCAAACAGGATCGCTGCACTCGTCTGCCTTTCATGCCCTTGCTCGGCGCAGCAGACCCCATCACCTTGCCGGGTCTTTCGGCTCATGGTATAGGCCTAAATATTATATGGTCGCATTTCCAAAATTGCCCTTAGGGAGGCATCTATGACCGTATTGTCTCAAACGGACGATGCCATACTGGAACAGAAAATCACGGCCGTCGTGCACCAGATTCTCGATCGGAAACTCGACGGCCTCGTGTCGGAAAAGATCGCCACCTTCGTCAAAGAAAACGAACTCCGCGCCAGGGAACTTTCTCTCTTGGAACGCGTCATTCACGTTGAGGAGGAACTCAAATCCCTGCGGGAGATTGAAGCGGCGCGATTCGACGCCGTGGAAAAGCGCTTTGAAGCGCTTCAACGGGAAATCACGGCACGATTTGAGGCCGTGGATAAGCGCTTTGAGGCCATGGACAAACGCTTCCAGACGCTCCAATGGACCATGGGAATCGGATTTTCCCTCCTTGCGGTTCTCATGGGCGCCCTCAAGTTCTGGCCCTGACCCGGGTCAGTCGCCTTCCTTCTACTCCCGATGCGCAAGGCCGCCATAGGAGCCTATCCGAAAATGATTGCTGCGGGCCCCCTCGGGGAAAATCGATGAAGGCGTGGTGCGAGGTCGCGGCTGAAGCCGCTCCTACAGGTTTCATTGTCGGACAGGTTCTTCGGAGGGTGTCCGAAAACGGAAAAGGCGTAAGGCGTGGGGGGCGTAAGACTTCCCGAAGGGTGCTTCTTGTGCCGCGCCGGCCTCTCAGCGGCGCGGCACAAAAAAGAAAGCTCTGCGCCCTCTGCGTCTCTGCGGTGCATTTTTAAGATGAAAGGCCGTCAAGTCATGACGGCCTTCGACGACGGACGGCTCACAACTGGTCGGGCCCAAAAAAAGGGGGCCTCCCCTGAGGGAGGCCCGCCGTCCATTGCGGTGCCGTATTGAACGCGGAAAAGGATCCCCCGCGCGCTTTTAGTACATGCCGCCCATGCCGCCGCCCATGCCGGCTCCCGGCATTTCCGCCTTTTCTTCCTTGGGCAGTTCCGCCACCATGCATTCGGTGGTGAGCATAAGGGAGGCGACGCTGGCGGCGTTTTGCAAAGCGGAGCGGGTCACCTTGGTGGGGTCAATGACCCCGGCTTCGTAAAGATCGCAGAATTCGCCGGTTTCCGCGTTAAAGCCAAAGGCGCCTTGGCCGGCCTTGATCTTTTGAACGATCACGGAGCCTTCTTCCCCGGCGTTGTTGGCGATCTGACGAGCCGGTTCTTCCAGAGCGCGGCGCACGATGTTCACGCCCTGCTGCTCTTCGCCTTCCAGCTTCAAATCGTCCAGAGCCTTGAGGCAACGCAGGTAGGCCACACCGCCGCCGGGGACAATGCCTTCTTCCACGGCCGCTCGGGTCGCGTTCAGCGCGTCTTCCACGCGGGCCTTCTTTTCCTTCATTTCCGTTTCGGTGGCGGCCCCCACGCTGATCACGGCCACACCACCCACAAGCTTGGCCAGCCGTTCCTGGAGCTTTTCGCGATCGTAATCGCTTGTGGTTTCTTCAATCTGGGTACGGATCTGACGCACGCGGCCTTCCAAGGCCTTGCGGTCACCGGCGCCGTCCACGATGGTCGTGTTGTCCTTGTCCACGCGGACCGTCTTGGCGCTGCCCAGATCCTTCAGGGTCACGCTTTCCAGCTTGATGCCCTTTTCTTCACTGATCACCTGGCCGCCCGTCAAAATGGCAATATCTTCCAGCATGGCCTTGCGCCGATCACCGAAACCGGGCGCCTTCACGGCGCACACATGGAGTGTGCCACGTAGCTTGTTCACCACCAGCGTGGCCAGGGCTTCCCCTTCCACGTCTTCGGCGATGATGAGAAGCGGCCGACCCATCTTGGCGATCTGTTCCAGGATGGGCAAAAGATCCTTCATGCTGCTGATCTTTTTTTCATGGACCAGAATGAGGGGCTCGTTCAGGACCACTTCCATCTTTTCCGGATCGGTGACGAAATACGGGGAAATGTAGCCGCGGTCAAACTGCATGCCTTCCACCACTTCCAGCGTGGTTTCCATGGCCTTGGCTTCTTCCACCGTGATGACACCTTCCTTGCCCACCTTATTCATGGCTTCGGCGATGATGTTGCCGATGGTGGGGTCATTGTTGGCGGAAATGGTGCCGACCTGGGCAATTTCTTTCTGATCCTTGGTGGGCTTGCTGATCTTTTTGAGTTCATCCACCACGACCTTGACGGCCTTTTCGATCCCCCGCTTCAAGGCCATGGGGTTGGCTCCGGCTGTGACCAGCTTGGAGCCTTCAAAGTAAATGGACTGGGCGAGAATGGTTGCCGTGGTGGTGCCGTCGCCCGCCACGTCGCTGGTCTTGCTCGCCACTTCCTTGACCATCTGAGCGCCCATGTTTTCGAACTTATCGGGCAGTTCGATTTCCTTGGCCACGGTCACGCCGTCTTTGGTCACCGTGGGGCCGCCGAAGGCCTTTTCGATGACCACATTGCGCCCCTTGGGACCCAAGGTCACCTTGACGGCATCGGCCAGCGCGTTGACGCCCTTGAGCAGGGCTTCCCGGGCCTTGGTATCGTAGATGAGCTGCTTTGCCATGAGATGCGTCCTCCTTATCTTTCCCGTTTACTTTTCAATGATGGCCAAAATGTCGTCTTCACGCATGATGAGCAGATCTTCGCCTTCCACCTTGACGTCCGTGCCCGCATACTTGCTGAACAAGACCCGGTCGCCCGCCTTGACGTCCAAGGGCCGGCGGGTGCCGTCTTCCAAAAGCTTGCCGTTGCCGACGGCGATCACTTCGCCCTGAATGGGCTTTTCCTTGGCCGTATCGGGGATGATGATTCCGCCGGCCGTACGTTCCTCTTCCTCGATCCTTTTGATCACCACACGATCGTTGAGCGGTCTGAGCTTCATACACCTTCTCCTTTCCTGGCACGTCGATGATTTTTTGAACGATCCAGCCGAGGCCTTATTAGCACTCATCGAAAGCGAGTGCTATATAATCACGTGATCTTCTCTTGGCAAGAGGAAAAATTAGGCCTCGGGGAAAAAGAGCCGCACGCACGTGGGAAAGGCCGCGGACGAGCCGACGCTGATTTGACCGCCGGCCTCATCCACGAGGCGGCAGACCACGCTGAGGCCCAAGCCCAGGTGGCCTTCTTTGGTGGTAAAGAGGGGATCGAAGATTTTTTGGGAAAGTTTTTCAGGAATGCCAGGACCGTTGTCTGAAACCGTGAGAACCGTTCCGAAGCGGCCGTCGTCGAGGCGCTGGTGCCGAGCGGCAATGTGGATGACGGCGCCTTGGGGGGACGCTTCCGCGGCGTTGGTGACCAGGTGCCACAGGATCTGAAAGAGGTGACGCGGCACGAGGGAGATGGTGAGTTTTTCCGAAACATCCGTATGCACGCGGTGGTGCGCCGTCAGGAGCTTGCTTATGGTGAGGGCGTCCAGAACCTGCCGGACCGTTTCGGAAACCTTGACGGGTTCCGCTCGGTCCTTTCCTTTCCCTTCTCGTGCGATCCAAAGAAAGCGGCCGACCAACGCGTTCAGTCGGTCGATTTCCCGAACCAGGATATCCCGAAGGCGCCGTGAGACGTCGTCTCCTTCCCACTGGGCTTCCATCATCTGGACGACGCCGCTGATGGCTGCCAGGGGATTTTTGATGTCGTGGACGATTTCTCCGGCCATCTTTCCCGCAAAAGCCAACTGCTCCAAGCGCTTCATGCGGTCCTGCAGGGCCTTGAGAAGCGTCTGATCCTGAAAGACGACGACACTTACGGGCCCTTCGAGCCCGTCCGAGAGAGGCTCCAACTGAGACACGGTGACGACGAAGGATTTTTTCTCTCCCCCGGGCGTTTCGTAGGGGATTTCCCGAACCGCCGGGCCCGTGATCCGCCGATCGTCCACGGAACCCTTCGCCCCCGGGCCTTCCCCAGGCACCGCCTCGGGCGTCCGGGGAACGACGCCTTCCACGGACACCGCAGGCAGCTTCTTTTCCGGTTCGAGTTCCGCGGGGTTTTCCTGCAGGCCGGAAAGCCAGTGGGCCACGGGGCAGCCTTCCAGGATTTCGCCTTCAGCGCCCAAGAGCTTTCGAGCCGCCTGATTGGCGTAGGTGATTTTTCCGTGAGCGTCCGCCGTGATGAGGCCGGCTCCCAGGCTTTCCACCAAGCGGCGGTAGAAAGATTCCAGCATCCTAAGGTCCCGGGACTTTTGCGCCGAAAGCCGTAAGAATTTTTGCAGTTCCGCCGCCAGATAGCCGCTGATGGAAGCCACGAGGAAAAACGCCGCCGTGGTGACCGTGAGGGTGTAAAAGTAGAGGCTGTTCGAACCGGAAGGAACTGGCCGTCCCATGAAGGGGACGGGGTGCACCCACCCGAAATATTGCAGATCCAGAAGGGCGCCGTAGGCGATGGTGCACGACGCAGCTGCAAGGACGCTTCCGCGGCGCTGAAACAGCACCGCCGCCGCAATGATCACGGCCATGTAAAGGAAGGCAAAGGGGCTGGCCACACCGCCCGTGAGATAAATGAGAAACGTGACGGCAAGAACGTCGAAAATGAATTGGGCGGCGGCGAAAAGTTCGTGACGGCGCATGATCCTGAGAACCGAAGCGCTTAGAAGCGTGACGGAAAAGAGGACTGCGGCATAGACATAGAGCGGGGTAAGGACCGGTTCCGAAATGTCGTGGGCCAGGCGCAGCTGGAACAGGAACGTCACCGCCAGAATGAAGACCGCCGCAAGGAGCCTCAAAACCAGGTGGGTCTGAACCTTACGCTGAAAGGCCGCGGCTTCGCCGTTCATCGATGCGTTCCCACTCACCCTGCAGCGGAGTTTTCAGGTGCCTCGGGACACCACGTCGGCCAGCTGGAAGATGGGCATGTACATGGCCACCAGAAGCCCCCCGATGGTCACGCCGAGAAACACAATGAGCATGGGTTCCAGGAGCGACGTCAGCGCTTCCACAGTGGCATCCACTTCCTCGTCGTAAAAATCGGCCACTTTGCTCAGCATGCTGTCCAGAGCGCCGGTCGCTTCCCCGACGGACACCATGTGGATGACCATGGGCGGAAAAACGCTGCTTTGCTGCAAGGGTTCGGCGAGGGTTTTCCCTTGGGAGACGGCCTGTTGGGCGTCTCGAATGGCTTTTTCCACAACCGTGTTGCCCGCGGTGGCCGCCACCAGTTCCATACTTTCCAAAATGGGCACACCGCTACCCAGCATGGTGCCCAGGGTTCGGGTGACCCGAGCCAGCGCCACCTTTTTGAGCAGGATGCCGAAGACAGGAATCCTGAGGAAAATCCGGTCTGTAAGGTGCCGTCCCTGCTTGGTCTTACGGAACCGGGCAAACAAAATCCCCAAAAGGATCAGCCCGAGAAGGATCCAATGAAAGTAATTCTTAGCAAAATCGCTGATGGTCATCACCATCACGGTCATGGCCGGAAGAGAGACGCCCGCGTCCTTGAAAAGTCCGGCGAAAACGGGAATGACGTAAATGAGAATGACGGCGATGACAATGACGGCAATGGCCACAACAATGGCCGGATAGGTCATGGCGCCCCGAACCTTTTTCTTTAAGGAAGCGACTTTTTCCAGGTAGGCCGCAAGCCGGGTCAGGGTCGTGTCCAGAATGCCGCCCGCTTCTCCCGCCGCCACCAAGTTGATGAAAAGCTGATCGAATACCTTGGGGTGCTTTCGCAGCGCTTCGGAAAAGGTGGCCCCTTCTTCCACGTCCTTTTTGAGCACACGCAGAACCTTGCGAAAGGCCTTGTTTTCCGTCTGGTCTCGAAGAATCTCTAAACACTGAATAATGGGCAAGCCTGCATCGATCATGGTAGAAAACTGGCGCGTAAAAAGCACCAGGTCCTTTTCCTTCACCTTTTCCTGCAGAACAGGGATGTATTCCAACAGGTCCTTGGGTTTGGGCTTGAGGGATTTCAAGGAAAGGCCCTGGCGTTCGAGAATCTGTCGGGCGATGGTGATATTGTCGGCATCGATTTCGCCGTGAACCTTCTGCCCCTTGCGATTGATCCCCTTCCACACAAATTCCGGCATGGTGGACTCCCTAGTCTTTCACCGTCGCACGGATCACTTCCTCAACGGAGGTGATCCCTTCCTTGAGTTTGTTGATGGCGCTTTGACGTAGTGTGAGCATCCCCAGGCGGATGGCTTCTCGTTTGATTTCCGCAGCCGATGCGCCCACCAGGACCAAATCGCGAATCTCGTCGGTCATGGCCATCACTTCGTAGAGGGCGATTCGGCCGCGATAGCCCGTATTGGAACACGCCGGGCAGCCGCGACCGCGGTAGCACACGAACGTGCCCACATCCTCCTCGCGAACCCCTAAATCCATTAAGGCTTCCGGCGGAACGTCTTCGACGACGCGGCATTCGGGGCACACGCGTCGGGCGAGCCTCTGAGCGAGCACGAGGTTGACGGCGGACGCCACGAGGAAAGGTTCGATGCCCATATTGAGCAGGCGGTTGACGGTGCTGGGGGCATCGTTGGTATGCAGGGTGCTTAGAACCAGGTGCCCCGTAAGAGCGGCTTTGATGGCCGTTTCCGCCGTTTCGAAGTCGCGGATTTCCCCCACCATGATGATGTCCGGGTCCTGGCGCAGGAAAGAGCGCAGCGCCGCCGCGAAAGTCAACCCAATGGCTTCATGAACCTGGACCTGGTTGATCCCGGGCAGGCTGAATTCCACCGGGTCTTCCGCCGTGGAAATGTTGTGGCTGATCTTGTTCAATTCGGAAAGGGCACTGTAGAGGGTGGTCGTTTTGCCGCTCCCCGTGGGACCGGTGACCAACACCATGCCGTACGGCCGATAGATGGCTTCGCGGAACAGATCGAGCTGTTTGGGTTCGAAACCCAGTTTGGTCATGTCCAGCTGCAGGTTGGATTTGTCCAAGAGGCGCAGGACAACCTTTTCCCCGAATAGAGTGGGAAGAACCGAGACGCGGAATTCCATCTCGCCGGTCTTGCTCTTGAGCTTGATTCGGCCGTCCTGAGGAAGGCGCCGTTCGGCGATGTCCAGGCGGCTCATGATTTTGAGACGCGAAATGATGGCGTTTCGAAGCTGATAGGGCGGCCGCATGACTTCGTAGAGAAGCCCGTCAATGCGGTAGCGCACCCTCATGACCTTTTCGTAACATTCCACATGGATGTCGCTGGCCTTCTTGCGGATGGCATCCAAAAGGATGAGGTTGACCAGTTTGACCACCGGGGCTTCGCCGGCGGCGTTTTCCAGATGGGCCAGGTCGATTTCCTGGGAACTTTCCACCACGTCCACATCCGCTTCTTCGCGGATCATGCCCATGACGGCTTCCAGGCTCTCGTCGGACCCGGCCGAGTGGGCCTGTTCAATGGCTTTCTTGATGAGACTTTCCGGGGCGACGTGGACGCGGATGTTCTTTTGCGTGATGAAGCGAATATCGTCGATGGCAAAGAGGTTGCCGGGATCGGAAATGGCCACGTGCAGCGTGGCTCCCGATAGCCCAAGGGGAAACACCTGATATTTGACCATGACCTGCGGCGAGACGATCTTCAGCACGTCCTTGGACACGGAAAGACGCACGGGATTGACGATGGGCACGCGAAACTGCTTGGCGAGGAATTCCGTGAGGACCTTTTCTTCGATAATGCCCTGCCGAATGAGAATGGTCCCCAAACGATCCCCGTTGCGGCTCTGCTCTTGCAAGGCACGTTCCAAGTCGTTCGGCGCAATCAGCCCCGCTTCGAGAAGCAGCTGCCCGATCTTGCTCCGTTTGAGCGAAGGCCGATCCGTCGCTTTGCCCTGCTGATCCATTTCTGTCGTCATACGTGTTTGTTCATCCGCACCTGTGCGTCCGCCATCTTTCGAAGGTCTCTCTCAGAAAATCGCCTCTTTTGGAAAAAACTTTAACATCTTTTCGAGTTCTTCTCCGCCCCTGCCCCAAAGTCGGTCAAAAGATTCAAAAAAAGCAATGGGGTAGATATTTTTTGGTCGATTCAAAAAATTTTCCCACGCTCAAAAATTTTCACTCAATCGGGCTTGACAGCGAACAATTCGTGAGTAGTATTACGCCGATTTTCGGGGGACATCACAAGAAGAAAACGGAGGTGATCGCCATGATTTGTCAAACGGTGAAGGCGGGCACGGACTGCGCCTTCATGACCAAAGCCGGCTGTGGGTACAACGGGGGCTCTTGCCATCAGGTGGTGGAGCAGTGCGAAGGATGCCAGCGGATCGTCGAAGTCCCGACGGGGCGTTTTTGCGCCAGCTATCCCAATCCCGGTATCAAGTGGAAAACGGGGCATTGCAATTTTGCAACCCACGTGAAAGCGCCTGTGACCACGCAGCAGATGAAGATCAACCCGCTGAAAGCATCCAAGCGGGCGTCCAAGTCCAAGTAAGTCGCACCATCTTCCGGGATGACAAGGAGAGCAGCCCTCTCGGCTCATGGTCCATGAGCGCCTGCTCTCTTTTTTTGCCTTTTGCCCGCCGTTGCCCACCACCTAAGACCGAAGCCACTCGAGAAAAAGACCGCTCGCCCCACCGATGCTCTGGCGGGGAATGAATGTGTCGGGGTTGGCGAAGCTCACCCCAACCGAGAAAATGGCCGACGACGAGAGGACCCCGACAGCAAGGTTGGCGGATTCCCATTGACTTGTGCCGCAACCGTCGATATGTGAAAAGCTCGCTGGTAACGGCATGGTCCATGCCGTGAGTTCCGCAAAGAATAACGAAAGGTTGGCACAATCGTGGGAGCAAAAATTCTTACGGGAAATCAAACGGCCGCCTTGGCGGCCAAGCTCTGTCGCGTGCAGGTGATTGCCGCCTATCCCATCACGCCCCAGTCCAAGATACCGGAAGTGCTTTCCGAATATGTGGAAAGCGGGGAACTTCCGGCCGAATTCGTCCGTGTGGAAAGCGAGCATTCGGCCATGGGCGTGTGCATTTCCGCGTCCCTGGTGGGGGCTCGCGCCTTTACGGCCACCGCCGCCAACGGGCTGGCCTACATGCATGAACAGCTCCATTGGGCGGCGGGAGCGCGCGTGCCCATCGTCATGCCGGTGACCAACAGAGGCCTGGGGGCTCCCTGGACCATCCTCAACGACATGCAGGACAGCATCGCCCAGAGGGACACCGGCTGGATGCAGTTTTACTGCCTCAACAACCAGGAGATCCTCGATCAGATCATCTTGGGCTACAAGGTGGCCGAAAGACTGCTGGTGCCGGTCATGGTGTGCTTTGACGGCTTTCGCCTCTCCCATACCATGATGCCCGTGGACGTTCCCGATCAAGAGGCCGTGGACGCCTATCTTCCACCCTTTAGGCCGGCCTACGACTTGGACCCGGAGCGGCCTGTCAACATCAACCCCGTGGTCATGACCGATCCCATGCCCGGCGTGGACGGGCGCCTATGGCCCGGATACATGGGCATTCGACGGCGTCTTCAGGAAGCTTTGGAATCCGCCCTGGACGTCATTGCCGAGGAAGGCCGCGCTTTCGGCGAGAGATTCGGCCGCAGTTACGAAGACCCCCTCTATCGGTACCGGACGGAAGACGCCGAAATTCTCTTTGTGACCATGGGATCCTTGAGCAGCGAAGCCTCCGAGGCCTGCGATATCCTCAGGGAACAGGGCGTGCGTGCAGGGGTTGTGGGGCTGCGGGTGTTTCGGCCTTTTCCCGTCCGGGCCGTGGCCGAAGCCCTGCGTCGAGTGCCGCGCATGGCCGTGGTGGAAAAAGCCATCAGTTACGGCTTGGAAGGAGCCCTAGCCACGGAAGTGAAAGCGGCGCTCTACGGCCTGAACGGGGCTCGGCCCATTGGGGCCAATTTCATCGTGGGCCTTGGAGGAAAAGACGTGAAACCCGTGGACCTTTGCGAAGCGGCGCGCCGAACCCTGAGCCTCGCCACTCTTCAGGAAGCCCCCGTCCACCCCATTTGGCTTTCCAACGAAATCTAGGACAAGGACACGCCATGCCGACAGCTCTCATGGATCTTCCCGATAAGGAATACATTCTTCCCGGCACCCGAACCTGCGCCGGATGCGGCCTTCCCATTGCCTACCGCCACATGCTGAAGGCCCTGGGCCCTAAGACCATCGTGACCCTGCCGGCCTGTTGCCTCACCATTCTGCACGGCATGTACCCAAAAACGCCGGTCCTGGTGAATGCCGTAAACAACGTTTTCGGCGGCACCGCCGCGTCCGCTTCCGGACTGGTGGCGGGCCTCAAGGCGCTGGGTAAGGAGGACTACACCGTCTTGGCCATGGCCGGCGACGGCGGGACGTTCGATATGGGGATTCAGGCGTTGAGCGGCGCTGCAGAGAGGCAAACGAACTTCATCTACGTGTGTTACGACAATGAAGCCTATATGAACACGGGAGTGCAGCGTTCCAGCGCCACCCCCGCAGGCGCCATCACCACGACGACGCCGGTACATCCCAAGGAGCAGCCGAAGAAGGATTTCATTCAAATCATGGAGGCGCATCACCCGGCGTACCTGGCCACCACCTGTTCATCCTACCCGCTGGACCTTTACGACAAGTTCTCCAAGGCCCGCCGCATTCACGGGACACGATTCATCCATCTGGCCGTCCCCTGCCCGGCCGGATGGGGGTTTCCCACAAGGGAAACCGTCAAAATCGGGCGGCTGGCCGTAGAAACCGGCGTGGTGGTTCTCTACGAACTGGAAGACGGGGTTTTCCGCCTCACGGGAAAGAGCCTGAACTTGGCCAAAACCCGACGCAAACGCCCTGTGGAAGACTACCTCAAGATCCAGGCGCGCTTTAAGAAAATGACGCCGGAACAGATCGAGGCGTTTCAAAAGGCCATCGATGAACGCTGGGAGGGATACCTGAACCGAGCCGGCCTGTAAAAACGGACGAGGGGGCGAACGCCCCCTTTTTTATATCCACCGCACGAGGATGCTTCCCCAGGTAAAGCCCGCCCCGAAAGCCGACATGACCAGGTAGTCGCCCTTTTCTAGAAGATTCTTTTCCACCGTCGCTTCGTAGAGGCACAGCGGGATGGTGGCCCCGGTGGTGTTGGCGTACCGATCGATATTGATGATCACCCTGTCCATGGCCAATCCCATGCGATTGGCGCACGCTTCGATGATCCTCAAATTGGCCTGGTGCGGAATGAACACCTTGACATCCTTTCCCGACAAACCATTGCGTTCCAGGATCTTGACCGAGACGTCGGCCATTTCGGTCACGGCGAATTTGAAGACCTTTTTCCCTTCCTGGTACACGTAGTGTTCCCGCGCCTGCACCGTTTCCATGCTGGCGGGGCGGCGGCTGCCTCCCGCTTTCATATGCAGGTGCGGCTCCCCGGCCCCGTCGATCCTCTGAATAAAGTCCAACACCCCGTACTCTTCGTCCTCACAGGGTTCCAGGAGCACCGCTCCGGCGGCATCGCCGAAGAGCACGCACGTGTTGCGATCCGTATAATCGATGATGCTGCTCATCACATCGGCGCCGATGGCCAAAACTTTGTCGTATCGGCCCGATTCGATCATCATGACTCCCGTAGTCAGGGAAAAAACGAAGCCGGAACATCCCGCCGACAAATCGAACCCCCAGGCCTTGTCCGCGCCGATGGCCCTTTGGACCAGGCATGCCGTGGACGGGAAAAACATGTCCGGCGTGACGGTGCCCACAATAATGGCATCCACCTCGGAGGCCGCCACGCCGGCCCGGTCCAGACATTCCTGGGCGGCTCGAGAGGCCATGAAAGAGCAGCCCAGGCCGGGTTCCAAGATGCGCCGTTCCCGAATGCCCGTGCGCGTGACGATCCACTCGTCGGTGGTGTCCACCATTCTTTCCAAATCTTCATTGGTCAGCTTCCGTTCGGGAAGATAGCGCCCCACCGAACGGATGCGCGCTCGCCGCCTGCTCTTCATGGCCGATCCTTTCACATCACCCCTTTGTAATACCCGCCGTCGATGTGGATGGACGCCCCCGTGATGTAGCCGGCCCTTTCGGAAGCCAAGAACGTCACGAGAGCGGCAAATTCCTCGGGCGTTCCCAGCCTTCCCATAGGAATGGTCGCCCGCCATCGATCGATGATTTCTTCGGGCGTCTTGCCCTCCTTTTGGGCCGTGACCACGGCCAGGCTTCGCACGCGCTCGGTCAAGGTATACCCGGGGCACACGTTGTTCACCGTAATGTTGTACGGGGCCAGTTCATTGGACAGGGTCTTGGCCAAACCCACCACGCCGGATCGAATGGTGTTGGACAGGATCAAGCCGTCAATGGGCTGCTTCACGGACACGGAGGTCATGTTGATGATGCGGCCCCATCGCTTTTCCATCATCACGGGCACGGCTTCCCGGGTCATCACGATGGTGCTCATGAGATTCAACCGAAACCCGAAATGCCACAAATCCTCGTCGATTTCGAGAAACGTCTTGGCCGGCGGGCCTCCGGCATTGTTGACCAGGATATCCACGGTGCCGAAATGATCCAACCCCTTGCGAATAAAGTTCTTGGCCTGGTCCGAAACAGTCACGTCGGCCGGAACGCCGATCACCTCGCCGCCCGTCGCCGCCGCGATTTCTTCCACGGCCTTGGGCAGTTCCGGGTCGTCGAGCCCGCAAATGGCCACCTTGGCCCCTTCCCGGCACAATTCCATCGCCACGGCCTTTCCCAAACCCTGGCTGGCCCCAGCCACAAAAGCCACCTTGCCCTTCAAACCCAGATCCATGAATCCCCTCTCCCTTTTTTGTGTGGTCAATCGTGGGATGCGGCGTGAAGGAGTCCCTCATGCAGCCGCATCATCGCCGCGGTGTAGCGTCCGTGCTCATCGTAGATGAAAAAAGGCGGCGCCACACGAAGTTCCTGCCCGGCGCCCTTGACGCATTCCAGATGGACCAAGGTGGCCGGCGCTTTGGCATGGGAATGGATGAGCGTCAGCCTTTTCGGGCGAAAGCCTGCCTCCAGGGCGGCCACCATGCTATCATCCAAGCGGGACGCCGGATAGATGACGGCACATCGTCCCCCGTGCCCAAGCAGATGGGCCGCCGAAGCGAACATATCCCGAATCGAGCCCCGGAGTTCATGCCTCGCCGCGGCTTTTTGCCCATCGGGGTTGATCCGTCCCGAAAACGGCCGGCGATAGGGCGGGTTGGAAACCACCAGATCAAACCCTTGCGCAGGAAAGATTCGGGGCACGTCTTTCCAGTCCATGGTATGGATGAAAACCCGGCCGGCCAGCCCGTTGGCGTCCACGTTTTTTTGAGCCAAAAAAGCCAAGCGCGGCTGAATTTCCACGCCCTCCCAATGAGCCCCCAGATTGTGCGCCGCAAAAGCCAAAAGCACCACCCCGCAGCCCGTGCCCAGTTCCATCACCCGGTCCTTGGTTTTCACCCGGGTCAACCCCGCCAAGAGCACAGCGTCGATGGAAAACCGGTAGCCTTTCCGATCCTGGCACAACACCAAGGACCCGCCGAACAGAAGGTCTCGCGTCTCTGCGGTGTATTCTTGGACGGCACCTCCGTTCACTTCCACGGCCCCTTCCCTTCCGAAAGGAATTCGGACGTTTCCCCCTTTACCGCCTCGTTGGGCCGTCATGAGCGCAGGGAACATGAAACCGAAAAAAGGCCCATTCAGAGGGTCGGGATGGTCACCACGTCTTCCGGGTCCATGGGATGCATGACAAGGCCGCTGAAAACCTTGGGATAAAAATACGTGGCCTTATGAGGCATGATCAAGCCCGCGCGGGCCACATCCCGCACTTGATCCACCCGAGTCGGATTAACGAAAAAACCCAGGGCGGCGTCTCCGTGCAGGACGGCGTGCAGCGCCTCGTCCCGATCGTGACAGAATCGAATGTTTTCCGCGTCGGAAAGGTAGGTGTCATCGAGTCCCAAAAGGCCCCGAAGCAGAAGATGATCCACGACCACCACGTCCAGATCCTGAAGCACGTTCGGAAAGCCTTTTTCCGCAAGGAAAGCCCGGGTGGCGGAAGGCTCCATTTTGAGCACCCAAAAGACCTCGCCTCCCTTATGGACAAACCCGATGGCCGTTTCCCTTCGCGCCCTGAAGGTTTCCAGGCTTGCGGTCCATGCGCTTCGCCCGGCATCGCTCATAGGAAAGGAAAGAGCCTGGAAAAACGGCCGCCCCTTGTCCAGGAATTCTTTCGCCGGCGAAAACGCCACGCGGGGCAACAGCCGATGAGTGGGAAGGACAACGAGCCCATCGTCTTCCATGGGGCAAAAGTAGGTGAGCACGTAGTGGAAAGGGGCTTCCTTGGGAGCGTCGGGGTTTTGCTGCATCTGCAGGCGACGGTAGTTGAGGGCCGTTTCGTAACGATGGTGGCCGTCGGCGATGAAAATGTCCTTGTCCACCATGAGTTCATGGACGCGACGCACGCGGCCGGGATCCGTCACGCGATAGAGACGGTGTTCGCCCCCGCGGGTGTCGGCGCACTGAGCCACTTCTTCTCGACCGCTTCGGTCGAAAAGCACATCGCACACCCGCCCTTCAGGATCGCTGAAAAGCACGAAAATGGGGCTGAGATGGGCTCGACATCGAACCATGAGCGCCAGCCGTTCGTCCTTGACTTTCTGAAAGGTGCGTTCATGGGGCCGGACACACCCCGCGCCGAATTCTTCCAGGCGCAGCAGCCCGAAAAAGCCTTTCCGCGTTTTCCGCCCCTCTCCCATGGGATAGTCCAGTTCGTAAGGGAAAAAGGCCGGTTGAGCTTCACGGATGAGAACCCCGTCGCGGCGCCATTGGGCAAGATACCGAGCCGCCCGCGTGTGCGCGTTGTTTTCTTCCGTGTCCTCCGCTGTGGTCTTGCCCAACTCCAAGCGGATGACGTTGTAAGGATGCAGGGCGTAGAAGGCCTCTTGTTCCGCGGGGCTGATAATGTCGTACGGCGGGGTGATCACGCGGCCGAGATCGCCCACGGGATTGGGATTGTAACGGAGCGCGCGAAAAGGAGCCACAACAGCCATGAATCGTCAGCCTTTCCTTGGGATGGGATGCGGCGCGCCGGGCTTTCACGCCGTCGTTCGTTTCGGTGCGCCTCGACAGCGCCCTCCCTACCACACGACCGCTTTGGAGGCAAGAAAGGAGCGAAAGTCGTAGCCGAAAAACGCGAGTCCTTGAAAGTCCATAATCCAGCGGGCCAGATCGAGCCACTGGGTGCAGGCGTCCACGACGGCCTGGTCGCTTGAAGCGACCACGGCTCCCGAGGAAGGAAAATGCTTTTCGGGAACCGCCACCGCCCGAGCTTCACCCGAAAGGCCCAGGTGCCGGAGCGCCTCCCGATATCGGGCGGAAAGCTCACCGCTTCGGCTCATGGGGGCATCAAAGAGAAAATAGACCGTTCGCGGAGGAAAGGTTTTGAGAAAGCGCACCACAGCCGTCAGGGCCGCATCCGTCACCGCCGTGGGCTTATAGCTTCGGGAGAGAGCCGCCACGTCGCGCAAGGCCCCGTCGTTGGCCAGGACCAGATCCCGCCCGAGAAGAAGGCTTTCTACGGTGATGTGCACGTTGTGGCCGTCCACCCACAGGGCTTTGTCGCGCCACCGAGCGCCGCACACGCGCTTGGCACGGCGCCGCCTGGCAATATCTTCGGCAAAGACTCCCCGCCGCAGAAGGTCTCGATCCGTGCGGTGCAAGGTGAAGCGATTGCCCACCCAGTCCAAGGCGGCGTCCCGAGGGTAGCCCAGGTTTTGGAAGAGGAAGAAATCCCGGGCGGCCTGGTACACTTTGAGCCTGCGGCCCTCATGGCCCTCGCGGCCCGGCATCACGGCCATGCCCAAACCCTTGGGGTTTTATGCATCGGGGACCACATGAACCACGACGTAAAGGTCCCCCGGGGGCCCCCCATAAGGAGAATCCGCTCCCCGCCCGGCCATCCGCAGCACCGTGCCCTCCGCGGCACCCGGGGGAATTTTCACCAGGACCGTTTCTATTCGGTCGCCTGCACGATAGGAAACCCACCGCTCCTCACCGCGATCCCGTCGCGATGCGGCCACTTCGAGATGCACTTCCACCGAAGGTCCTTTGGCCCCGGCGCTCCGTTTCCCACCGAAAGACCGCTGCGGCAGGGGATCCGGCCGCCCGCCTTGACCCCTTGGGCCAAAGGAAAACCCATCCACGAAAGGGTCATGAAAGAGCCGCTCGAAAAGCTCGGCCCACGGTCCGGATTCGACGGCACCCCCTGCCGCCGAAAACTCCGCCCCGTGCGGTGTCGAAACGCGAGGACGCCTTACCGAACCCTCAGGTTCGGCATCGTAGACTTTCTTTTTTTCCGGATCCCCCAAAACCGAATAGGCTTCGTTAATTTCTTTTAAGCGCTCCTCGCAGGCCGGATCCCCTTCATTCCGGTCCGGGTGGTGCCGGCGTGCCAGCCTCCTGTAAGCTTTTCGAATTTCTTCCCGGGATGCGCCTCGGGAAACCCCAAGAATGCGGTAATAATCTTTCCGAGCCATCTCCGAAGAATGCCCTCCGCCGAAACCATCAAAATGTACACATAAAAAATTATAGCAAAAAAGCCACAATGGCGTCGCGGTGTTCTTTTGGATTCGTGAGGGCCTGGATCGTGCAGACGCCGGGGCGCACGGCCGTGCGCCCCGGTAAAGACATCGAGAGTCTCAAGAGGACGGGCTGTTACGTGGTCGAGGATTGCTTCTCTCGGCTCTTGCGCAGTTCTTCGGCCCGCAGCTCCTTACGAAGGATTTTCCCCACCATGGTCTTGGGAAGGGATTCCCGAAATTCCACCGCCTTGGGCACCTTGTAGGCCGCTAGCTTGGATTTGCAGAATTGGATGATTTCCTCCTCCGTGACAGTCTCACCCGGTTTGGGCACGATAAAAGCCTTCACCGTTTCACCACGATAAGGATCAGGCACCCCCACGGTCACCGCATCCAAAACCTTGGGATGGGTATACAACACCTCGTCGATTTCCCTTGGATAGATATTGTAGCCGCCAGCAATGATCATGTCTTTCTTGCGGTCTACGATGAAAAAGTACCCATCCTCATCCATGGTGGCGATGTCGCCCGTGTAAAGCCAGCCGTCGCGCAGGGTGGCCGCCGTCTCATCCGGCATATTCCAGTAACCCTGCATGACCTGCGGTCCCTTGACGGCCAATTCCCCGGGTTGACCGACGGGAGCGTCACTCGCCCCGTCTTCCAGGCTCACCACGCGCGCATCGGTGCTCGGCACGGGAATGCCGATGGATCCCGGCTTTCTCAGCCCACTGATGGGATTCACGTGCGTCACGGGGCTGGCCTCCGAAAGACCGTAGCCCTCCACGATGACACAGCCGGTCATCTGTTCAAATTTGGTGAGCACTTCCACCGGCATGGGCGCCGATCCCGTAATGCAAAACCGGATGGAAGACAAATCGTGATCCTTGACCTTTGGATGGTTGAGCAACGCCACGTAGATGGTGGGCACGCCCGGGAACAGGGTGGGCTTGCTCTTATGAAGAAGTTTTAGAAATTCATCGGCGTCGAACCGTGGCACAACAATGGTGGTGCACCCCCCGTAAAGGGAAAAGTTCATGCACACGGTCATGCCGAACACGTGAAAGAAAGGCAGGATGGCCACGAGCCGTTCCCGGCCCCACCGGAAGTCGGGAAACCATGCGGCGACCTGCAGTACGTTGGCCAAGATGTTGCGGTGGCTCAGCATGACCCCCTTGGCCACACCCGTCGTTCCGCCGGTGTATTGGAGCAGAGCCAGGTCGTCGAGGGTCGCTTCACACGGATCCTTCAGAGGCGACGCTTTGGCGATCATCTGGGAAAAGTTCACCACGCGACGACCGTCGTAAGGCACCGCCATGAAAAGATTCTGCTTCTTGGCCTTGATCGGGTACAGGTGCTTGAAAAGAAAGGGTAGGTATTCCCGAAGGCTGGTCGCCACCACGGTGTGGATCTTCGTGGACGGCAGGACCTTTTCCGCTTTCGGATAGAGATGGTCCAAGACAAAAAGCACCTCGGAACCCGAATCGTTCCATTGGTGCTCCATTTCCCGCTCTACGTACATGGGGTTGGTCATGACGGCCACCCCGCCCAAATAGAGCGTGGCGTAATAGGCGATCATGGTCTGCGGACAGTTGGGGAGCATGATGGCCACCCGGGTGCCCTTGGTCACGCCCATGCCGCGAAGCGCGGCGGCCATGCGCAGCACCTGATCCCAAAGTTCTTTGTACGTCAACTTGGCGCCGAAAAATTCCGTCGCCGTGTTTCCCGCGTATTTTTCGGCCGTCCGGGCCACAAGAACCGGCAGCGGCCAGTTGGGAAACTCAATCTCCTGGGGAACTCTTCCGTTGTAATGGCGATACCACGGGCGATCCATGCACTCCCTCCTCCGGACACCCCTTCCACAAACCCCCTAAAAACGGCGCCTCATCCCTCCCATAGGGGGGCGATGGCGTGTGCCGGGAGCACGGCCCGCAGCCCAACCGCACTCCCGGACTCCGGCTGATACAGGGGCACTGCCCCGCTGCGTCCTACCCCCCACCCCTCGAGACAAGAGACCGTGCCAAAAGCCTGCGGGCCGGCCTAGCCGGCCCTCGGTCCTTCAGCACGTGCTTTTCAACTTGCGCACTTCTTCCGTAAAAGCCGGAATGAACTTGAAAAGGTCTTCCACGATGCCGTAATCGGCCTTGGTGAAAATGGGCGCTTCCGGATCCTTGTTCACGGCCACGATGTACTTGGAAGAACCCATGCCCGCCAAGTGCTGAATCGCACCGGAAATCCCCACAGCGATGTAAAGATTCGGGTTGACCACCTTACCGGTCTGCCCCACCTGATCGGAATGGGGCCGCCAGCCGGCATCCACCGCCGCTCGAGACGCCCCCACCGCAGCCCCAAGCTCCTTGGCCAGCTGTTCCAAAATGGCGAAGTTTTCCGCCGCCTTCATGCCGCGACCGCCCGAAACGATAATTTCCGCTTCCGTCAGTTCCACCTTGCCCGTGGTGTCCAGTTCCACACCCAACGCCTTGGAGCGCGCTTCGGGGATCGACACGGAAACCTTTTCCACGTCAGCCTGCCGCGTCGCATCCGCGTCCTTACAGTCCATCACATTGGGACGACAGGAAATCATCGGCAACGCCCCTTCGGCCCATTCACACCAGGCCAGGCACTTGCCCGCAAAAATCGGCCTCTTCGCCTTGAGGACTCCGCCGTCACACACCACCTGAGTGCAGTCCTGGGCCAACCCCGTTTGCAACCGGGCCGCCAGCCGGGCACTCAGGTCCTTGCCGTCCACCGATGCGGGCAAGAGCACCGCCGCGGGGGTCCACTGTTCAATCAGGGAGGCGATGACCGGAACGTAGAGTTCCGGCACGTAATGTTCCAAAGCCGGATCGTCGGCCACAAAAACCTTGTCCACGCCGTACCAGCCCAATTCCTTGACCTTGTCGCCCAGACCCGAACCGACGGCGATGCCGTAGAGGGGCAGGTTCAAAGCATCGGCCACCTTGCGCGCTTCGCTGGCCACTTCAAACGACACCCGACGGAAATTTCCCGCACGAAATTCAGCAATCGATACCACACAGTCGGCCATTTCCATTCTCCTTACGCTGCCAGAGCGTTTCTCTCCGTTCAGGGGACCCCGAACGCCTAGATGACCTTGGCTTCTTCATGCAGGGCCTTGACCAAAGCCGCCGCCTTGCCCTCCGTATCCAACCCGTCGTCAATGATTCGCCCGGGTTTGCGTTCCGGCGGCATTTCCAGGGACACCATGCGGATCTTGGCCGCCTGCGCCCCGCACTCCTCGGCGCTCAAACCCATGTCGGCAAGCTTTTTCACCTCCAAGGGTTTCTTCTTGGCCTTCATGATGCCGGGGAGCGACGCGTAACGCGGATTCCACACCGCGTGGGAACCGCCCATGGTCACCAAGGCCGGAAGGGACGCCTGCAAAGTGACCTTGCCACCTTCAATGGGCCGCTCGATGGTCACGGAAGAGCCGTCGGAATCCAAAGCGACCGCCAGGCCCAGGTGAGGCCAGCCCAGCAGTTCAGCCACCATGGGGCCACGCTGGGCCAAATCGTAATCCACAGCCCGGGATCCGCACAGGACGATATCGGGTTGCAAGGCCTGCACCACCGCTGCCAAAGCCCGAGCCACCCCAAGACTGTCGCTTCCGTCCAAGGCATCGTCGTCCAAAAGAACACCTTTGTCGGCCCCCATGGCCAAGGCCGTGCGAATGGATTCCACCACGCGCTGCGGCCCCCAGCTGACGATCGTCACCGTGCCGCCGTGCTTTTCCTTCAGGCGAAGCGCCGCTTCCACGGCAAATTCGTCATAGGGATTGATGATCCACTTGAGATCCTGCGTGACAATGGACTGGCCGTCCGGAGCAATGCGAATGACCGATTCCGTATCCGGCGTTTGCTTGAGTAGCACCACAATGTTCACGTTCCGTCCTCCTTTTCCTGTGTCCCAACCCGCTTCACCCTTCACGACGTGCCCGCGTTCCCCTGCTCGCCAAGGCTTCGAGTTCCGTCCCCAAAAGCCATCGGCTCAGGAACCGAGGTAGCGTACCTTACACGAACCGACGGGCAAAAGCCAAGAAAAAAATGAATGACAATTCATTCATGGACTGCGGCCGCTTCCGCCGCACCCGTCCCGTGGCGCTTGAGATAAACCATGAGCACAGATAGGGCGGCGGGCGTCATGCCGGGAATCCGGGAAGCCTGGCCCAGAGTGTCGGGGCGCACGGCCGTGAGTTTTTGCCGCACTTCATTGGAAAGCCCCGGGATTTTTTCATAGGAAAAATGTTCAGGGATGCGGACCCGCTCCAGGTTCCGGAATTTTTGCATCTCTTTTTGTTGCCGCTGCAGATACCCTTCATATTTGCATTCGATTTCCACCTGTTCCCGCACCCTTTCGGGAAGAGGCTCGCAGGCCGGGGCAAGATGCTCCACATCCTCATAAGTCAGTTCCGGCCTTTTCAGCAGCCGATCCAGGCTTACGGGCTCTTCCAAAGGGGCCGATCCTTTGGAAGCCAGGTAGGCATTGACATCGGGGGCCGGAAAGATTCTGTGCGTGCGCAGCCTTTCCAGTTCTCTGCGAACAGCCTCGCGTCTTTCCACCAATTCCTTAAAGGTGTCGCGGGAATGAAGCCCGAGTTCGTAGCCCAGTTCCAGAAGGCGCAAATCAGCGTTGTCTTCCCGCAGCCACAGACGATATTCGGCCCGGGACGTGAAGATTCGGTAGGGTTCGTTGGTCCCCCGCGTCACCAGGTCATCGACCATAACCCCCATGTAGGCTTGGGAGCGGTCCAGGATGAAGGGCGGCCGGCCTTGCACCTTGAGGGCGGCATTGATGCCCGCCCACAGGCCTTGCGCCGCCGCCTCTTCGTAGCCGGAAGTGCCGTTGATTTGCCCGGCCATGAAAAGGCCTTCCACCTGCTTGGTTTCCAGGGTGCGCTTGAGTTGGGTCGGCTGGACGAAATCGTATTCGATGGCGTAGGCCGGTCGCATGACTTCGGCCTCTTCCAAACCGGGAATGCTTCGAATCACCTGCAGTTGAATGTCGTAAGGCAAGGAATTGCCGGTGCCGCTGGCGTAGATTTCTTCCGTCTCCAGCCCTTCGGGTTCCAGAATGATCTGGTGTTCTTCCTTGTGGGGAAACTTCATGACCTTGTCTTCCAGGGACGGGCAGTAGCGGGCGGAGACGCCCGTGATGGTGCCGTTGTAGAGGGGGGACAGGTGGATGTGCTTGCGCACGATCTCGTGGGTGCGCGGATGGGTATGGCCCATGTGGCAGGGCACCTGGGGCAGCTCGATGCGGTCCGTAAAAAGCGAAAAGGGCCGCGGATCGGGATCTCCAGGTTGCTCCTTGAACCGGCTGAAATCGATGGAGCGCCTGTGCAGACGCGCCGGTGTGCCGGTTTTCATGCGGCCCAGCTGAAACCCCAGACTGGTGAGCTGATCGGCTAGGGCGATGGAAGGCAGTTCCCAGGCCCGTCCCGCGGGAATGTGGGCGGTGCCGATGTGAATGAGCCCGTGAAGAAAGGTCCCTGTGGCCAGGACGACGGCGCGGGCACCGTGAAAAACCCCCACCTGATCGATCACCCCGGTGAGTCGCCCGCCTTCCACAACCAAGGATTCCACGAGGGATTGTTTGAGTTCCAGGTTGGGCGTCTTTTCCAAGGCGTGTTTCATGAGGGTGCGGTAGCGGACCTTGTCGTTTTGGGTCCGCGTGCCGCGGACGGCGGGGCCCTTTTTGGTGTTGAGCCGCCGAAACTGGATGGCGGTCCGATCGGTCACTCGGGCAATCATGCCTCCGAGGGCGTCCACTTCCCGGACGAGATGTCCTTTGCCGATACCGCCCACCGAGGGGGAACAGGGCATGTGGGCCACCGTATCCAGATAAAGGCTCAGAAGCAGCGTGCGGCAGCCCATGCGGGCGGCGGCCAGCGCGGCTTCGCATCCGGCATGACCGGCGCCGACCACAATGACGTCGTAGGGGGAACTCATCGTCGTCTTTCCTTCCACAATCCGTTATAGTGCCCGAGGAATGCCGAACCGCCTAGAGAAGGAACCCCGGGGGACCGTGCTCATGGACGCAAAACCCTATCGCGACTTCAACAGCTATTTGCGCGGCGTCTTTGGATGCCGCGTCCACAAAATCAGCCTCGATGCGGGACTCACCTGCCCCAACCGCGACGGGACCTTGGGCACGACGGGCTGCATCTACTGTAATCCCAAAGGATCCGGCACCGGAGCCTTCCGAAAGGGGCTATCCATTACGGAACAGATTCGGGCGGCGAAATCTTATCTTGCCGCTCGCTATAAGGCCAAGAAATTTTTGGCCTATTTCCAATCCTTCACCAACACGTATGCGCCCGTGGACACCCTTCGCACCCTTTACGCCGAAGCCCTGGACGATTCTGACGTGGTGGGGCTGAGCATCGGCACTCGTCCGGACTGCGTCCCCGATCCCGTCCTGGACCTCCTCGAGGATTTTTCCCGCACCCATCTGGTATGGGTGGAATACGGGCTCCAATCAGCCCACGATGAGACGCTCCAAACAATCCGGCGCGGCCACGATGTGGCTTGTTTCGTCGATGCCGTGAAAAGGACGCGCAAAAGGGGAATTCCCGTCTGCGTCCATGTCATTTTGGGCCTTCCCGGGGAAACCGTGGACCACATGACGGCGACGGCTTCGTTTCTGGCCCGTTTGGACATTCAAGGCGTCAAGATTCACGTCCTCTACGTGGTGCGCGGGACCGTCTTGGACTCGTGGTATCGGCAGGGACGGTATCGGTGCCTTACCCGGGAGGAATACGTGCGGGCGTGCGGCTCTTTTCTGGCCCATCTTCCGCCCCAGGTGGTCGTGCAGCGCGTCACGGGGGACCCCCACCCCGAAGAGCTCGTCGCGCCGCTTTGGGCCCTGGAAAAACAGCACAACCTGGCCGCCCTTCTCGCCTTCATGGAAAGGGAAGGCCTGTTCCAAGGAAAGTTCTTTTCCCCTTCCCACACCCCGGCCTTGCAAACCGCATCGGCAGTCCCAAGGCACGGCGGGACCCCGCCGGTCAGCACACAGGCAGGGTGACGGACAGGAGAAGCTCCTTTTCCCCTTTGCGCTGGAGCCGCACGAGGCTTCGATGCCGATGAAAGATCATCTTGGCCAGCGGCAGATCGAGCAGGCGGGACTCATCCATGCGGCTGGTGAAGGGATAAAAGAAATGTTCAATGTCGTCGTCGGACACATGGAGTCCGCACGCCGTCACTTCAAAGACGACGGCATTGGGCCCTGAAGCGGACGTGATGGTGAGGGTGCCGCCTTCCTCGGAACAATAGCTCAGCAAGGCTTCCAAAAGCACTTCCAGGGATTTCTTGATCAGTTCCTGATCCAAGACCAGCTGAGGCAAATCCGGCTGAAGGCGGACGTCCCAGTGCACCCCGTGGCCTTGGAGTTTGGGCGTCAGGTCCTTGACGACCCGCGCGACGATGGCGTTGAAATCGCTCTTTTGGGGCACGATGACCACCGGTTTGAGATAGGCTTGAATCTTTTCCAGAATGCTTTCCAGCCGGGCCATTTCCTTGAGAATGATCTGGACCTTTTGCCGGTTGGGATCGTCTTCAGGAAGTCGGGTGAGGAGCCGGCGCGCGAAACCGCCCGCCACCGCGATGGGATTGCGGATTTCATGGGCGAGCCTTGCCGAAATCTCGCTGAGGGTCCTTAGTTCTTCCGTTTGGATGATCTGTTGCTGCAGTTCGTACCGTTCGGTCACGTCCACAAGAAAGCCGTCCACCATTTGGACTTTGCCTTCCCCATCCAAAACGGGCAGCGCATGGTCCAGCACGTAAATGGCTTGTCCGTTTCGATGGCGCACGCGATATTCTTCTCGAAATTCCCGACCCTCTCGAAGACATTGGTCCATGAGGGGCCAAATCCGGTCGCGATCCTCCATCCAGACCTTTTCCTTCCAAAATCGCGGCCGCTCGAGAACCTCTTCCTGAGCCATGCCGAGAAGGTCTTCAATGAAACGATTGACAAAGACCATGGTGCCGTCCTTGTCCAAGCGATACACCACCAGCGGGACGCGTTCCACCAGAGTGCGGTATTTTTCTTCGGACTCGCGCAACTGCCGGGTTCGGTCCTGGACCTTTTCTTCTAAAGTGGCCGCGTAAAGTTTGATCTGTTCCCGGGACATCTCCAGGGAGCCGAGCATCTCGTCCAAGGCGTCGGCCAGGGTGCCCAATTCGCCGGACGGGCGCACTTCCAAGGGCCGTACGGTCCGGCCCATGGCGATTTCCCGAGCGAAGGCGATCATGCGGTCGATGGGTCGGGTAAAGACGAAGGCGATGATGTAGATGGCCCCCACGGAAAGGATCATGCCCACGACCCCCAGTCCCAGCATCCAGCGTCGGTAGCGAACGGTGAGGGCCAGGGTATCGGACCGGTCCACTCCCACTTCCACCAAGGCCGCCGTTTCTCCTTGGTAGTTACGAATGGCGTTGATCAGGAAGGCGTAGGGGCGATCCTCCACTTTGACGTTGATGGAGGCTTGGGTGCCACTTTGGAACACGGCGCTGTAGGCCGAATGACGGCGTTCGAAACGTTTGCCGATCGTGGTGGCCACCACCTGGAACCGATCCGG
>Ga0209227_1000648_pt1 | contig 29402 bp, 19 predicted proteins | sample YNPBryantNP2012_FD_185815 | JGI IMG/M metagenome (GOLD analysis project Ga0209227, IMG submission 185815) | Anoxygenic and chlorotrophic microbial mat microbial communities from Yellowstone National Park, USA - YNP Bryant NP 2012 (SPAdes)... ...
CTGGGCGTGGGGGTGGAACGGGTACGGCCAGTTGGGCGACGGAACGCGGACGGATCGATGGACGCCCGTGCAGGTCTTGGGCCTGACGGACGTGGTGGCGGTCGCGGCGGGTGGGGGTCACAGCCTAGCGCTCAGGTCGGACGGGACGGTCTGGGCGTGGGGGCGGAACTGGTACGGCCAGTTGGGCGATGGGCCCCGGGAGGGTCGAAGGGCGCCCGTGCAGGTCTTGGGTCTGACGGGCGTGGTGGCGGTCGCGGCCGGCGGGAATCACAGCCTTGCGCTCAGGTCGGACGGCACGGTCTGGGCGTGGGGGTGCAACGAGTACGGCCAGTTGGGGGACGGGACGACGACGAGTCGCAGCGCGCCCGTTCAGGTTTCGGCTCTGACGGGCGTGGTGGGGCTCGCGGGGGGCGGCTCGCACAGTCTTTTCATTAGTGTGATGTTGGATGGGGATGGGGACGGGGTTGCGGACGCCTCGGACAACTGCCCGGCGAGAGTGAACCCTGAGCAGGCGGACGCGGATGGTGACGGGGTGGGTGACGCGTGCGACAACTGTGCGGCGGTGGCGAACCGGGGTCAGGCGGACGGGGACGGCGACGGGGCGGGCGACGCGTGCGACTGCGCGGGGGTTCGTCAGGACGTTGACGCGGACGGGGACGTGGACGTCCGTGATTTTCTGGTGTTTCAGGCGTGTTTCAACGGGTCGGGCGGGATGTATGGTACGTCGCTGTCGGTGTGTGCGTGCGTGGATGCGGACCACGACGACGACGTGGACGTATGGGACTTTGGGGTTTTTCAGCTTTGTTTCAACGGGGCCTTGCGTCCGGCGGCCTGTCAGTAGCCGACGGCGTGGAGCATCGCCGCGGGGGGCGGGCCGGGGCTTCGGCTGCGCGCGTCATCTGGCGCGCGAGCGGAGATCGAACCAACCCAGGAGGGTCCGTTGACCGTTGACTTCGTGCGCCTCTGTCAACGGTGCGTTTAAAGCGCGCAGGTCGCGAGCGGCTCAGCTTCCTGTGAAGAGTTTCGGCCAGGGACGGGGCGTTCATGTCTGCTGCCGTAGCCCGAGGCGGTGGGAGTGCCGCTCGTGAGCTGCGCATCGTCTCGCCGTCGCGGCGCCCGCCCGCGCGGTGCCTTCCATGTGGGAGACGGCGTTCTCCTCGGCGCGAGGTGGAATCCATCCGGTACGCGGGTACGATACTCCGGGCTTTGGGTGTGAACCTGGCAGAAGCCTATGCCGGAACTCACGCCGAAACAGATCGTCGAAGCGTTGAATCGCTACATCGTCGGCCAGGATGAGGCCAAGCGGGCCGTTGCCATCGCCGTACGCAACCGCTGGCGCCGCCAGCAGCTCCCTGAAGGTCTCCGGGAGGAGGTGGGCCCCAAGAACATCATCATGATCGGGCCGACCGGGGTGGGAAAGACCGAGATCGCCCGTCGCCTGGCCTCCCTGGTCAACGCGCCCTTCATCAAGGTTGAGGCCACCAAGTACACCGAAGTGGGCTACCACGGGCGCGACGTGGAGAGCATGGTCCGCGACCTGCTGGACCTGGCCATCCATATGGTTCGTGCGGAGCAGACGGAGGTGGTGCGGGCGGAGGCGGAGCGGCTGGCGGAGGAGCGGCTTCTCGATGCCCTGATCCCGGTCACGGCGGCCGACCGCCGGGAGACCAGCCCGGAGGTCACGGAGCGCCGCAGCCGCACGCGGGAGAAGCTTCGGGCGCGACTGGCGGCGGGCGAGCTGGAGGACCGGGTCATCGACCTGGTGATCGAGACGAAGCCGGTGCAGGCGGGCCTGTTCGCGACGGTGGGTCTCGATCAGCTCGACCCGGAGCTTCAGAGTTTCCTGGAGCGGCTGGTGCCGAAGGAACCCAGGAGCCGTCGTCTGCCGGTCCGCGAGGCGCGGAAGATCCTGTTCCAGCAGGAGGTGGATCATCTGATCGACCGCGAGAAGGTGACGGGACTGGCCATCCAGCGGACCGAAAGCAGCGGGATCATCTTCATCGACGAGATCGACAAGATTGCCGGGCCTCCGTCGGTGCACGGGCCGGACGTCTCGCGCCAGGGCGTGCAGCGCGACCTGCTGCCGATCGTGGAGGGATCGACGGTGACGACGCGACACGGGCCGGTGCGGACGGACCACATCCTGTTCATCGCCGCAGGGGCGTTTCACACGTCCAAACCCTCGGACCTCATGCCGGAACTCCAGGGGCGTTTTCCGATTCGCGTCGAGCTGACGGATCTGACGAAGGAAGATTTCGTCCGCATTCTGACGGAGCCGGAGAACGCATTGACCCGGCAGCAGGTCGCCCTGCTGGCCACGGAGGGAGTCGCGCTCGAATTCACGCCGGACGCGATCGAGGCGATGGCGGAAATCGCCCACCAGGTCAACCAGCGCTCGCAGAACATCGGGGCCCGGCGGCTCTGTACCATCATGGAGAAGGTGGTGGAAGAGATCTCCTTCGATGCTCCGGATCTCGCCGGCCAGAGGGTGACGATCGACGGTGCGTTCGTCCGCCGGCGTCTGGCAGACATTGTCAGGGACGAGGACCTGAGCCGGTTCATTCTTTGAGGCATTCCGACAAGCGGATGGGAGGGCTGCCGGCGACCGATGGCGCTTCGTACGGCTTTGTGTCTTCGCACACGTCCTGGTTTCGGGCCGTCACTTGCGCGTCTGCCGGCGGAGGGCCGTGCGAGCCCGCCGGACTTGCGCCCACGGATACGGTAAGCGGCTGCGCACAAAACGGTCACGAAATGGGCGCGAATGAGGTCAGCTCGGCGAACAGGTCGAAGAAGTCCGGTTCGCGTTCCAGTTCGACATGCTCGATGCTGCGGACCAACGCCTCGACTCTGTCGCGCATCGTCCGGCTGAGGAGGACGGCCTTGGCCCCCTCAATGCTAGCGTTGCCGATCCGGACGATGCGCTCCTGGGGCACAGGCAGCAGTAGCCCGATGCGTTGGGCATTGGCCAGATCGATCTTGTTGGCGAATGCCCCGGCCAGGTAATAGGTGGCGATTTCGGAGACCGTGAGGCCCAGACGGCGCAGCAGCACCTTCTGGCCCAGGGCGTTGGCGGCCTTGGCCTGGGCCAGCTCGGCCGCTTCGCGGCTGGTCAGATACACGGGCGGCCGAGGGGATATGACGATTCGCGAATCGCCGTTGCAGAAGCGGCCCATTTCGTCCATGGCTCCGCCGGCCCGGAGTTCGGCGAGCAGGTCCACGAGACCCGAGCCGCAGATTCCACGGGGGGGAGCATTTCCTATCGTCGTGATGCGCCAGCCTCCGTTTTCCCGGCGAAGTGCTGAGATCGCACCGTCGCAGGCTGCCATGCCGCATGCGAGCCGCCCACCCTCGAACGCCGGACCGGCCGGGCAGGAGGCGCAGATGATGCGGTGGCGGTTGCCCACGGCCACCTCGGTATTGGTGCCCATGTCGATGACCATGAACGGCGCGTCGGACGGCTCGGGCGGAAGAGTGACGAGCACGGCGGCCATGTCCGCGCCGACATGATGGGATACCAGCGGGAGGCCGTAGACGCAGGCCGCCGGGTTGATCGCCAGCTTCAGTTCGCCGGCCTGAGTTCGGACGGAAGTGCTTTGACGTCGGCCGGCGATCACGTCCGCCTGGGTCTGCGAGAGGTACGGGCTTTGGCCGATGGACTGCACGTCCAGCCCGAAAAACAGGTCGCGCATGGTGGGGTTGCCGGCCACGGCGAGGGCAAAGACGGCCGTGCGGTCGATCGGCAGGCTCCGGAGGGTCTGGTTGAGGTGGGCGATGAGGGTGCGGTGGAGCTGGCCGGGGTGGCTGCGGTCGAAGGAGATCCGATGCATCACATCGCTGCCGCCGTACTTCTGTGGATTCTCGAACGCGCGCACGAAAAGCGTTCGGCCGTCGAGGAGGTCCACCACGTGCAGGACGACCGTGGTGGTGCCGATGTCAAGGGCCAGACCGTAGAGAGGGCCGTCCCATCGCGCCAGTTCGCGGTCGTCGGCGTACACGCGGCCGGCCCGCCGCTCGACCCAGGGTTCGACCCGGTAGCTGGGCGGGCGGCCCTCGACGGCGATGTCCAGGCGGCGTTTGAATGTCTCGACCTCGATGGTGGCCTCGGCCCGGATGATGCGTGCCCGGCAGGCCAGTCGGAACACCGGTTCGCCGGGTTCGGGGTCGGTCTGAAGGAAGGCTTCTTCGGGCGAAGGGGGTGAGAGGGCGTGGTGGCCCGCATTCACCTGGAGGATGCACTCCCTGCATGCCCCCGAGCGTTGGCAGGAGCTGGCGATTTCATACGAACCCTGGGCGGAGCGGTCCGCGACGGAGAAGAGCGACTCGCCGAGCCGGCCCTCGACCGGCTCGCCATTGAAGATCACGGTGGCCATGGCGACGCAGCATACCTCCGCGCTTCTGGCGCGGCGCGGTGGGGGCTACACTATACCCCAAGTATCAGGAGGCTTCACATGACCTCGCGGGAACGAGTCCTCGCGGCCCTGAACCATCAGGAGCCCGATCGTGTTCCGATCGACTGCGGTGCCATGCGGTCCACGGGCATCCAGGCGATCGCGTACAACCGGCTTAAGAGCTATTTGGGCACGGCCGGGGGGCATACGCGGGTCTTCGACATCATCCAGCAGCTCGCCGAGCCGGAGCCGGAGTACCTGGATCGCTTCCACATCGACGCGGTCAACGCCGGGCGGGATTTCGGCCACGTGGGGTGGAAACCGTGGACGTTGCCGGACGGCTCGGCGTGCGAGGTGCCGGCGTACCTGGACCTGCGGCGTGTCAACGGCGATTGGGTGATCCACGACCGGACCGGCCGCGAGGTGGCGCGGATGATTGCCGGGGCGACGTACTTCAGCCAGAGCTGCTTCCCGATGGCGGACATGGACGCGGCCTCCTGCGTCGAGGCGGTGCCGCAGTACATGGGGTCGGTCTCGTGGGCGGCGCTGGCCGAACCGATCTATGCCGACGGACTGAGCGACGAGAATCTCCGGCGCATCGGCGATCATGTGCGTCGGCTACGGGCGGCAAGCGATCGGGCGATCATGATCGCCTTCGGAGCGAATCTGTTCGAGTGGGGCACGTTCCTGCGGCGGATCGACAACTTTCTAATGGACTTGGCGGCCGAACCGGTCGCGGCCGAGGCGCTGCTTGACAAGCTGGTCGAGGTGCATCTGGCGGGGCTGGACCGGCTGCTGCCGGTGGTGGGCGAGCATGTGGACCTGATCCAGCTCGGGGATGACCTCGGGACGGAGTCCGGGCCGTTCTTCTCGCCGGAGATGTATCGGCGGTTCTTCCAGCCGCGGCACCGGACGATCGTTTCGCACATCAAGCGGCGGTGCCCGACGGTGAAGGTCTTTCTGCACTCGTGCGGGTCGATCTACAAGCTGCTGCCGGACATCATCGAGGCGGGCTTCGATGTGGTCAATCCGGTGCAGATCTCGGCGCGGGACATGGAGCCGGCGCGGCTCAAACGGGAGTTCGGAAAGGACATCACATTCTGGGGCGGCGGGTGCGATACGCAGCAGGTTCTGCCTCGCGGGACGCCTCAGCAAGTCCGGGACCACGTCCGGCGGAACATTGACACGTTCGCGCCGGGGGGCGGCTTCGTGTTCTGCCAGGTTCACAACATCCTGGCGGAGGTTCCCCCGGAGAACGTGGTGGCCATGTACGAGGCGGCGACGGGGTAACAGCCAGACAGGCACCCGTTCATTGAAATGCCTGGCCCCCCGCGGGCGACGGCGAGGTGCGCACAGAGCGGCAAACGGCCCCCGGGGCGGAACAAGGCTTGGCCGCGGGCGGGAGGCCACAACCGCCGGGCTGACGCACAGACGCCGCCGCGTCTTGGCGTTTCCGCCCGGAGGGACTAGGGGGGTTCGTACCGCCTACAGGTTCATCTGCACCCGAAGGCCATAGACCAGGGCGCAATCGTGGGCCTCGGTACCGCCCGGGTTGATGATGACCTGGATATCCGGCGTCACGTGCATCCAGGGGGTGATCTCAAAGTTGTAGTAGCACTCGACGCCCTGCTCCGAGTGGAACATGCCTGGGAGGTCGTTGCTCAGATCCAGGAAGTAATACCCGATACCGCAGGTGTCCCTGTCCCGCTCGGGCACCACCCCTTTGCCGCCCACGCCAAGACTGTAGAAGTGGGCGGCCGGGTTCACATCCTGGCGGGCCCAGCCGAATCGGCCGAACAGACCGATGCCCTGGGTCGGATCGTCGGCTTCGGTGTAGAGATACTGATCGAAGTTGTAATAGACCATCACGTTGTCAGGCTTGTGGTCGAAAGGAAGGTACCGGCCGACCTTCTGGAAGAGTTCCGGACCCAGCAACCGCATCATCAGAGGACCGGTTTCCTTGAACGGTGAAATGGGCTGGAGTTCGGGATACTCCATCGAACTCCACACGAACCCGATCCGCTGGTTGCCCGGCTTGTCGAACGGCTTGACCTTGAAGGCCCACTCGTGAATCACCGAAGTGTGCGTCGGGCCGTGGAAGGTAGTTTCGAATCCTGTGGTCTTGGCCCGCCCTTCGGTGTCTGCCACGGCCGTCAGGATCGACAGCCAGTCCGTCGGATTCACGATAGCCCCGACGCCGAGGTTAGTGTACGGCAGGAAGGGCGCGATGAGCGGGTTGTTACGGAGCGCGATGTTCATGAACTGCGTGCGCTCGTCGTTGGCGAAAACGTTGCGTTCGAACGCGCTGGCGCCCCACAGCTTGCCGGCGATCAGGACCAGCTTGCCCTCGAAAAGCACTTGGGTGTAGTACCACTCGGAAAGCGTCATCATGCATTCGTCGGTGCCGCTCTTGACCGCGTCGAAGTTCACGGGAAGCAGCGAACCCACCTTGTCGTTTACCCCCCGGCCCCACTTGGGCTCGGCGATGAGCGTGACGCTCCCGCCGGGCCACAGACCCATCTTGCCCGTGTCGAACTGCAACTTCAGATCGCCGGAGCCGGAGTACTTGAACGCGTCATTGGTGGCGCGGCCGCCGTGCGCGTTGTGCTGAATGATCTGCGTGATGTCCAGCCCGAACGTGATGCCCTTGTCGGCTAACTCCTTGCGAACGCCCCCCCAGTCGCCGGTCATCCTGTCCCAAGTCCACCAGGAGCCGGGCTCGGCAGCGGGTTGCGTCTCTTGTGCCCATGCCGGCGTGAGTGCCAATACAAGGACAGCGAGCGACAACAGCGTGTTTCGCATGATAGGAACTCCGACCTTAGTTGAGATCAAGGCCCGGTCCCGCGCCAGGACCGCACAACACAGACCGACTGGTCAAGGCCGCACCGCGGCCCCGTGGTGTCCGTCGGACACCGGCGGGCATTATCCGGACTTCCGGCGTTGAAAACAAGGGGGGTCCGGCGTTTTTTCGGTGCCACCCGGTCTGGGTGGCGCCGAGATGAACCCAGCGAGATCAGCCAGCGGGGCGGCACGGCTCACGAAGCAATCGGCAGTTCAGGCCGGAAGGGCTGGGGCAAATCAGCGGCGTCTGACGTAAGCTGCCTATTCGCAACAGGATAAAACAGGGTAGTTCAGATCTCGTATTTCGCGTGCCGCGTGGGCCTACGTGCCGAAAGGGTGTGGCTGTCCGAAGGCGAAGCCTTGAGCCGCATGAGTTCTGGGCCGGCTTCCGAGAGGTGAACCGGACAGGCAGGGGAGCACCGCTTGATGGGTTGAGACGGCGATCGGTTTCCGCTACAAGGGCCGCTACTGATTGCAGGGCGCAAAGAAGGAGACCGGGCATGTGGAGCAGGTGGTTGGCGGGATCGGCTGTCTTGGGGTTGGTTGTGGCGGGTTCCTCCTGGGGCGCCGGGGAGATTACAACGGAGTCGCTGCTGAAGGAGATGACGGATCTGAAGGGGCTGGCCGAGTTCCCTGATCCGCCGTTCACGTGCAGGCAGTTTTCGAGTTACGACCGCAAGTCCAAATCGCCCAGCGAGGACTGGTTCGCCAACGCCGACTCGGGTCAGTACCTGCGTATTGAGGAAAGGCAAGGCCGCAAGGAGCACGTGATGATGGATGCGGCCGGCCCCGGCGCGATCGTGCGAATCTGGTCTGCCAATCCGAAGGGCGTGCTTCGCATCTATCTGGACGGCGGTGAGCAGCCCGCCCTTGAGGCCCCGATGGCCGACCTGCTGGGCGGTCGCGTCCCGGGTTTTCCGAAGCCGATCGCCCATGAGGTCAGCCGCGGCTGGAACTCGTACCTGCCGATCCCGTATGCCCGGCACTGCAAGGTCACCAGCGACGAGGGCGGCTTCTACTACCATGTGAACTACCGGACGTACCCGCCCGGCACGCCCGTCAGGACGTTCACGAAGAACGACTTGGATGAGCTGAAGGAGCTCATCGGCGACGTGGCCCGCAAGCTTGCCTCACCCCGCGAGGGGGGCGGGCCGCCGGCGGACCGGGATCGGCAGCTCTTCGAGGTGACCCTGGAACCGGGCCAGACTCGCACCGTTCAGGAGATCGAGGGCGGCAAAGCGATCTGCGGCTTTCTCGTCCGGGCGCCGCAGGCCCATGCGCTCGAAGCGCTCAGGCAGACGCTCGTGAGAATGACCTTCGACGGATACGAGACGGTGGAGGCCCCGATCGGCGATTTCTTCGGCGCGGCGCCCGGTGTCAACCCGTACGAGTCGCTGCCGCTGGGCGTGACCAAGGAGGGCCAGATGTGGTCGCACTGGTACATGCCGTTCCGGCGCGGGGCGAAGGTGGAGTTCCGGAACCTGGGCAGTTCGGCGGTGACGTTGTCCGGGGGGATCTCGACCGTGCCGTACCGATGGACGCCCAACACGATGCTGTTTCATGCCAAATGGCGGAGCGAGTTCGATGTTCCCACGCGACCCATGCGGGACTGGAACTATCTGACCGCCCGGGGGGCCGGAACGTTCGTGGGAGTCGCGTTTGCCATCGCGAACCCCGTGAAGAACTGGTGGGGCGAGGGCGATGAGAAAATCTACGTGGACGGGGAGACGTTTCCCAGCCACTTCGGCACCGGCACGGAGGACTATTACGGTTACGCCTGGTGCTGCAACGTGCCGTTCGTTCACGCCTATCACAACCAGCCGCGGTGCGACGGGCCCGGCAACTTCGGCCACACCTCTGTAAACCGCTGGCACGTGCTCGACCGGATTCCCTTCACAAAGGATTTCCGGTTCGACATGGAGCTGTGGCACTCGCACGCCGAGGCCAGGGTAAATATGTCCGTAGTGGCGTACTGGTACGGGCGTCCGGGAGCCACGGATACGTTCCGGCCGCTGGAGGCGGCGGATGTGCGGATCGTCCCGCTGCCGGAGTACAAGTCGCCCAGGGTCGAGGGGGCCATCGAAGGCGAGAAGATGAAGATCGTCGAGAAGACCGGCAACCCGGCTCCGCAGGCGTGGGACGGACTGAGCGACGAACATCACCTGTGGTGGACGGGCGCCAAGCCGGGCGACAGGCTGGTGCTGGAGTTTCAGGCGCCGGAGGCCGGCATGTACAAGGTCGTCGGCCGGTTCGTCAAGGCCGGCGACTACGGGATCGTCCGGCTGTCCATCAACGGCAAGGCCATCGAGCCGATCGACTTCTACCACGACGGGGTGATCCTGACCAGGCCTCTGGAGCTGGGCACCTTCGAGCTGAAGGCGGGGGCGAATCGACTGACCGCCGAGATCGTGGGGGCCAACGAAAAGGCGATCAAGAGCTACATGTTCGGCCTCGACTACATTCTGCTCAAGCTCGTGAAGTGACGTACGAGCAGCGGCTCGTGCCGGGCCGTCAGGGCGTCGGGCTCGCACACGGGCATGTTGCATCCGCGGCAAGCGCCGTGGTCCGGGCCGGGCACCGGCGAGATCTGAGCGATACGGGGGCGGCGCCGGCCGGGCATTCGTGAGCGCCATCGGCGGGGCGCCCGGGTCGGGTGGCTGTGCCGGGGCGCGGCGGTACAATGCCTGCGTCAGATCCAGTCCGTTTCCGGAGGTATGGCCATGTCGTCATTTCGGCGGAAGGCCGCACGATTTCTGTTGGCCTGGGTGTTCGTGTCTGCGTCTGAGGCGCGTGCCGGTGCGGAGGGGCCGCCGCGGGGGCGCGCCGGCTTGCCGGGCCGTCAGGTGCGGGTGGCGGCGATCACCATCGGGTTCGGCGGCGAATACGAAGCCAAGCTGCGCCTTGCGCTGGACCACCTGGAGACGGCGGGGCAACACGGGGTGGATGTGGCCTGTTTGCCGGAGGAATTTGCGGGGACGCGGGCCGAGCCGATCCCGGGGCCGATTACCCGGGCCGTCGGGGACCTGGCGCGCAAGCATCGCATGTACGTGATCTGTCCGATCCGTGAGCAGGCGGAAGGGGGGCGCGAGTACAACACGGCCGTTCTGCTGGACCGGGGGGGCAACGTCGCGGGCCGGTATCGCAAGGTCTTCGTGTTCTGGGGCGAAGGGGCCAACGTCAGCGAGGAAGGGGTGAAGGTGTTCGATCTGGACTTCGGCCGGATCAGCATCCTGACGTGTTTCGACGTGAACTTCGGGGAACTCTGGCAGGCGGCGGCGGATCAGGGCGCCGAGATCGTGTTCTGGCCGAGCGCCTATGGCGGCGGGATGCCGCTGGTCGGCTATGCCATGTGCCACAACTACTACGTGGTGCCGGTGGGCCGGGGGAACATCATCGACTGCACCGGGGCTGCGGTGGAACCCGTCGAGAAACCGCGGGCCGACCATTTCATCGCGACGCTCGACCTGGACCGGACCTTCGTGCACTACGACTTCCACGTGGAGAAGGTCAAGAAGCTGCTGGCCGAGCACAAGGGCGAGGTGGAGCTGGAGAAGGACTGCCGGATGGAGTCCTGGTATCTGCTGCGGTCGGTCAAGCCGGGCGTGCTCGTTCGCGACCTGTGCCGGCAGTACGGGATCGAGCCTTTGCGCGAGTACCGCAACCGCAGCCGCCAGCAGATCAATCAGGCCCGCAAGGAGGGTCGGCGCATCTGAGGCCCGCGCGCCTGCGCAGGGAGGCGCCGCGCGCGACCGGAGGTGGTCATGTGCTGTGGATGTCTGAACCGGCGGGAGTTCCTCGGCCTGGCGGCGGGGGTGCTCGGCGGGGCGGCCGTGGCGCCCGCCGACAGCCCCAGCGGGCCCCGGGGGGCCATCCGGTGGGATCCGGACGAACCTTTTCGCTTCCACGCCCGGCCGCTGCGGATCCGGCCGGTGTTGATGTATGCGACACCACGGCGCCGTGAGCAGACCTCGTGGAAGTCGTGGGGGGGCATCCAGACCGACGAAGCGGCCCGGGCCGAGGCCGAACGGATCGCCGGCGAGTTGAGGTCGCTGGCCTCGGAGGAGGGCGGTACGCTGGAGATCCTGCCGGTGGTGTGCGCGAAGACGGCTGCGGAGGTCGAGGCGGCACGTCGGCCCGAGGGCGACGCGGTGATCGTGTATGCGGCGACGGGGGGCTCGGGGTTGCTCGAGGCATGCCTTGCGGCTGCCGGAGACGCGATCATCTTCGTCCGTCACCGCTCGGGCCCGGTGTACTACTGGTATGAAGCGCTGAGCACGCGGCTGCTGAGCGCGAACGGATTGGACAAGAGGGACTCCTCGCCGCACCGGGCGTCGGTCCACGATGTTGTCGTGGACGATTACGGCGAGCTGGGGGCCAAGCTGCGGGCCCTGCGGGCGGTGCGAAACCTGGCCGGTACGCGGATCGTCGCGCTGGGCGGGGTGTGGGGCAAGTACTCGCCTGAGGCCCCCGAGCGGGCCCGGGAGAAGTTCCGGCTCGACATCGTGGACGTGCCCTACGAGCGTGTGGAGGCGAGGATCCGGGCGGCCGTCGGCGACGCGGAGCGGCAGGCGGAGGCCCGGAGCTGGGCGGAGCGATACCTGTCGATGTCCGGGACGAAGCTCGGAACCGCCCGCCCGTTCGTCGTGAACGCCTTTGTTCTCTACCGCGTCTTCCGGGAGATCATGGCCGAGCACAGCGCCCCGGCCTTCACGATCAAGAGCTGCATGGGCACGATCATGCCCCTATCGCAGACGACGGCGTGCCTGACGCTGAGTCTGCTGAATGATGAAGGGTGGATGGCGTTCTGCGAGTCGGACTTTGTCGTGATCCCGGCGGGCATGCTCCTGTACTATGTCGCGCGGCGACCGGTCTTTCTCCACAATTCGACGTTTCCGCACAAGGGGCTCGTCACGTGTGCCCACTGCACGGGGCCCCGGCGCATGGACGGCCGCCGGTACGAGTCAGTGCGGATCGTGACCCATTACGAGTCGGAGTACGGGGCGGCGCCGAAGGTCGAGATGCCGGTGGGCCAGGAGGTGACCTTCATCGACCCCGAGTACAGCACCGATCGGTGGGTGGGGTTCAAGGGCATCGTTCGGGACAACCCGTTCTATGACATCTGCCGCTCCCAGCAGGATGTGGAGATCGTCGGCCGATGGAAGCGGCTGATCCGCGAGGTGCGGGACTCGCACTGGCTGATGGCCTACGGCGACTGGCGGGAAGAAGTCGGCTATGCGGCCCGGAAGCTCGGCATCCGGTGGGAGGACGTTTCCGACGTCGAGGCATGATCGAGGCGGGCGGGCTGCCCGGCGGTCTTCAAGCCGCCGAACGCGCGGCCCGGGCGAGCGAAGCGAGTCTTATGCCCGGACGTCCGGACGGACATCTCCGGCCGTCCGACCTGCGGGGCCTGGCGATGCGCGTGGCGACGCCGTTGGGACTTGCCTGTGCGGTGTTCGGGCCGGCCATCCTGTCGATCGGAGGTGTGGCCCGCTGGGCGCCGGCGGACGAATGGCCGCGATATGCGCACGACGGGACGCTCTCGGCCCGTTCGGCTCTTGGCGGGCGGATCGCGCGGCCCCGCGTGGCCTGGACGTGCTCTGTGGCCGGGCGGGAGATCGTGATCGAGCTGGTGCCGTCGGCGGGGCGGCATCGCCTGGTGCTCGGCGACGGTTCCGGCGAGATGGCGGCCTGGGCGCCGAGCATCGCGAGGTCGGGGCGGCCGCAGGCGGACCTGGACGGTACGGGTGTGCCGCGGCCCGTCATCGAGACGCACCACGAGCGGTGGGCGCGGATCCTGCCCTGGGTCCGGGGATGGCAGCGAGTGGCGTGGAGTCACACGTGGACGGATCAGAAGGTGTGTCGGTTGCAGCTCTTCGCCTACGACGGGGGCTTCGACCGGCCGCGCCTGGTATGGCAGAGCGACCCACCTGAGGACACCGTCTTCCTTCCGCTCGATGTGGTCTACGACATCGACGGGGACGGTGTGCAGGAGGTGTGTGTCGCGGCCCACTATCGTGTGATGATCTTCGAGGGAACGACCGGGCGGAAGGAGACGGAACTGCGCTATCACAAGAGCCGCCCGTACGGGTGGTTCGGCCTGGCCGACGTGGACGCCGACGGACAGATGGAACTCGTGACGATCGGGGATTTCCAGAGCCACATCGACGTGCTGGAATACGATCGCGACAGGCCGGAGGCCGAGCGTCTGTCGGTCAAGTGGCGGCGGGATATCGAGCAGAACATCGAGGACCGGCGGCGATGGCCGCAGGTCGGCCCGCGGCCCCTGGCGGACGTGGCCGGTGACGCGCGGCCGGAGATCGTCCTGAACCTGTTCAACGATACCGGAGACGGGCAATGGCACGCCGTGGTGCTCGACGCGATGACCGGATGGGCCGTCTGTGACGTGCCGAAACGATACGTTCAAGGCACCGCCGACGCCGATGGCGACGGACGGGCCGACCTGCTGCTGGCCGAGACGGACGGTACGTTCGTGTGCGACTTCGGGCGGATCGAGGTCATCCGCCTGCCTTCGGGCAGGCCGCAGGTCGCCTGGTCGGCACAGGCGTCGGCCTGGGCGACGGTCGAGCTGGCGGCCATGGGTCCGACCTGGTCCACGTCCGCGACCGACGGGATGCGCCATGTGCTGGCGCCGGAAGATGGGCATGGCAGGCATGTATTCGTCATCCTGGAAAAGGCCGCGGCTCTGCCGGAGGAGGAATCGCACGCCACCGTCATCCGGGCGATCCGATTCGCAAGAGACATGACTGCGGAGCAGCTATGGCGGGCGGAGGGACTGATCGGTGATCCGGTGGTTCTGGGTGCCGGCACCGCTTCAGGACCGCCGGCGAGCAGGCCGTCGGCCGTCGCATCGTCTGCCCGGACGGGGAGCAGCTCCGCCGTCGGCGCGCTGGTTCGATTGCAACTTCCCGCGGAGCCGCAGGGGGCTGTCGTGGCTTCGGGCGCGAGGGTGCGAGTGGTGGAGGATCGCCGGCTTGGGGTGGTCCCCTCCGCGCCCATTGCCGCCAGGCTCCGTCCGACCGGGCCTGTGGTCGTGGTGGTGGAGGGGCCGGGCCGCCGGACATATGCCCTCGAGCCGCCGTCGGAGGCCGGCGCGGCTGCGCGAATCGCCTGGTGCCGGCCGGGTCGCGGCATGGGCGACGGGTCACGGTGGCTGGGTCCGATGGCGGCGGACCTCGACGGCGACGGCGGGTGCGAGGTGGTCGTTGCGGGGCAGGCGTCCTCGGGGGCTGCTTCGCTGGTCGCCTATCGGCACGACGGCACGCCGTTGTGGCGACGCGTGTTCGCACAGACGAGCGGGGCCGTGCCGGTATGGAATCGCAGCGCCCTGACGTTCTGGTGGCCGGGCCGTTTCCGGTCGGCGGCGCAGACCGACGTGTTCGTGAACCATCGTCGCGGGCCGATGCACTCGGATGTGGGCCAGCTTCTGGACGGCCGGACCGGACGGACCGTCTGGCGACAGGAGAAGGCCGTGATGCCGGGTGAGTTCACGTGGGGCTACGCGGGCATGCCGCCGGGCGTGGCCGATGTGAACGGCGACGGGCTGGACGAGCTCGTATGTCTGTACCCCGTATGCTTCTGGGTCGGAGAGGGGGCGACCGGGCGCCTGGCGGTGGGGCGCGAATTCGCCAGCCGCAGGCGGCTCCCGGCCTGGGCGGCCTACGGTGAGCCGATGATTTACGACTTCACGGGTGACGGCCGGCCGGACATACTGCTCGATTCGCCGTACATCGTGGCGCTTCTGGATGCCGGCGGGGAACCGCTCTGGCACGGGCCGGGCCGAGCCTCGTATCCGACCCGCCCCGGGGAAGGCAATGCAGGCGAGGTTACGCAGACGCGGCACGCCCTGGTCGACATCGACGGGGACGGGGTGTTCGAGATCGCCTCGGCCGGATACGGAGACGGGCTGCGTCTGATCGACCCGCGGGATGGCCGGGTGCTGTGGTCTCTGGCGGCGCCGGCCCCGACGTGCCCGCGAGTGGTTGCGGCGGACATCGACGGCAGACCCGGGGACGAAGTCCTCTACCCAGCCGGGAGCCGCCTGGTGGCCGTTTCGGGGGATCGGAGGGCCGGCCGCATCCTCTGGGAGTGGAGCGCCGGGGCCCCTCTGTCGATGCCGGCGGTGGCGGACACGGACGGCGACGGGGATGCCGAGGTTGTGGTGGTGGACGGCTCGGCCCGCGTGTACGCGTTGGATTCTGATCAACCGTAGCGCCGGAAAGGCCCCGGCGGCAGAGCGTCGGTCTTCTTTGCGTCCGTAGGTCTGCGCGGGCTCAGTTTCCGACGTTCAGGAAGCCCTCGAGCTTGCGGGCGCGGACCGGGTGCTGAAGCTTGCGTATGGCCTTCGCCTCCACCTGGCGGACCCGCTCGCGGGTCACCTTGAAGATCCGGCCGACCTCCTCAAGCGTGTAGGTATATCCGTCGCCGATGCCGTAGCGGAGCTTGATGATCTCGCGCTCCCGGTAGGTGAGCGTCTTGAGGACCTCTTCGATGCGGTCCTTGAGCATCTCGTTGCCGGCGGTGGAGATCGGCGACTCGGCCCGGTCATCCTCAATGAAGTCGCCGAAGTAGGAGTCTTCGCTCTCGCCCACGGGGCGGTCCAGTGAGATCGGATGTCGGCTGATCTTCATGACCCGCCGTGCCTCGCTGACGGACATGCGGGCCCGCTTGGCGATCTCCTCGATGGTCGGCTCGCGTCCGAGTTCCTGAAGGAGCTGCTTGGAGATGTTTCGCAGCCGGCTCATCGTCTCGATCATGTGCACCGGGATGCGGATGGTGCGGGCGTGGTCGGCGATGGCGCGCGTGATCGCCTGCCGGATCCACCAGGTCGCGTACGTGCTGAACTTGTAGCCGCGCCGGTACTCGTACTTGTCGACGGCCCGCATCAGGCCGGTATTGCCCTCCTGGATGATGTCCAGGAATGAGAGGCCGCGGTTGCGGTACTTCTTGGCGATCGAGACGACCAGCCGCAGGTTTCCGCCCGAGAGCTTGCGCTTGGCGTCCTCGTACTCTGCGAAGACGCGCCGGATCGACACGAGCCGTTGCTCGAGCTCGTCGGGCGTCTCCATCACGAGGGCCTGGAGGCCGGCCAGCTCCTCCTTCATGGCCTCGACGTCCTCAGGCGGCAGCGTAGGACGCTGCTTTTCGGCGGCGATCCGGCGTTCCAGGTCCCGCATCTTCTGAAGGATCGCCTCCATCTTCCGCATGAGGGGAGCGATCCGGCTCGTCCGCAGAGACAGCTCTTCCAGCAGTTTGGCGATCTTGCGGCGCCGCTGGTTCATCCGGCGGACGATCTCGCGTCGCGTGGTTGCCGAGACGCGCCCCTCGCTCAGCAGGTTCCAGTCCTCCTGCTCGGCGCGCTGGAGCTTCTCGACCGTCGCCAGGTTCTCGGGAAGCCGCTTCGTGATGGTCTTCTTGACCATATGTTCGGCCGTCGAGATCTTCATCGTCCGGTCGAAGGGAAGCCGGCCATCCTGGACCTGCCGGAGAATCTCCACGGCCTGGGCGGCGGCGTAGTCACTCTCGAGGACCTTTTTGCGGAAGGCCATCCGCGTGAGTTCGATCTTCTTGGCCAGCGCGATTTCCTGGGGGCGAGTCAGCAGCGGGATCTCGCCCATCTGGGTGAGGTACATGCGGACCGGATCGTCGATGCGCCGGGTGCCCGGCTCTTCCGCCAGCGTCTTTTCGAGGTCGAGATCCTCGACTTCCTCTTCGCGGTCCTTCCGGCGCCGGGCGTCCTTGATGTCCTCTTTCATCCCGAGCCGTTCGGCCTCGGCCTCATCGACCATCTCGATGCCGGCCTGCTCCAGCCGCATCATCACCATTTCGAGCTTGTCGGGGGAGATGGCCTCGTCCGGGAGGATCTCGTTCATCTCCTCCCAGGTCAGATAGCCGCGCTTCCGGCCCATCTCCACCAACTGCTGGATGGAGGCTTCCACGGGATCCATCGCCATCAAGTCCGTATCTGCCATGCAAGGATCTCCAGTCGGGTCTCCCGGCCGTACCGGCTTACCCCCCGAGTCCCGGACTCGCCGAAGCCATTCGTTGCTTTCTGCCTGTCCGCCCGGTCACCCTTCCGACTCCGGGCTCCGCCGCCTGCCTGCACGGTAGGCCAGGGGATGGAAGCCCCGGTGTTGCCGAGCCAGTTCGGTCACCACGGCCAGTGCCTGGCTCTCTGCCTCGCGGTCGCCGCCGCTGCGGACCTCGCGGGTCGCCGCCGCCGCCGCTCGGATTCGATCCGCTTCGGCAATGCCCTCAAGCGCCCCCGCCAGCGTGACCGAATACTTTACTTGCCGACCCCTGCGTTCGCCGGCCGCCTGCAAGTCCGTCAGGGCGCGCCCGAACGCCGGATCGGTGAAGCGTCCGAGGAGGTCGGCCAGACGCCAGCCCTCTTCGTCGGGCCCACGGCGACACCAAGCCACGAGTTCCGGCACGATTGCGGCCAAGACCGGGTCGTCAATGGGGTGCGTCTCAAGCGTGTTCCCGACCTGGTCAATCAACCCGGGCTCATTCAGTAGAACTTCAATCAGCTCCCTGAGTGCCCGCTGGGTTGGGTCAGTCCGGGTGCGCTGCTCTTCACGTGGTTGCACACTCCCCGTCGTGGCGATCGTGCCCGCCCTTTTCACCTCCTTCTGCATCGCCTTCAGCCGAGCGTCGATGTCCGACGCCGGCATGGACAGGAGCTTGGCGAGGCGGTTGACCAGAAGCCCCCGTGCGATGACGTCGATGGCACCGGCCTGCGTCCAGCCGGCGATCTGAGCGAGGAACTCCTCGATTGCCCGCCGGCGAGCGGGTCGGGTCTCGGCCTGCGAAAAGCGGGCTGCCACCTGACGCCACTTAAATTCTAGCGCCGTTGGGGCTTGGATCAACAGGTCGGCGAAGGCCTGCGGCCCTGCCGATAAGAGGTAATCGCAGGGATCCTTGCCTGTCGGGACCGCGGCCACATAGACCTCGAGGTCTTGCAGAAGGCTTACCGAAAGGGCTCGGTCCGCCGCCTGTCGTCCAGCTGCATCCGAATCGAAAACGAGGAATACCTTGTCCGTGAAGCGGCGCAGGAGCCGCGCCTGTTCATCCGTGAAGGCGGTTCCGAGGGTGGCTACGGTTTCATCGAACCCGTGCTGGTGAGCCATCAGGCAGTCGGTATAGCCCTCCACCACGATGGCCCGCCCCTTTTGGAGGATGGCATGACGGGCCCGATTCAGGCCGAAGAGCTCGCGACGCTTCTCGAAGAGGGGCGTCTCGGGCGTATTCAGGTATTTCGCCGGATCGTCGGCAAGAGTCCGCGCGCCGAAGCCCAACACCCGGTCGGTCGGGTCGATGATGGGGAACATCAGCCGGTTCCGAAAGGTGTCGTAATAGGCCCCGCGCTGGTTGGGTCTGATGAGTCCTGCGGCTGCCAGCGTGGTTTCCGAGAAGCCCGAGCGTCGAGCGGCGTTGATCAGCGCGTCGAAGCTGTCCAGCGCGAAGCCCAGCCCGAAGGCCTCCGCCCATTCGGGCCGGATTCCGCGACGGGTGATGTACTCGCGGGCGGCGGCCCCGGTCGGCCCGAGGAGCTGGCGACGGAACAGATCGGCGGCCCAGCGGTTGGCGCGCGCGAGATCCAACTTGCGGGGCTGGCCACCTGGGCCGGGCCCGTCGTCTTCGATGGGTACGCCGGCCCGCTCCGCGAGCATCGCCCTGGCCTGCATGAAGTCGACCTTCTCACGGAGCTGGAGGAAGGTGAAGACGTCCCCTCCGACGCCGCAACCGAAACACTTGAAGATCTGCTTGCCCGGGTGCACGTGGAAAGAGGGCGTCTTTTCCTCGTGGAAGGGGCATAGCCCGCGGTAGTTGGCGCCGGCAGGTCGGAGAGCCACGTAGGCCCCGATTACGTCAACGATGTTGACGCTGTCGCGGATACGCTGAGTGATTGCCTCGCGACTATGGGAGGTCAAAACAAGAATCCCCGCCACGGTAGACGGATGCCTAGCCCCGACCCGCGATAACCGCCTAGAACTTCATAGACTTACGAGCTGTCCCGGCCGGGCAGCCGACCCACCTCGCGCTAGACAAGCCCCAGAAATATACCCCATATTCGGGCGGTCGTCAAACGATTCCTACGAGTTTGTTGACAAGAGCTTAGCGTTGCAAGCGGCGTGCCATGGCCGTCGGCCTGCGACCAGGCGGGTTGTGATTGGTTGCGAACCGATTCCGTTGGGTTTCGGCTTGCTGGGGCGTGCCGGGCCGGTATGCTTTCGACCGGCCAAGTGGGGCTCGACCCCGCCCACCGGTATCTGGGGCGCGGGCGCTCGGGTTCCTAAGGGCGGCCCTGTGAGGGCACGTGTGCCGGCGTGAGAGGTGGCGGGCCATACTTGAACAGGAGTCATGCGGCCGGTATGCTGCCATCGTGGCTGGGCGGAGCGCAGCGGCCTGTGGCCGGGACGCCCCTCCCGCCTGACAGCGACGATCAGCGCCTGGGGGTAGGTAGCTCAGGTGGTAGAGCAACGGACTGAAAATCCGTGTGTCGCCGGTTCGACTCCGGCCCTGCCCATTGAAACGAACCGATCCGCCGCGGCAGCGGCGCCAGCCCGTCCCAATCTACACCGATCAGATAGCGCGGGGAGTTGAGAGGATCCCACAGTTGGCGTGTACGGGGTCGCGCGGTTCGACTCTGTCCTGCCGGCGAGCTTGGTGCTTCATCCGGAGGTTTCGTGTCGGCCGGTGACTCCGAAGCCGGTTTCGGCGTTTGGTTTGCGGATTCCTGCGGGAGGACGCCCGTTGGTCGCTGCGGGGTTCGTGCGTTGCTGCGAGCGCGAAAGGGGCCGGGTGCGGCCTACCCTCCCCACGCCGCAGACCCCGTGCTAGAATGGTCGGTTCCTGATCAGGCGGTCGAAACCCTTTCTTCGGAGGACGTAAGATGATTCGGTCCTGGCTGGTCGTAGTAGGCGTGGTGGGCGCTCTGTCGCTGGCCGGCTCATCCTTGGCGCAGGAGCGGCAGCGTCGCCCCGGGCTTGGAGGGATGGCGATGGCACCGTGGCGGCTCGGCGTGCAGGCGTACACGTTCAACCGGTTCACGTTCTTCGAGGCGGTGGACAAGGCGAAGGAGCTTCAGCTGCGGTTCATCGAGGCCTATCCGGGCCAGAAGATCGGGGGCGATCTGGGCGATGCCAAGTTCGATCACAACATGCCCGTCAGCGTGATGGCGAAGATCAGGAACAAGCTGGACGAGGCGGGCGTGCGGCTCGTCAACTACGGGGTGGTCGGACTTGGGAAGGACGAGGCGGAGGCTCGCAAGGTCTTCGACTTCGCCAAGGTCATGGGCATCGAAACGATCGTCTCGGAGCCTCCGGCCGAGACGCTGGAAATGCTTGACAGACTTGCCGGGGAGTACCGGATCAACGTGGCGATCCATAATCACCCGAAGCCGTCGATGTACTGGGATCCGGCCAAGGTACTCGAGGCGGTCAAGGGCCGCAGCCCGCGAATCGGCGCCTGTGCGGACACGGGGCACTGGGCCCGATCGGGCGTCAAGCCGATCGAAGCGCTCAAGATGCTGGAGGGACGGATCATCACGCTGCACTTCAAGGACCTGAACAAGGAGGGGGCCGGCGCCCATGACGTGCCTTGGGGCACGGGCGTGTGCGATGTGAAGGGCATGCTGACGGAGCTGAAGCGTCAGGATTTCCGGGGCGTCTTCTCCATCGAGTACGAACACAACTGGGAGAATTCGGTCCCGGAGATCGCAGAGTGCGTGAAGTACTTCCGGCAGGTTCAGCGGGAGCTGTTCGGCCCGCGCGAGCGGTCCGCCAGGCGGTAGGGACCGCCCGGGAAGAGTGGGGCCGGTTCGACGGGTGGGAGCATCCCCGGCGGGGCTGGAAGCGTCGCGGCCGTTCCAGTTGGAACGGCGTCTGATCAGGGTTTCGTGGCGACGGGAGGACCATCGCCGCCACCGGAGGCCCCATTTCCGGAGGATGTATCGTGCAGATCAGCCGCCGCAGTCTGCTGAGTTGGGGTGCGCGGGGACTGGCAGGCGGAATTGCCGCCCGGTGGCTTGCCCCGGTCGCGCGGGCGGCGGAGGGCGGCCCCCGCGTCTTTTCTGAGAAGGCGAGAGTGGCGCTGGCCAGCGGTGGCGATTCGCGGGCCGGCAACATTCTCGATGCTCTTCGCCGGATCGAGCCGGACATCCGCAAAGGACTGGCCCGGCGCAAGGGGCTGCTGGTCAAGCCGAACCTCGTCTCGACACTGCATCCGCTGTCGGTCACGAAGCCCGAGTGCCTCGACGGGCTGCTTGAGTTTTTCCGGCCGCTGGTGAAGGGCGAGATCCTCATCGCCGAGTCCACCGCCAGCGCTCCGGCGTCCGAGGCGTTCGACCAGTACGGGTACCGGCGCCTGGAGAAGCAGTACGGCGCCCGGCTGATCGATCTGGACACCCAGCCGCACGTGATCCGCCACGTCGTGGACCACCGTTACCGGCCGCACGCGGTACGGTTTTCGAGGCTCCTGATGGACCCGGATCTGTACGTCGTTTCCGTGACCGTGATGAAGACGCATGATCGGGCGGTCGTGACCCTCTCCCTCAAGAACCTTGTTGTCGGCGGGTTGCTCAAAGATGAGACATTCCGCTGGAGCGACCGGAGCCGGGGCCGCAACGACAAGGTGCTGGTGCACGGTGGGCCGGCCAACGAGGCCATCCACTACAACATGTTTTCGCTGGCGCTCCTGCGACAGCCCGACCTGGCCGTGATCGACGGCTGGGTCGGCATGGAGCACAACGGGCCGGTGCTGGGTGAGCCGGTGGATCACAAGGTGGCGGTGGCGGGCACCGACTGGCTGGCAGCCGACCGTGTCGCCGTGGAGCTCATGGGCTTCGATTTTGCCAAGGTCGGGTACCTCACGTTCTGCGCGCAGGCGGGGATGGGCCAGGCGGACCTCGAACGGATCGAGATTCTGGGCGGGAGAATCTCCGACCTGGCCCGCAGATATCGCCCGCATGACAACATCGAGCAGCAGTACAAGTGGATGGCGTAGGCGGCGGGCCCTCCGGCTCGTGCAAACGGGGCGCTTCGCGGGGTGCGACCTGGTTGGGGGTGGAGAAGAAGCTCCGATAGAATAAGGCGTTCGCGCTCGGTTCAGACGAGTCTGCGAATCAGGACCAGTCCGGCGGCGGACAGCAGGGCCGTGGTGGCCATTCCGACGCCACACGCGGGGACGGGCGCTGCCGCCAGGCCCGTAGGCCCGGCCGGCTCCCCCAGTGAAACGCTCTGGTCCGAAGCGCCGGCGGGCGTGGCAGACAGCGTTGCCGCCTGGGCCGACTGCAACTGGACCAGCGTCTCCTGCGTCACGGGCACCGCGAGATTGGCCCGGCCGCTGTTCAGCTCGGCCGCCAGCACGCCGATGATCAGGGCCCGGCCGTCCCCGGCCGTGACCCAGATCGGGCTGCCGCTCTGGCCGAAGACAGCGTCCACGTCGATTTCCATCAGACCGTCCGAGTCGTTCAGGACGGAGCCGCCGGCTGCGAACATCTGGTCACCCGGCTCGATCGGGTAACCTGCGGACATGATCGGGAGGGATCGTGCCGCCGCTGCTGCCGCTGCATCCGGGACCACTTCTACCCAGCCGGCTTCGTTTCCGAGCGGGAGGTCGATCGTCATGAGGGCCACATCATGGGACTGGCGATGGTCCTCCGTGTATTCCCGCGGTGCGGCGAACAGGACCGCCTGGGCGGCTCCGTACGGCTGCCTGGTGCCGGTTCGCGCGGGTGCGAACGTCACGTAGTCCGCCCATCCCCCGAGTTCCTGGCGGTACACGCAGTGAGCCGCCGTCAGAACCTGTGTGGGCGAGACCAGCACGCCGGTGCCGACGTATCCGCGAAGGCCCCACCAGGCCGTGATCTGTCCGATGCTGCGGTAGGGATAGGCGGATGGGTCGGTCACGGCGATGCGGTCATCCTCGCCGATGACTCGTGACCGGTTCGCATCGTGGGGGGCGGCTTTCATGGATCGTGGAGGCGGCGCCAGCCGGTTCACGAGCAGCAGCCACACGATGATGATGACGGCCGACGCCCCGCCGGCCCAGCCCAGCAGGGGTCCTGAGAGCCGCTGTCGGAGCGTCCGCAGGAGGCCCATAACCCTCTCCACGCGGGATACCGGCCGCACCCGGTCGGCACGTCCCGCCTACGGCATCATATGATTCCCGCGCATGTCTCGTCCAGCCGGCGGTGGGCGTTCTGCGGTGGGTCCGGTAATACCGATTTGCCTGTGGGCATCACGACGGCTGGATGCCATGCGGCGGTTCAGCCGATGTTGCGCGTCGTTTACAGGCCCGCATGGGCGTGTTAGGGTTGGCTTTTCGGGAGGCGCTGGTGGCGCCGCCGACGGGAGGAGCAGGGCATGTCGGATCGGCAGGTTATGCGGGTGGCGGCATGGGCCGGTGCGGCGGCCGTCGTGGCGAGTCTGGCAGGGGGGTGCGGCGGGTATGGCTCGGGGCCGCCTGTATGGGTTCCCGCAGAACAGCGACTGATGGTCGAGGCGGCCGCGGCGGGAGAAACCGTACTTCCGAGGGATCGCCCCTTCAACATTCACACCCGCCAGAGCAGCCAGAAGCCGGGGCCGGTCGGCGAGGCCGAGAGCACGGCCGAGGCCGAACCGAGCGGGCGGGCGTCCGCCTCGGCGAAGGCGAGTAAGGGCGGCAGCGCTGAGGCGTTATTCCAGATCGGTCAGATGATCGAGTACCACGGAGACGGGCCGGCCCGGGCGGCCGTGCGGCTGAGCTTTCGCGTGCAGCACGAGGTGGCGGCCGAGCCGCCGGAGGCGGATAACGCCGCGAATCTGAGCCTGACGGCGACGGTGATGGACTCGTCGGGTCAGGTGAGCTGGAAGCTCAATCTCGATACGGTCTCAAGCGACGGCGCCCAGGGGCGGACGGAGCGGAGGGAACTTCGCGAGTTCGCGTTTGCCGTGGAACCGGGCAAAGCGTACCAGATCGTGCTTCAGGGGCAGGTCAGTGTTACGCCATCGGAGCAGGCGGCGGCATCGGCGGTTCTGCGAGTGGACGAGCTCCAGATGCGCATCGGGATGGAGCCGGTGACCACGACGCGGGCGGGTCGGTGAGGGACGTGTGAGTGGTCGGCCAGGGGCGTTGGGCGCGGGGCGTGGTTCAAGGGCAGGACGTCCCTGGCACGGGGCGGTGAGAGAGTCTGCCGACGGACGATGCGTGTGATCGCCGGAGAATGGCGCGGGCGTCGGCTGTACGGTCCGCCTGGCGAAGCGACCCGACCGATGCTGGATCGGGCCAAGGTGGTACTTTTCGACTGGCTGGGCTCCCGGCTGGCCCAGCCGGGGTCGCTGCCCCCTGTGGCTGTACTCGACCTGTTCGCTGGGTCGGGCGGGCTGGGCATCGAGTGCCTGTCGCGAGGGGCGATCTATGCGTGCTTTGTGGAGCGCGGGGGACCGGCGGTTCGAGCGCTGCGGGAGAACCTTCGCGTACTGGGGGCCGAACAGCGGAGCGGCGTCGTGGTGGGGGATGCCCTGACCGTGTCCATACCCGAGCCGCCTGGGGGGACGTATTCGATCGTCTTCCTGGACCCGCCGTACCACATGACCCAGTCCCTGACGCCCGGGGACCGTGTTGTCCGCCGAATCGAGGAGCTGGGGCGGCACGAGTGGATCGCTGCCGGGGCGTTGCTGGCGATTCGCCAGTCGATCCGGGCAGGCCCCGTTCCGCCGGTCCCCGGGTGGGACGTGGCCGACCGCCGCGAGGTCGGGACCATGGTGCTTACCCTGCTGTGCAGGACGGCCGCCACACAACCCACCAGCAGTGGCTGACGGGGGGGCGCGCGGATCGTGGATTCGCCGACCGGCGCCCCTCAGGGCGCGGGCGGACGGCGCGAGGCGCGGTTCGATGACGGGCGGGCGCGGCGGGCCCTAGGCGTCGTGCGGGGCATGAGGGGGGTCTGGGGCATGTGAGCCGGCCGGCGGGGCGACCGCACGGCAAGCCGACCGGATCCAGGCGAGCAGGTCCTCGGGATAGGGGTGCCCTTGCGGTTCGAACTCGAGCGTGTGGTGCGCACCGCGGTACTCGGTGATCTGGCGCTGGGGCCAAGGCAACTCGCGAAGCCACCGGCGGGTTCTCTCGTTGTCGATAATCCGATCGTGTTCAGCCAGAAAGACGTGGGTTGGCGGCCCCGCGTGACGCCCGGCCTTCCGAGGGAAGCGGTCGAGCCGGCGCGAGGCCATCAGAAAGGCGGCCGTTACGTGCGTCAGTCGCAAGGGGTCTCGCCGGATGTAGTCGAGCCAGCAGGGCGTCGCGGTGAACATTTCGGGTTCGTTGATCGGGATCCGGAAGAGTCGGCGTCGGGCGGCCAAGGCGGCCCAGGCCAGGCGGAGCTTCTCGCGGGCGGGAAGATCGACAAGCGGAAACAACCCCGGCGCGACGAGGGCCAGCGATGCCACCCGCGACGGGTACCGCCGAACGAGGTTGACCGCCAGCTTGCCCCCCCAGCTGACGCCGATCACGTGCGCGGTCTGGAGGCCCGTGCGGCGCCGCAGTTCCTCGAGCCACTCGCCGCAGTCCTTCAGCAGACGTGCGGCGGAGGCGGCGTGGCCGCGATCGGCCGTGTTGCGGCCGCTGCCGCGGCGGTCGGGCAGGAGGACGGCGAAGCCGGCCGCGGCCAAGCGAGCGGCTGACGCTTCAAACCACCCTCCGTGAGACTGGATGCCGTGCAGATAGAGTACGGCGGCGCAGGGGGGCGGGGCGGGGGCGACCGGCGGCCGTCGGCCCCCGGTCGGGTGGGGGGGGATGAGCGGATGGGCCTGCGGGCTTACGTCGGCAGGAGGCGGCCACCAGCGGGCGACGGCGCGGTATCCATCCGTGTGTGTAAGCTCGATAAACTCTGGGGCTCGCGTCGTCAGACCCTCGCGTAGGTTACGACCAGGAAGAGGGCGGCATCGTCCGGACCGATGTTCTCGATGGCGTGTTGGACGTCCGCCGGGTAGTAGGCCGAGTCCCGCGGGTGGAGCTCGCAGGCGTCCTGGCCCGAGGTGACGCGGACCACTCCGCGCTGTACGGTGAGGAACTCGCGGGTGCCTTCGTAGTGAGGGGCGCTGCGGAGCGCTCCGTCGGGGCGGAGGATCACCTCATAGAACTCGACGTCCTTTTCCAGGTGGAGCGGGGAGAGCGTGCGGATGCGGCAGTAGCGGTCCGACCGGTAGTGGAAGGTGCGATCATCGGCGCGGATGACGTCGATCGTCTTGGCATCCTGCTCGACCTGGATCAGTTCGCCGAGGGAGGCGCCGAAGGCCTGGGCGATCCGGTAGGCCACGACGAGCGTCGGGTTGGCCCGGTCCCGCTCGATCTCGCTGAGCATCGAGCGGCTGACCCCGGAGGCCTCGGAGAGCTGTTCGAGCGTCCAGCCCTTCTTGCGGCGGAGCTGTCGCACCCGCTCGCAGAGCCGGCGGCTCACGGCCTCCGGGGACGGCCGGCCGGGTGCGGCGGGGGGCGGTGTGGACGGACGGCGAGGCACGGCGAGTTCGATATATTGGATACCTTTTCTTGCAAAGCGAACGACCAGTGCCTATTATAGCGGGTCGGGTCACAGGCTCGAAGGAGGTTTCCGTGGCATCTGCGATCGGCCGAACGATGGTCGCGTTGAAGAAGGCTCACCCGGCGCCGGGGCTGACGTGGTCCCCGGAGACTCCCGTGCCCAAGATGGGTCCCCGGGACGTGCTGATTGCGGTCTCGCACGCGGGCATCTGCGGGACGGACCGGCACATCTACGAGTGGGACGAGTGGAGCCAGGGCCGGATCCCGCTCGGGATCACCACCGGCCACGAGTTCGTCGGCCTGGTGGTGGACGCCGGCAGCGCGGTGACGCGCGTCCGGCCCGGCATTCGCGCCAGCGCCGAAGGCCACATCGGCTGCGGCTACTGCGAGCCGTGCCGGACGGGCAACGGGCACATCTGCGAGAAGGTGGACATCATCGGGATCGACCGCGACGGCTGCTTCGCGCAGTACCTCGTCGTGCCGGAGGAGAACGTCTGGCCGGTACATCCGTCGATTCCGGATCACGTGGCGGCGATTCTCGATCCGCTCGGGAACGCGGTTCACACCGTGATGACCGCCGGGGTCAGCGGCCGGAGCGTCCTCATCACGGGGGTGGGCATCATCGGGCTGATGGCCGTGACGATTGCGCGGGCGGCGGGCGCGGGCAGGATCCTGGTGACCGATGTGGATCCTCGAAGGATCGAGCTGGCCCGGGAGCTGGGCGCTGACGACGGCTGGCTGGCGACCGACCCGGACTGGCCCAAGGCGGCGCGGCGTGCGACCCACAACCAGGGGCCGCAGGTGGTTCTCGAGATGAGCGGCCATCCGAAGGCGATCTGGGATGCATTCTCGGTGCTGCGCAACGGGGGCACGGCGGCGCTGCTGGGGCTGGCTTCGAAGCCGGTGGCGCTCGACCTGCCCAATCACATCATCTTCAAAGGGGCGACGGTGCTGGGGATCAACGGGCGGCGGATGTATCAGACCTGGTATCAGATGGAGAGTCTGCTGCTGTCCGGGCGGATCCGGCTTGAGCCCATCATCACCCACCGGATCGAGCTTCAGGACTTCGAGAAGGGTTTCCGTGCCATGCAGAGCGGCGATGCCATCAAGGTCGTCATGACCGTGCCGCAGAAGGGCGATTGAGCATGCCCAGCGATGCGTTCGATCGACGCACCCGGGAGCTGCTGGTCGGGCTCCAGGAGAGCGGCCAGTTCAAGTCCCTCCAGTACATCACGACGCCGATGGGCCCGACGGTGCACATGGAGGGCGTCGGCGAGGTCGTGGTGCTCTGTTCGAACAACTATCTGGGGCTGGCCAACCACCCCGAGGTGGTCGAGGCCGGCATCGAGGGCCTGCGGCGCTACGGGGCCGGGACGGCGTCGGTCCGGTTCATCTGCGGGACATTCGACTGCCACCGCGAGCTCGAGCGGGCGCTGGCGGAGTTTTCGGGGACTGCTGCCGCGTTGACCTATGTGAGCTGCTGGACGGCCAATGAGGGGCTGATTCCGACGGTGGCGACCGAGGCCGACGTGATCCTGTCGGATGAGCTGAACCATGCGAGCATCATCGACGGATGCCGGCTGGCGCGGAATGTCGAGCGGGTCGTGTACCGGCACGGCGACATGGCCGACCTGGAGGCGAAGCTGCGGCAGTACGCGGGGAAGGCCGTGCGATGGGTCATCACCGACGGCGTCTTCAGCATGGAGGGCGACCTGGCCGACCTGCCCGCACTGGTCCGGCTGTGCCGCGAGTACGGTGCGATGCTTGTGGTGGACGACTCGCACGGGGTCGGGGTGCTGGGCCGCGGCGGACGCGGGACCGCCGAGCACTACGGGTTGCTCGGGCAGGTGGACGTGATCACGGGGACGCTGGGCAAGGCGCTCGGGGGGGCAGCGGGCGGATACGTCGCGGCCTCGGCGGATCTGATCGAGCTGCTGATTCAGCGCAGCCGCCCGAGCCTTTTCTCGAATGCCCTGCCGGCGACCGTGGCGTGCAGCGCCCGCAAGGCGGTGGAGATCGTGCAGCGTGAGCCGCAACGGGTAACGCGGCTGCACGAGAACGTTCGTCGGATGAGGGCCGGTCTGAGGAAGCTCGGCTTCGAGTGCAGCGACTCGCCCACGGCCATCATCCCGATCATGATCGGCGAGACGGCGGAGGCGATTGCCAAGAGCCGGCGTCTGCTGGAGCTGGGCGTATTCGTGATCGGGTTCGGTTATCCGGTGGTCCCGCAGGGCAAGGCACGATTGCGGGTACAGGTTTCCGCGGCCCTGGAGCCATCCCACATCGAGCGGGCGTTGGACGCCTTTGCCCGATTGTAGCGACGGATTATCGGGCGTCTGGTCCGATTGGGCCCGGATGCCGTTCCAAGGCTGGGGGCACGGGTGACTCTCTCAAACAGGGGCTGGATGCTCCCTCCGACGACAGGTTGAAACGAATGTCGGGCGGTCTCGGGAGCCGGCAGGGCCGCCGTGCGGGGTGAAGGGCCCGCCCCCTCCCGGTTGCGGCGGGTCGGCTGTTCCTGTCCGGCCTGTCTCCGGTATAATGAACAGTTGGACCGGGATGACTCTTTCGTTCCAGTATTGTGGAAGTGGCTCATGAACGCGGCACGAAGACGGAAGACGGGCCAGGGCGACGGGG
>Ga0209227_1000649_pt1 | contig 29377 bp, 32 predicted proteins | sample YNPBryantNP2012_FD_185815 | JGI IMG/M metagenome (GOLD analysis project Ga0209227, IMG submission 185815) | Anoxygenic and chlorotrophic microbial mat microbial communities from Yellowstone National Park, USA - YNP Bryant NP 2012 (SPAdes)... ...
CCTCCCCCTCTCCCGCCGCGCGGGAGAGGGGGAGGGGGAAGCCGCCGGAGGCGGCGGGGGTGGGGGTGAGGGCCGCCACCCTCATCCCCACCGGCCTCCTCGGCCTCCTTCCCCTCCACGCCGCCTGGCGCGAGGACCCGGCCGCCCCCAGCGGCCGCCGCTACGCGCTGGACGACCTGCTCATCACCTACGCCCCCAGCGCCCAGGCGCTCCAGCACGCCCGCGCTGCCGCCGCCCGTCCCGCCGAGACGCTGCTGGCCGTGCAGTACCCCGACCCGCGCTTCCAGTTCGCCGATCAGGCGGTGGAGGCCGCCCTGGACCTGTTCGCGCACCGGCAGGCCCTCCGGCATCACCAGGCCACGCTGGAGGCGGTCAGGGAGGCCTTGGGCGACTATGGCGTGCTCTTCTTCTTCACGCACGGCCAGGCGGACTTCTCCGAGCCGCTGCGCTCCGGCCTGCTGACCACCGATGGCTGGCTGACCCTGGGCGACATCTTTGACCTGCGCGCGGAGCGGGCGCGCCTGGCGGTGCTCTCCGCCTGCGAGACCGGCGTCCCCGCCGATCTCAAGACCATGGACGAGGTCATCTCCCTCCCCGGCGGGCTGATGCAGGCCGGCATACCGGGCGTGGTCGGCTCGCTGTGGAGCGTGGCCGAGTCCAGCACCGCCCTGCTGATGGCCCTCTTCTTCGAGAACTGGCGCAGGCGCGGGCTGACCCCGCCGCAGGCCCTGCGCGCCGCCCAGCAGACCGTCCGCGATGCGCGCTTCGACCCGCAGGCCAGAGCGTGCTTCGAGCACTACCTGATGCCCCCAGAGGTGGCGCAGGACCTGCACGTGGAGATGATGATCCAGGATTACGACCATCCCTTTTATTGGGCCGCGTTTACTTACACCGGACTGTGATCGGAGGTGACGATGTCAAAATACACGCCCACGGACATTTACCGCGCCGCCCGGCAGGTCTTGCCCGACCTGCCGGAGGCGCTGCAGCGGCAGGTCGAGCCGCTGCTGGCGCGCGGCGAGGCGGGCCAGGCCACCCACACCGAGCTGCTGCGCCTGCTCACCGCCAACGAAGACACCCGCCGCTCTTTTCGTCATGCGCTGCGGGGAGAAGAGGGGTTGCTCGTCTTGCAGGCGAAAGGCCTGAGCGGGCTGCCCGGCCCCCTGCCGACCACCCCCGGCGAAGTCTTCGTCTGCCCCGCGCCCGGCTGCGACTATCGCTACGTCATCGCCGAGGCGGGCGAGGACCCCGGCGAGTGCCCCACCCATCAGCTCCCGCTGGAGGAGGAGTGAGCCATGCTGACTTCATTCTTTGAAAAGGCGGGGGAGGGGCTGGCCGCCAGGTGGCTGGAGCGCCTCTTCGGCCCGGCTTTCCTCTTCTGGGCCGGCGGGCTGCTGATCGTGATCCGCCCGGCGCGCCTGCCGGCTGTGTGGGAGCGTCTGGCCGCTCTGCCGCCGGTCACCCAGGCCGGCCTGCTGCTGGCGGCGGCGCTGCTGCTGGTCGCTTCCTCGGCGCTGATGGCACTGTTGCACCTGCCCATCCTGCGCCTGCTGGAGGGCTACTGGCCAGTGCCGTTCGACCGCCTGGGGCGGCTGCTCATCCGCTGGAAGCAGAAGCGCCTGCGCCGTCAGCGCCAGCGCCGGAGCGAGCTGGAGCTCAAGCAGCGCGCCGGCGCCCTGAACCCACTGGAACGGCAGGAACTGGCCCGGCTGGAGGCGCGCCGCGCCCGCACCCCCCGCGACCTGGAGGACGTGATGCCCACCAGCCTGGGGGACATCCTGCGCGCCGCCGAGACGCGCCCCTATCAGCGCTACGGGCTGGATCCGGTGCTGCTCTGGCCGCGGCTGTGGCTGCTGCTGCCCGAGGGGGTCCAGGAGGAGCTCGCCGCTGCCCGTCAGCGCCTGGACCGCCTGGCCGAAACCTGGGCCTGGGGGCTGCTCTTTCTGCTGTGGGGCCTGGCCTGGCCGTGGGCCGTCCTCATCGCCCTGGCGTGGATGGCGCTGGCCGGCATCTTGCTGGAGCAAAGCGCGGCGCTCTTCGCCGACCTGTTGCTGGCGACCTTTGACACGCAGCGCTGGCGGCTCTACGAGGCGCTGCGCTGGCCGCTGCCGGAGGAGACGGGCCAGGCCGAGGTCGCCCGCGGCCTGGCGCTGACCCGCTTCATCCAGCGCGGCATGACGGACGGGGTGGTGAAGTATCGGCATCCACAGGGTTGAGGACGGCTGAAGACGGCACCACCATCCTGGTGGAGGGGGTGTGTCCCAAAGTTGTAGGACAACTGCGAGCAGTTGTCCTACAAGGGATACACTCTTCCCCTGACGCTGTTTCCATGATAGAATAAAGTGGCACCCGGCAGCAGGAGGAAGCGGTTGAAGAAACCCCGATTCGACCCCAATGCCTACGTCGCGCCCAATGCGACGGTTATCGGCGATGTCACGCTGGAAGCAGAGGCCAGCATCTGGTTCGGCTGCGTGCTCAGGGCGGAGGAGGCGCCCATCCTCATCGGCCCGCGTTCCAACATCCAGGACCTGACCGTCATTCACACCGACCCGGCGCAGCCATGCCGGGTCGGCGCAGGGGTCACCGTGGGACACCGCGCCGTGCTACACGGGGCGACGGTCGAAGACGGCGCGCTGATTGGCATCGGAGCGATCATCCTCGACGGGGCAGTGGTCGGTGCGGAGGCCATTGTCGGCGCCGGGGCGTTGGTCACCGAAGGGACCCGCATCCCGCCGCGCACGCTGGCCCTGGGTGTGCCGGCCAAAGTCGTGCGCGAACTGGGCGAAGATGAGGTGTTCCGCCTGCAAGTGACCGCGGCCTGGTACGTCGAAAAGGCACGGATTTATCGGGAGGGGAAAATGCCATGAAAGAAGTCATCGAGCTGCTCAAGCAGAGCGAGTTATTTGCCGGCCTTCCGGAGGACAAAATCCAGCAAATCGTCACCATTGGCAGCCCGCGCGTCTATGGGGCCGGCGATATGATCATCGCCGCCGGCGATCCTTCCGACGAGCTATACATCGTTCAGGAGGGGCTGGTGGAAGTGCTCGTCTCCAGCGGCCCGGCCCCTGATGTCCCTGGCGCTCAGGAGATGACGGCGGTGGTGCAGTTGGGGCGGGGACAGGTCTTTGGCGAAATGGCGCTGGTCGACCGGGGGGCGCGTTCGGCGACGGTGCGCTGCGTCAAAAGCGACACGCAGTTGTTCGTCATCCCGCGGGATGTCTTTTGGGATTTGTGCGAGCAGGACCATCACATCGGCTATGTGGTCATGCGCAACATCGCCCGCGACCTGTCTTTCAAGCTGCGCCATCGCAACCTGTCGCGGGGCGCGTGAGGGGAGGTGACCGATGATCTACAAGATCAGCTACGTCGTGCTGGGCGGAAGCCACCCCGGAGCGATCGTCAACCGCGACACCCCGCCGCAGGTGGGCGAGGTGATCCAGCTCAACGGCAACGAGTATGAGGTCGTCAGCGTCACCGACCTGATCCCGCCGCAGGGCGACTTTGCCTACCTGCACGTCACCCTGCGGCCGCGCTGACAAGCAAGAATCCGCGATTCGCATAATTTGCCGCTCTGTGTTATACTCTGGACGCGTACCCCACAGGAGGTCGAGATGAAGCTACGCGAAGTGCTGGAAGCCATCGATGGCAAGGTCATCACCAAGGACGCGGATTTGGACCTCGAGGTGCAGATGGGCTGCGGGGCAGACCTGATGAGCGACGTGCTCGCCTTTACCCATGACGGGACGCTGCTCCTTTCTGGCCTGACCAATCCCCAGGTTGTGCGTACGGCTGAGATGGCAGGTATTGTCGCCATTGTCTTTGTCCGCAGCAAAGTCCCTCCGGCGGAGACCATTGCTCTGGCCGAGGAAAAAGGCATCCCCCTGCTGGCCTCCCGGTACACCATGTTCGAGACCTGCGGGCGTCTCTACCGGGCGGGCCTGCCCAGTTGTGGTGTCTTTGAGTCCAGCCTGAAACGTTGGCAAGAGTTTTTCGACCGATAACTCATGTCCTCGACGCCCTCCCAGCCCAGCCAGCGGGAGTTCACCAAACTCCAGGAACTCGCTTACGCGCTCAAGGTCGGGGATGTGATGACCAGCCCCGTGATCACGGTCACGCCCGAGATGACGATCGCCGAGTTCCGCCACATCCTGCGCACGAACCGCATCTCTGGCACGCCCGTGGTTCACAAAGGGCGGATGGTGGGCATCATCAGCATCGAAGACCTGATCAAGGCGCTGGTGGATGGTCAGATGGAAGCGCCCGTGGGGGTCAAGATGACACCCAACCCTGTGACGCTGCGCGCTGACCTGCCCCTCGTTCACGCCATCGAAAAGTTTAGCCAGTTGTCTTACGGGCGTTTCCCGGTGGTCGACGAAAAAGAAAACCTGGTCGGCATCATTGTCCCCCAAGACATTATCCGTGCTTTGCTGCACCACCTGGAACGGGAGTATCACGAAGAGGAAAAAGAACGCTGCTACCGCGCCAGCCATCTCTTCGACGACCTGGTCGCCGACAGCGTGACGCTCGTTTTGCGCTACAACGTGAAGGGGCGCGATCTCAGCCGCGCTGGCGAGGCTTCCAGCTCCCTGCGCAAGACGCTCTCCCGGCTGGGTATTGCCCCCCGCCTGGTGCGGCGCGCCGCAATCGCCTGTTACGAGGCCGAGATGAACATCGTGCTCTATGCCGACGAGGGGGAGATCACTGCCGAAGTGCATCCCTCCCGCATCCGCCTCATCTTTTCCGACCGCGGCCCTGGCATTCCCGACATCGAATTGGCCATGAAGCCCGGCTACTCCACCGCGCCTGATTGGGTGCGCGAGTTGGGCTTTGGCGCGGGGATGGGACTGCCCAACATCAAGAGCTGCGCCGACGAAATGAAGCTCGAATCCACCGTGGGCGTGGGCACCCGCCTGGAAGTTTGTATCGATTTGCCCTAGCGATTCCATAACCACACTTTCCGAGGAGGTAGTTGCATGCGTTTGCGGATCCTGCCCAAAACCGAGATTCCGCCGATGGTGCGGGCGCTGCAGGCCGACTATCGTGTGATGGGACCAAAGGCCAAAGGCCCCCAGTTCGTCTTTGCGCCCATCGACGACCCGGCCGAGCTGCGCCTGGACTATAACATCACCATTCTGCCTCCAAAGGTGGCCCTTCAGCCGCCCGAGGAGCGCGTCGTGACCATCGACCTGCGCGGCGAACCGGCGGTGCAGCCGGTGATCGAAGCCGTGCCGACGGTCATCCTGGGGGCCCACACCTGCGACCTCCACGCCCTGCGCCTGCTCGACCAGGCCTTTGCCAACGATTACCCCGACGCGCACTACCTGGAACGGCGCAAGCAGACGCTCATCGTCAGCATCGAGTGCCTCTCGCCCTGCGACGAGCATTCGTTCTGCAAGGACATGGGCACCCTGACGGCAGAGAGCGGCTATGACCTGCATCTGACCGACATCGGCGATGCGTACACGGTCCACGTGGGCAGCGAGGCCGGCGAGAGGCTGTTGGAAAAGTATCTCAACAGCCGCGCCGCGGTCGATGCCGACGTCCGCCGCCTCAACGATGCGCTCAGCGCCAAGTGGCCCCGCTTCACCTACCGCCTCACCTTCGACGCCGCCGAGCTGCCAACGATCCTGGCCCGCGCCTATGACCACCCCATCTGGAAGGAACTGGGCGAGCGCTGCCTGGCCTGCGCCTCCTGCACCAACGTCTGCCCCACCTGCTACTGCTTCAACATGATCGACTCGATGGCGCTGACTCAAGACCAGGCCGAGCGCATCCGCCGCTGGGACTCGTGCCAGTTGGACGAGTTTGCCCGCGTCGCCGGGGGCGAGAACTTTCGCGAGGCCCGCGCCGCCCGCCAGCGACATCGCTTCTTCCGCAAGGGCAAGTGGCTCAGCGAGCGCTTCGAGGGCGTGAGGGGCTGCGTCGGCTGTGGGCGCTGCATCCGCGCCTGCGTGGCCAAGATCAACATCGTCGATACGTTCAACGCCATCAAGACAGCGTAGGAGGGACAAAAGATGACGGACACCTCGATTTACGCCCCAGCGATGGCCCGCCTGGTCAACGTGCGCCCGTTGACGGAGCTGGAAAAGCTCTTTACGATCGAACTGCCGGGGGGGCAGAGCCTGGGTCACGACCCCGGTCAATTCGTGATGCTGGCCATCCCCGGCGTGGGCGAAGCGCCCATCTCGATCACCTCTTCGCCCAGCCGCTCCAACGGCACGTTCGAACTGTGCGTGCGGCGGGTGGGAGACGTGACCCAAGCCCTGCACCGGCTGGAGGCTGGCGCTCGCGTGGGCATCCGCGGCCCCTTCGGGCACGGCTTTCCACTGCAACCGATGCGGGGCAAGGACCTGCTCTTTGCGCCGGGCGGGCTGGGGCTGGCCCCCCTGCGCTCGCTGATCAACCAGGTGCTCGACGAGCGCAGTTCGTTCGGACGGGTGATCATCCTCTACGGCGCCAAGCGCCCGGCCGAGCTGCTCTTCCGCGACGAGCTGGACGAGTGGGCCGCCCGCGATGACGTCGAGTTCCACGTCACCGTCGACCGCGGCGACGAAAGCTGGAAGGGCAACGTCGGCGTGATCACCACGCTCTTCCCCAAGGTCACCGTCGACCCGCGCAACACGGTCGCTGTGACCTGCGGCCCGCCCATTATGTACCGCTTTGTGCTGATGGAAATGCTGGGCAAGGGCATCCCCGAAACCCAGATTTACCTCTCGCTGGAGCGGCGGATGAAGTGCGGCGTGGGTAAGTGCGGCCACTGCCAGATCAACAATCTCTATTGCTGCCAGAACGGCCCGGTCTTTACCTACGCCCAGATCAAGAACATCCCGGAGGCACTGTGATGGCAAAGCCCAAGGTCGCCTTTTTCGATTTTGCCTGCTGCGAGGGCTGCCAGTTGACGGTGGTCGACTCGCTGCAAGACCACGTCGAGCTGCTGGACGCGGTCGAGATTGTCAATTTCCGCGAGGCCATCTCGCGCCAGGACGACGATTACCTGATCGCCTTTGTCGAAGGCTCGATCACCCGCCCGCAGGACGAGGAGCGGCTCAAGCGCATCCGCCAGCAGGCCGCCATCGTCGTCGCCCTGGGCGCCTGCGCGCACACGGCAGGGGTCAATGCGCTCAAGAACCTCCACCCCCTCGAGGACGTCCGCCGCTGGGTCTATGGCGACAAGGCGGAGTGGTATGACACCTACGCCGCCCGCCCCATCAGCGCGGTGGTGCCGGTCGATTTCGCCATCCCCGGCTGCCCCATCGACCGCGATGAGTTCATCGAGGTCGTCAAGGCGTTGCTGGTGGGCAAAAAGCCGCCCATCCCCGATTACCCCGTCTGTGTCGAGTGCAAGCTGCGGGGCAACGTCTGCATGTTCCACATCGGCAAGACGTGCCTGGGGCCGGTCACGCGCGCCGGCTGCAAGGCCATCTGCCCCACCCATGGCGACGGCTGTGAAGGCTGCCGCGGCCCGATCCCGCACCCCAACGAGAACGCGATGAAGGACGTGCTGGCCGAGGCCGGCCTGACGGTCGAGGCCATTTTGAGCCGCTTTACGATGTTCAACGCGTACCGCGAGTCGGAGGTTGTAGAATGAGCCAGGTAGATGTCAATATCCACGTCCATCACCTCACCCGCGTCGAGGGCCACGGCGACATCGTCGTCGACGTGAAGAACGGCGAGATCAAAACGTGCCGCTTCGAGGTGGTCGAGGCGCCGCGCTTTTTCGAGGCTTTTGTGCGCGGGCGGCCCTACTCGGAACTCAGCCACATCACCTCGCGCATCTGCGGCATCTGCTCGGTGGGCCACTCTACCGCCAGCCTCGAGGCGACGGAAAAGGCGCTGGGAGTGCAGCTCACCGAGCAGGCCCGCCTGCTGCGCAAGCTCATCTTTCACGGCGAGATCATCGACAGCCACGTGCTGCACACCTACTACCTGGTCGCCCCCGACTTTTTCGGCGCCCACAGCGTCATCCCGCTGGTCGAGACGCACCGCGACGTGGTGCTGCGGGCGCTGCGCGTCAAAAAGCTGGCCGGCGACCTCTGCGCCATGGTCGGTGGGCGGCACACCCACCCCTGCGCCATGACCGTCGGCGGCTTTACCCACACGCCAACAGAAAAAGAGCTGCGGGCGATGCAGGCGCGGCTGATCGAAGCCCGCGCCGATATGGACGAGACGGTGGCGCTCTTTGCCACGCTGCCCTGGCCCGCCTTTGAGCGCGAGACCGAGTATGTCAGCCTGAGCAAGCCGGACGAGTATGCCTTCATCGGCGGCCAGATCAAGACGACGGACGGCTTTATCTACCCCATCGAGGATTACCAGAAGGTGACCAACGAGTGGTGCGTGCCGTTCTCGACCGCCAAATGGACCCGCCACAACCGCGAGTCGTACATGGTGGGCGCGCTGGCCCGCTTCAACAACAACTATGAGCAGCTCCACCCACGGGCCAAAGAAGCGGCGGCCAGGCTGGGGATGAAGCCCCTGGTCACCAATCCCTTCCTCAACAGCGCTGCCCAGGTGATCGAGATGGTGCACTCGGTCGAAGACTCGATCCGCATCATCGATGAGCTGTTGACGCGCGGCGTCAAGGCCGAAGCCCCTGCGCCCCATCAGGTCAAGGCGTGCGAGGGGGTCGGCTCGTGCGACGTGCCGCGCGGCATACTCTTCCACCATTACGTCTATGACGACAACGGCATCTGCGTCCGCGCCAACTGCATCATCCCCACCAACCAGAACTGGGCCAACGTCAACGCCGACCTGCAGGCCTTCCTGCCGCAGATTCTGGACAGGCCGCAGGACGAGATCCGCCACCTGCTGGAGATGCTCGTGCGCGCCTATGACCCATGCATCTCGTGCTCGACGCACTTTTTGAACGTGACCTTTGTGTAAGAGCCGCGTATCGACAAGCGACCTGCAACGCGCGACATGCGATACGCGAAAAGCGATACGCGATAAGCGATACGCGAAAAGCGATACGCGATAAGCGATACGCGACATGCGATACGCCATCATCGGCCTGGGTAACCCCCTGCGCGGCGACGACGGGGTGGGCCCCCACCTGGTCGAGCTGCTGCAACGCCGTGGCCTGCCGGAGGGCGTGACGGCGATCGATGGGGGAACGGGGGGCATCGGTTTGCTGGAGCTGCTGACGGGGTGGGAGCGCGTCGTCCTGGTCGACGCCGCCGACGTGGGCTGCGCGCCGGGCCAGTTCGTGCGCTTCACCCCTGACCAGGCACGCTGGGACGAGACGCAGGACATGGCCTCGCTGCACCAGGCCGGCCTGGCCGAAGTGCTGGCCCTGGCCCGCGCCTTGCAGCGCCCCCTGCCGCCCATGGTCATCTTTGGCGTGCAGCCGGAACGGCTCGACTGGGGCGAAGGGCTCAGCCCGGCGGTCGAAGCGGCGCTCCCCGCCCTGGCCGATGCCGTGCTCGCCGCCATCGACGAACAACAATAAGCGATACGCGATAAACGATAAGCGATAAGCGATACGCGATCCGCGATGAGGAGAGGAGAATGAACAAAATTCTGATTATCGAAGACGACCCCGATATGGTCGTCGCCTTGCGCCTGCCCCTGGAAGCCAACGGCTATCAGGTCTTTACCGCTTCGTCGGGCGAAGAGGGGCTGCGAAAAGTCGTCGAGATCGAGCCTGACCTGATCATCCTGGACGTGATGATGGAGACGACAACGGCAGGCTTCCAGGTCTCGCTGCAACTGCGCAGCCCCAGCCCCAACTCACCCTACGCCGCCTATCGCCATATCCCCATCCTCATCCTGACCGCCATCCACACCACAACCTCGCTGCGTTTCGGGCCGGACGAAGCCTACCTGCCGGTGAACGACTTTTTGGACAAACCGGTCGATCCGGACACCCTGCTGACCAAGGTGCGGGCATTGATGGGGGAGGCACAGGGCTAGGGGCAGCGCGGTTCCCCAGCCTGCCCAGGCTTCCTCAGGGGCCAAGTCGGTGGACTCGAAATCGATCCTGGAGCGCCTGGCAGCAACAGCAGCACGGTCCCTTCCTGCGGAGGGGACGGCAGTCCTCTTGCCGGCTACGGCGGAGGGCTGTCCTGTTGTTGGGGCCGTGTACGGCGTCGCCGCAGACGATGTGCAGGTGCTGGCGGACTGGGCCAATCTGGGCCTCCAGCCCATCGTCGTCGAAGAAAGCAGCGCCGGCGCCTTGCCGCCCGGCTTTGTGACGGCGATGGCCGCGCTGCTGGGGAGCGCCTCGTGCCCCCTCGGCGCGCTCCAGGTCTATGGCGCCCCTCCCCGTCAGTTTGGACCGCCCGATGCGGAGCGATTGCAGGCCCTGGCCGAGTTGGGGACCATGGCGCTGGAACTGGCCCGGCGCACTGCCGAGCTGGAGCAGCTCGAAGCCACCAAGTCCCAGTTCATCCATGTGGCCACGCACGAGCTGCGTTCACCGGTTGCCGTTGCCCAATCGCTGGTGCGGATGGTGCTCAAAGGCTACGCCGGCCCCCTGTCTGACCAACACCGCGAAATCTTTGGCCGCATCGCCGGGCGGCTGGATTTTTTGGAAAACCTGGTCAACGACCTGCTGGCGCTGGCCGCCACCCGCTCGCCAGCGCTGGCGGAGAAAGCAGGCCCGGTGGCCGTCAACGCCTCGCTGGGACGGGTGGTGCTTCTCCTCATGCCTCAGGCAGAGGAAAAAGGCGTCACGCTGACGCACATCGCCTGCTGCGAAGAGATGGCCGTGCGCGCAACAGAGGACGGGCTGGACCGCATTTTCGTCAACCTGGTGAACAATGCGATCAAGTACACGCCGTCCGGCGGGCGGGTGACGATCTCGCTGCGGCCGATAGACGACCATGTGCAGGTACAGATTGCCGACACCGGCATCGGCATTCCTGCCGAGGCGCTGCCCCATCTGTTCCAGGAGTTCTACCGCGCCCCGAACGCGCGCAGCAGCGGCATCGTCGGCACGGGCCTGGGGCTGGTCACGGTCAAAGAACTGGTGGAACAGTACGGCGGGCGCATAGAGGTCGAAAGCTCAGAGGGCGTGGGCACGGTCTTTACCGTGACCTTTCCCAGGACACAGATTTTGAATTGAAACCGGTATCCAACGAGACGTTATCGAAAAGGGGGGGAAACGTGCCAATCGATCGATCGCTGACCAAGGAACTGGGCGAGCTTGCTCGCGGCTTGCTGGAGAGCGGCCAGGTCGAATGTGTCATTGGCTACGAGGCGGCCCCACGCGGCGGCGTGCGCCCGCTGTTCGCCTATAGCCCCGCCGATGCCGGCCGGCTGATCTGGTCTACCCGCTGCGTGCACAACCTGACCACCTACCTGCACGACAAGAAAAAGCCGCGCCGTCGCGGGGAAGAGCCGCCGCGCGTCGCCGTGGTGGTCAAACCGTGCGACAGCCGCACGATCAACGTCCTCCTGGCCGAAGGGCAGATCGAACGCCAGCGCATCACCGTCATCGGCATGGCCTGTCCGGGCATGGAGGACGAGACGGGCCAGCCGCTGGCGCGCTGCACCACCTGCAGCGACCGCCTGCCGCTGGTCTATGACTTGCTGCTGGGCCAGCCGCCCCAGGTGACGCCGGCCACAGACGACTATGCCGACCTGGCGCAGATCGAGGCGCTGCCGCCGGCCGAGCGGCTGGCCTTCTGGCTGCGCCAGTTCGACCGCTGCATCCGCTGCTACGCCTGCCGCCAGGTCTGCCCCGGCTGCTACTGCACCACCTGCATGTTCGAGCGCGACGACGGGCTGTGGGTCGACATGGGCATCGAGCTGCCGCAAAAGTACCTCTTCCACCTGGGGCGCGCCTTCCACCTTGCCGGCCGCTGTGTTGCCTGCGACGAGTGCGAGCGGGTCTGCCCGATGGGCCTGCCGCTGCGCCTGCTCAACCGCCAACTGGCCCGCGAGGTCGAAAGGCTCTACGGCCACCGCGCCGGGCAAGAAGAGGCGCTGTCGCCGCTGCTGTTCGAGTTGGGCGAAGAAGGATCGCCGATCTAGTTGCAAGGAGCACGTATGCGCATCGCCACTCTGTCCCATCTCAAAAGCTGGCTCGACCGTCTGGCCCAGCAGGCCGATCTGGTCGCGCCGCGTGACGTCGACGGCCATGTGCTCTACCGGCCGGTGAGCTCGGCCGCCGAGGTGCTTTTCGAATACGAGCGCCCCGAACTGTCAGCCAAAGACTACCTCTTCCCGGCCACCGAGGTGCTGCTGCGCGTCGAGCAGGAGGGCAAAGAGGTGAGCATCGAAGAGGTCCTGCCGCAGCGGCCACAGGTCATCTTTGGCCTGCGCCCCTGCGACGCCCACGGCCTGGCCGCCATCGACGCCCTCTTTCTCAACCAGCAGCCGCAGGACCGCTACTACCAGCAGCGGCGAGAACGCACCACGCTGGTCGGCATGGCCTGCCCCAAGATGTGGGACGGCTGTTTCTGCGTCTCGGTCGGCGGCGGGCCGACCGACCGCAGCCACCTGGACGTGCTGCTGACGCCGGTCGAAGGCGGCTTTGCCGTCGATACGGTCACGCCCAAAGGTGCCGGCGTCCTGGCTGGCCTGGAAATGACCTCGGTCGAAGGCCGGCCGCCCGCGGTCGAGGAATACGCCAGGCCGGTGCCCGTCGCGTCGCCCGACCAGTGGCGCGCGCGCTTCAAGCACGATCTGTGGATGCGCCACGGCGAACGCTGTCTGAGCTGCCGCATCTGCACCTACGTCTGCCCCACCTGCCGCTGCTTCGACGTCACCGACCGCGTCGTCGACGTCCAGGCAGGCCGGACGCGCATCGAGCGCATCCGCGCCTGGGACGCCTGCACCAGCACCAACTATCGCCGCGCCGCTGGCGGCCACAACTCGCGGCCGACCAAACCCGACCGCATCCGCAACCGCTTTCTGTGCAAGTTCTGCTACTACCCGCAGGACTTTGGCCCGCTGGGCTGCGTCGGCTGTGGGCGCTGCGTCGTCAGTTGCCCGGTCGATATCGACATTACCGAGATCATGAGAGAAGTGGCAGAACGATAGGCGTTGCTGGAGTAAAGGTGCTCGTAGAGGAGCTGGAAGGAGGCCCATGACGGTATCTGCAAATCCCATGCGCCCTTATCTGGGCCGGCTGACCGAGGTGCGCCAGTTGGCCACGGGGATCAAGTTTTTCCAGGTCGAACTGACCGAGGCGGAGGGGAGGGCCGCCTTTGCAGATTACAAGCCGGGACAGTTCGCCTTTCTCTCCGCCTTTGGCGCAGGCGAGGCGCCGTTTGGCATCTGCTCGACGCCTCGCCGTGGCCCCTATCTGGAATTTGCCGTGCAAGAGATCGGCCACGTCACCCACACGCTGCACAACCTGGAGGTCGGCGATCCGGTGGGCGTGCGCGGGCCGCTGGGCAACTGCTTCCCCATGGAGCAGCTCCAGGGCCGCAACATCGTCATCCTCGGCGGCGGCATCGGCGGCGCGCCGCTGCGCCCGGTCATCCACACCATCCTCGACAACCGCGCCGCTTATGGCCACATGACCATCCTCTGGGCCGCCCGCAGCCCGGACCTGCTGGTCTTTACCGAAGAGTTCGACGACTGGCGCGCCGACTGGGCCACCGAGCTGCACGTCACGGTCGACCAGGGCAACGAAGGGTGGAGCGGCAATGTCGGCCTGATCACACACCTGTTGGAGCGGGTCTCGCCGTCGACGGAGAACGCCGTCGCCATCACCTGCGGCCCGCCGATCATGATCCACTTTGTCTTTCTGACGCTGAAAAAGCTGGGCTTTGCCCCCGAGCAGATGTTGACCACGCTCGAGGCGCGCATGCACTGCGGCATCGGCAAGTGCGGCCGCTGCAACCTGGGCGAAAAGTTCATCTGCACCGACGGGCCGGTCTTTTGGCAGCACGAGATCAGCGGTTTTCTGGAAGGATTCTTGTAGGGGTTGGAGGTGCTCGATGAGAATTGGCGTCTATGTCTGCCATTGTGGGAGCAACATCGCGGGCGTGGTCGATTGCCCACAGACCGCGCGCTGGGCCGCCAGCCTGCCCGATGTAGTCATCGCCCGCGACTATCGCTTTATGTGCTCCAGCCCGGGCCAGGAACTGATCCAGGAGGACATCCGGACGCTGGGGCTGGATCGCGTGGTCGTGGCGGCCTGCACGCCGCGCATGCATGAGCCGACCTTCCAGCGAGCTGTCAGCGCGGCGGGGTTGAATCCCTATTTTTTCGAGCAGGCCAACATCCGCGAACAGTGCGCCTGGGTGCATGACGATGCGGAGGAAGCGACGCGCAAGGCCATGGCCCTGGTCGAAGCGGCGGTGCTGCGGGTGCGCCATCATCAGCCGCTCACGGTCAACAAGGTGCCCATCCAGCCGGCCACCCTGGTCGTCGGCGGCGGCATCACCGGCATCCAGGCTGCCCTGGAACTGGCCAATGCGAACTATCCGGTCTATCTGGTCGAGCGGGAACCCTCCATCGGCGGGCGCATGGCCCAACTGGACGAGACGTTCCCAACGCTCGACTGTAGTGCCTGAATTCTCGGGCCCAAGATGATGGATGTCGGTCGACATCCCAACATTACGCTCCTGACCTATAGCGAGGTCGAATCGGTATCGGGCTATGTGGGCAACTTTACCGTGCGCATCCGTCAGCGAGCGCGCTCGGTGGATCCGGCCAAGTGTACCGGCTGCGGGCTGTGCCAGGAAAAGTGCCCGCGCAAGGTGGTCGATACGGCCTATGAGGTCGGGATGGGCAAGCGCAAGGCGATCTATCGCCCCTTTGCCCAGGCTGTGCCCAACGTGCCGGTGATCGACCGCGAGAACTGCACCTTTTTCACCAAGGGCAAGTGCCAGCTCTGCCAAAAGGTCTGCCCCACCGGGGCCATCGATTACACGCAAGAGGACGCCCTGATCGACGTGCAGGTGGGCAACGTGATCCTGGCCACCGGCTACGATCCGTTCGACGCCGCGCGCATCTCGTCCTACGGCTATGGCCGCTATCCCAACGTCTTTACCAGCCTGGAGGTGGAGCGCATGCTCAGCGGCGCCGGCCCCACGGGCGGGCACGTCGTCCTGCGCGATGGCGAGACCCAACCTGAGAGCATTGCCATCATCCACTGCGTCGGCAGCCGCGACGAAAACTATCACGCCTATTGCTCCAAGGTCTGCTGCATGTATTCGCTCAAGCTCTCCCACCTGGTGCGCGCCAAGACCGGGGCGCGGGTCTATGAGTGCTACATCGATATGCGCAGCGGCGGCAAGGCCTATGAAGAGTTCTACAAGCGGCTGCAAGAAGAAGGCGTCGTCTTCATCAACGGCCGCCCCTCCGAAATCCTGCCGGAGGGTGGCAAGCTGGCGGTCTATGTGGAGGACAAGTCGCTGGGGCGGCAGATGCGCCTGCCGGTCGACATGGTCATTCTCAGCGTCGGCCTGGAGCCGCGTCACGACGCCTGCCAGGTGGCGCACAAGTTCGGCATCAGCGTCGACAGCGACGGCTGGTTCCGCGAAAAGCACCCCAAGCTCGACCCCGTGGCGACCATGACCGAGGGCGTCTTTATCGCCGGCTGCGCCCAGGGCCCGCGCGACATCCCCGAATCGGTAGCCCAGGGCAGCGCCGCAGCAGCGCGGATTCTTTCCATCATCCGCCAGGAAGAGGTGGCCGTCGAGCCGGTCACAGCGGTCGTGAACGAGATGATGTGCGTGGGCTGCCACCAGTGCATTTCGACCTGCCCGTACACGGCGATCGAGTTCCTGGCCGAGCGCGGCGTGGCCCACGTGGTCGAGGTGTTGTGCAAGGGCTGCGGCACCTGCACGGCGACCTGCCCCTCCAAGGCCATCTCGCTGCGCCATTTCGACGACCGCCAGTTGCTCGCCGAGATGATGGGCGTGCTCTACGCCATGCGCCGCCAGGAACAAGAGGTATCACCGGGGGAGTGAGGGGGTTGCCCAATTGGTACTTTTGTGGTACAACCTGTCTGGCACGGCGAGGGAGGCAAGATGGCCTACGAACCCAAGATCGTCGGTTTTCTCTGTAACTGGTGCAGCTACGCCGGAGCCGACCTGGCGGGAGGCAGCCGGCTGAAATATCCCTCCAATCTCAAGATCGTCCGCGTGCCCTGTTCGGGGCGGGTGGCGCCAGAGATGGTCATGCGCGCCTTCCGCGAGGGCGCCGACGGGGTGATGGTGTTGGGCTGTCACATCGGCGACTGCCACTATAGCACCGGCAATCACCGCACTGCCCGGCGCATGCCGGTACTGCAAGCGTTCCTGACCTTTACCGGCATCGAGCCAGAGCGGTTCCTGGTCAAATGGGTCTCCTCGTCAGAGGCCGGCTTGTTTGCCGAGACGGTGCGCGAGTTTACGGAAAAGCTGCGCAACCTGCCACCGTTGCAGGAAGTGATGAATCTATCCAGATAAGGAGGCAACAATGAATATCAGAGGTTTCGAGTTCCCCAACGACCTGTACTATGACGCCAAGCACGGTTGGGCACGGGTGGAGGGCGACATCGTCGTCCAGGGGATGACCGATTTCGGGCAAAAGATCGCCCAGGAGATCGTCTTTGTCGAAGTTCCCCGCCCCGGCCGCGAAGTGACCCAGGGCGACACGTTCATGTCGCTCGAGTCAGGCAAATGGGTGGGCCGCATCCCGGCCACGGTCAGCGGCGTGATCGAGGCCGTCAACGAGGAGCTGGAATGGGAGCCGACCCTGATCAACGAGTCGCCTTTCGAGAACGGCTGGCTGGTCAAGATCAAGATGGCCAACCCCGCCGAGCTGAACAACCTCTGGCGGGCCGATTCGCCGGAACTCAAAGCCTTCATCGAGGATGAGGCGGAAAAGTTCGGCGAATTGCTGGGCTAGACGTAACCGTTGGAGCATCCAAATGGACTATGAAGGGATCTTTTGGATCCTCCATCTCCCCCTGATGGTCGTCTTTTTGATCGGGATGACCGATGTTGCTGGCGTCTGGCTGCGCGGGCGGATCGGTGGAGGGACCGATGCACCGGTTGGGCAGAAGCTCCTGACTCTCCTGGGGGACGCGCTGAGGACGATCTTGAGTTGGCGGCTGCCGTACCTGATCAAGGCGTTCATCACCGAGGCCTGGTTCAACCGCCGGCTGTGGCGCGCCAACCGTTTCCGCTGGGCCAGCCATTTCCTGCTGCTCAGCGGCTTCCTGCTGCTCATGAGCCTCTCTGGCATCTCCGCCATCGCCGACAAAGTGCTGCACAAGCTGTTCCACCTGGGCAACCTGCCCTGGGTGGCAATGTGGTACACGCCCGACCACCCCGTCCCGGCGCTGCTGAACGAGATCGGCGCGACAATGATGACGGTCGGCCTGCTCTTCTTCATCGTCCGCCGCTACCTCATCCGCCCCCCGCAGTTGCGCAGCGGGCCGACCGACCACTGGATGGTCATCGGGCTGGGGCTGATCCTGCTGACCGGCTGGATCGCTGAGGTCGTCCGCCTGTGCATAGGCATTCCCGAGGGGAGCGCGCCTTACCTGGCCTTTATCGGCTATCCGCTCTCGCTGCTATTCCGTGGCCTGCCCCTGCCCTGGGAGGCGCTGGCCAAAGGGCTGTGGACAGGCCACGGCCTGCTGACCTCCGTGGTCATCGTCACCATCCCCTACTCCAAGTTCATGCATGTCATCGCCGGTGGGCTGTCAGCGACGGTGGATCAGTTCCAGCAGGAGACCGCCCACAGCGCGAAAGGAGCTGCCCATGTCCCCGCTTGATCTGCGCTCTTTCAGCTTCTACCAATTGCTGGAAATGGATGGCTGCACCCGCTGTGGCGAATGCGTGGCCTGGTGCCCGACCTTTGCCGAGAAGCCGGAACTGGAGGCGATCACCCCGCTGCGCAAGATCGAGACGGTGGCGGGCATGGTCCATCGGCAGCACCGGCTGCTCGACCGGTTGTTAGGCCGTCGCCGCCCCCCCGATCCCGAGACGCTCAAGACCCACTCCGCCGGCACTTACGACTGCACCCTCTGCGGTCGCTGCGGCGTCGTCTGCCCGGTGCACATCCAGACACGCAGCCTGTGGATCGCAATGCGCGAATCGCTGGTGCAGCAGGGAGTCTATCCGGAGACGCTCGACCGGCTGCGCGAGACGGTCACCACCCGATACAACATCTCCGGCGACGACAACGCCAACCGGCTGATCTGGAGCCAGAACCTGCCCAAAGTGCCAGCGGGCGTCGGCGGCAAGGAGCAGGCGGAGGTTGTCTATTTCGTCGGCTGCGTCTCTTCCTTCTACCCGCAGTCCTACTCGATCCCGCAGAGCATGGTGCAGGTGCTGGAGCACGCGGCGGTCGATTTCCTCACCCTGGGCGGCCAGGAGTGGTGCTGTGGCTTTCCGCTGATGATCGCCGGCATGGGTGACGCGGCGGTCGAGATTGCCCGGCACAACGTCGAGGCGGTGCGGCGCACGGGAGCAAAATACCTGGTGGCCGCCTGCCCCTCCTGCTACCACACCTGGAAGCACGAGTACGAGCCCATGCTCCACCAGCCGCTCGGTTTCGAGGTTCTCCACGCCACCGAACTGCTGGAACAGATCGTCGACCGGCTGCACCTGCAGCCGCTGGAGGAGACGGTGACCTATCACGACCCCTGCGACCTGGGGCGCACCAGCGGCATCTACGAAGCGCCGCGCAACGTCATCCGCGCCATCCCAGGGCTCAGGTTCGTGGAGATGGAGCATCATCACGAGTACTCGCTCTGCTGTGGCGGCGGCGGCGATGTGGAGATGGCGGACAAGGACCTGTCGGTGGCCGTGGCGGCGAGCCGCGTGGCGCAGGCAGCGGCGACCGAGGCCAAAATCCTGCTCTCGGCCTGCCAGCAGTGTGTGCGCACACTGGCCGGGGCCGCCCGCCGCGAAAAGCTGCGCGTCCGCACGATGGACGTGGTAGAACTGGTGGCGCGGCAGTTGGCAGAGTAGGGAAATAGCCGGGTGGTTCACCGCGAAATAGACCGTTAAGGGTCTCTGGCTCAGTCAGTCTGAGGGGGAGGTGAAAAGTGGCAGTTTTAGCGTTTCTCGGTGCGGCCGCGCCTTCGATCCTGTTGGCGCTGGTTCTGGGCGGCGGGGTGGCGATCGGTGCGCTGGTCCTGCTGGCGGCCCGCCGTCGACAGAGGAGCTGGTGGGTGGCGCTGCTGGCCGGCCTGCTGACCGCCGTCGTCATCTTTGGCGGCCTGGCCCTCGACCGCTCCTACACGACGATCGAGTACGGCACGGTGGGGCTGGTCAAGCGCTTTGGCGGGCTGACCGGCACGGTCTTTGAGCCGGGCCTGCACTGGCGCGTGCCTTTCATCGACGAACTGGTGGTCATCCCCACCGTTGTCCAGTCCTACGAGACCAGCGACTCGCCGGACCAGTCGGGGGCGGACTATCGCGATATCCCGGTGACAGCGCAGACCATAGATGGGCAGCAGATCCTGATCAAGTACACCGTGCTCTTTCGCATCCCGCCGTCGGCGGCGGTGGCTATTACCCAGCGCGTCGGCCCAACACTGGAAGTGGTCGAAAATGTGATCAAAGCCCACTCGCGCAACCTGACCCGCCTGCTGGCGCAGGGGTACACAGCCGAAGACCTCTATAGCGGCGACGGCATTTTTGCCTATCAGCAGGCTGTGACAACAGCGCTGGAGGAGGAATTTGCGCCCTATGGCGTCGTTCTCGAGGATTTCCTGGTGCGCAAGATCGACTTTAGCCAGGAGTACATCGACGCCATCGAGCAGCAGCAGATCGCCCAGGAGCAGATCGAGACGGCGCGCTACCAGGCCGAGGCGGCCGAGTACGAGCGCGACCGCCAGATCCGCCTGGCCGAGGCCGAGGCCGAGCGCATCCGCCTGATGGCCCAGGCCGACGCCGACCGCCAGCGCCTGCTGGCCGACTCGGAAGCCTACAGCATCCAGGCGCGCGGCGAGGCGCTGGCAGACTTCCCCCAGGTCATCCAATGGGAGTTTGTGCGCAACCTGCAGGATGTCCGCTGGGGCTTTTTGCCCAGCGACAGTGTGACGCCACTGTTGCCCGTGCCCGAGCTGGGAGCGGAAGAAACAGCGCCCTGACTTGGGCCGCAGGAGTAGTGAGATGGTACTGAGCCTGGAAACGTCGAACTGGAAACTGGCGCAGGACATTGTCCCAGAGTGGTGGCAGAAGCTCATGACCTGCATGCAGTGTGGCACGTGCTCCGCCACCTGCCCGACGGCCTACGCCATGGACTATACGCCGCGGCAGTTGTGGCAGATGCTGCGGCTGGGGCTGGAAAAAGAGGTCCTGGCCAGCCGCACGTTCTGGCTCTGCACCGTCTGCAAATCGTGCCAGGTGCGCTGTCCGCGCGGCATCCGCCTGACCGACACGATGGTCGCGCTGAAAGAGTACGCCCAACAGCGCGGCGTCGAGGTTCCAGAACGGCTCGTGCAGTTGAGCGAGACCGTGACCTCGCGCTACAACATTTCTGGGGAGGACAATGCGACGCGGTTGATCTGGAGCCAGAACCTGCCAGACCCGCCGCCAGGGGTGGCACCGCTGCGCGAGACGGCGGACGTGGTCTATTTCATCGGCTGCGTCGGCTCGTTCTATCCGCGCACTTATTCGATCCCCCAGTCGCTGGTCGAACTGCTGCACCGCGCCGGGATCGATTTCACGGTCATGGGCGGCGACGAGTGGTGCTGCGGCTATCCCCTCTACGTGTCGGGGAACCGCGCGCGGATCGCCGATCTGGCGCAGCACAACGTGGAGACCATCCGCCGTCTCAAGGCCAAACGGGTCATCTTTTCCTGCCCGTCCTGCTTCTATGCCTTTACCCACCTCTACCCCGAAGTGGTCGACCTCTCGGGCCTGACGCTGCAACACTCGACCGAATTCCTGGCCGAGCTGGTGACGGAGGGGGCGTTCAAGCTGGGGCCGCTGGAGCAGGCGGTGACCTACCATGATCCGTGCGACCTGGGGCGCAAGAGCGGCGTCTATGAAGCGCCGCGCCAGATCATCCGCGCGATTCCAGGGCTGGAACTGCGGGAGATGGAGGCGTCGCGCGAAAATTCGCTCTGCTGCGGCGGCGGCGGAGACGTCGAAATCGCCGATCCGACGGTGACCCAGGGCGTGGCAGCGCGGCGCATTGCCCAGGTGGAGGCAACCGGCGCGCAGTACGTCGCCTCCGCCTGCCAGCAGTGCATGCGCACGCTCCAGGAAAGCGCGCGCAAGAACCGCGTCCGCGTGCGCACGCTGGACGTGGTCGAACTCTTGTGGCTCTCGGTGCAGGCGGCGGAGGAACTGAAATAGCCTTACCCCAGTTGTTGATGATGGCTCAACCGGAACGTATAGGACAACGCATCCATATCACGGGTGTTGTACAAGGGGTGGGCTTCCGCCCCTTTGTCTACAATCTGGCGACCAGCCTGGCCCTCTCTGGTTGGGTGCTGAATAGCTCGGCCGGGGTCGAGATCGAGGCAGCAGGCGCGCCAGAGGCGCTGGATGAGTTTGTCGCCCGCCTGCGTGCCGACGCGCCGCCGCTGTCCCGCATCGAACGGATCGACGTTGCCTCCGTTGACCCTGCCGGGCTATCCCCCAACGACGGTTTCCAGATTCGCCACTCGCGGGCGCAGCCCGGCGATGTCCAGCCCATCTCCCCCGACGTGGCCATCTGTGACGAGTGCCTGCGCGAACTGTTCGACCCCAACAACCGCCGCTACCGCTATCCTTTTATCAACTGCACCCATTGCGGCCCCCGCTTCACCATCATCCGCGACATTCCCTACGACCGCCCCAAAACGACAATGGCCCCCTTCACCATGTGCCCTGCCTGTCAGGCCGAATACGACGATCCGACCAACCGCCGCTTTCACGCCCAACCGAATGCCTGTCCAGTGTGCGGACCGAAGGTGTGGTTTCAGGTTTCCGCTTTCCGCTTTCCCACTCAACCCCAAACCTGGAACGCGGAGCCTGAAACTGCCTGCGGCGAGGCGATCGAGGCAGTACGGGCGCTCTTGCGCAAGGGAGGAATCGTCGCCGTGAAGGGACTGGGCGGCTTCCATCTGGCCTGCGACGCGACCAACGACGAGGCGGTGGCCCGTCTGCGCGCGCGCAAGGGTCGCGTCGACAAGCCGTTCGCGCTGATGCTGTTCGACCTGCCGGCAGTGGAACGGTGTTGCCTGGTCAGCGAGGCGGAGCGTGTCCTGCTCACCAGCCGCCAGCGGCCCATCGTCCTGCTGCGCCGCCGCGCCGAGACGCCCGTCTCATCCCTCGTCGCGCCGGGCAACAACACCCTGGGCGTGATGCTACCCTACACCCCGCTGCACTATCTGCTGCTGGAGCCCGTCGACGGCTGGCCCCTGGCGTTGGTGATGACCTCCGGCAACGATTCCGAAGAGCCCATCGCCACAGCGAACGAGGAGGCGCTGGCGCGGCTGGACGGCCTGGCTGACGCTTTCCTCCTCCACGACCGCGAGATCCACGCCCGCTGCGATGACAGTGTGACCCGCGTCTTTGCCGGCGTCGAACTGCCGCTGCGCCGCTCGCGGGGCTATGCGCCGTACCCTGTCCACCTGCCGTTCCCCGTTCCCCATCTCCTGGCCGTGGGCGGCGAGCTGAAGAACACCTTTTGCCTCGCCCGCGACCGCTATGCCTTCCTCAGCCAGCACATCGGGGATATGGAGAACTATGAGACGCTGCGCTTTTTCGAGCAGATGGTCGAGCAGCTCTCGCGCACCTTCCGCGTCCAGCCGGAGATCGTCGCCTGCGACATGCACCCCGCCTATCTGACGACCCGCTACGCCCACGACAGGGCCCCGGCCCTGGGAATGCTCCTGTCGATCCAACACCACCACGCCCACATCGCCGCCTGCATGGCCGAGCACGGCCTGGACGGCGCGCAGCCGGTGATCGGCGTGGCTTTCGACGGCACGGGCTATGGCAGCGACGGCGCGATCTGGGGCGGCGAGTTTCTGCTGGCCGACTATGGCCACTTTCGGCGGGCGGCGCACCTCAAATACGCGCCGCTCCCCGGCGGAGACGCCGCCATTCGCCGCCCCTACCGCGTCGCCCTGGCCTGCCTGTGGGCGGCAGGGATCGAGTGGGCGGCGGACCTGCCGCCCGTGGCGGCAGCTTCTGCGGCCGAGCGAGCTGTCCTGATGCGGCAACTCGAGCGGGGGTTGAACACCGTGCCCACCTCCAGCATGGGCCGTCTGTTCGACGCGGTCGCTTCCCTGGCCGGCGTGCGGCACGAGGTCAACTATGAGGCCCAGGCCGCCATCGAGTTCGAGAACCTGATCGCGCAGGACGAAGAGGGCGCCTACCCCTTCGAGCTGGTCGCAGCCCACGACGCCCAGAGCGCCACGCTCATCGACCCCGCGCCATGCCTGCGCGCTGTCGTCGCCGATCTGCGGGCAGGCCTGTCCACAGGCGTTATCGCCGCCCGCTTCCACCACGGCCTGGCGCTGCTCGTCCGCGACGTCTGCCAGCGGCTGCGCGCCGAGACCGGCCTGACGACAGTGGCCCTCTCCGGCGGCGTCTGGCAGAACGTCGCGCTGCTGGAGCGCGCCGTGCCGCTGCTCGAGGCAGCAGGCTTCACCGTGCTCACCCACCGCCTCGTCCCTCCCAACGACGGCGGCCTGTCGCTGGGCCAGGCGGTGATCGCTGCCGCATCCCGCCCCCTGCCGGCGGGCGTGACGCAATGGACCTATCTGGAGAACAAAGCTTGAGCGAAACCTGGCGGCTATTGGACACCGGCCCGCGCTCCGCAGCCGAGAACATGGCACTGGACGAGGTGGTTCTGACGGCGCGCGCTCGCCGCGCCGTGCCAAACACGCTGCGCTTTTTGCAGTTCTCCCCGCCCTGCACGCTGATCGGCTACCACCAGGCGGTCGAGCAGGAAATCCGCGTCTCGTACTGCCAGGAGCACGGCATCGACATCAACCGCCGCCTGACCGGCGGAGGCGGGCTGTTCTGGGACGAGAGCCAGTTGGGCTGGGAGATTTTTGCCGCCCAGGACGATCCCCGCTTCCCGCGCAACGTCGAGGTGCTCTACGAGCGCCTCTGCCAGGGGGCCATCCGCGGGCTGGAAAAGCTGGGCGTGCGCGCCGCCTTCCGCCCCAAGAACGACATCGAGGTGCAGGGACGCAAGATCTCCGGCACCGGCGGCACCAGCATGGACGGCGCCTTTCTCTTCCAGGGCACGCTGCTGGTCGATTTCGACGTCGATACCATGCTCCGCGCCCTGCGCATCCCCACCGAAAAGCTCAAGGACAAGGAGATCGCCTCGCTGCGCGAGCGGGTCACCTGCCTGGCCTGGGAACTGGACAGGCTGCCGCCGCTGGCGCAGATCAAGGAGGCGCTGGTGGCCGGCTTTGCCGAGGCGCTGGGGGTCTCGTTTGCCCCCGCGCCGCTGAGCGCCCTGGAGGAAGAGTTGCTGGCGCAGCGGCTGCCGTTCTTCCAGTCGGAGGAGTGGATCTATGGCGTGCGCCGCCCGCTGAACGACCGCGCCGAGCTGCGCGCGCTCTACAAAAGCCCCGGCGGCCTCATCCGCGTCTCGCTGCTGGTTGACTCGCGCGGCCGACGCATCCGCGAGGTCTTTATCACCGGCGATTTCTTCGTCTACCCGCGCCGCGCCATCCTCGACCTGGAGGCGCGGCTCAAGGGCGCGCCGGCCCGCGTCGACGCCGTGCGCGCCATCGTCGAAGAGTTCTTTGCCACGACCGACATGCAGATCCCCGGCGTCACCGCCGCCGATATGGTGCGCACGCTGGCCGAGGCGCTGGAAAAGACCACCTACGTCGCCCACAATATCCGCCCGGACGAGGTCAACGCCGTCTTTACGGTGGTCAGGCCGCTGGCCGAGATCGAGCGCAGCCCGGTGCTGCTGCTGCCCTACTGCGCCAAGCTGCCCGACTGCGAGTACCGCTACCAGGACGGCTGCGCGCAGTGCGGCGGCTGCTGCATGGGCGACGCCTACGCGCTGGCCGAAAAGTACGGCCTGACCCCCATCTCGATCCAGAATTACGAGATGCTGGAAGAGACGCTCCAGCGGCTGCGGGAGGAGGGCGTCGAGGCGTTCGTCGGCAGTTGCTGCGAGCCGTTCTACGCCAAGCACCGCGACGACATGGAGCGCATCGGCCTGCCCGGCATCCTGGTCGATGTGGACAGCTCGACCTGTTACGACCTGGGGCGCGAAGAGGATGCCTACGCTGGTCGCTTTGACAGCCAGACCCATCTGAAGATGGAGCTGCTGGAGCGGGTTGTGGCCCGCGTGGCGAAGAATGGGCGAACAGGTTGACGTGCTGGTTGTGGGCGCCGGGCCGGCCGGCAGCAGCGCCGCCCGCGTCCTGGCCAGCGCTGGCCTGCGCGTCCTGCTGGTCGAGCAGCGGACGACGGTCGGGCTGCCGGTGCAGTGCGCCGAATACGTGCCGGCGCAGATCGTCGAGCATGTCCCGCTGGCGGAAGGCTGCATCGCCCAGCGCATCCGCGCCCTGCAGACCCACCTGCCCGACGGCGAGGTGGTCGAGCGGCCGGCGCCGGGCTATGTCCTCCACCGCGCCCTGTTCGACAAGGCGCTGGCAGTCGCTGCGCGGCGGGCCGGGGCAGAGGTGTGGAGCAGCGCGCGGGCGGTCGAACGCACCGCTGAGGGGGCGCTGGTGCGCCGTGGCAGCCGCACCGTCGCTGTGGCCTGCCGCGTCCTTGTCGGCGCCGACGGGCCCCATTCGACCGTGGGCCGCTGGGTAGGTCAGGTCAACGCGGCGATGCTCGACGCGCTGCAGGTGGAGGTGGTGCTGCCGCAGCCGCAGCCCTGCACGCACGTCTATTTCGACCCGCTCTATCGCGGCGGCTATGGCTGGCTCTTCCCCAAGGGCGAGACGGCCAACGTCGGCGTGGGCGTCAACCGGCAGATGGGCGGCGAGCCGCGGGCGGCGCTCGAACACCTGCTCGACCGCCTGCAGATCGGCGGCGGCGCGGTGGTGGGCCGCACGGGCGGGGCTGTGCCCTCCGGCGGCACGGTCGAGCGCCTGCGGGTCGACAACGTGCTGCTGGCTGGCGACGCCGCCGGACAGACCCACGCCGTCACCGGCGCCGGCATCCTGTCGGCGGTCGTCGGCGGGACGCTGGCTGCCCAGGCGGTCATCCGCGCCCTGCGCAGCGGCGATGAGGGGCAGTTGGACAGCTATGCCGCCGAATGGGAAGCCTATATGGGCGGGCCGCTGCGCCACGCCCTGGACAGGCGGCGCGATCTCGACCGGCGCTGGAGCGACGACCCCGCTGCCCTGACTGCCGCCCTCCGCCGCAACTGGATCGCTTTCCGCCAGTACGGGCAGCGGGATTGAAAAGCAGAAGGCGAGGGAGTAGTTTGATGGAGAGTCCTGAATACGTCCAGATCAGCACGGCAGCGGCGATGGCGCTGGGCTACCAGCCAGCGCGCTTCCGCCGCAACGCCTGCCTGACCGGCCTGAACATGCTGGTGACCTATGCAGACGGCTGCGCCGCTCGCTGCGGCTACTGCGGCCTGCACAGCCAGCGCCAGGTGGAGCCGGAGAAGCGCACCTTTATCCGCGTCGGCTGGCCCACCTGCGCCGTGGACGACGTCATCGCCCGGCTGAACCAGAACGGCCAGTCGCTGCGCCGCGTCTGTGTGGGCATGATCACCCACCGCCGCGCCTTTGAGGACATGGTCGCCATCATCCGCCGCTTTCACCAGGAGAGCGACCGCCCCATCAGCGGCCTGATCGGCCCGACGCTCATCCGTGGCCAGGCGCAACTGGCCGAGATCCGCCAGGCCGGGGCGGATATGGTCGGCATCGCCATCGACGCGGCGACGGAGGAGCTGTTCGACCGCTTCCGCGGGCGGGGCGTGGGCGGGCCGCACCGCTGGGAGCACTATTGGGCCATCCTGGAGCAGGCCGTGCAGGTCTTTGGCCGCTTCAAGGCCGGCGTTCACTTTGTCGTTGGCCTGGGCGAGACGGAACAGGAGATGGTGGCTGCCATCCAGCGCGCGCAGGACCTGGGCGCGCACACGCATCTCTTCTCCTTCTTCCCGGAGGGCGGCTCGCTGATGGCCGACCATCCCCAGCCGTCCTACGGCCACTATCGGCGCATCCAGTTGGCCCGCTACATCATCAACCACGAGCTGGGGCGCGCTGAGCAGATGGATTTCAACGCCGCCGGTCAGTTGGTCGACTTTGGCCTGCCCGTCGACGAGCTGATTCACTATGGCGAGCCGTTCATGACCTCTGGCTGTCCCGGCCCCGACGGGCGGGTGGCCTGCAACCGGCCCTTTGGCAACGAGCGGGCCGGCCGGCCGATCCGCAACTATCCCTTCCTGCCCGAGCCGGAGGACATTGAACTGATCCGCTATCAACTGCGGGAATACTGAAAAGGCCAGGAGTCATTGTGGATCGGGCTGAAGAACTGTTTCGCCGTCCGTGGGACGAGTTACAGGCCGCGGCGTGGGCGGTGCGTCAGCAGCACCACCTGCCGCGGCTGGCGCTGGCGGTGCCGGGCAACAAGCACTATGAGACGGAGCAGTACCAGAACACGCCGCACCGCTTTGCCAACGTCAGCATCACCGGGCGGCGCTGCGCGCTGATGTGCGACCACTGCCGCGGCCACCTGCTGGAGGGGATGATGCCCGCCGAGACGCCGGAGGCGCTGCTGGCGCTGGGCCAGCGGCTGATCGAGCGCGGCTGCCACGGCATGTTGGTCAGCGGCGGCGCGGACGGCGAGGGGGCGGTGCCGCTGAGGCCGTTCCTGCCGGCCATCGCCCGCCTCAAGGAGCAGGGCCTGCAGGTCATCGTCCACACCGGCCTGGTCGACCGGCAGACGGCGGAGGGGCTGCGCGCGGCGGGGGTCGATCAGGTGCTCTTTGACGTGGTCGGCGACGACGAGACGATCCGCCAGGTGCTGCACCTGGAGCGGTCGGTGCAGGATTACGCCGACGCGCTGGCGCTCTTGCGCCAGGCAGGGCTGGCGGTGGCCCCCCACGTCGTCATCGGCCTCCATTTTGGCCAGTTGCGCGGCGAGCTGGCGGCGCTGGAGATCATCGAGCGCATCGGAGCGGAGGTGGTGGTGCTGGTGGTGCTGCGGCCACTGCCCGGCACGCCGATGGCCAGCGCAGCGGCGGTGGATGCGGAAGCGGTCGGGCGGCTGGCGGCGGTGGCTCGCCTGTTGCAGCCGACCACGCCGCTGACGCTGGGCTGTGCCCGTCCTTCTGGCTCGGTCAAAGTGGAGATGGAGCGGCGGGCGCTGCTGGCCGGCGTCAATGCCATCGCCTACCCCGACCCGCTGACGGTGCGCCTGGCCGGGGAGCTGGGTCTGCGCTGGGAGTTTGTCGAGAGCTGCTGCACTCTGACAGTTGGCGGGCATGCATGAGCTCTCGGTGACCCAATCGGTGCTCGAAATCGCGCTGGCCCACGCCCAGCAGGCCGGGGCGACGCGCATCCTGCGCATCGACCTGGCGGTGGGGGCGCTCTCCGGCATCGTCGGCGAGTCGGTGCAGTTCTATTTCGACTTTATCGCCAGGGACACCATCGCCGAGGGGGCAACGCTGGCCTTTCGTCACATCCCCGCCCGCTTCCGCTGTCTGGCCTGCGGGGCCAGCTACGAGCCGGAGGGCAGCGACTGGACCTGCCCATTGTGCGGCGAGCTGCGGCCGGAGGTCATCGGCGGGCGCGAGTTTCTGGTCGAGAGCATCGATGTCGAGTGAGGCAGACCTGCTGGCGGTGACGGGCCTCGTGCTGGCGGGCGGCGCCAGCCGGCGGATGGGGCGCAACAAGGCCTTTCTGGAGCTGCGTGGCCGCCCGCTGATCGAAATCGTGATCGCCCAGATGGCCCAGGTCTGCGCCGAGGTGCTGGTGGTGGTGAGCGACCCCCAGCCCTATCTCCGCCTGGGCGTGCCGCTGGTGGAGGACCGCTTTCGCGGCGTGGGGGTGCTGGGCGGGCTGCACGCCGGTCTGTCGGCGGCGAGCCACGAGCTGACGGTGGCCGTGGGCTGTGACATGCCCTTTCTCCAGCCGCCGCTCTTGCGGGCCTTTATCGGCTGGGCGGAGGGCTATGACGTGGTCGTGCTGCGGCAGGGAGAGGGGGTCGAGCCGCTGCACGGCGTCTACCGGCGCTCCTGCCTGCCGCCGCTGGAGGAGGCCATCCGCGCCGGCGAGCGGCGCATCATCTCTTTCTTTCCGCGCGTGCGCGTGCGCTATGTGACCGCGGAAGAGGTTGCGCCCTTCGACCCCGAGCTGCGCGCCTTCCGCAACATCAACACGCCGGAAGAGTGGGCGCAGGTGGTGAAGCAGGCTCTGTAGGGCCGGCTCAAGGCCGCCCTGTGAGTAACTGCTCCCAAGTACACAAAGGGTACAAAAACTGCCTTGATGGGTTCAACCTTCGTGTCCTTTGTGTCCTTCGTGGTAGAGGAAAATGCCCCGCCTGCACTGCTCCCGCCGGGTCTGTGACCCGGCGGGCCCCACTGGCGGGGG
>Ga0209227_1000650_pt1 | contig 29364 bp, 22 predicted proteins | sample YNPBryantNP2012_FD_185815 | JGI IMG/M metagenome (GOLD analysis project Ga0209227, IMG submission 185815) | Anoxygenic and chlorotrophic microbial mat microbial communities from Yellowstone National Park, USA - YNP Bryant NP 2012 (SPAdes)... ...
GTCGTCGGGGCGCAGCGGCGCGGCGTCGTCGGGGCGCAGCGGCGCGGCGTCGTCGGGGCGCAGCGGCGCGGCGTCGTCGGGGCGCAGCGGCGCGGCGTCGTCGGGGCGCAGCGGCGCTGCGCCCGTACTGTGCTGGGCGGCTGCGGCGTTGAGCGTGAGCGCGAGCAGGATCGCCGCCAGCGGCAGCGTGATCGTGCGATGCAAAGCGTTGCGATTCATGGTTGTTTGTCCTTTGTGTTGGTTCATTGATGCCATTGCTTACTTCGTTGACGGCGGATCGCGATCGAGCAGGATGACCATAAAGGACGCCACCGGTTCGTTTTCAAACCCCGGCATGGGGAAGAAGGCGACTCCGGCGGCGTCGATGCCCTCAAAATCGTCGGCGTCGAGGATTCGGCGCAGGTCGCGCCCGCCGACGATGCACGGGTCGGCATGGTTCAGGTTGGCGGCGACGACGCCGGGGATGCGCATGGACATTTTCAAGTGCGGAATCAGGTTGTGTTCGCGGGCGACGCGTTCCATGCGGTTGAAATCGCCGCCGTAGACCGATTCGACATACCAGAGGTCGGCGGCGGCGGCGTCGAGGGCGGGATCGAACGTCAGGTCGCGTCCGGCGGCGCAGGCGACGGCGGCGTCGGGGCGCAGCGCCGCTGCGCCCGTACTGTGCTGGGCGGCGGCGCTCAGCGTGAGCGCGACGCCCGCAATGACGGCGACGATCAGCACGGCGACGACGGTGATGGCGATGGCGCCAGCGTTGCGGCGAAGCAGGATGGCAAGATTGAGCATAGACGCTCCCTCTTTCCGCTTTGCGCTCCATGTCTGCACCGATTATACCGTTCACGGCGCGCACACGTTGCGCAGCCAATCCGCCGTGTCGCGCGAGGCGCCCGCTGCCAGCTGAGTGTAGACCGAAATTCATTTCGGTCGCCGCGTGGGGAGTGCGATTCGGGGAGTGTTCAACCCCGTCCGCCAGGTTCAACCTCTGTGAGAACTGCTCTAAACCCGCTATACCGCATAGCCGTGGGGCTAAAGCCCTCGGCTATAGAATGCGAAGCCCGCCTGCGCGGGCTGGAGCGGAATAATTACTCAAAGACCATCCTGCTTGCCTGAGGTGACCGTCATTCCGGCTTTGCCAGGATCGCAGCATAGAACTGCAACCCGACGCCTTCCTGATCCGCTTCGGTGATGTAGTCGGGGGGAAGCCCCAGGAATTCGTGGAGCGGCATTAATCCTGTTGGGGGAATCTGCCACGGTCGGCTGAAGGCGATGCACTCCTCGAGCGAATAGAGCCAGAAGGGCGATCCTGCCTGACGGAACATGTCAATGAACTGTTCCATACGTGGGGTCATCAGCCCCGGCATTTTGGTTTCGTAGGTGATGTAGAGCCGGGAACCCGGCGCTGCCCACTCATAGAGATCGTGAAAGAGCTGCGAAATCTCTTCGGGGGAGAGAAAGACAGTAATTCCGTTCAGTCCGAATGCCACCCGCCGCTCACCACCCAGGAAGTTCTGCACCTCCGGCGACTCAAGCAGCGAGCGCGCCTCGCGTACATCGTGCCTTAAGTAGCGCACATTCGGAAGGTGTCCAACCAGTTGCTGCGCCATGTCGTATGTTTCGGGATCCAGGTCCGAGTAGACCACACGAGCATCTGGAAGCACGTGATGGATATGATCGTCGGTCGGGAGTCCGGAGGCGAAGTCGATGAAGCAGGTCAATCCTTCCGCCCAGAGACGACGGGCCGCGTGCTGGAGGAAATTGCGCAGCATACGCACCCACTTTGGTGTGGAAGGTACAAGCGAGAACATGTACTCCGCCGCCGCCCTGTCAACCGGCAGGTAGTACGAACCGCCCAGGGTATAACTGTAGATGCGGGCGGCGTTTGGCGTTTCCGAAGGGGGAAGTTCGACCAGGCCGGATTGTTCCATACTGAGGTCCTCCTTTGCCACACTGAAGTACAGAACACGTCAACAACGAGACGCCATGTCACCGTTCCGTTCGCGTCGGATGCACTGACAACAGCATGACGAATAACTTTTCCGATATGAATACCCTGCGATTCTGTCACGCTACCCGCCTTGCGACCTGTCTTGTTCAGAACACGGCAATGCCCCCTCCATATTGTAGCGCATCATTCGGAGGGTAAACTGGACAATCGACCGCTTCTGAACGGCGGGTTTTCGGGGTTATCCGCGAAACCGCTGAACGACTCGTCCCAGACTTCGCCTGGCACGCTGTATGAACAGCGCCCGCCCTGCGCCGTCATATTACAGCATTTCTCAGATACATTGACCGGGGTGTACAACTCTGTCCAACAGGTTCAACCTTTATGAGAACTGCGCCCCGTATCCTCGCGCCTTCGCGCCTCCGCGTGAGCCTGTCCAATGCACGCAGAGGGGTGCGGCTTTATGACAGCAGTGCTCAGATACATTTGAGGATGCTTCTCATCCGCGCCAGGAGCGTCGGATCAATCCCTGATCGGTGTTGAAGACCGGATCGACGCCGCGGGCAAAACAGTCGAGGCTGTTGGCGCCCCACGAAACGCAGGCAGGCGACGATGCGATATTGCCGCCCAGGTCTTCCCATCCGATCCAGCGACTGCCGTCCCAGTAGCGGTGGAGCAGGTTGCCGTTGTCGCCCCGCGCAAACAGACTGATCCGGTTCGGTCCCCACGATGCGACGGTCGGTGCGGAGGTTGCATTCACCCCCATGTCTTCCCAGATCGTCCACTGGACACCATTCCACACGCGGCGGTAGAGGCGGTTATTGCTGCCACGCACGAAGCATTGCACCTGATTGTCGCCCGGCGAGGTGCAGGCGGGCGCCGAGGTCAGCATGCCCTCGTGGTTGACCCAGCTGATCCAGCGCTGACCGTCATAGTATGCCTGGTACATTTTGTTATCGCTGCCGCGCACGAACACCGCCACCCGCTGCGCTCCCCACGAGACCGCCGCCGGCGCTGAGGTGGCGATTCCGCCCAGGTTCTGCCATTCGCTCCAGCGTTCACCGTTCCACCAGATATGCCAGACGGCGCTGCTCCCCTGGCGAAGAGCGAAGCAACTCATCCGATTCTGCTCCCAGGCAGCGCAGGCAGGCGCCGATGCCAGCCCGCCGCCGATGGTGCGCCATCCTGACCATTTTCCGCCAGCGAATGTCTGCCATAACAGAGCGCCGCCATCGCCACGGACAAACACCTCCAGCCGATCACGGCTCCAGGTGGTCGCAGATGGCGCTGATGTCGCCAGAACCGCGCCGGGCACCGCTTCCCAGTTTCCCCAACTGCTCTGGGCAACCGGTGACAACCCAACCGGTCCGTCCGCCACATCGCCCGTTGTTGCTGGCGCCAGCACGAGCGTGGTCAGACCCGTATCGTTGGACAATGGCGCCTGCATGATATGCGCGTGGAGCGGAACGAATGACGCGGACGTGAACCAGAGCGCCAGAACCAGCAGCACGCCAGCGACTCGATAGCGGTTCATTCCTGTTCTCTCTTTCTCCTGGCTGTTATTGAGGCGATGCGTACTGTTTCGTCGGGGAATGGTGGAAGAACATAGAGGCATGTGGTACGCTTATGCATTATCATACTATGGAGGGGAGCAAACTTCAAGGGAGGAGGGGCGAGCTCTCAAGGGCAGAGTTCTTGGGAGAGATGGGCGGTTTTCTGCATTCCTGTGCGCTTTTGCCCCTCATCCCCCCAACCCCCTTCTCCCACAAGGGGAGAAGGGGGAGTCTGGTCGTCCTGATGCATGAAACGGGAGATGACATACAGGGGCTTGCCAAAAAATCTCCCCCTGTGAGCATCCCCCCGCCCTCTTCTCCCACAAGAGGAGTTTGTTCGTCCTGATGCCCAAAACGAGCGAAGGAACGCAGGGGCTTCCCATGATCGATCAAGATTTGATATCAGAGCGAGCGCAACGCATCGGCAGCGGCGGCAATCGTCTCCTGAATAAGCGCGTCGCTGTGGGCGAGCGAGATGAACGCCGCCTCGAACTGCGCCGGAGCAAGGTAGACGCCGCGTTCGAGCATGGCGTGGAAGAATCGTGCATATTTGCGGGTATCGGCTTTCTTCGCCGAAGCGTAATCGACTACCGGATCGCCGGTAAAGAAGAAGCCCCACATACTGCCAGCATACGCTGCGCGCAGCGGAATGTCGGCGTCGGCAGCCGCGCGCTCGAAACCGGCGCACAATGTGGCTGTCGCCTGTTCCAGACGCTCAAAGACGCCGGGCGCTCCGATGATGCGCAGTGTGGCAATACCCGCCGCCATCGCCAGTGGATTGCCGGAGAGGGTGCCAGCCTGGTAGACAGGACCGGCAGGCGCGATCAGTTCCATCAACTCACGCCTTCCGCCATACGCAGCAGCGGGCAAACCGCCGCCAATCACCTTTCCCAGACAGGTCAGATCAGGAGTGACGCCGTACCGTCCCTGAGCGCCGCCATACGCCACACGGAAGCCGGTCATCACTTCATCGAAGATCAGCAACGCACCGTGTTCATCAGCCAGGCGGCGCAGGCCAGCAAGAAAGCCAGGTTGCGGCAGCACCAGTCCCATATTTCCGGCAACCGGCTCGACCGCAATCGCGGCCACCTCGCCAGGGTTCGCCTGCAACAATGCTTCAACCGCCTCCAGATCGTTGTAGGGCGCCGTCAATGTACCGGCAGCCGTCGCCGCTGTAACTCCGGGACTGTCGGGCAGACCCAGCGTCGCCACACCTGATCCCGCCTGCACGAGAAATCCATCGAAGTGCCCGTGGTAGCACCCGGCGAACTTGATGACCTTGTCGCGGCGGGTTGCGGCACGCGCCAGGCGCAGCGCGCTCATTGCCGCCTCCGTGCCCGACGATACGAAACGCACCATTTCGACCGCCGGCATCGCCTGGGTGATCAGACGCGCCAGTTCGCTTTCCAGTTCGGTCGGTGCGCCGAATGACGTACCACGCACTGCCTGCTCCGCAATTGCGGCAACCACATCGGGGTGGGCATGCCCTGCAATCAGCGGACCCCACGAGAGAACGTAGTCAATGTAGCGGTTGCCATCGACATCGAAGATCAGGGCGCCCTCGCCACGCGCGATAAATCTGGGTGTTCCGCCGACCGCGCGAAAGGCGCGCACCGGGCTGTTGACGCCGCCGGGAAAGAGCGACTGCGCTTCGGTAAATAGTGATTCTGAACGGGTTGTATTCATAGTTGTGACCAGGCAATCATAGGGGTTGCGAGAACCAGGAACCGAGAACCAAGAACCAAGAACCAAGAACTGAGAACCGGGAACCAGGAACCAAGAACTGAGAACCGAGAACCAGGAACCAAGAACCAGGAACTGAGAACCAGGAACCAAGAACTGAGAACCGGGAACCAGGGACCGGGAACCAGGGACCGGGAACCAGGAACCGGGAACCAGGAACCAGGAACCGTTCAACCTGCAACCTTCAACCTTCAACCTGCAACCTTCAACCTTCAACGTGCCACGACCTTCAACCTTCAACCTGCAACCTTCAACCTTCAACCTTCAACCCTCTCGCCTCACTCTGCAGCAATCCAGCGTGCGGCGTCTTTGGCGAAGTAGGTGATGATCATATCCGCGCCAGCCCGTCGAATGGCGATCAGGCTTTCGAGTGCGGCGCGACGCTCGTCGAGCCAGCCAAGTTGCGCTGCCGCTTTGATCATTGCATACTCGCCGCTCACCTGGTACGCTGCCAGCGGCAGGTGGTAGCGCTGGCGCACGGCGCTGATGATATCGAGATAGGCGCCAGCCGGTTTGACCATGATCATGTCGGCGCCTTCGGCAACATCGAGATCCACTTCGCGCAACGCCTCACGCCCGTTTGCCGGGTCCATCTGGTAGGCGCGCCGGTCGCCGAACGCCGGAGTGGACTCAGCCGCTTCGCGGAAAGGACCATAGAAGGCGGAGGCGAATTTGGCGGCATACGAAAGGATTGCCACCTGGGTATGACCGACAGCGTCGAGGGCGGAGCGAATGGCAGCGACCTGCCCATCCATCATCGCGCTGGGAGCAACGATGTCGGCGCCAGCGTCGGCATATGCAACCGCACAGCGCGCCAGGATGTCGAGCGTGGGATCGTTGAGCACATCGCCGCTGCCGGGCGCTTCTGCCAGAATGCCGCAGTGACCGTGGCTGGTGTATTCACAGACGCATACATCTGCAATCACGGTCAGTTGTGGAGCGCGTTGTTTGATCGCGCGGATCGCCTGCGGCACCGGTCCGTCTGGATCCCACCCGCTGCTGCCGATCGGATCTTTGTGCGCCGGAATGCCGAAGAGCAGCACCGCCGGTATCTGGAGTTCAGCAATCTCGTTGATTTCAAGATCGAGTTGATCGACAGACAACTGGGCATGACCCGGCATCGAGCGGATCGGGCGCACAATGCCGCTGCCAGCGGCAACGAAGAGTGGCGCAATCAAATGGTCGACGCTGAGCGCCGTTTCGCGCACCATGCGACGCAGCGCCGGTGTGCGGCGCAATCGCCGCGGACGCTGGATCAGCATACGATCCTCCTTCGACCTTCAACCTTTTTCTGCCAGCCCATCATACAATGCCTGAAGCACGCCTCCGGTATCCGGCGTTGGCGCCTGCGCTGTAACCGGCAACCCTTCATTCCGCAACGCCTGCGCCGTCGTCGGTCCGATAGCGATCAGCGCCACGCCGCTCAGCAGCGCCCGCGCAACCGAACGGTCGATGCCGGACTGTTCCATGCCATCGAGCAGGTAGCGCAACGTCGATGGGCTGCTGAATAGAATTGCATCGAGCAAACGCCCGCAGAGCAGCGTGATCAGGTCACGCGCCCCCGGACCGGGAACCGTTCGATAGGCGGTTACCACATCCACCACAGCTCCGCGCGCGCGAAGACCGGCAACCAGTGTGTCGCGCCCAATGTCGGCGAGCGGCAGGAGAAAACGTTTGCCCGCAACATCGTGCAGCGCTGCCAGCACCCCCTCCGCGTTCTGTTCGGCGGGAATCAGATCAACCCGCCCACCCCGCGCTTCGATGGACGCAGCGGTTGCTTTACCGACCACTGCCACGCGCACGTGCGCCGGCGGGGGCAGCGCCCCCTGTTCTGCGAGCGCATCAACCGCAGCGGCGCTGGTGAAAACAATCCAGTCGTACCGATCAAGCCGTCGCAACGCTGCTTCGAGCGGCGCTGGATCTTCTGGCGGAGCATAGGCAATGGTTGGGCAGATCGACACCTGCGCGCCTTCCGCGCGCAACGCCGACGCCAGACCTTCGGCGCGTTCGGCGGCGCGGGTGACCGCAATCCGTTTGCCCTGCAATCGACCGACGGCTTTCATAGTCCTTTGTTATCCTGCAAGCAATGCCCGCCCGCCCTGGTCGAGCAACTCGTCCGCCAGCGCACAACCCAGACCAACCGGATCAGACGCTGAGCCACGCTGCATCCCGCGCACCATCCGCCCGTCGCGCGCGCCGATCATCCCGCGCAGCAGCACCTCGTCGCCTTCGAGATGCGCCAGCGCTCCGACCGGCACCTGACAGCCGCCGCCAATGCGCGCCAGAAATGCGCGTTCGGCGGTAATGGCGATGCGCGCCGCCTGATCGTCCAGCGGTGCAAGGAGGCGGAGCACCTCCTCATCGTCGGCGCGCGCCTCGACGCCGATCACCCCCTGCCCGACCGCCGGAATCAACACGTCTGGTTCGATCAACTCGGAGATCGCACCGTCGAGACCAAGGCGCTTCAAACCGGCTGCGGCAAGCACAATCGCATCGTACTGCCCCTCGCGTAACTTTCGCAACCGTGTATCGACATTCCCGCGCAGATCGACCAGCGTGAGATCGGGTCGCAGGGCGCGCAACTGACAGGCGCGCCGCAGGCTGCTGGTGCCGACACGCGCGCCGGAAGGGAGGGCAGCCAGCGTCATACCCGGTTGCGCCACCAGTGCATCGCGCGGATCGGCGCGTCGCAGGCATGCCGCAAGCGTCATATCGGGCGGCAACACCGATGGCAGATCTTTGGCGCTGTGAACCGCCAGATCGATTCTGCCAGCACGCATCGCTTCCTCGATCTCGACGACGAACAATCCTTTGTCGCCAATCGCATTGAGTGGACGATCAAGAATAATGTCGCCGCGCGTTGTAATATGCTCGACAGCGACCGTCAATCCGGGATGCGCCGACTGCAAGGCATCACGGACCATATACGTCTGCACCAGTGCAAGTTTACTGGCGCGCGTGCCGATAATCAGGGTCGGTTTCATACGCGCTGCCGGAGTGCATCACGAACCAGCGACACCAGCACGTCCACGAATTCATCATCGGCGTTGGGCATCCGTATGCGCCGGAGTTCCATCCCCAACTCCGCCGCCTTATCCTGCGCTTCACGGTCGATGTCCCACAGCACTTCGAGATGCTCGGCAACGAACCCGAACGGCGCGCTGACGACGGCGCGCACCCCTTCGCCGTGCAGTTCTTCGAGATAGTCAAGAATATCGGGACCGAGCCACGGTTCGCCGGTCATGCCAGCGCTCTGATAGCAGAGACGCCAGTCGGTCAAACCGAGCAAACCAGCGATGCCTGCCGCGCTCTCACGCAGTTCATCGGGGTACGGGTCGTTCCATGACAGAATGCGTTCGGGAAGGCTATGAGCGCTGAACAGGGTCAGCGCCTGATCGCGCAGAGCGGGGGGCAGTTCGGCGCGTGCTGCAACAATCCGATCCGCAATCAGGCGGCGAAATCCTGGATGGTCGTGCCAGCGTTCGATGAACGTAATCTGGAGCGGTGGTTCGAGCGTCGCATTCGCCTCATCGACATACCTGCGATAGCCGCCGACGCTCATGCGAGAATAGTGCGGCGCCAGCGCCAGCGCGACCACATCGCGCACCCCATCAGCAGCGATACGCGGCATCGTTTCGGCAATGAACGGATGCCAGTGCTTCATACCGACATAGACGCGGTAGCGTCCCGGCGCTTCAGCATTCAGCCGCGCCTGCAATTTGTCAGCAGTCGCAAAGGTCAGGTCTTTCAATGGCGTGCGCCCGCCAACCAGGCGGTAGCGCTCACGCAGATTCGCTACCGCTTCAGATGATGGCTTGCGTCCCCCACGAATGTGGGTAAAGTACGGCTCGACATCGTCGAGGCTCTCCGGCGTGCCATACGCCAGCAGAAAAACGCCCACAGGCGGTGATGTGTGTGTCATAGGTTATTCCGCTGAATACTCATGAACGAACTCAGCCAGACGACGCACCGTATCGACCGGCGTCTCCGGCACAATCCCGTGACCCAGGTTGAAAATGTGCCCCGGACGACCGGCGGCGCGGTCGAGAATATCGGCGGTGCGGCGGCGCACTTCGGGCCACGGCGCCAGCAGCGTATGCGGATCGAGGTTGCCCTGAACCGCGACGCCGGGACCTGTCTGCGCCCAGCCATCGTCGAGATGAATACGCCAGTCGAGACCAATCACGTCAGCATCGGTCTGGCGCAGCAGCCCCAGCATGCCCGACAGTCCAACGCCGAAATAGATGATCGGCGGCGGGGGAACGATGCCGCAACCGGCGCGCACTGCAATGATGCACTTTTGCACAAACGGCAAAACATAGTCGGCATAGTCGCCGGGCGCCAGCGCCCCCGCCCAACTATCGAAGATCTGCACCGCATCCGCGCCCGCCTCGATCTGTGCAATCAGATAGGCGCTCACCTGCGCCGTCAGACGTTCCATCAACTCGCGCCATGCCTGCGGTTCGGCGTACATCAGCGCCTTGGTAAGCCGGTGATCACGCGATGAACCGCCTTCAATCGCATATGCTGCCAGCGTGAACGGCGCCCCGCTGAAACCGATCAGCGGGGCACGTCCTTCCAGGTCGCGTTTCACCAGGCGGATCGCCTGGATCGTGTACGCCACCGTCTCACGCGGATCGGGAGTGCGGAGTGCCGCAACATCGGCGGGCGAACGCACCGGGTTGTGGATGACCGGACCTTCTCCCTGTTCATACGTCAGGTGCAGCCCCATGCCTTCGAGCAGCGGCAGAATATCGGCGAAAATAATCGCAGCGTCAACCGAAAAGGCGCGGATCGGCTGCATGGTGATTTCCGCCGCCAGTTCAGGCGTTTTCACCATCTCCAGAAAGCCGTAACGCTCGCGAATCGCGCGATACTCCGGCATATAGCGCCCCGCCTGACGCATAAACCAGACCGGCGTGGCATCCACAGGCTGACGACGACACGCCGCCAGAAAACGTGAATGTGTCATAGGTTCATCCAATCAGCGCCAGCGCTTCGCGCAGGGGTCGGTGAATAGCGGTGATGATCGGCGTATCGCGCAGCGTGTAACGGCGCGCTTCGGTCGCGCGCAGGTCGGTAACCAACTGGCTGAAGCGTGGCAGGTCTTCGGTTTCGTAAGCCACCACGAATTCCTGATCATCGAGACCGGTGGCATAGAGCAGCACCTGGCGGATATCGGCATACTCGTGACCGACGCGCATATGCTCATTCATCATGCCCTGACGCGCATCGCGGCTCATCAGATACCAGTCCGTCGTTTTGCTGAACGGATAGACAATCAGATAGGTCTGGCGATCATTCAGGTCAATCGCCTGTTCCTGACTGGTCGGACGGCGGGTGTACACCGAGGGGCGGGTATAGCCGAAGAGCTGGCAGGAAATCTCGCTGTAACAGCCGATGCCGCTGATCAGCAGGCGCGCCGTCATCTCCTGCATCGATTTTGGGTCAATGCCGCGCCGCCAGAGGAGGAGATCGGCGCCAATCTTCAAGCCGATGCCACTGTATGCCCAGGTCGTTATCGACGAGGCATACTCCTCGACGACGGCGGCAAAGGCTTCACGTCCATCGGCGCGCGCGCCCTGCGGCAGACGACGCCAGGCAGGATCGACCTTGAAAGCGGTAAACTGAACAAACCAGGGAGTTGCGGATGTGGTTGGGTGATCCTGATCGGTCATACGTTCGTGCTTCCTCTCCAGGCATAGTGCTTATGTCATGTTAGCCGACGTATAGACTGCGGTATCATCGATATTGAACAACCGGCGCACGGCGGTCAGCAGTTCACCGCTGGCTTCCGGGTCGCGCAGCGCCACAATCGGCTCGTGCAGCAACTTATTGATAATCGCCGTGCTCAGCGCAATGACGGTTTCGCGCTGCTGCGGCGACAGTTCCGGGCAGCGCGCCAGCGCCCGCCGGATCTCGGCGTCGCGGATATCTTCGGCGCGCTTGCGCAAAGCGCGGATGGTGGGAACCGCCTGTTGCACCGCCCACCACTCCATAAACTTCGCAACCTCGCCCTCGATGATCGTCTCAGCGCGTTCGGCTTCTGCGGCGCGCAGCGCGCGATTCGTGCGACAGATCGGCTCAAGCGCATCGACGTCGTGGAGATAGACGCCGGGAATTTCTGCGACTCCCTGATCGATATCCCGCGGAACTGCCAGATCGAAGAGGAGCAGCGGCGTCGAGCGCCCTGCTGCGGCGCGTTCCACCATCTGCTGCGACAGAACGATGCCGGGCGCCGAGGTGCAACTGACAACGATGTCGCTCATCGCCAGTGCATCCTCCAGATCGCTCCAGGAACGCCAGGCGACGTCATAATGGTTCGCCAGCGTCTGCGCCCGTGCTGCGGTGCGATTGATGACGGTGATATTGGACGCCCCGGCGGCGCGCAAATGTTTCAATGCAAGTTCAGCAATATGCCCGGCGCCGATCACCAGCACCCGCCCCTGCGCCAGCAGATCGGGGAAGCGACGCATTGCATCGAGCGCCACCGACACCACCGACACATGACCGGCAGCAATGCCGGTATTCGCACGCGCCTGCTTGCCAGCTGCCAGCGCACCGTGGAGCACCCGATGGAGCACCGGACCGATCGCGCCCGCAGCGTGCGCAATTGCCAGCGCTTCCTTCACCTGCCCGACGATCTGATCCTCGCCCAGCACCATCGAATCAAGACCGGCTGCCAGCCGATAGAGATGGCGCACAACCGCCTCGTTGCGATGGATGTAGAGCGACGGCGCAAACACTGCTGCATCGACGCCGCGTTGCTCAGAAAGAAACGATATCAGGATCTCATCATCAACCACAGGTTCCCGCGTCACAGCGCACACTTCGACGCGGTTGCACGTCGAAAGGATGAACCCTTCATCGACGCGCTGATGCAGCGCCAGAAGCGCATCGGGCAACTCATTGAGCGCAAATGCCAGCCGCTCGCGCACCGTCACCGGCGTATTGCGCTGATGCACACCGATCAGGGTTATCTGCATACCTGACCACCTCATCTACTGCTGCTCATATCCCGTGATTGCCCCAAGCAGCACCGCATCCATGAAACGGTCAATCCGCGCATGGAGCGCAACTGCCTGATCAAGGTCATTCGGTTGGGCAATGCCTGGCACCGGCATCGCCAGACGCGAAAACGAGTTGCGAAAGAACAGGAATGCCTGCACTGTGTCGTGCATGCTGACACCCGCCTGGCGGGTCTCACGCCCATACCCGACGCCAATCGCGCGCGCTTCGTTGAGAAACCGCTCGTCCTCTTCCTGGCGATTGATGTACTGGATCAGCAAGCCCAGGAGACGCTGCCCGAGACCACGCATCCGTTCAGCATTAGAATGCGTCATCAGGCGCGAGTGCCAGTCGGCGCGCGCCATAGCGTGGGTATCGAATCGCAGCAACGCGAGCGGCGCCGGCGGCGGGGTGTGATCACGCGGCTGCGCCTCTTCCATCGTCTTCAGCAGCCCCGTCCGTGAGAAGCGGCGATGACCGCCAAGGGTCCGTTTCATCGGCACTTTCCCGGCGTCCCCCCAGCGGCGCAGCGTCGCTGCCGCTACACCGACGAGCGCGCTCGCTTCTGCGAGCGAAAGCCATTCGTTGTCGGTTGGTTCAGTGTTCATCATTGCAATAATATGTTACAATTTTCACAATAATTGCGCAAGTTGAGAAACCTTAACTCTTCACCGGTCGGACAGACGCCACCAGCGCCAGCGCCCGACGCGCAGCGTCCCGCCCCTGTTTGATACAGTCAGGCACGCCGACGCCGCGGTATGCTGCGCCAGCGAGCAGCAACCCGTCTGGGCAGCGCGCTTCGAGTGCGGCGATGCGATCCAGATGACCGACATCATACTGCGGGTTGCCATTGTGCCACCGATAGATGCGCGTCAGCACAGGGGCGGCAGTGATGCCCAGGATAGCGCGCAGATCGGACTGCGCCACTCTCACCAGGTCGTTGTCATCACGCGACAGCAATTCCGGCTTGCGTGAGCCGCCGACGAAACAACGCAGCAACAGATAATCGTCGGGAGCGCGGTGGCGGAACTTTACCGACGAGAGGGTGCAGGCGTTGATCTGACTCCGTTCGCTGCGTGGGATCACCAACCCATACCCATCGAGCGGCATGCCGACGTCGGCGCGCCGGTAGACCAGTGAAATCGTTGCAGTCGAGACGTAGCGGATGGTACGCAGGGCGCCTGCCAGATCCGGGAACGCGTCGTTCACCAGATCGGCGGCGACATATGCAGGCGTCGCCAGAATCACGGCGTCAGCCTCCAGCAGCGCGCCATCGTCCAGATACAGACGATAAGGGCGGGCAGCCGTCGGGTCGTGCATGAGCGTCGTCACCTGGCGACCGGTGAGAATCCGCGCAGTCAGATGCTGCTCCAGGCGGTCGATCAACGCGCCCATCCCGCTGCGCAGGGTCATAAACGGAGATTGATGCGCGGCAGATGACGGGGGCGCCGCGCGACGCGCGGCAAGCATGCCGCGGATCAGGCTGCCGTGCCGTTTCTCTAACTCACGGAAGCGCGGGAAGGTCGCCATAATGCTCTGGCGCTCGCATTCTGCACTGTGGATGCCGGAGAGGATCGGCTCCGCCAGACGGTCGAGCGCCTCGTGTCCCAGGCGACGACGAATGAAGTCGGCGAGGGTTTCATCGCCATCATCGCGGCGCGCCGGAACGAACAGATCGAGCGCCATGCGCAGTTTGCCGGGCAGCGAAATCAGCGGGGAGAACGCAAAAGGGGCGATGCGCGTCGGCACAATGAGCAGCATGCCTTCGGGCAGCGGGTAGGGTTGTCCGTTGCGCACCACCCAGGTGGTCCGGCGCATCGGCGAGGCGACCATCAACTCATCGCCCAACCCGATTTCACGCGCCAGTTCAGCCGCCCACGGCTTCTGCGCCATGAAGGAGTCGGGACCTCCTTCGATGATGAACGGGCCGTTCCGTTCGGTCACTACTTTGCCGCCTAAACGCGCCTCGCGCTCGATCAGAGTGACGGCGATTGGCGCAGCGCCGTCGCGCACTGCGCGACCCAGTTCATACGCTGCGCTCATTCCGCTGATCCCGCCGCCAACCACCACAATGTGGGGATGATCATGCGAGAACGGCATCGCCGTCGATGTGGCATACATCGCGGTCATGGACGCACCGAATTCTTTCAAATCTGTCAAATCCGCGCTCACTATAGTAGATTTGAAAGGTTACGTCAAGGTTTACAAAAGCGACACATTGCATATGCAAGGGGTGAACGCGGGGAGTGGGAGAGCGGCGCTCCATCCGGCGCACGGGACGTGAGACGGCTCACTTTTGCCAGGAGTGTCTGTGGCGCCCTGACGTCTTTTTCTTCTGCCCCTCATCCCCCCACCTCTCAAGGGTAGAGTTCTCAGGAGCAATGCGCGGTTTGCGGCATTCCCGCGCCTTTTGCCCCTCATCCCCCCTACCCCCTTCTCCCACAAGGGGAGAAGGGGGAGTTTGGGTGTCCTGATGCCTGAAACGGAAGATGGCGCGCAGGGGCTTCCCCAAAAACCTACCCCTGTAAGCATCCCCCCACCCCCCTTCTCCCACAAGTTTAAGGGCGGACAGAACATTTGAGCAAAGACACGTTTTCCAGCATTGCAATGCGCAATCCGCCATTCCGTCCGCCTCTACACGCCGCATCGGTAGGGGCGGGTTCCAAACCTGCCCGCTACGGCGTTCTGATGCTGCTCGAAATGTGTATCGCACATATTTTCTGTCCGCCCTTGAACTCCCACAAGGGGAGAAGGGGGGAGTATGGGCGTCCTGATGCCTGAAACGGGAGATATTAAGCAATACGACAATTACAGGCGCCTATCCTGGCATTTCTCAATCGAGCCGTCCGAAAATAACCCTTTTTTATGAAAAAACTGTTACTTTACTCATCATGGACATACTGGTACAATGATGCACATCAGCGGACTTATACGATCCAGCCCACAGCACAGTTCTCTGGTCAGGTTCAGCCAGTTGCAGGCTGAGCGTCATTCGTTGCCCATCCACCACCAACCGGAACGCACGGCGCAGTCGAATATGGTTTGGCAGACTGGCGCTCCATATCTCTGGGTTTGTTCAGTCAGCCCCTCTCCTCTGTCGTGCGATGCGACCAGGAAATCTATCAACGTCGCTTCCCATCGTCGCTGCCTGAAAACTAACCCTGGCGGAGTCCTGATTCGGGTGTTGTTCTGAAGGAGGTGAATCGCAGAGACGTCGAAGTTCGTGTATCGCCCTCACAGCGTCATCACGTCCAGCACGGTCGGCCACGCAATCGCACTGTGTACCGCATGAGACGACAGTTCACACAAACGACAGGAGGAGAGGGGCTATGAATCTTCATCGCCGATACCGGCGCTTACTGTGGACGTTCGCTGGCATCATCTGTCTACTTTTTCTGACCACCACCGCAGCGTTTGCAGTTGTCGTCACTCCCAGTGCACCCGACGGTTGGGCGCCGGCCAATGTGCGCGCCAACGCCACCGTCGCCATTACCACTGCCCAACCGCGTTCGGGCAACGGCTCGCTGGAGTTTACCACCAATACCACTACTCCTGGTCAGGACAAGGCCGATTACGAGAAGATCTGGAATCCCGCCAATTTTCCTGGCCGCACGCTGGCAGGACTGACTGCGCTCAGCTATGAGTACTACCGCGCCAGCAGCAGCACGACTGCCAGCCATCTCGCCCCGGTCTTGCGCCTGTACGTGGTTGACGCCAACCCCTCATCATCAACCTACGGGAAGTATGCGCTCCTCATCTGGGAGCCTGTTTACAACGGGGCAGCCCCGATACCGACCGATCAGTGGATCACGCAGAACATTCTGAACGGAAAGTTCTGGATGTTCGTCCCTTCAGGGCAATCCATTCCGAGCGGGGTTGTACAAAACTATAATGCCACGTTGAACGACTGGATCACCGGTTCGCCGGTCGGTCAACCGGGTGATCCGCCGCCGATCAATATCGATACCTTCTCGCTCGTTTCCGGCGTGAATGTCGGCGTCGGCTCCGGCTGGGGCGCCACGTTCCGCGGCTTCGTCGATAATGTGACGTTGCAGTGGGGCAGCGATGAGGTGCACGCCAATTTTGAGGTCGATCAGTGCACAACGGTTTGTTATGTCGATGCGGTTAACGGCAATGACGCCAACAGCGGTCAGACGCTGACCTCTGCAAAGAAAACCATTCAGGCTGCTATCGATGCCGTCCAGCCCGGCGGTCAGGTACGTGTGCTCCCCGGCACGTATAACGAGGTGGCTACGAATCGCTTTGTTCTCGGCAGCAATGGTCCACACCAGTTCGGTCTGTTCATTGCGAAAAACGGTGTGACGATCATGGGCGTTAATGCGAGCGATGCCCCGATCACCGATGCAACAGCCGTTCTTGCCACCGTCAACACCAACGCTACGAATACGTTTGGCTACAGTGGCATTTTTGTTGAAGGCGACAATGTCACGATTCAGGGGTTGCGCATCGGTCCGAACACGCCAGGCAACAACAAGACGATCGAAGTGATCGGCGATGGATTTACCCTGCGCGATGTCCATCTGGCGGTAACAGCTCCAGGCTTCGGCGCCGTGTATTTCGGCGACTGGCGTTACGACACCGTCAATAATATCGCTCATATTCAGTCGTACCTGATCGAAGAAAACTGGTTCGATCTGGGTGGGCTGATTTCGATCAACAATGGGACGGGTGTCGGCGGAGCGGTAAGCAACCGTCTCATCCGCAATAATACCTTCACGATGAACGGTTCAACGAATCCCGCTATCAGTCTGACCGGTTCAGGAACCACCGTTCCCTGGTTCGTCCATCCGGTTGGTGGCGCGATCATTCAAGGCAATAGCTTTAGCGGCTCCACACAGTACATTCGCTCTCGCGGGACAGTCATCGCCGGTGAGTTCGACTGGACGAGCTACTGGTATACCAATACCTACGACAAGGCGGTTGTCGCACTGGTGGGAAGTTATCCACCATTTGATGTGCGGAGCTACACATATACGGCTGGTGGATATACCTTCCCAAACACCAAACGCATCGGCGCCGTGATCCAGAATGAGGTCGATAACGCGCAACCGACCGATACCGTTCTGGTCAAGGCAGCAACCTACGTCGAGCAGGTGGTGATCACCAAGACATTGCAACTGGTCGGTGAAAGCGGCGCATCCGTCACCTTCATTCAGGCGCCGACGAGCATTCCGCCCGCTTCCAACCCCGACTCGACAATTGTCAAGATTTCAGGATCGGGCATCAATGTCGAGGTGACCGGCTTTACCATCACCGGTCCCGGACCAGGCGGCTGTGGCAGCATTAAGTCAGGCGTCTTCGCAGGTAACGGTGCAAATGCCTTCATCCACGACAACGTTATCCGCGATATTCGTGATAACCCGATCAGCGGCTGTCAGAATGGGATCGGCATTCTTGTCGGAAGCTCAACGACCAGTGGAACCGCTACCATCCAGAACAACACTGTCTCTGGTTACCAAAAGAACGGCATCACCATCAGCGGCACGGGATCGAATGCGCTGATAGAGAGCAACACCGTCACCGGCGCCGGAGCGGTCAACTTTATTGCCCAAAACGGTGTGCAGGTGAGCTTCGGCGCCACGGCAACAGTAAAGGGTAACACGATCAACGGTCATTCGTACACCCCCTTTACCTATGTTTCTACCGGTGTCCTCATCTATGATGCGAATGCCGATACCGAAGGGAACACGATCAACCAGAATCAGGCGGGTATCTACCATATTAATGGCAGTGGCACGCACAACGGCAACCTGATCTTTGCCACTGCAACCGGTACCGGCTCACCCGGTTTCTGGGGTATCATCGCCGATGATCCGCCTCCCGGTCGATTACCTTCGCCGTTCGGGAAGAGCAGCAACCCACTGTCCATCACCGTTCCGAATGCGGCATCTGCCGCAATGAACAGCACTGCTGCAACCAGCGTCAAGACCATTCTGGTCATCAACAATGAACTCGATAGTGACGGATCAGCAGGCGGCGTCGGCATCGAAGCCGATGGCGGCTTCGGAACGATGGATCTCGATTTTACGGCGAAGAACAATTATGTGCGAAACTGGGAATACGGCGTAGTGCTGTATCAATGCATCGGGCAGAGTTACTGCACAAGCAGCGACTTCGTCAATGCTACGGTACAGCTCAACAGTATTACCGCCAATGACAACGGACTGGACAGTGACACCGACGACTTCACCAGCAACAGCGAGTTGAACTGGTGGGGCGCTGCTACCGGTCCGAATAGCACCGGCGCCGATACGGCTGCTGGCAATACCGATTTTACACCCTGGCTGTGCAATGGCACGGATACCGATCCGGCGGTTGGCTTCCAGCCCGATGTTACGACCAACTGCGATGGACTGGGCGATCTGACCGTTACCAAAGTCGTCAACTGGAGCGGCGCTCCGCCGGCTGCGGGCCAGACCTTCGAGATCTGCATCACCGGTCCGTCGTATCCAGCGGGGAATTGTCAGACAACCAGTGGCGGCGCTGTGACATGGAGCAACGTGCAGGTCGGTCATTATGTCATCACCGAGACCGATCCCGGTCCGGCGTGGAGCGTCACGCTTCCTGGCGCGGTGAGTGTCTCTGACACCCAACCAGCGAACGCGACGGTTACGAACACGCTGCGTCCAGGAACGTTGCAGATCACAAAGACGGTCAACTGGCAAGGGGTTGCACCCATCCCTGGAACAACCTTCAACATCTGCATCAGCGGTCCATCCTACCCCACCCCCTTCTGCCAGAGCACAAGCGGTGGTTTGCTGACGTTCGGACCGCTCGTACCGGGCAGCTATACGGTGAGTGAGACACCGGGCAGTGACTGGGTCGTCAACATTACCGGCTCGCCAGCTGTCGTCGCACCGCAGCAAACCGCTCAGGCGACGGTCCAGAACACCTATGTCGGTCCGGCGCTGGTCTGTCCGTTGCTCGACAATTTCAATCGGGCAAACACAACGAAGGGGCTTGGGAAGAACTGGACAGGCGCAACCAGCACCTACCGCATCCTGAGCAACCAGGTGCAACCCTTCACCACCGCAGGGACGATCTTCTGGAACCAGGCGCCGCGCACGTTTGGCGCTGATCAGGCGGCCTGTGTGCAACTGGCAACTATCGATCCGCAGGGTAAGCACCATACGCTGATCCTGAAGGCGCAGTCCACAAGCAATTATGCGAAAGGGATGATCCTCGTCTCGTACGATGCGGTCAATCAGCAGGTCGTGGTTGAGAGCATCCAACCCGGTCAGAGCTGGACGACCCGTGTCACCATTCCTGTTGCGTTCGCCAACGGCGATACCCTTGGAGCGCGCGCCCTTGCCGATGGTTCGGTGCGGGTGTACAAGAACGGGGTGCTCGTCGGCGCGACTTCAACGAGCAGCTTCTTCGTCAACCGCGGTGGCCGGATTGGTGTCTGGTATCTCCAGACGGCAAACGCCAGGTTCGATGATTTCGGCGGCGGTACGACACCGTAACCGTCATCGGCAACGCCACTCCTTGCCACCCGGCTGAGTCGCCTCTCACGATCCCACTTCCAGAGCACCACCGCTCCGGGGGTGGGATCGGCTCATTGTCACATCAACTCTCGACGGTTCGTTCACGGAACCCGGCATCTCCTTACGGGTGGCGCACACGTGGTTGGAGCGCCTCCCATCAACATCGTTCCACCAGATTTTGATATAATACCCATGTCCCCATCACAAGACGCAACCAACAAGCGGCAAACTGTGCAAAGAAGCAGAAAGGAGTTTCCCGATGGCGGCGAAGAACATCCTGATGCTCGTCGGCGATTACGTCGAGGACTACGAGGTGATGGTGCCGTTCCAGGCGCTTCAGGCGGTCGGGCACACTGTGCATGCTGTCTGCCCCGACAAGAAGGCGGGCGACAAGGTGCGCACAGCGGTGCACGATTTTGAGGGCGATCAGACCTACAGCGAGAAACCCGGGCACAACTTCGCGCTGAATGCGACGTTTGCCGAGGTTCGGGCGGAGGATTACGATGCTCTGGTGATCCCCGGCGGGCGCGCGCCTGAATACATTCGTTTGAATGAGAAGGTGCTGGAGATTGTACGCCACTTCGCGGCAGCCAACAAGCCGATTGCCGCGATCTGCCACGGTGCGCAGGTGCTGGCAGCGGCGGGCGTTCTTGAAGGGCGATCATGCTCGGCGTACCCGGCGGTGGGTCCCGATGTCAACCGCGCTGGCGGTCGGTATGTCGATATTCCGGCGGATAAAGCCCATGTCGATGGCAACCTGGTGACGGCGCCCGCCTGGCCCGCGCATCCCGACTGGATCGCGAAGTTCCTCGCCGTCCTGGGCACGAAGATCGAGCCGTAAGTTGCCACACGCCGGGGTCTGGGCAACGGCGAGGGGTACTATCTGGTGGAATAATCCGCTATGCGCCGCTTGCCGTCGGGCTGAAGCCCCCGGCTATGCAAGGCGAAGCCCGCCTGCGCGGGCTATGGTGGATTATTATTTCTTCAAAGACCATGAGGGGCGCATCGCCCCCGCGCCCCCTGTACGGGCGCAGCGCTGCTGCGCCCCCTCGTATGCGCCCCTTGCCGTCGGGCTGAAGCCCCCGGCTATGCAAGGCGAAGCCCGCCTGCGCGGGCTATGGTGGATTATTATTTCTTCAAAGACCATGAGGGGCGCATCGCCCCCGCGCCCCCTGTACGGGCGCAGCGCTGCTGCGCCCCCTCGTATGCGCCTCGAGATCACGAGCATACGGACTGGATGAGGGCGAGACGCCTGTACATCGAGCGCGGCGCTTCCTGCGGGCGAGATGCCTGCGATGCACGCATACGCGCAGGTTCTGCTCGCGCTAGCGTTTCACTTCCCCTGCCAGATAGCGTCGCGCTGTTTCGGCGAGAATCGCTGCGCCGATCGGCAGCGCGCGCTCATCGATGTCGAAGATCGGGGTGTGGTGCCCGCGATTCACGCCGTCGTCAATCGCAGCGCCGAGCATGAACATTGCACCGGGCGCTTTCCGGGTCATATAGGCGAAATCTTCCGCCCCCATCCCGCTGCGACTCCGGTCGATTGCATCTGCGCCGATCAGATCGGCAGTCGCGGCAGCGATCCATTCGCTGACGGCGGCATCGTTGTGCCCGGCAGGATAGCCGCGCTCGATCTCCAGCCGATAATCGCCGCCTACGGCGCGCGCAACCGCGAATGCGCGTTCGACCTCGGCGATCAACTGTTCGCGCACCTGCGGATCGAAACTGCGCAATGTTCCTTCCAGATACACCCCGGCGGGAAGAACGTTCGACGCTGTGCCGCCGCGCACAATGCCGAGGCTGACGACCGCCGGGTGCATGGGGTTGATCCGGCGCGCGACAATACCGTGCAACGCCTGCATCACCGGCAGCAGCATCCACAGCGGATCCGTGCCCAGGTGCGGGTAGGCGCCATGCCCGCCACTCCCCGTGATCCACCCGCGAAAGGTATCGACCGCTGCCGAACTCGCTCCGTCACGGATGGTGATTTTCCCAACCGGCAGTCCCGAGTCGACGTGCAGGGCAATCACGTGATCGACCCCATCGAGCGCGCCGTCGTTGATCATGCGCGGCGCACCGCTGAGTCCCTCGTCGTCCTGCGCTTCCTCGGCTGGCTGAAAGAGGAAGCGCACTGTGCCGTGCAGATTGCCAGCGGCAAACTCCTGCCGGAGCAGGTGCGCCACGCCGAGCAGGATCGCGGTGTGGGCATCGTGACCACATGCGTGCATCACCCCTGGATTCCGGGAAGCAAACGGCAAACCGGTCGCCTCATCGATCGGCAGGGCATCCATATCGGCACGGATGCCGATCGTCGGTCCGTTGCCGTCACCGAGTTGCCCGACGACACCGGTTTTGCCGACGCCGGTACGAATGTCGATGCCGCCGATTTCGCGCAGGGTTTCCGCGACCAGTTGGGCGGTTCGCACTTCCTGGAACGCAAGTTCGGGGTGGGCGTGAATCTCGCGCCGCAACCGGATCAATTCAGGAGCGATGGCTTGAGCTTTGTCGAGCATACATGGTTCCTTTCTGAGCGCTTGTCACGTGAATGAGGTAGGTATTGACGAGCGTTTCCGCCCGGCTGCCCCGCAGGATCAGCTCCAGGCGATACGTTCCGGGATCGGGCGGGATCAGACGCAGACGCTCAACTTCCATCGCCATACAGTCGGAAGGAAGCGTGAACGAACGCTCGACACACGCCAGCGTTGCATCGTCGGGACCGATCAGGCGCGCGGTAATGGCAACGACATCGTCACGGTGGTCGTCGTTGACGATATACACCGGCAGATCAAGGGCTTCGCCAACCGTGATCGACTCTTTTTCCAGCACGGTGAAGAGATACTGGGGACTGAACGCCATGCGCATGGCATCATATGATCGCTTCGGCGCCCGCCAGTAGTCGATGATCGACCAGGAAACCGACGGGTTCGCATCGTGAAACATAAACGGCATCACGCCGCCGGTCGGGCGGTATTTGCGCAACCGCAACCGGTCGATATAATGGCGATTGATCTTGATTTGATACTCCTGCGACATCTGCACCAGTTCGTCGAGCGAACGGGCGGCGCGCCAGTCGTACCAGTGCGCCATAATATCCGCCTGAAACTGGTGGCGCTCAACCAGATGCTGCCAGTCGATGCGCCTGATGTCGGCATCCATGAATCTGACGCAACTCTCGACATTCGGGAAACTCTGGGCGCCAAACTCGGTGACGAAGCGCACCAACTGCGGGAAGCGACGGATCAGCGGCTCCCAGGCTTCGAGGCGTCCATAGATTTTGTACCAGCCGTAGTAGAAATGGGTGCTGGTTCCTTTGCGAATTCCCGGTATGGGAAACTCATTCGATGAGCGCACGACCGGGCGTTTGCCGTCTTCCCGTTCGACGACGCGCTTCAACTCGCTATCCATCACATCGCGGTTCCAGCTGAAGATGAACATCGAGGCATAGGTGCGCAGGCGCGTTATCAGGCGTTCGTCGCGCGTATCGACGACGTACACCGGTTCGTTGTGCATGCACCAGAGCGCTACCGATGGATGGTTGCCCAGCAGCCGCACCATGGCGCGCGCCTGACGCCGCGCTTCGGGCAGGATCTCACGACGGTAGAGCCAGTGCAGCGGGAAATCCTGCCAGAGCAGGATGCCCATTTCATCGGCGGCGGCGTAGAGCGTCGGGTGCGCAATGTGCCCGTGGACGCGCAGCATGTTCATATGGCACTCGCGCGCCAGACGGAGATCCACGAGACACCGTTCGCGTGTGGTGGTTGCAATCCGCACATCGGTCGGCGGATAGTTGTTCCCCTTGACAAAGAAGCGCGTTCCGTTGAGATAGGGTATCCAATCGTGCAGTTCGAATGTGCGAATGCCGAAGCGGAAGGTGCGCGCATCTGAGACTACCCCATCACAGAGCACTTCGAGCGTCACCGCATACAGGTTCGGCACACCCATATCGTGGGTCCACCAGAGACGCGGATCGTTCAGCAGCAGGACGCCAGCGATCTCGTGCGCTCCATCCGCCAGCGCGCGGCGCTGCTCAATCGTCTGCACGGCGCCGGCGAAGTTGACCGGCGCAAACGTCCAGCGCAACACGACATCACGTGCTGCGCGCGCATCGAACAGCGCACGAAAACGCAACTCCGCCAGCGACTCGCCGGATGCCTCGGTCTGAAGCAACACCTCACGGAGACGCACCGGACCGGTCTTCACCAGTTCGACCGGCAACCAGATGCCGCCGGGGTTCGCCAGCGGATCCATGCAGTCCCAGTGCGAGAAGATGCCGGTGATCAGGCGCTTGCCGGACTTATTGACCTCATCGGGACATTCGACCTCGACGACAATGTCATTCTCCGGAGCGATCCAGGCGGTCACCTCGTGCTCGAACGGCTCGAAGCACCCTTCGTGGCGCCCCAGATCAACACCGTTGAAGTACGGCTGCGCCCGGTAGAAAACGCCGTTGAAGCGCAGGAAATAGCGGATCGGCGAAGACTGATCCGGCGGGATGGCGGGCGCGTCCGGCAGGGTAAACCGCCGCCGGTAGACCATACACCCCGCATAGCGTTCGAGCAGCGGATGCTGCTGCCAGTGCGCCGGTAGATCCTGCGTCAACCAGGTATCATCATCAGGCGGATAAAACCCCTGACGAAACGTGTCGACCGGCAGCAGTTTCCAGGCGCCATCGAGCGAAAGAAGAGCGGGAGCAGTCGTCATGCGCGTGCATCGATGAGCATTCAGATCACCTTCCAGGGCTTTGCCATTCTATGGGATCGGTCGCAGCGTGTCAACCGGCGCAAGGGAGCGCAGCCACGCACGACACCGGCGAGACGTGATACAATGAGGGCATCGCCGCACTACCGCGCATAAGGAGGCAGCATGTCTGGCGGTCTCAAAGCGGGGCTTATTTTTGCGCTGGTCAGCATTATCGCTGTGGTTGGCTTTTCCTTCATTCCAGCGATCGGGGTCTTTTGCTGCGGACCAATCGCAACCATGGCGCTGGGCGCGATTGCTGGCTACATCGGGGTACGCTGGAGCGGTCCGACTGCCGGGATCGGCAGCGGTACGCTGGCAGGTGGAGTTTCCGGGATCGGTGCGCTCATCGGGTCGGTCATTTTCTGGATCGCTGCGATCCTGATTGTGCAGAGCGATCCGGTCTTGCTCGATCAAGTCCTCAGGCAGGCTCTGGAGCAGCAGCCGCCTTCAGGACTGACCGAAGACGATCTTCGCAACCTGATCGGACTGATGGGTCCAGTGATCGGTTTCTGCGCCGGGTTGATCCACCTGCTCTTTGCTGTTCTCCTCGGAGCGCTTGGGGGGTGGCTGGCGGTGCGTCAGCGACCGCAGCCGCCGATGGCGCCGCCAGCATACACCGTCGGATGATTGACTACAGGCAGGCGCGCAGCGCTGCCTCGAAGATGGTCAATCCCTCATCAACCTGCGCCTCGGTCAGAACCAGCGGCGGGCAGAGGCGAATCGTCGATGCGCCGCAGGTCAGGATCAGCAAACCGCGCCGGAATGCTTCTTCCATCACACCCTGCGCCAGGGTGCGCGCCGGTTCGCGCGTCCTGCGATCTTTGACGAACTCAATGCCGATCATCAAACCGCGCCCGCGCACATCGCCGATCACATCATACTGCTGCTGAAGGTCGCGCAACCCCTGCATCAGGTACGCGCCGACGCGCGCCGCATTGGCTGCCAGTTCGTGCTGCACCAGATCGAGCACTTCGTTCGCCGCAACGCACGCCAGTGCGTTTCCGCCAAAGGTGTTCCCATGAGAACCGGGTTCCCACACAGCGGTCAACTCTTTCCGCGCCACAATTGCGCCAATCGGCACGCCGCCGCCCAACCCCTTCGCAATTGCCAGAATATCCGGGACGCACCCGATCGGTTGAGCGCGACCGCAGGCAACGCAGGCGCCAGCAGCATTCGCGGGGCACTCCTGCTCAAATGCCCACATCGTCCCGGTGCGCCCCACGCCGCTCTGCACCTCGTCCAGGATCAGCACGATCCCGTACCGGTCGCACAACTGACGCAACCCGCAGAGAAAACCCGGCGCCGGAACCACATAGCCGCCCTCACCCTGGATCGGCTCGACCACGATAGCGGCAATGTCGCGCGGCGGCGCAACCGTGCGGAATAGCGTATCTTCGATGTACGCCAGGCATGCTTCCGCCACCCGTGATGGATCGACATCGAACGGCGGGCGGTAGGGATTGGCGTAGAACGCATGGAACGTACCGGGAACCAGCGGGAAATAGCCGCGTCGCTGCACCGGTTTCGACGCCGTCAGCGACAGCGCGCCGTAGGAGCGCCCGTGAAATCCGCCGAAAAAGGCGATGATCCCCTGGCGACCGGTGGCATACCGCGCCAGTTTGATCGCCGCCTCAACCGCCTCCGTGCCCGAATTCGCCAGAAAAACCTGCCAGTCATACGTGCGCGGCATGGTGGCGACCAGTTTCTCGCCGAGCGTGATCATCGGCTCGTTGTAGAAATCGGTCGCTGCCATATGGATGAAGCGCGCCGCCTGATCCTGAATGGCGCGCACAATCCGCGGGTGCGCATGCCCGGCGGACACGACTGCGATGCCAGCGTTGAAATCCAGGTAACGGTTGCCATCGACATCCCACACCTCGCACCCGACGCCGCGTTCCATCACAAAGGGGTAAACCCGCCCCATGCACGGGGCGTAGACCCTGTGATCACGGGCGATCAGCGCCATCGCGCGCGGTCCGGGAATGCCTGCTTCGACAGAGATATGCGTATTTGAAGATGAAAGGGTCATGGAAACAGCTCCATCGGGGGATGGGAAGCGCCCCATCCCGGCAACATTGGCGGTCGTGATTGCTGGCGGTCACGTCATGCGGAGATGCACGTCATCCTGCCAACACGGGCAGATTATACCGCAGCGCGGGATCGTCGCGCCAGTGGTTGGGTGGGTTGGCGCCCCTCTTCGCCCCAACCCCCTTCTCCCGCACGTTCAGGAGCGGACAGAAAATATGTGTGATCCAAGCCTCAGACAGCATCACAACGCGGTAGACTTGCTTCAGATTCGCCCCTCTCTCGCAGTGCGGGAGAGGGGTCGGGGGTGAGGGCGGATTACCCATTGCAACGCCAGAAAACGCATCTTTGCTCAAATGTTCTGTCCGCCCCTAAACGCAAGCGAGGGGGGACTGGGAGGGTGCGTGATGTCACGTATGATGAGGACTGCTTGCAGGGCTTCTATGCGGCGATTGCCGCCGGGCACGATGTGGGTTCGGCGTATGCCGCCGGGTGTGACCGCATGCGGCTGCCAGGGGTCGGGGATGCCGATGTGCCGGTGCTGGTGGGAGGGTAGCTGCAAATGTAAAAGGGATTGGGATCGCGGGCGTCGCGCCTGCAGGCGTGTTTGCCCCTCATCCCCCCTGCTCTCTTCTCCCACACGGGGAGAAGGAGGAGTTTGGGCGTCCTGAAGCCCAAAACGAGCGAAGGAACGCAGGGGCTTCCCCAAAAAACCTGCCGCTGTCAGCGGAGATGCCCTGGGTGCGTGCGCCTCCGGCGCGCACTGGGCAGGCGGAGCGGCGAAATCGTTGCCAGCGAGATTCGGGCTCAGGAGACATGGGCTGCGTTGAAGATCATCGGCTACCGGCATATGGCCCGCTTGCCTGCATTGTATCACGGGAGCGGGCGTTGCGTGACGCTGAGTAGAGTGTGGCGATGCGCGGATATGGATGACCATGGTGCGGGTGCGAGATTCGGCGCCAGCGCCAGGATCAGGAAACTCACGGGCATAGATTATCGCGGTCGTCGCTGGCGAGCGGCGCCTCAGCATGGCGGGGACTGTAATACCGGGCAACTTATGGTGATTGTTTCGCGTGTGACATCAATCACTGGTCAAACAGGTCCCAGGAGTTCACCCTGGCGCGCGCCAACCATCAGCATTTCTCAGATCCATTGACCATTGTTCCTATTCGCCGTGTCGCAAGAGGCGCCCGCTGCTGGCGGAGTGTAGACCGAAATTCATTTCGGTCGCTGCGTATGGGGCGCGATTCCGGGAGTGTTCAACCTTGCCTGATCGGTTCAACCTCTGTGGGAACTTCAAATGAGCGCCAGAGCATCGTTATGCGGGTGCGTCAAGGCTTCCAGCCGTATCACTGAAGTAGACGCACTGTGCGCCAGTCAGTGTATAAAGACGCCGGTAGCGCTGCTCGCTCTCGTGACCAAATGGAACATAGTGGTCGTGACAGTCGGGGTCACGGATGGAAGCGGAGCGTGCATTGGGAAACACGTGCCAGGTCACTGCGTCGAGGAGCGTAGATTGGCGAACACGGCCGCCTCAAACATAATCCGCCGGTCGTCGCAGCACACGAAAGGGATTCATGCTCTTAATACTGGCATTAGGGTGCCTGGACTGAGCCGCCTGCACTGCTTTCCGCCACTCCGGGTGCTGATCATTCCACCAGAGCGGATGCCGTTGAATTGCGACAACGTTCTTTTTCGTGTGTACGAAGCCCTGAAGTGATCCAAATACCTCGGTGACGTCGTAGCCAAGGCTCCGCATCGTCGCTGGTACAGCAGCATGTGGCGCTGATGTCAGGGTTGTCCATGGGTTCGGCGTTGATCCCCACGGTGTCACCAGATCCACCACAGCAAGATGTGAAGCAGCCAGACGAGCCATATCTAGTGCGAGTCGCCAGTCCAACAATCCATGGTAGGGCAGGTTGTAGAAATCTCGCAAACACAGGTTGCACGAAGTGTCACAGTTGGCGTGTTCGCTTGAATGAAGCCACTTGTCAGCAAGAGACCCTGAGACAGATGGATCGGCCTGGGTCAGCAATTGAGCATACTCCGAAGCCTGCCCCAGGAAGCGGCAGTAGCCAGCGCCGTTTTCGAGATTATCGCTAAGAAAAGCCTGCCCGACTACGAGGAAGGGATTCTGTCCAGGCAGAAAACCTGCCTGCAACTCCTGTGGATCGACATCCAAATGCGCCCCCGCTGCCATGCGCAGCCAGAAGGCAAAGGAGTACCAGGCGGCACGTCCCTCAACCGTCGTCGGGTCGGCGAATACACCTTCTGGCCAGTGATCAATGTTGATCAACAGCACATCGGTCTTTCGGCGAGATAGCAGGGCTACCCGTACAGCGTTCCCATACACAGTCACTGCTGTACTTTGGGCATCATCAGCAATGACCGCGTAAGCCCCCTTCTTTTGCGTTCTATAGACACACGCAGGACGGAAGTCAAAGCCGCCTGTCCCTCCGTTATCATTGATTGAGACAATATCGTCATAAAGGGTCGCGAGGGAGCAGTTGCCAACCGCAATCGATGTTTGTGGTTGACGAATGCCAAGCGACGGACGGGTTGCCTGTGGTTGCCACTCAAACTGACCATCGAAGTCCCGCGGCTCTAAGTCGGTGAAGAACGCTCGTGGCTCACGCGCATCAATGGGTCTGAGTGACGGAGAATTGACCTTGCAGACAGGACAGGTTTGGAGTGTCGGCTCACGTCCGCCCGCAGGCGGTGCAGACGACGGACCGAGTGGGATCATAGCCTGACAGTGTGTGCAAACGCCGATCAGGTTGGGATTCCCTTCGGTAAGCGGCGGAGAAAAACCTTCATCAGAGAAGACCTGATTGCCTTTGCGATA
>Ga0209227_1000652_pt1 | contig 29264 bp, 29 predicted proteins | sample YNPBryantNP2012_FD_185815 | JGI IMG/M metagenome (GOLD analysis project Ga0209227, IMG submission 185815) | Anoxygenic and chlorotrophic microbial mat microbial communities from Yellowstone National Park, USA - YNP Bryant NP 2012 (SPAdes)... ...
CGATAGGCGATACGCGAGACGCGATAGGCGATACGCGAGACGCGATAGGCGATACGCGAGACGCGATAGGCGATACGCGAGACGCGATAGGCGATACGCGAGACGCGATACGCGATAGGCGATACGCGACAGAGGAGGAAAATGTTGAGCAACGTAAAAGCCTACTATCGTCCTCGAGATCTGCACCAGGCGCTGGAGCTGGTCCGTCGCCCCGGCGCTGTGCCGCTGGGCGGTGGGACGCACCTGATGGCGGCGCGAGACGAGCAGGTGGAAGAATTGGTCGACCTGCAGGGGCTGCGGCTGAGCTATGTGCGGGCTGAGCCGGAAGGGGTGCGCATCGGCGCGACGGTGACACTGCAACAGCTCGCCGACGCGCCAGCGATGGTCGAAATGACGCAGGGGCTGATCGGCCCGCTGGTGCGCCTGGTGGCGGCGCGGAACATCCGCAACCAGGCGACGGTGGGCGGCGCGCTGGCCACGGGCGGCGGCGAGAACCCGCTGCTGGCCCTGCTGCTGGCGTTGGATGCCTCGCTCGTGGTCTATGCGCCGGAGGAGCGCCTGGTGTCGCTGGACTCGTTCCTGAGCTATCAGCGCTCTGTGTTGGGTGGGGGTGGGGTGATCGTCGAACTGGTCGTACCGCGCCTGTCTGGGGCGGTGGGGCTGGGCATGGCGCACGTGGGGCGCACCCCCGCCGATCGGCCGATTGTGTGTGCTCTGGCCTGTCTGGTGGGCCGGGAGGGTCGCTGCGAGCAGGCGCGGCTGGCGCTGGCCGGCGTGGCTGAGCGGCCGCTGCGTCTACCCAGAGCGGAGAGCGTTTTGCAGGGGCGGGAGGTCGATCCGGCGTTGTGGGCCGAGGCGGTGCGTCTGGCTGTCGAGCCGCTGTCGCCGCAAGGAGACTTTCGGGGCAGCGGCCCTTATCGGCGGCGGATGGCAGCGGTCTTGTTGCGCCGGGCGCTGGAGCAGGCTGCCTTGCGCTTGCATTGATTTTTCATCAGAAAAACCGTTTGGGGGTTGACAAGCACCTTCAAGTTGTGTATAGTATTCATACGCCAGAACGAATAAGGAGATCGGTTCGCAGAGAGCACAGGCCTGGTCTCGGGCGGGCCGGTGCTCTCTGAATCTGAAGGCGAACGCTGGCTGGGGTGTGAGCGTTGAGCGACGAGTTGGATCTGCTGATCGAAAGAGCCGATGACGAAAGCGGCGTGGAAGACCTGTTGTTGATCGGTCGGATGCGCGGCTATGTCACGTTTGATGACATTCTGAGCATCTTTCCAGAGGCCGAGGAGAACATTGACCAACTGGAGGATATTTTTTCTGTCCTGATGAATGCCGACATCCCCATTGGCGATGTCGAAGATTTGGGTGTGGTTGGGGAAAAGGAAACCGAGGAAGAGGAAGAGGAAGAGGAAGAGATCGACCTGGAAAAGGAAGGTCGATTGACGACGGAGGAGGAGGCCTACTTCCGTGCCGTCGAGGCGGATGATACGATCGGCCTCTATTTGAAAGAGATCGGCAAAGTGCCCTTGCTGGTCCAGTCCGAAGAGATCGAGCTGGCCAAGCGGATGGAGTTGGGCCTCAAGGCGCAGAAGGAACTGCAGAAGGATGGCACCGATCCCCAGCGCCGTCAGGAGTTGGAGCGGTACGTTCAGGATGGTCTGGAGGCGCGGGCGCATCTGATTCAAGCCAATTCCCGGCTGGTAATCTCTGTTGCTAAAAAGTACATTGGCCGTGGGGTGCCCTTTCTCGACCTGATCCAGGAGGGCAACATCGGCCTGATCCGCGCGGCCAACAAGTTCAACTATCGCCTGGGGCACAAGTTCTCGACCTATGCGACATGGTGGATTCGCCAGGCGGTGACGCGCGCCATCGCCGACCAGTCGCGCACGATCCGCGTGCCGGTGCACATGGGCGATCAGATCAACCGTCTGTTGCGCGTCTCTCACCGGCTGACGCAAGAATTGGGACGCGAGCCGACGACGGAGGAGCTGGCCCAGGCGCTCGACATTTCACTGCGCAAGGCAGAGCAGATGCTGGCTTTTGCCCGCCGCCCGCTCAGCCTTGACATGCCGACCGATGACGAGGAAGACAGCGTCCTGGGCGACTTTATCGAGGATGAAGAAGTCGTCTCGCCGGTCGAAGCGGTGAGCAATTCGGTGTTGCAGGAAGTGATCCAGGAAATCCTGCACGAACTGCCCCCGCGCGAGGTACGCATTCTCCAGTTGCGTTATGGGCTGGTGGATGGAGAGACCTACACTCTCGAAGAGGTAGGGAAAAAGCTCGGTGTGACCCGCGAGCGTGTGCGGCAGATCGAGGCGCAGGCGCTGAGCCGGCTGCGGCACCCCACGCATGCCCGCCGCCTGCGCGACTTTTTGCGCGAGTAGCGCCAAATTCGTAGGGCAACTGCGAGCAGTTGCCCTACGAATTTGGCTTGGGCTAGAACTCGCGCCAGAGTTGGTGGATGTCGCTTTGTTTGCTCTGCTCGACCCGCGCGGCCAGTAAGCCGGCATAAGTTTCCTGCAGGGCCGCCATGTGTTGAGCCATCGCTTCGCCCTTGCGGCTGAGCAGCGCCTGCCAGAGGACCGCCATCATCACGGCGATGCTGGCCGCCGAGGGAACGCCGACGGGAGAGTTGGCAGCGCAGACGAGCACCAGATCGGCGATCTGGGCCGGCGGAGAAACAGACGAGACGGTCAGCGCTGCGGTTTCAGCCCCCTTCTCTTTGGCGAACCGCAGCGTCGCAGCCGTGTCCAGCCCCGTGCCAGGGATGCCCAGCCCGATGACCACGTCTTTGGCGCTCAGGTCCCACAGCACGCGCGCAGCCGCGGCCGGATCGGCATCGACGACGGCGGCGTTCACGCCGGCCATGCGCAGGTAATCGGCAAAGTAGGCCGCCAGATAGAGCGCTCCCGCTTCGCCCACCAGCCAGACGCGCCTGGCCTTGCTGATCGCGTTGAGCAGCTTGCTCGCGTCGTCCGTGACCTGTGAAACAGCGGTTTCCAGATTGTGGCGCTCGTTTTCCAGCAGGGCGCGGATCTTGTCCTCGTTGCTCTTGGCCTGATCAAAGTTGGCGTACTTGGCCGTCAGGTTGGCCTTGACGACCTGCTGCAACTCGTGGGAGAGTTCGCGGTACCCTTCATAGCCCAACGTCTGGGAGAAGCGTACCACGGTTGCAGCGTCGACGCCCAGGGCCTGCGCCAGTTCGGTCGCGGTCATAAAGGCTACGTCCAACTCGTTGTTGAGGATGAACTCGCCTAACCGCTTGAAACTGGGGGTCAGGGATTCATAAGCCTGTTTGATACGTTCGCGAAACATTCTACCTCCTTATACCTGGTGATGACTTGGGCATATAATTTGCAGTTTCGCTCTTTTTCTGCTGATTGCCCATAACCCTATTATACACGAATTTGATTGTATTGCAAATAGATACATTGATTGTAAAGCCCCTCTTTCAAAACGATTTTAACCTGCCCGTGGGTTGCAGGAAAGCTCTTTCTGTGTTACACTGACGCCACGTTGCAAGCGAAGGAGTGTTCCCAAATGGCAGATCCGCGAGTGGAGAGATTGGCTGCTGTGCTGGTTCGTTACTCGACCTCGATCAAGAAGGGCGATCTGGTTGCCATCCGCGCCATGCCCGAGGCCGCGCCGCTGGTTCTGGCTGTCTACGAAGAGGTGCTCAAGGCTGGCGGTTATCCGCTGTTGTTGCTCAGCCTGCCCGGCGTGGCCGAGGCTTTTTATCGCCTGGCCTCCGATGAGCAGCTCGAAATGATCGACCCATTCACCGAGATGCTGAGCGAGCGCCTCGATGCGCGCATCTCGATCCTTTCCGACAACAACACGCGCGAGTTGAGCGCCATCGACCCCGCCCGGCAGGCACGGTACAGCAAGGCCATGTCGCCGCTGATGAAGACAATGATGCAACGCGGCGCCAGCGGCGAGCTCAAGTGGTGCGGCACGCAGTATCCTACCCCCGCTTACGCTCAGGAAGCGGACATGAGCCTGCGCGACTATGAGGATTTTGTCTACCGCGCCTGCTTCTGCGACGAAGGCGATGCTGTGGCCCGCTGGCAACAGGTCTACAGCGAACAACAGCGACTGGTGGACTGGCTGCAGGGTAAGCAGACGGTGCGCGTCGCTGGGCCGAACGCTGACCTGACCCTCTCGATTGCCGGGCGCACGTTCATGAATTCGTCCGGCAAGCACAATATGCCCGACGGCGAGATCTTTACGGGTCCGGTGGAAAACAGCGCCGAGGGGTGGATACGCTTTACCTACCCGGCCCTGGCCGGTGGGCGCGAGGTGAGCGGCATTGAGCTCTGGTTCGAGGGGGGTAGGGTGGTCAAGGCGACGGCCAGGAAGAACGAGGAATACCTCCTGCGCATGCTCGATACGGACGCGGGCGCGCGCTATCTGGGCGAGTTTGCCTTTGGCACGAACAATGGCATCCAGCGCTTTACCAAGAACATTCTCTTCGACGAAAAGATCGGCGGTTCGATCCACCTGGCCGTTGGCGCTGGCTATCCCGAAACTGGCAGCAAAAACGAGTCAGCGGTGCACTGGGATATGATCTGCGACATGCGCGACGGCGGTGAGATCTATGTCGACGGCGAACTCTTCTACCGTGGCGGCCAGTTCCTGGTTTAGCAGCAGGGTGTTTTACGACTGAGGTAACTGCTCACCCTTTCCGCTGGGGGCGCCAGGACACGGATTCATGCTGGCCACGGAGGGCACAAAGGACACAAAGAATGGAGACTGTCACGCCCTGGATTATCCTTCGTGTCCTTTGTGGTGAGAAAAGGAACTGACCTGAGCAGATACCGACCGAGAATGTAACTGCCTGTCCTCCCGCAGGTTCGGTGTCTGTGTGAGGGGCGCGGCCAGAGGCCGCGCCCGTGCTGGCTATGGGCTGAGCCAGGGGTACGGCGTCGGCGTGGGGGTGGGGGTCTGGCAGATCATGGCCTGGCCCAACAGGGTGTGCAGCTCGCTGCGTTCGCCGCCGACAGCCAGCGCGTGTTGCAGCGTGATCTGCCCGCTGACACACTCGCCGACGCGGATGTACGCTTCCCCCAGACCGATGAAGAGATCGACTGCGGCAGTATCAGAGACCTGGTAGAGCGAACGGTCGCCGGCCTCGACCAGGGCGCGGGCCTGCTCGTAACAGAGCCGGGCGTTGCCCCACGCGCCATCGGCGGCGTAGGCCTTGCCCAGCACAAACCACAGCGCTGCCGGGCCGCTTTCTTCCAGCGTCTCCACCAGCAGGTTGATGGCAGCGCGCGGGTTGCCCACGGCGACCAGCGCCAGGCCGCGGTAATAGGCTCCCAGCGGGTCATCAGGGTAGGTTTGTCGGTATTCCTCGGCCAGGAGGAGCATGCGGCGGGCCTGTCCGCTGGCGCTGGCGACCTGCCAGCGGGCGGCGAAGGTGGGCGCTGCCAGCTCTGGCTCTAGCTCGACCGCCCGCTCGTAGGCTGTCAGCGCCTGGCGGGGGTCGTTGTAGCCCAGGCGCAGCACCTCGCCCAGCAGGATGTAGGCCGCGCTGTTTTCGCGGTCGGCGGCGATTGCGGCCTGGGCGTCGGCCAACGCAGGGTCATATTGGCGCTGCGTCAGCCAGAGTTTTCCCCGTTCCACATAGGCTGGCGCAAAGGTCGGGTCCAGCGTCAGCGTCTGGGAGAATGCCTCCAGAGCGCCTGCGGTGTCGCCAGCGGAGCGCAGCGCCAGCCCTCGCTCGTAGGCTTCGCGGGCCAGCTCGCTCTGGGCGACGAGGGGGGATGAGGTGGGCGGGATGCGGGTAGGCAGGCGCTGAGGTGAGAGGGTCGGCATGGGCGCTGCCGCGCAGCCGGCCAACAGCAGGCAGAGCAGGTGCGCCAGAGCGCGCTTGACGATTCGCATAGTCAGTTGGTCGCTCCCGCGTATAGGTTCTCCGCTATATGTTCCAACACTTTTTCCGCTACCTCGCTCTTGCTCATCAGCGGCAATTCGATCGCGCTGCCGTCCCGCTTCAGCAGGACGACTCGATTCGTGGGGACATCGAAGCCGGCGTCCGGCGCGGTGACGTCGTTTGCGACGATCATGTCCAGCCCTTTCGCTTCGAGCTTGGCGCGGGCGTTCTCGCGTAGCTGTTCGGTCTCGGCGGCAAAGCCGACGACCAGGCGCGGAAAGCCGCTCAGGGCGCGCTGCGCGGCCACGACGCCGAGCACGTCCGGCGTGCGCGCCAGGCGCAGGGTCATCTCTTCCTGTCCTTTTTTGATCTTGTGCGCGGCGACCTCGGCGGGGCGGTAGTCGGCCACTGCTGCCGCCATCAGCAGCAGGTCAGACTGGGCGCAGGCGGCCAGCACGGCCTCCTTCATCTCTTCGGCGGTGGTCACGTCGATCCGTTCAGCGCCGACCGGCGTCGGCAGGGCGGTGGGGCCGGCGATCAGGGTGACCGCTGCGCCGCGGTCGATGGCGGCCTGGGCCAGCGCAAAGCCCTGCCGGCCGGACGAGCGGTTGCTGAGAAAGCGCACCGGATCGAGCGGCTCGCGGGTGGGCCCGGCAGTGACGACGACGCGCCGCCCGGCCAGCGGGCCGCTCTGCCCCAGCACGCGGCGGATGTGGCCCACGATCTCGTCCGGCTCGACCATGCGGCCCTCTCCTTCCAACCCGGAGGCCATCCGTCCGCGGGCCGGACCCACGAAGTGGACGCCACGCCCGCGCAGGATGGCGACGTTGGCCTGGGTCGCCGCGTGGCTCCACATGCCGGCGTCCATCGCCGGCACGGCCACCATGGGACAGGAGGCGGCCAGGGCCAGCGTGGTGAGCAGGTTATCGGCCAGGCCATGGGCCAGTTTGGCCAGCGTGTGGGCGGTGGCTGGGGCAATGACCAGCAGGTCAGCAGCGTGGGCCAGGCCGACGTGGGCGATGTGGGTGGGCAGCCCCCGCTCGGTCTGCCACATATCGGTATAGGCGGGGCGGCCGGTGAGCGCCTCGAAGGTCAACGGCGTGACGAAGCGGGTTGCTGCCTCGGTCATCACCGTATCGACCTGAGCGCCGGCCTGGGTGAGCTGGCTGGCCAGGGTGCAGACCTTGTAGGCCGAAATGCCGCCAGTTACGCCGAGGAGGATGCGTTTGCCGTTCAAGAGAGGGACGGGTTCCATGCTTTTTCCCTTTGTTACTCGCTGCGGTTCATTTCGTAGATGACGCGCAGGCCGTGCAACGTCAGCCAGGGATCGACGATCTCGATCACCTGGGTTTCGCGGGCGATGATCTCGGCCAGGCCGCCGGTGGCGATGACGCACGTCTCGGCGCCCAGTTCGGCCTTGAAGCGGGCCACCATCCCTTCCACCAGGCCGACGTAGCCGAAGAGGATGCCGGACTGCATGCTGTGCGTCGTGTTGCGCCCGATGACGGACGGCGGGCGGGTCAGTTCGACGCGGGGCAGCTTGGCCGTGCGCTCGAAGAGGGCCTGCGCGGCGATGCCGATGCCCGGCGCGATGGCGCCGCCCAGATAGTCGCCATCTGCCGAGACGGCGTCAAAGGTCGTGGCAGTGCCAAAGTCGACGACGCAGGCGGGCAGGCGATAGAGCGCCTTGACCGCTGCCGCGTCGACCACGCGGTCGGCGCCGACCTCGCGGGGGTTATCATAGCGGATGCGCACGCCGGTGCGCACGCCTGCGTCGACCACCAGCGGCGTCTGTCCGATGTACTGGTGGCAGGCCTGGACAAAGACGGGCGTCAGCGGCGGGACAACGCTGGCCAGCACTGCGCCGCTCACCTGCTCGGGCCGGTAGCCACGGTGACGGAAAAGCTGTTCCATCAGGATGCCGTACTCGTCCGCTGTTTTCTCGTGGATCGTGCGGATGCGCCAGCTTGCGTTCAGCGAGTCACCCTTGTAGAGGCCAAAAGTGATGTTGGTGTTGCCAATGTCAATAGTCAGCAGCATGTTTTTTCCTCCCTGATAGTATCCATAGCTGGGGGCATCACAAGACGCAGAGACGGGAGAGACATTCCTTCTGGCCGTCTCGGTCGCCTGAGCGATCCCAGCGGCACCGGAAAGCGGTGCGGTTGATAACAGCTCACGGCCATACGGGTCCGTGGCAGGCTTATTCTACTTACAGTCTCCGACTTGTCAAATTGCAAGTCTTTACGGCCGGCCAAAGTCGGCGATAAAGTAGAAATAGCCCCACTGGCCTTCGGCAACGCCCAGGCCGATTTCGGTCAGCCAGGTGGTGAGCAGAGTGCGGCGGTGTGGATCGTTGGGCGGCACCTCGTCCATCCACATGTCGACCGCCCCCTGCGGGCTGCGGCTCTGCGCCCAGCACTCGGCCCACGAGGCCGGCACATAGCCAGCGCGGAGGATGCGCGTTTTGATGTCGGAGCCGTCAGAGCCGGTGTGGCTGCACCAGCCGCGCTGCGCGCAGTCGTTGGCCTGGCCCTGCGCTGCAAGCGCCAGGGTCTCGTTGTAGGTCAGCGGCGGCAGGCCATATTGGGCGCGGACGTCGTTGATGATACGCGCCACTTCATAAGGCCAGGCGGCGACGTCAGCGGGCGGCGGATTGGCCGGGACAGGGGTGGGGTGTGGGTGGGCTTCTGTCGGCGCCGGCACCGCCTCAGTGGGAGATGGTGGCGATGTGGGAGCCGGCTGCGGCGGTCGGGTGGGGGGAACCTGGGCAATGGCAGCGGGGCTGTCCAGCGGCAGCACCAGCGGCTGCCCCGCACGCAGGATGTCGCCGCTGCTCATCTGGTTGGCCGATAGCAGCTCGGCGAGTTGCAGGCTGTAGCGCGCGGCGATGCTGCTTAGCGTGTCGCCCGGCTGCACCAGGTAGACAACCCAGAAGAGCGAAGCGCCCTCCCAATCGGCTGGCGAGGGGATGGTGAGCACATTACCAGCGTGGAGGATGGTCGAGTCGCCCAGGCCATTGGCGAGCTGGATGGCGGCGATGGGCACGCCATAGGTCAGCGCCAGGCCGTAGAGCGTGTCGCCGGGCTGGACGGTATGCTGGACGGCGGGCGGGACGGTGGGGGAGGGAGTAGGGGCGAGCGTCGGCAAGGGGGAGGCGGTCGGCGTTGGCGCAGGCGTGGCAGGCCGGGCAGCGGTCGCGGACGGGGCAGGCGTGACCGGCGGCATCTCAATCACGTCGCTGCTGCAGGCAACCAGCAGGAGCAGCAGGAGCAGGCTGGCTGCACGGTGGGCAAGGATGGGGCCTGTGCGGCGGCTCACGGCACGTTGAGGCGGATCACGATGTCCATTGCGTCTTCATGGATGGTCACCGATTCGAATGACACGAGCTGGTTTTCCGCCGTGGCTGAGGTGAGGGCAGTTTCGATCTCTTCGTTGACCTGTTCAAAGTTCAACTGGCTGAGGTCAAAACCGGCGATCTGGGCGGCAGTGACCTCGGCGTGCAGTTTGCCATTCTGGGCCGTGACAACCACGTCGCAACTGCCTTCGACGGGAGGGCCGCCTTCGATCTGGAAGGTGCCATAGATGCGGATGAACCCCTCGCGCATATCGACCGTGGCGATCTGCACGGCGACGCCCTCCGGCGCATTGGCTGCGGCAACCTGGGGTATGAGCTCGTTCAGGCGTTCCTCGGTCAGCGTGATGGTGACCGTCCGGCTCAGCAACCCGCAGGCCAGGGTGAGCAGCGCCAGCATGAACAGGACGGGCCAAAGTCTTTGTCGGTTCATGACTCTTCCTCCACAGCAGATTTTACATCAAAGGGGAGGGGGAGACAAGGAGAAAATCTCGAATTCCCCTTGTCTCCCCCTCTCCTTGTTCCCTTGTCTCGTTTGACAGGAGACCAGATTGCGGCTATCATCAGGCCCGTGGGATGTCTGACGGAGGCGTTGAATACCCTGATCGAGCAGCGCCGACGCTTCGACGGCACGCCGGGGGTGGTACTGGCGGTGACCGACCGGCAGGCGCTGCGGGAGGTGATCTGCTGCGGCTGGGCCGACGTGGCGGCGCAGCGCCCGGTGACGCCAGAGCTGTTGTTCGAGATCGGCTCGATCACCAAGTCCTTTACGGCCATTGCCCTCTTGCAGCTCTCTGAGCGCGGATTGCTCGACCTGCACGCGCCGGTCAGCCGCTACCTGCCCTGGTTTCAGGTCCGCTCTGCGTTCGAGCCGATCACGCTCCACCACCTGATGACGCACACGGCGGGCATCATCATGGGCACGGACTGGAGCACCGAGGCGCGCTATGAGGTCTGGGCGTTGCGCGAGACGGAAGCGGCGGCGCCGCCGGGGACGACCTTCCACTACTCGAACGTCGGCTACAAGGCGCTGGGGCTGGTGCTGGAAACAGTGCTGGGGCAGGATTACGGCGAGATCGTCCGCGAGCGCATTCTGCAGCCGTTGGACATGGGCGCCAGCAGTCCTGTGATCACCCACGAGATACGCCAGAGGATGGCCATGGGGCACGAGTTTCTCTACGATGACCGTCCGCCGCACCGCAGCCAGCCGCTGGTCCCGGCGACCTGGCTGGAGACCGGCACTGCCGACGGCAGCATCGCTGCCACCGCTGGGGACATGGCAGCCTATCTGCGCATGCTGCTGAACCGTGGCCTGGGCCCGCACGGGCGCATTCTCTCGGCGGAGAGCTTTGAGTTGCTGACCCGGCCTGTGATTGCCCCGGATGATGGCGCGCACGGCGTTTTCTACGGCTATGGCCTCAACATCGGCCAGGTCGACGGGCACCGGGTCATTGGCCACGACGGGGGGATGGTTGGCTATTACGCCTCTGTGTTGGCGGACATGGACGCCGGCCTGGGCGTGGTGGTGCTGGTCAACGGGCCAGGGTCGCCGGAAGAGATTGCCCGCGCGGCGCTGGCCCTCCTTCGCGCCGACGCTGAGGGGCGCGATCTGCCGCCGCTGCCTGCTGAGGCTGACCTGCTGCGGGTCGAGCGCGCGGCTGACTATGCCGGCGCCTATGAATCCGAGGCGGGGACGTTCACCCTGCTGGCCGAGGGCGAGCGGCTGGTGATGGAGATCGACGGCGCGCGCGTTCCGCTCGAGCCGCGGGAGGTGGACTATTTCTACGTCGACCATCCTGCTTTTGCTCGTTTCCTGCTTCACTTTGGGCGGCGAGACGGCCAGGTGGTCGAGGCGTGCTACGGCCCACGCTGCTATCTCCGCCTGCCCGCCAGCGCGCCGCCCGTTCCAGATTACCCGCCCGAATGGGATGCCTATCCCGGCCATTATCGGGCGCACAATCCCTGGTTTCCCAACCTGCGCGTTGTGCTGCGCCGGGGGCGGCTGATCCTGATCGAGCCGCGCGGCAAGGAGCACGTCCTGGTCCCTCTGGGTGGGGGCCGCTTCCGCGTGGGCGAGGACGAGCATTGCCCGGAGCGCGTCCGCTTCGACACGCTGATCGATGGCCGGGCGGTCCGTTTGAACCTCTCTTGCTGTGACTATTACCGCACCTTTACGCCGTGATGCCAGGGTAGCCGATGGCAGTGCCATCGGCTACCCCCTCATTTATCGGGAGGGAAGAGTGACAGAGCAATCATTTCGTGGGCGGTATTTTGAGGAGTTTGACATTGGCGATGCTTTCGAGACGGCAGAGCGCACCCTCAGCGAAGGTGACATCCTTGCCTTTGCCGCGCTGTCGGGTGACAACAACCCCCTGCACGTCGACCCACAGTACGCGGCGACGACGCAGTTTGGCCGGCAGATTGCCCATGGCCTGCTGGGCCTGTCCATCGCCAGCGGCCTGGCCTGGCAGACGGGGGTGTTGGAGGGCACGACAGAGGCCTTGACGGCCGTGGACTGGAAGTTCCGCGCCCCGATCTTTATCGGCGACACCGTCCACCTGCGCGTCGAGGTGAAGCAGAAGAAGGCCGTCTCTCGCCTGGGCGCGGGCTTTGTCGTCGTCGATGTGCAGCTCCTCAATCAGGATGGGGTGGTGGTGCAAAAGGGAACGTGGACGGTCCTGGTCCGGCTCAGGCCGCAGGGGCAGGACCCTGCTACAAGTTCTGCCCGTTGAGGGGGGGTCATTTCTCTCTTGATGGAAACACCGCCCTATCTGCACGCCATCGCGCTGCCCACACCCTTTCCCGTTGGCGACGTGAATGTCTACCTGGCCGAGGGGAAGCCGCTGACGCTGGTCGATACGGGGCCGCGCTACGAGCCGGCCCGCCAGGCGCTGCACGAGGGACTGGCGGGGCTGGGCTACACGCCTGCTGACCTGGAGGTCATCGTCGTCACCCATCCCCACAGCGACCACTGCGGGCTGGCGGCGGAGCTGGCGGCGGCCTCTGGCGCACGCGTACTGACCCATCCGCTCAACGTCTCCCAACTGGCTGATTATGCCGCCGAGCGGACGCGGCGACTGGCCTTTTACGCCGCTCTGCTGGCCGAGGCTGGCGTCCCGCCCGACGTCGTGGCCCACATCGACAGCATCCGCCGGGGATACGCCCGCTTTGCCGAACCGGTCACGCCGGATGGGACGCTGGCGGAAGGGGCTGCCTTGCGCCTGGGTGGCCAGGAATGGCAGGTGTTGCACACCCCCGGTCATACGGCCGGCCTGATTTGTCTTTACCAGCCAGAGCGGAGGCTGTTGCTCTCCAGCGATCATCTGCTGCGGGACATCTCCTCCAACCCCTTTGTCGAGCCGCCGCTGGAAGAGGGCGGCGCACGGCCACGACCGCTGCTCGATTATGTGACCCAGTTGCAGCGGGTGGCGGAGATGGACGTGGCGCTGGCCCTGCCGGGTCACGGCCTGCCCATCGACCGTCCCCGCGAGCTGGTCGCTGAGCGAGTGGCCTTTCACCAGGCCCGCGCCGCCGCGATCCTGACCCGTCTGCAGCAAGGCGCGGCCACGGTCTATGAGCTGACCCTGGCTCTCTTCCCTCACCTGGACCCCATCAATCGTTTCCTGGCGGTCTCGGAGGTGATGGGCCATCTCGATCTGCTGGAGGCGCAGGGTCAGGCCATGAGCCGCTGCCAGGGGGCGCTGCGGTTCTGGCAGGCTTGTTGATTTGGGAGGAGCGATGGAAGAGCAGGTAATCCTGGTCGATGAACAGGGCGGCGAGATGGGGGTGATGGAAAAGATGGCGGCGCATCGCGCGGCTGTTCTCCATCGCGCCTTTTCGGTTTTCATCTTCAACAGCGCGGGCCAGTTGCTCCTCCAGCGCCGCGCTGACCACAAGTATCATTCGGGCGGGCTGTGGACCAACACCTGTTGCAGCCACCCGCGCCCTGGCGAGGGGGTGGTTGAGGCCGCCCGCCGCCGTCTGCAGGAAGAGATGGGCCTGGACTGCGACCTGCAGGAGGTCTTTGCCTTCACCTACCACGCCCGCCTCGACCACGACCTCTACGAACACGAGTACGACCACGTCCTGGTAGGCCGTTGTGACGCCGACCCCACCCCCAACCCCGAAGAGGTCAGCGAGTGGAAGTGGGTCGATCCGGACAAGCTGGAGCAGGACAGGGCCATCAACCCTCAAAACTACACGGCCTGGTTTCACCTGGCTTTTCCGCGTGTTCTCTCGTGGCTCAGATGAGGCGAAACATCTGGCTCTTTGCCATCCTGCTGATTACGGGGATCTCTTTCCTTGTGATGGCCGCGCAGGGGTATGAACTCTGGGCGGCTGAGCGCATCTATCCGGGCGTTCACGTCTGGGGCGTTCACGTCGGTGGGATGCGGCTGGCCGAGGCAGCGGCGGCGTTGGAGGAGGCGCTGGGCCAGGGCGTCCTCACGCTGACCCTGCGCGGGCCGGAACGCAGTTGGGATGTCCCCCTCGTCAGCCTGGGCTTTAGACTGGACGCCGGGGCGACGGCGCAGCAGGCCTTTCGCGTCGGCCGGGGGAGGGAGGAGGGCTTGCTGGACCATCTGCATCTGCTCCTGGTTGGCCAGAACATAGCTCCTGTGTTGGTCTATGATGGATCTGTCGCCCGCCTCTACCTGACGGCGCTGCGGGAGCAGATCGACCGCGAGCCGGTGGACGCCGCCCTGCGCCTGGAGGAGGGGGAGCTGGTGGCGACACCGTCGCAGATGGGCCGCGCTCTTGACCTGGAGGCGACGCTGGCGGCGCTGCCGGACGCCTTGGCCGGCGGCAGCGCGACGGTCGAGCTGGCAGTGCGTCCGCTGCCGCCGCAGATAGTCGATGCCGAACCGGCCCGCGCGCAGGCCCAGGCGCTCGTCGCCGAGCCTTTCGTCATCCTGCATCCCTCCCCCCGTGAGGGCGACCCCGGCCCGTGGACGCTCTCGCCGCAGGAGCTGGCGTCGATGCTGGCGATCGTGCCGGCGGGCGAGCGCATCGAGGTGGGGCTGGACGCGACGCTCGTGCGGGCGTATGTGGAGAATATCGCGCCCTCGCTGGCAATCGAGCCGGCAGATGCCCGTTTCCATTTTGACCCGGCCAGCGGGCAACTGGTGGCGATTGCCCTGTCCAGCGAGGGGCGGGCGGTGGACGTCGAGGCCAGCGTGCAGAACATCCTGCTCGCAGCGGCAGCCGGTCGGCACATTGCCCCGCTGGCCCTGGTCACCGTGCCGCCGCGCTATCCCAACACAGCCACCGCTGAAGAGACAGGCATCACCGCATTGGTGGGAGAGGGCAGTTCCTACTTTTTCGGCTCGCCTTCCGGGCGTGACCACAACATCCGCCTGGCAGCGGCCCGCTTTGACGGGCTGGTCATCTCGCCGGGGGAGACCTTTTCCTTCAACCATTATCTGGGCGAGGTCAGCGCCGAGGCCGGTTACGACGAGTCGCTCATCACCACCGGCGAGCAGTTGCAGATGGGCATCGGCGGCGGCATCTGCCAGGTTTCGACCACTGCTTTCCGCGCCGCGCTGGATGGGGGCTATCCCATCGTCGAACGCTGGTATCACTATCAGCGCGTTGGCTACTATGAGTGGCCCCCTTACGGTCCGGGCTTTGATGCGACGGTCTATTCCCCCTATCTCGACTTTCGGTTCACCAACGACCGGACGGCGCCGTTGTTGGTCGAAACCGTTGTCGATGACGCAGCGCACACGCTGACCTTTCGTTTCTACTCGGCTGACGACGGCCGGCAGGTGGTGGTGGAAGGCCCCACCGTGAGCGACCCCACCGAACCCGACCCGCCGCTCTACCAGCTCGACGCGGCGCTGGAACCCGGAACGGTGCGCGAGTGGCAGTCAGCCATGGGCGGCCTGACCGCCGTGGTCGAGCGCTGGGTCTATGACGCCGCCGGCAATCTGCTCTATCACGATGTCTTTACCAGCCGCTATGCCCCGCGCCGGGCGGTGTATCACTATGGGCCCGGTTACGAGCCGCCGTAGGGCTTATCGCGTATCGCATATCGCTTATCGCATATCGCTTATCGCATATCGCTTATCGCATATCGCTTATCGCACCTTGTGACGATACGCGATAAGCGATACGCGATAAGCGATAAGCGAGGTGCGATACGCGAGGCGCGAGCTGTGGAACTCAGAGTTGCCTTCCTCCGTCTGTATCCGTGAGACCAAATAGCTACGAGGAGGCTCGAAATGTCCGATGTGAACTGGGTCAAAGTGATTGTGACGGTGCTGACGCTGGGCGTGCTGCTGTTGGTGGCCTGTAGCGTGCCGGCGGAACCGCAGCCCGGCAGCGTGGTCACCGGCAGGGCAGTGGTCGAGAGCATCGACCTGTTGATGCTCGAGTCTTTCCCCGTCCAGGTTCACCTTGTCGCCCGTGGCTACCTGCCCGATAGCTGCACCCGCATCGCGCGGATCGATCAGACGTTCGACCAGGCCAGCCGCACGTTTCGAGTGGTGATTTCTACCACGCGCCCGGCCGACGCCATCTGCACGCAGGTGCTTGGCTCCTTCGAGGAGACCATCGCCCTGGAGGTCGAGGGGCTGCCGGCAGGCACCTACACGGTTGATGTCAACGGCGTCATCGGCTCCTTTACCCTGGATGTGGACAACTCCCTGCCATAAGGTGATCTTTGCCAGGAGGCGCAGCTATTGGCGGATGGGCGCGGTCTCTGACCGCGCCCATCTGTGTATGGGTATGGGACAACTGCGAGCAGTTGTCTTACGAACTGTGGCCTTTGACGGTTCGGCCAAACAGCGGTAGAATAAAAGCGGCAGAACAGAGAGAAGGAGGTTGGCGATGGAAAAGCAGGTTGGTACAGAACAGGTCAAACGCGGGTTGGCGCAGATGCTCAAGGGCGGCGTGATCATGGACGTGACCAGCGCCGAGCAGGCGCGCATCGCCGAGGAGGCAGGGGCCTGCGCGGTGATGGCGCTGGAGCGCGTGCCGGCGGACATCCGCGCCCAGGGCGGCGTGGCGCGCATGGCCGATCCGGAAAAGATTGTCGAGATTATGGAGGCGGTATCGATTCCGGTGATGGCCAAGTGCCGCATCGGGCATTTCGTCGAGGCGCAGATCCTGGAGGCGCTGGGGGTGGACTTTATCGACGAGAGCGAGGTGCTCACCCCGGCCGACGAGGCCCATCACATCGACAAGCACGGCTTCAGAGTGCCGTTTGTCTGCGGCTGCCGCAACCTGGGCGAGGCGCTGCGGCGCATTGGCGAGGGTGCGGCCATGATCCGCACCAAGGGCGAGGCCGGCACCGGTGACGTGGTTGAGGCCGTGCGCCACGCCCGCGCCGTGATGGGTGAAATCCGCCGCCTGACGACGATGGCCCCCGAAGAGATGATGGCCTATGCCAGGGAGATCGGCGCGCCCTACGATCTGGTAGTGGAAACTGCCCGCCTGGGCCGCCTGCCGGTGGTCAACTTTGCCGCTGGCGGCGTCGCCACGCCAGCCGACGCGGCGCTGATGATGCAGCTCGGCATGGACGGCGTCTTTGTCGGCAGCGGCATCTTCAAGAGCGGCGATCCGGCGCGGCGCGCCCACGCCATCGTCCAGGCGGTGACGCACTACAACGATCCGCAAATCCTGGCCGAGATCAGCCGTGGCCTGGGCGAGCCGATGGTCGGCATCCACGTGGCGGACATCCCTGCGGCGGGACGGCTGGCTGGGCGGGGTTGGTAAGAGGTGAGGATCGGCGTTCTGGCCCTGCAAGGGGCCTTTATCGAACACGAGCACATGTTGGCTCGCCTGGGGGTGGAGACGGTCCAGGTGCGCCTGCCGGCCCATCTGGAGGGCCTGGATGGCCTGATCATCCCCGGCGGGGAATCGACCACTATCGGTCAGGTGGCCCAGCGCTGGGGGCTGCTGGAACCGCTCTGCACCTTTGCCCGCGCCGGCCGGCCGCTGTGGGGCACCTGCGCCGGCATGATCCTGCTGGCCAAAGAGGTGCTCGACCCCAAGCCGGGCCAGCCGCTGCTGGGGCTGATGGACCTTGCCGTGCGCCGCAACGCCTTTGGCCGCCAGGTCGACAGTTTCGAGGCCGATCTGGAGGTGCCGGTGCTGGGCCCTGTGCCTTTCCATGCCATCTTTATCCGCGCGCCAGTGATCGAGCGCGTGGGCGAGGGGGTGGAGGTGCTCGCCCGCCTGGAGGATGGCCGCGTCGTGGCGGCCCGCCAGGGAAAGTTGCTGGCCACCTCTTTTCACCCCGAGCTGACCGACGACAGCCGCTTTCATCGCTATTTCTTGCAGCTTGCTGGAGAGTCAGCCCGAGCCGCTTTCTGAGCTTGTGGATGAGGGCCTTTACCCAGAGATGAGTTACGAGAACCACATTACAGACGATCTGGATGCGATCCTCGGCGTGCTGCCGGCGGACATCCGTGCCGCTATCGAGCGCATTGGCCGGCGTGACGAACTGCTGGAGGTGATCCTCGACCTGGGCCGCGTGCCGACTGCCCGCTACACCGATGGCGAGGTGGTGCTGCGCGACACGGAGGTGACCCGCGAGGAGATCCAATATGTGGACGACCGCGTGGGCGAGTTCGACGCCGACAACCGCGCCGGCATTGCCCGCACCCTGCACCGCATCGCGGCCGTCCGCAACCGCAAGGGCGACATTGTCGGCCTGACCTGCCGCGTGGGTCGTGCCGTCTATGGCACGATCGCCATCATCCAGGACATCATCGAGAGCGGCAAGAGCATTCTGCTGCTGGGACGGCCTGGCGTTGGCAAGACGACGATGCTGCGCGAAGCGGCCCGCGTGCTGGCCGATACGAAGCGGGTGATCATCGTCGATACGTCGAACGAAATCGGCGGCGACGGCGACATCCCGCACCCGGCCGTTGGCCGCGCCCGGCGCATGCAGGTCGAGATGCCCTCGCTCCAGCACGAGGTCATGATCGAGGCAGTGGAGAACCACAACCCCGAGGTGATCATCATCGACGAGATTGGCCGCGAACTCGAGGCGCTGGCGGCGCGGACGATTGCCGAGCGGGGCGTGCAGCTCATCGCCACCGCGCACGGCAACACGCTGGATAACCTGCTGCTCAATCCCACTCTCTCCGATCTGGTCGGCGGGATCGAGAGCGTGACGCTCTCGGACGAAGAGGCGCGACGGCGGGGGACGCAAAAGACGATCCTGGAGCGGCGCGCCCCGCCCACCTTCGACGTGCTGGTCGAGATCCAGGACCGCCAGCGCCTGCTGATTCACCACAGTGTAGCCGATTCGGTCGACGCGCTGCTGCGCGGGCGACCGTTGCAGGCCGAGCTGCGCTACCGCGACGCCAGCGGCCAGGTCAGGACGGAAAAGGAGACGCCTTCTTCGCTGCGGGAGCGGGAGAATGGCCGCGCCGAGGCTCCGGTCCGTGAGCCGTTTCCTCAGCCGCGCCTGCCGCGCGAGCCGGTGCAGGTCTACCCTTACGGCATCGCCCGTGACCGCCTGGAGCGGGCGGCGCGGCGGATGCAGGTGCCGCTTTCGCTGGCGCGCAACCTGGGCGAGGCGGGTGTGCTGCTGACGACCAAGGCCTTTTATCGCAAGCGCCCGCGCCTGATCGTCGACGCCGAACGGCGCGGCCTGCCCATCTATGCCCTGCGCGCCAACTCGGTCGCCCAGATGGAGGAGGCGCTGAGCGACATGTTCGACCTGGAGCGCTCGCCGGATGACCCGCTGGCGGAAGCGCTGGCCGAGGCTGCGGCGGCCATCCGCCAGGTGCTGGGAGGCGCGCCAGAGGTCGAACTCAAGCCGCAGAACGCCTTCATCCGCCGCCGTCAGCACGAGATGGCCCGCGACGCCAACCTGAAATCCTACTCCGTCGGCGACGAGCCAGAGCGCCGCGTGCGCATTTGCTGGGAGCACTAGGAATGTTCATCACACTGGAAGGGCCGGAAGGGAGCGGCAAGACCACCCAGGCTGTCTTGCTGGCCGAGCGCCTGCGCCGGATGGGGCGCGCCGTGGTGCTGACCCGCGAGCCGGGCGGGACGCCCATCGGCGACCAGGTGCGCGCCGTGCTGCACGACCCGCAGAACAGGGAGATGGATCCCTGGGCCGAGGTGCTGCTCTATTCCGCTTCGCGTGCCCAACTGGTGAGCCAGGTTGTGCTGCCGGCGCTGGCAGCGGGCAAGATCGTCGTCTCTGACCGCTATTACGACAGCACGCTGGCCTATCAGGGCTATGGCCGCGGCCTCGACCTGGCCGCGCTGTGGGCGGTCACCCGCCTGGCGACGCGCGGCCTGACGCCGGACCTGACGCTCTACCTGGACATCGACCCGCAGCGTGGGCTGGAGCGGCGGCTGCTCGGCGGCGGCGAGTGGAACCGCCTCGACGGTGAGGCGCTGGCCTTTCATCGCCGCGTGCGCGCCGGCTATCTGGAACTGGCCGCACTGGAGCCGGAGCGTTGGGTCCTTGTCGACGCGGCCTGTTCGGTCGACGAGATCCACCAGGTGCTGTGGGCTGTGGTGGAGCGCCGTCTGTTGCAGGAGGGCAATGCGCTGCCCGGCCTATAGCTCGTCCTCGAAGGCGTCCTCCGCGCCCATCAGCTCCGGCATTGATTTTTCGATCTCTTCGGGGTCTTCTCCAGCTTCGAGGCGGCTGATCGCTTCCTCGAACTCGGGTTCCATCTCTTCTCCCATTTCGTCGGCCATGCGCCGCATGGCGCGCCCCAACGAGCGAGGGTCGTTCTCGTCCAGGTCAGATAGCCACGATGGGTCGGCCATATCGTCGATGCGGCTGGACTCGGAGCGCACCACGCGCACGCGCGAGACGAGGCGGGTGAGGTGAGGGCTATGGCAGCGAGGGCAGACCGGTTGACTCTCCTCGGCGGCGGCGTAGGTGCGCCAAAAGAGCGCAACGCGGCGACGGCAGTTTTCACAGCGGTATTCGTAGATGGGCATGCTTCCCTCCGTCGTTCTGCTTCTCAAGGCGGGATTATACCGCGCTCTCCGGTAGGGGGCAAGGGTCTCGTTGCGACAAGGATTGTTTTTCCCTTGCCGGGCGGGGGCCTGTGACCCCCGCCAGTGGGGGGCCGCCGGGTCACAAACCCGGCGGGAGCAGGGTGGGAAAATGACATGGGGGAGTAGTACGGAATGGATTTTTTACCTTCTCCACTGCTCATTGTGATCTCGGGTCCGGCTGGCGTGGGCAAGGATGCGGTAGTCGCCTGCTTGAAGGAACGCGGCTGCCCCTTCCACTTTGTCGTCACCGCCACCGACCGCCCGCCGCGCTCTGGCGAGGTGCATGGCCGTGACTATTTCTTCTACTCGACCGCCGAGTTCGAACGGATGGAGCGAGAGGGCGAGCTTTTGGAACATGCGGTGGTCTACGGCCAGCACAAGGGCATCCCCAAGCAGCAGGTGCGCCAGGCGATGGCCTCCGGCAAGGACGTAGTGATGCGGCTCGATGTCCAGGGTGCGGCGACGGTGCGCTCGCTGGCCCCCGAAGCGGTGCTGATCTTTTTGTACGCCTCGCCGGAGGAATTGCTGCAGCGCATGAAGCGGCGCGGCGCCGACTCGCCGGAGCAGATCGCCCGCCGTTCCGAGGAGCTTGCCGCCGAGATGGCCTATCTCGACATCTTTGACTATGTCGTGGTCAACGCGGAGAGCAAGCTCCATTGTGCTGTGGATCAGGTGCTCTCGATCATCGAGGCAGAGCACTGCCGCGTGCATCCCAGAAAGGTCGTGCTATGAGCCTGGAATCGCCACCTCCTGTCCAAATCGTGCGCCTGCAACTGCCGCAGGCCAGGCCGTTGTGGTCGTACCTCATTCTGGCGGTCCATGTGCTCATTTTCATTGCCGGTCAGCTCGTTGGCCATAACCTTGTCCTGGCGCTGGGGGCCAAGATCAACGAGGCCATCGTCGCCGGCGAGGTCTGGCGGCTGGCAACGGCCATGTTTCTCCACGTCGACCTGATCCACCTGGCTTTCAACGGCTATGCCCTGTTCAACTTTGGGCCGCTGGTGGAGCGAAACTATGGACGGCTGCGTTTTTTGATTGCTTATGGCCTGGCCGGGCTGGCTGGCAGCGCCTTCAGTTTCCTGCTCAGCCCAAGGCCCTCTGTGGGGGCTTCGGGGGCTATTTTTGGCCTGATCGGTGTGGTGGGAGCTTTTTATTTCCTCTATCGTCGCCAGCTTGTCGCTGGACAGTCACGTTTGCTGAACATTGTCGGCATTGCCTTCTACAACCTTCTCTACGGTGTGGTCACGCCAGCAATAGACAACTGGGCGCACATCGGCGGGCTGCTGGCGGGGCTGGCCCTGGGCTGGGCGCTGGCTCCTCTCTACAGGGTGCGACAAAGCGACCCCTGGATGCCGCCCCGCCTGGAGGATCAGAGCTCCTTCCAGCGCCAGGCATTTGGCGTTGTTCTGGTGAGTGCGGTGATTGCACTCGTTATCCTGGGGGGCATGTTACGATGGAGGTAGGGGGAATCAGTTCGTTGTGGGGGCTGCTCGGCGTGGCTTTTTTCGTCTTGCTGAACGCCTTTTTCGTGGCGGCCGAGTTTGGACTGGTCAGCGTGCGCCCGACGCGCATCGAGGAGCTGGTCGAGCAGGGCAACGCCAACGCCGTCGTTGTCCGCCGGGCCCTGGCTGACCCGGACCGCTTCATCGCCGCGACGCAGTTGGGCATCACCGTGGCCAGCCTGTCGCTGGGCTGGATCGGCGAGCCGGCGCTGGCCGGGCTGCTGGCGCCTGTTCTGGCGTTTCTGCCCCAACGGTGGGTGGGCGCAGCGGCTCACTCTATCGCGACGACGGTGGCTTTTATCCTGATCACCTTTCTCCACGTCGTTGTCGGCGAACTGATGCCGAAATCCATTGCCTTGCAGAACCCAGAGCGCACGGCGCTGTTCGTCGCGCGGCCTACGGAGGTCGCTCTCGTCCTCTTCCGCCCGGCGATCTGGGCGCTCAACGGGGCAGGCGGCGCCCTGCTGCGCCTCATCGGCATCCGTCCGGCCAGCGGCCACGAGCGCGTCCACTCGATCCAGGAGCTGCGCATGCTGATCGAGTCCAGCCAGGACGAGGGCGTATTGGAGGAGGAAGAAGAGCGCATGCTCAAGTCGATCTTTGACCTGCGCGCCATGCGCGCCGAGCAGGTGATGGTGCCGCGCACGGAAATGGTCTGCATCCCGGCGGATGCCCCGCTCCAGGAGGCAGCCGCCCTGGCTGGCCGTACCGCGCTGACCAAGTTCCCGGTCTTTGAGGAAGACCTCGACCACATCCTCGGCGTGCTGCACGTCAAGGACATGGTTCTTCCCATCAGCCAGGGCAGAGGCGCTCTGACAGCGCGGGCGTTGATGCGCGAGGCGCTCTTTCTGCCCGAGACGATCGCTGTGGGCGGGCTGCTGGCGGCTTTTCGCCGCGCCCGTCAGCATGTTGCCATTCTCCTGGACGAATACGGCGGCACGGCTGGCCTGGTGACGCTGGAGGATTTGCTGGAGGAGATCGTGGGCGATGTGCAGGACGCCTTTGACCATGCCGAGCCGGCGGTGCGCTGGCAGGCTGACGGCAGCGCGCTGGTCGATGGGCTGCTGCAGATCGAGGAGGTCAACGAGGCGTTCGGCCTCTCGCTGGAGGATGCCTACTACACCACCCTCGGCGGCCTGGTGATGGGCCGCCTCGACCACATCCCGGCGGTGGGCGATGAGCTGACCCTGGCCGAGCATGGCATTCGCCTGCGCGTGGAAAAGGTCGATGGGCTGCGGGCGGCCCAACTGCGGCTGACGCACCTGTCCCCAACCCCTCCTGTCGAGGGCGCCGGAGAGGCCGCATGATCCAGGTCGCCGTCGACGATGTGGTGCAGATGCGCAAGCCCCACCCATGCGGCGGTAAGGAGTGGGTCATCACCCGCGTGGGAGCGGAAATCGGCCTGCGCTGCCTCACCTGTGGGCGGCGTGTGCTGCTTTCGCGCTCCCGCTTCGAGAAACAGGTCAAACGTTTCATCGATCGGCAAGGCGGGGCGGCTGATGACCGCTGACCCCTTGCGCTTTCTCCTGCTCTATTCCAACACGGGCGGCGGGCATCGCGGCGCTGCTCAGGCAGTGCAAGAGGCGCTGGAGGATCGCTACGGGGCACAGGCCGTTGTCGAGCAGATCGACGCGCTGAGCGAATACGCCCCCTGGCCGTTCAACGGGGCGCCAGACGCCTATGGCAAGATGCTGCTGGCCGGCGGCTATCCATACGGCCTGGGCTTTCGTCTGCTCGACGGCCGGCGGCGGGCGCAGGCGCTCTCCCGCTTTTTCTGGCCCTATGCCCGCCAGGCCGCGCTACGGCTGCTGGCCGAGCATCCCGCCGATGTGGTTGCCGCCTTTCATCCCATCCCTGTCTGGTCTATGTGCGCGGCGCTGAAGGAGAGCCGTTCGGCGACGCCGCTGGTGGCAGTGGGCACTGACCTGGCGGTGATGCACGCTTTCTACGTCGCGCCGGATGTGCGCCGCTATCTGGTGGCGACAGAGATCGCGCGGGCGGAACTGCTGCGCCACGGCGTCGATCCGGCGATGATCGAAGTGACCGGTTTGCCGATACGCCGCTCTTTTCGCCAGATTGCTTACCACGACCCCTACGCGCTGCGCGAGCAGTTGGGGCTGAACCCGGCGCGTCCCCTGGTAGTGGTGATGGGGGGTGGGGTGGGGTTTGGCCCGCTGGAGCAGGTGGCGCGGGCGGTGGCGCGGGCCAGGCTGCCGGCGCAAGTCGTTGTGCTGACCGGCAACAACGAACGGCTGCGGGCGCGGCTGGAGCGCTGGCCGTTGCCTGCCCCGGCGCGGGTGCAGGGGTTCACGCCCGACGTTCACCTGTGGATGCGCGCTGCTGACGTTCTGCTGACCAAGGCGGGTCCCAACTCGATCGCCGAGGCGCTGGCGGTGGGAGTGCCGATGGTGCTGTGGGGGGCCATCCCCGTCCAGGAGACGCCCAATGTGCGCTGGGTGGTCGATGCAGGTGCGGCGCTGTGGGCGCCGGGTCCGCGGCGGGCGACAGCGGCGGCGGCGCGGCTGTTGGAAGATGCGGCGGAGAGGGAGCGCATGCGCCAGCAGGCTCGCCGCCTGGCCCGGCCGGAGGCCGCCATGAGGGTCGCCGAAGCGCTTTGGGAGATAGCCGGTGCTGTATCCTCACCTCGCTCCCACCTGCCTTCAGGGGATTGGCCGGGGAAGCCGCCGGGGGTGGGGTAGAAGGCAGGCTGTTTTTCCCAGGTACAGGGCAAGGGTATTGACGCGGCCAGCCCACGCCGCTGCCTGCTCGTTGACCTGCTCGACCGTGGGCAGTGGCTCTGTTTCGACCAGGGCAATCATCTCCCGCCAGATGTCCAGGGCGGCGCGGTTGAGGCGGGCGACGGTCTCGCGCAGGGCGCGCATCTCTGCTGCCGGGTTTTCCCCCTGAAAACGCCGCCGCAGGAGCAGGCTGAACCACGCCCTCCGCCAGGTTGGATATGCTGCGCTGGCGATAGGCTCGCCTGCCAGCGCGGTAAAAGCTGCTGGCCAGACAAAGGGCGCAGGCGTGATAGCAGCCACGGCTCGCTTCGACGGTGACAAAGCCGACGCCATGAGCGAGGGGGAGCGGGTCATCCCATGCCGGGAGTGGAGGCAGCGGGCGCTCAGGCCCGCCTGCCGCAGCACGGCGGCCAGGGCGCGGGCGTTGAGGCGCTGCTGGCCCAGGTCCTCGATGTCGAACATCTCCTCGCCCACCCCGCAGGGATGTTGACTTGCCGTTGGATGGCGCTATAATCCAGGCTATCCCCTTCAGGAGGTTGCCATGGGCGAGTCGAAGCGGCCTGTTTTCGAGATTGCGCTGTATAGCGTGCTCTTTCTATTCTTCTTCCAACTGGTGACCGATTTTGTGGCGGCAATTTATGCCTTTGGCCTGCTGGCGACGAGCATGACCGCCGAGATCGCCAGTGTGGTCCTCTTTTTCACGCCCCTCCTGCTGCTGGCGCTGCGCAGGAAGCTTCCCCGTGCGGCCATAACGGCGTTGGTGGTGGCAGTGCTGGTGAGCCGGCCGGTCGAGGCCATGCTCGACGTGCGTGGTCAGATGCTTGTCAGCGGCATCGGCGTGGGCTGTTTCCTGTTGGCGCTGCCGGCCCTGCTGTGGAAGCATGGGCAGGAGGAGGGCGGAGATGGCTTGTCCCTGGGGCTGGGGCTGCTGGTTGGACTGGCGCTGGCGATCCTGTTCAGGGCGCTCAATTCGGGCGTCGATCTGACCAACGATGGCTGGGGCCGCGCGGTCAACTGGGCGCTGGCGGCGGTGGCAGCAGCGGCCTTGCGGCGGCGGGAGGCGATAGACGATACGCGATCAGCGATCAGCGATGCGCGGGGGGCGATGGGCAAGACACTGGGGCTATGTCTGGGCCTGACCGCCGTGCTGGTGCTGCTCTATTTCGCCTTTGCCAGTCCGAACGTCATTGCGCGCTGGACGGGGGCGGATTACCGGGTCGTGGTGGCGCTGGTTGCGCTGGCGCTGGTCGCTCTGGTCTGGCTGCTGACGTCGCCGCGGCAACCGCTGGCGAGGCTGACGCCGGCGCTGCTCCTGGTCTGGAACGCGCTCTTTGTCCTGGCCATGACGCTGACCATCCTGGCTCATCAGATTCGCTTCCCGGCCGACCCTGCTGCTTACCCGCTGGCCGAGCCGCCGGTCACCTCCCTGCACCACATACCGCTTGTTCTGATGCTGCTCTCGTTCCCCGTGCTGCTGGTCGATTTCCTCTACATCGCGCGGGCGCTGGTGGCGATGCGGCCCTCGTTGCGCCTTCTGGGCGGCGGCTTTACGCTGGGGGCGCTTTTCTTCCTTCTGTCGGTGTTTGCCCAGGTCTTTACCACGGTCTATGACTATATCCCTGTCGTCGGGCCGTTCTTCCGCGACAGGTTCTGGCTGGTCTTTTTGGTGCCGGGGGTTGTCGTGACCCTGTCGATGCTGCTGGTGCGGCGGGAGGCGCTGGCTTTGCCCAAAGTGGGGCGCGTTCTGGTGGATGTGGTGTCGCTCCTCGGCGTGGTGACGGTGGCGGGCGTGCTGCTGACGGCGGCCCGTCCGCCTGCGCCGCCCGCGCAGACCTCCCTGCGGGTGCTGACCTATAACGTCCAGCAGGGCTACAGCGAGGATGGGCAGGAGAGCCTGGAGGGGCAACTGCGGGTCATGCGGCAGCTCGACGCAGACCTCATTGGCTTGCAGGAGAGCGACACGAACCGCATTGCGGGGGGCAACATGGACCTGGTGCGCTATTTTGCCGACCGGCTCGACATGTACTCGTACTATGGCCCCAAGACAGTGGCGGGCACCTTTGGCATCGCTTTGCTCTCCCGCTATCCGATCGAGAACGCGCGGACGTTCTACATGGCCAGCGAGGGCGAGCAGACGGCGACCATCGCGGCGCGGGTGACAGTGGATGGGCGGACGTTCAACGTTTTTGTCACCCACCTGGGCAATGACGGGCCGCTGGTGCAGCAGGAGGCCATCCTGCGGGAGGTAAGAGGGCTGGCGAACGTCATAGCTATGGGCGATTTCAACTTCCGGCCGGACACGGAGCAGTACCAGCGGACCGTCGCCGTTCTGGACGACGCCTGGTTGCTCCGGTGGCCGGATGGGACGGACGACGAGGGCCATTCCTTCCCGCGGCGGATCGACCACGTCTTTGTCTCGCCGGGCACGGTCGTGCGCGATGCGCGCTACTGGACCGGTCCCGAATCGGATCATCCGGCGCTGGTGGTCGAGGTCGGGTGGTAAGAGCTGGGGGGATTCGAAGCAGCGAGATCGATTGCCTTCTCCGTGTTTTGTCGTAAAATAGAGAGCGAGCCTGGCTCGAAAATTCAATCGAAAGGAGAGTGACAAGATGGGTACCAAAGGTCGTGAAATCGTAGGTCTGGATGTCGGGCGCCTCGTGGAACTGCTCAACAAAGCCTTTGCCGACGAGTGGCTGGCGTACTACCAGTACTGGCTGGGCGCCAAGATTGTTGTCGGGCCAATGAAGGACGCCGTCATTGCCGAGCTGATGCAGCACGCGGCGGACGAGCTGCGCCACGCCGATATGGTCAGCCTGCGCATTATCCAGCTCGGCGGCACGCCGCTGGTGTCGCCGCACGACTGGTTCACGTGGACCAACTGCGGTTATGCTGCGCCGACAGATCCGTTCGTGGCCAAAATCCTGGAGCAGAACATCGAGGGCGAGCAGTGCGCCATCGGGGTCTATCACAGTCTGATCGAAGAGGTTGGCCTCAAGGACCCGGTGACGTACAACATGGCCGTGCAGATTCTGCAGGACGAGGTCGAGCACGAGGAGGATCTGCAGGCGCTGCTGGAGGACCTGGGGGCGTTGTTGCCGAAGTAGGGTGCAAGTTTGCAAGTGTGCAAGTTTGCAAGTGTGCAAGGGGGCAGGGGCGAGGGATGCGGGCATGGGCGCGTGCATCCCTCGCCCCGTTGTGACGCTCAGCGCGGTTCCCACTTGACCGCGTCGAAGCCGATCATGCGCGTGCGGTAGGTCTCATAGGTCACGTCGGCCAGGGAGACGTAATCGGCACTGGTGCCGCGGAAGGTGTACGTGCCCAGCGAGACCCACTGATCGGCATAGGCCGTCTGGTCGATCACGCGCAGGGTGTAGCCATTGCGGTGCGAGATCCAGTAGCGCGCTCTGGCGGTCGTGGTGTAGCGGTTGGGGATGTAGACAAAGACCTCGTAGCGCCCGGCGGTGAGGCTGGGATACCAGCGCGCCCAGTTGTAGTAAGGGCGCACCTCGGCATTGTTATAAGTCCAGAGCATGCGGCCGTTGTATCCCTCATCGACTGTGCGCCAGCCGGCTGCTGCGCCGCCACGCACAAAGCCGGGATCGGTGTCGTCGACGATCACCGTGCCGCCGGGTGGCGGGGGCGTGGGTGGGGGAGTGCCGCCGAGCCGCGTCCAGCTCAGCCGCGCCACGGCCAGCCCGCCGTGCTCATAGTACTCCATCTTGAGCGGCACGTCGCCTGCCACATAGATCGTTCCAGAGTATGACGTCGCCGGCTGATCGCGCCACTGGTCGATCAAGAGGTGGTTGTTGACCCACAGCCGCACGCCGTCGTCGGCGGTCACGGTAAAGACATAGTGGTCGGCGGCAAAGTTGAGCGTGCGCGTCCAGCGGACGGAAAAGTTGTCGGCGGGCAATCCTCCTGCTGGCGCGCCGGCGCCCCAGTCAAAGTCAATGCTGGCGTCGTCGCGGGTCAGGACGGGCGAGCCGCTGAGGGTCATGTTGTCGAAATACTCGCCGCGCCAGTTGGTGATCGTGGGCGGAGCGGGCGCCCAGGTGACGATGGCCACGGCGCCCCCTGTGTGTTCATAGTACTCTACGACAACCAGGTGATGGCCTGCCGGCAGGGCGATGTCGCCGGTAAAGGTCTGCGTGGGGTGGTCGGTCCAGCGGTCGATGATGCGCTGGCCGTTGACAATGACGCGGATGCCGTCGTCGGACGTGGCGGTAAAGCGCCAGGTGCCGGCTGCCAGGTCGAGGTAACGTGTCCAGCGGGCAGAAAAGTTGTCGGCGTTGACACCGGGGCGCGGGGCGCCTGTGCCCCAGTCAAAGTTGATCTCGGCGTCAGTGCCCTGCACGACGGGCGCGCCGGAGAGGGTGGTGTTGTTCCAGAAAGAGACCTGCCAGAACGGGTCCGAACCGAGCGGCCCCGGCCCCTGGGCATAGACCATGCCTGTCAGCGCCAGGACCATCACCAGGGCAATGAGAAAGCAGCGTTGGCGAATCATTTTTTTCACCTCCTTTCTCTTGCTTCGGAAACCACGGCCAGGAGATTGGCTTGTCTGTATTATACGGCGTTTTTTAGGAACTGTCTGTTCTTTTACAGGTTTGTAACTTGTTTGTAACCTGCGGAAGGATCACGATGTGGGGGTGGCTCTTCCCGACAGGAAGAACCAGTAATAGAGAACAATGGCCACGACGTAAGCGATCCCCGTCCCGACGAAAATCGGCGCAAAGCCATAGTGGTCCTGGATCCAGCCGCTGACCTGTGGCGAAAAAGCCCAGCCAAAGTTCCAGCTCATGCTGACCAGGCTGGCAACCGTG